>Ga0316198_10001151_pt1 | contig 15305 bp, 13 predicted proteins | sample OudBieAanoxic_MG_FD_204935 | JGI IMG/M metagenome (GOLD analysis project Ga0316198, IMG submission 204935) | Coastal sediment microbial communities from Oude Bieten Haven, Netherlands - site A anoxic | ecosystem: Environmental > Aquatic > Marine > Coastal > Sediment | place: Netherlands...
TCTTGCCTCCGAAATAGTGATGGGCGAACGACGTCGAAAAGAGCAGATCCCGTCGATCGACATATCGTGCGTAGACGCAACCAAGCCATCCCCTCACAGGGTGAAAGACAGCCCGGTCCGCGTACCCTTGCAGACCGAGCTGCCCGCCGACAGCATGGATGTGTAACGCGAACGAACAACACATCCGCCCCGGCATTCTAGCGGCAACCTCGGGGCGGGCAGGCAGAAGCCTGGGCGACAGAGGGGCTGCACCAAGGCTCTCCTGCCTGTTGAACGGCCCCAGAGCTACCTACTAGGCATCGTCGGGAACGTCGTCAGGAACGCAGTCCTGAACGTCCTCATCCCAATGCGTGCCTGGTGGGCAGTCCTCTTGAGCACTGGCGAACGAAGAAGCTCCCGCAAGAGCAAGTGCGGCAAACAATGCAAGCAGAGCCTTCATGGATCTGTTTCCTAGAGAAGAACGCCGGAAACCGGCCAATGAAACATCTAGAAGTCCATGGCGGCGAATCCGGGACCGACCAGGAACGAATTTGGTGTTTTTTGAGAGCCTAATTGCGGCGGGGCCGGAAAAAAATTCTCCTGCTGGCGGCGGCTTCGGGTGGAAGCCGATCAATAGCGCAGTCCCGCCGACTAGGATCCAGCTGACTTCTACAGCCTCCTGCGGAGGCGGAACAATGAGTCGGTGGGCTCGGTCAAATGATCTCATCCTCGTCGAACAGAGGGTCCTCTTCCAGTTGTCCGGCAAGACGGTCGATCGTTGCTGCCGGGTCATCATGCGGGCGGATCCTGGCGACGTGAAAAAGCCCATCACCTTCGTTGACAACAGGGAGGTTTGTCCGGCCAACCAAAAGACCGGGCTCGTCGGCCATGACTTCAGTCTCAAAGTCTCCAAAAGGATCGGACACCAAGCCAAGAACATCACCGCCCTCCACCTGCGCCCCAATTGTCTTGAGCGTACGCAGGAGCCCTCCAACTGGTGCGCGAAGCCAGAAACTCGAAGATGATCGCATTGGGGCGACTTTCGGCTTGGCGATTCCCTTCGCCTTGACCATCCCCAGATGACGCATGACGCGCAGTATTCCCACTACCCCCGTTCGCACAGCGACCTCGTCGAATCGCAAACCTTCGCCGGCTTCGAAGAGCAGCATATCCACATCATGCTGATGGGCGGCCTGGCGCAAGGACCCCTCTCGAAGCCCAGACATCATGACAATTGGTGCGCCGAACACCTCGGCAAGCGTAAATATCTCTGGCTTGCGCGGCGAAACTCGGACTTGCGGCAGGTTGGTGCGGTGGATGGCTGCCGAGTGCAAGTCGATCCCGACGTCGGACCGCATTACAATCTCGGTGAGAAATTTGTGTGCAAGACGCGCGGCAAGAGAACCAACAGCATCGCCGGGGAAGGATCGGTTGAGGTCTCGACGATCTGGAAGGTAACGCGAATGGTTGAGGAAGCCGTAGCTGTTGACGATCGGGACAGCCAGCAATGTTCCCTTGAGCGCCTCGAGGTTGGGCACCCGCAACAGCCGGCGCACAACCTCCACGCCCATCACTTCGTCGCCGTGAATCGCAGCGCTTACGAATACGGTCGGTCCCGGCTCACGTCCGTGGATCACATGCACCGACATGTTGACGGGCGTGTGATCGGATAGGACGCTGACAGGCAAGTCAACAGTCTGGCGCGAGTTCGGCGGAATGCTGAGTCCGCCGATTTCGAAGGGTCCTTGCGTCACCGTCAACCTTTACCGCGCGTTTTTGTCTTGCCGGGCTTTGCCTCTTTTTCCAGGAAATCGATTACCTTCCCGGCGATATCAATGCCTGTGGCGTTCTCAACACCTTCAAGCCCTGGCGAGGAGTTGACTTCCATAATCACGGCACCGTGGTTCGCGCGCAGCATATCAACACCGCAGAAGTTTAAGCCGAGAGCTCTTGCGGCGCGAACCGCTGTCGACCGCTCCTCCGGTGAAATTTTGACCGTTTGAGCGGAACCGCCGCGATGCAAGTTCGATCGGAACTCGCCCTCCGCGCCCGTCCGCTTCATCGAAGCGACGACCTTGCCGCCAAGAACAAGAACGCGAATGTCGCTACCGCCTGCCTCCTTGATGAATTCTTGCACTAGGATGTTCACGTTGACGCCGCGAAAGGCTTCGATGACCGACTTGGCGGAGCGATCCGTATCTGCGAGAACTACGCCGATCCCCTGAGTGCCCTCAAGAAGCTTGACGACCAGCGGCGCACCGCCCGCCAGCCGCACGACCTCCTCTGTCTGTTTTGGATCGTGGGCAAAAGTCGTCACGGGCAGGCCTATTCCATCGCGCGCCAGAATCTGCATGGAACGCAACTTGTCGCGAGAGCGGCCGATGGCGACAGACTCGTTGAGAGGATAAACGCCCATCATTTCGAACTGACGCAAAACGGCCAAACCGTAGAAGGTTACGGACGCGCCAATGCGAGGGATCACCGCATCATACGTGGGCAACTTTTCGCCGTTGTAATAGATCTCAGGCCTGCGAGACGCGATATTCATATAACAACGCAATGTGCTGATGATATCCAACTCGTGACCGCGCTCCTCGGCCGCCTCCGTCAGCCGCCGATGCGAATAGAGCTCTGGATTGCGGGCCAACATAGCGATCTTCATTGTGAGAACCTCAGCATAGAAAATTCAGCCAGCACTGGACGTGGACTCGTCCGTATCAGGTTCCATGCGGCTCGATCGACGCGAGCTCAACGGGCTGCCCTGCAAGATACGACCGGCCTGGATTGACGATTAATCGCTGCGCGCGAAGCGCCGTTCTTCCGATGATCATGTCAAACTTCATATTCTCCCGATCGGCGAGAGAAATCTCAATTTCCCAGGCTCGCCTTCCAAGAATCATTGTCGTCTTTATAATATAGCGAGTGTCGGCAATGCCGCCTGTGTTTTTGATGGCGCGCATGTCCGCAAGTTGTGCTTCGTAGCGCACCTTTGATCTTTGGCCAGCGGCTGGGAGTGTGAAGCTTACCCACCTTTGCCCATCCCGCTCGAACAATTCCATGTTGTCGGTATTTAGTGCCGAAGTCCGCGCTCCGGTATCGATCTTTGCTCGCATCGAGCTGATACCAAGCTCAGGAAGCGCGACATGTTCGCGCCACCCAATTTCACGGTCATCAAGTTTTCTTGAGCGAGGGGAAGGTTGCTTCATGACGAGAAATCCTTGCCGCCATATAGGCCATCGGCGTCGCTACACTATGCATGATACCGGTTCTGATGACTACGCCATAGCAAACGCGTCGCCCCAAATGTTCTGATAGGCCTTGATCTTCAGATCAGCAATTTCATTCGGCGTGCTGACAATTGTCGCCGGGTGCGTTGCGGCTAGGTCCTTAAAGGACTGCGTTACGGTCCAAGCACGCTCGCCATCCAGAATTATCAACCTATCGTGCAACGGGGCTTTGGCTAGGCGCACATCGAGCGGTCGCTTATCCCTGTATTTTCGTTTCCACAACTCATGCGCTGTTTTGAGCGTCGGCTTGTATCTGTCAGGGTCGGTCAAGATGCGAACAATGATGTGGTCGGGCGCCAGATCCGCATACGCGTTGAGAATTGTTTCGTCTGCAAACGGATCCACCAAAAGTATGTCGTTGGCCGCAGTCTTCAGCACATCGCCGACGGCCTTATAGGCTTCGTCCACATCTCCTGCCGGAACATACGCACCAACGATTTCTGTTTGGACTTGGAGCTCTAGACGGCCCAGTACGCGACGAAGGACAGAAATGAGAGCCCTTGCATTGGTCGCACGCAAGTACGCGTTTGTCGTTTGAGACACGACTACTTTCGCCGCATATTTTGCGTCAAAAATTTCTAGAACGTCCGGTACGGTGACGATCTTGGAGGCACTCTCGATGACGGCAATCGCCGCGGCTAGCCACTGGTCCTCCACATCGCTCAGCGTCCCCTGCCGTTCAAAGTTTGGCACATCAGACAGGAGTATGCCTGCGCGTTGGTAGAGTGTTTCTGGTGTGCTCATGCTCGGCCGACATCCTTCAATATCTATGCGCGTTGTAGCCCCGTCGGCGGTGTTCGACGTCGCGGCACAGCTAACATAGCCCGTCGCTCAACAATCTTGGAAAAATGGGCATCCATAGGATGGGTTCAAAGCTGCTGTCAATTAGGTCCGCTTTGGGTCATTAGCCGACATCGAGCTGCTGATACAGCACGACCGCCTTCCATCCATAAGTGGACATCCTGAGCATCGAAGTCGATGTCTGCTATGTGCCATAAGCGGACGCGTGGCCCGTGGTATCGGCGCTACTGTCCGAAGATGTTCTGCAAGATCGCGTCGGACTTGGGTTTAGTTACCGGTTTCTGCTTTTTTTGGGTCTGAGCGGCAGGTACTTGCGGCGGCGCTTCGCTCGTTCCTGGGGCCACATCGCTGGCCTGGTCGTCGGCGGGTGCTGCAGGCGTAGTGACCTTTGGATCTTTCCGCTTCACGCCGAGTGCTTGGCCTATGCCGCCGACCACGCCCTTGGTGACAGCGCCCGGGATGGCAATGCTCTTCTCCACGAGTCCGCCATCGCCTGTGTTGATGCCGAGCATATTGCCGGGCACGGATATGAGCGCGCCACCGAGCTTGTTGAGCTGCTGATAGGCCGCGACCGGGTTATCCAAGACGCCGACGACATCAGGATAGATGGAGGGATTTTCCCATGGACCGGATACGGCGATGGGTACGGGGAAGCCGAGCATGTTGTTCTTGCCGCCTTGGCCCTCGACGCTCGCCAGCATGAGTGGGTTGACGCGAAACTTGAGGCGCCGCGCGGGAAGGTCAATGGTGCCGGCGCCCCCGATTGAGACGAGCGGGCCGACCATGCGCAAGTCGTCGGTTTGGGCCTGGCCGCTTGCGATCTTGAAGCTGGCGCTAAGCCTGCTGAACGTTGTCTCCGAGTCGCGCTGGTATTGCCAGCCCGTGAGAATCCCCGTGGTCAGGTTGCGCAGCATGTTGGCCACGTTGAGACCGCGTAGTGCGCCACCGGTAAACTCGAACTTCGCTGTACCGTTGAGGCTCGAGACCAAGGTGCGCTCGCTGTCGCCACTTGCGACCAGACCTAGAGCTATGGCCGCTTTGCCTTCGATCGTCTGGAAGTCGGCGGCGTCATCCAGGAAAGGATATGCATCGAGACCCGCGACTGAGAGGTTGAGGCGATGCGCCGGCACTGCGCCGCTTGCGTCGAGCACGAGCGTCATCATTCCCCCACCCCCATAGCCCTTGAGGTCCTTGGTCTCGGCGGTAAGCTTGCCCCCAGCAAGCCTGACATTGATCGTGGCGGTGCCAACCCTGATGCCTTCGAGCACGAATTGATTCAATTTAAGAACCAGATCGGCGTTCATATCCCTAAGCGCCGAGAAATCAAGCTTCTCTGCACGCCAGCCAATCGCGCGTGATTTTATCGCTGGTTTCGTCGGCTTGGCACTCGGGGACGTGTTGGCAGGCCGCGGTTCTTTTTTTGGCGGCGGGGCGACAGCGACCTCGATCCCGCCGCCTGTAGGCCTGGAAACCGGATTTAGCGGAGGCTCAGCCGCTGGCAATTCTGTCTCGACGGCGGGCCGTGCAGCGTCCGGTGTCTTCTTCGAGGTTGGCGCCCCACCCGAAGAGACCGCACCGGTCGCGGTGAGGTTTCCAGTCACGCTGGGGATGTCGCCCGCAAAACTCACCGTCAGCGCGCCCGATACCGTTTGGCCGCGGGTTCGCGCCTGGAAGGGATCCAGGATGAGAACCTCGTCCCTGTAGACCCCGTTCCCAGTGACCGTGTAATCCCCGGAGATCGCAGTGAATGCAGTCAGGACAAGAGCTTCATCCTTGTAGACAGCGTCGCCCGTCACCACGGCCTTGGCGGCAAGCCGATCCGGTGAGTCAATCTCAAGCTTTATCGGTGCAGACTCTCCATCGAGGAACTTCGTGATGCCAGTTATGGACCCAGCAACCTTGGAGGGCGCGCTGTCTTGGCCAACGGTGACGTCGAAATTCACAGTGTCTTCCCGATACGTGGCACCGCCAGTAACCGTCTGGCCTCCGAATGTCGCGATGACCCGAGAGAGAGTGAGAACATCATTCTTAGCGACGGCCGCGCCGGACACGGAGTCCTCGCCTGAGACCGCCCTGAACTCCGGCAAGGTAAGAGTAAGGTCCTTGTAAGAAACTGCGCCGTTCAGGATCACCTCTTCCCTCAAGTGCTCGGGCGCGAAGACGCTAAGCTTGATGGGAGCCACACCGCCTGCGAGAAACTGATCAAAAGCGCCGAGGGATCCGACAACCCGTACAGGCTTGTCCTCGACGGCAACCTCCGCGTCGACCGTTAGCGTATTGCCAGCTAAATGCGCCGTGCCAGTGAACGGCATATCCTCGAATAGTCCCTGCGTAATGCTCAGGGCGTCGTCGCGATAGGTCGCGTTGCCGGAAATCTTCTGGGATCCTGCCTGGGCTGCGAACTGAGCAAGCGTGAGGACCTCGTTCTTGTAAGAGGCCGTACCTGTCAGGGTGGCGCCATCCGTTAGATCGGGCGTTTTGAGCGCAAGTTTGACAGGCACCGGCCCCCCGTCGAGGAAATAAGCGAAACTACCGATCGTTCCTTTGGCCGAGACAGGATCACCGTCATAGCGGGCAGTGCCAACAAACGTGAGCGGGCCCTTCGCCCTTGGTAACGAGGCTTCGGTGTTGAGCGACGTAATCTGCTTGCCGGGCTCGCCGTTCTTCCCAGACAAGATCACGGTCCCATTGCGAATGGTCAGTTCTTCGATACTCAACTCTTGCCGCTTGGCCGTTCCTTTCCCCTCGGGGGCCACTGCACGCGACGTGACCTTCTCCGGGAGTGGTAGCGTGATGACGGGATCGAGTAGAGTGACGTTGGTAAGACTTACCTTGCCGGCAAGCAGGCTGCGCAGCACAAGACCAAAGCGCAAGGCCCGCGCCGTGGCGAACTCCGCCGCCCCGCTTTCGTCTGGTTGCGCGATGCCCACGTCGCGCGCAACGAGGTTGAGGGACGGAAACACCGATATTTTGACCGGACCGTCAATGCGAACGCGATAGCCGGTCGCGCTTTCAACTTGAGCGAGCGCCTTTTTCTGTAAAGTCTCGGTGGAAATAAACTGCGGCGCGATGAAGATGAGGCTCAGCGCGACGAGAGTGAGAGCGACGAGGGCCAAGACAGCTCTTCGTGCGATTCTCTGACCCTCCGGTAGCATTTGCGAACTTGCGCTTACTAACACCACCAGCATGAGGAGGAATTATGTCGGCCTCCGATTAGGTCGCCTCACGCTTGCTGGAGCGGCTATGGTATAAACCAGATTTTCGCGGCCCCTCCGGTCGGTCTGCGTTGTGGCATGGTTCGGCCCAGTCTCGGAGGGCGCACTGGGAGGGCACATTGGAAGGTCTGACCGATGGATCAGAGTGACGGACTGCTATTCGCGGCTTTGTCACATTATCGGCGTTCACTCGAGGAAAATGTAGCGGGCAACAGGCGTCATGCAGCGGCGGATGCCCCGGCCCAAGTGCGGAATGAACCGGCGCGAAGCTCCTTGAAATACGGTCGACGCAGCAGATGACGTTGATGGGTGAATGCGTTGAATGTGGCGGCATGAACGGCGAGGAAACGTTGGCCTGAGCCGGGTGATTTGAACCGCTGCAGTTTTCGTTCTCGGCGTCGTATCGGCTGATGGGAGTTCTCCGCCCTGTTGTTGGCTCGCAAGCCCCGATCGTGCTCAGCCTTGAGCCCGATCGCGCGGAACGCTGCCGAATAGGATCGCAGCCGGTCGGTCACAACTCGACTCGGCGTAAAGCCGTACTTCTTGAACAATTGCACCATGAGTTTCTTTGCAGCTCGTGCATCGCGTCTGCGCTGGACGAGGAAATCCAGCATCTCACCGTCGTTGTCGACCGGCCGCCAGAGCCAGTATTTGCCGCCACGGATTGAGATCACCATTTCATCGAGGTGCCAATGATCGCTCGGTCGCGGCCGCGAACGGCGGATATTCGCCGCGATCGACGGGCCGAACTTCAGGAACCACCGCCGGACCGTCTCGTAGGATGCGTCAATACCTCGCTCGGCCAGCAGTTCCTCCACATCCCGAAAGGACAGTGTGAACCTGGCATAGAGCCAGATCGCGTGGCGGATGATTTCTGGCGGGAAGCGGTGGCGCTTAAACGATATCGGTTTCATCCGATGATGCCAATCGGCGACCAACCGCAGAACTATCCCAGTTAACGTGACATTGCCCGCGCTAATAGTTGACACGCGATCCTTGGCGGACTTCATCACCACTACATCCGAGTTTAGGTTTTCGGTACACACAGCCAGGGATAGAACCGGCCGCCGCGGTCCCCATTAACGGAACATCGCGTGGCCCGAGTACAGCTTCATAATCTCGTCGTGGAAGATTTGCTCGACTTTGCCCCGTTTAACCTTGAGCGTGGGCGTCAGTAGTCCGGACTCCACCGTCCAAGGCCGTTGCAGCAAATAGATGGCGCGGATCTGAGCGTGTTCTGGGTAATCCTTCAGACGGTTACCAATGCGCATCAAGATGTTGCCGACAGCGCTAGGGGAATTCGGGGTATACGGATCGACGCCAATCTCCTGAGCATATGTCCGCCAATTGTTTTGGTTTAAAACGCAGACGGCAACGAGGAACGGCTTTCCCTCCCCGACGATCAGCGCTTGATCAACAAGGTTGTCACGCCTAATCTCGGCTTCGATTAGGCTTGCGTTGACTTTCAAGCCAGTGGCTAGAACTAAAATTTCGGTCAAACGACCGATAATGAACAGGCGTCCATTTTTGATCTCGGCCACATCGCCCGTGTGGAGCCACCCTCTGGCGTCGATGATCTCTCTTGTCAGGGCCTCGTCGTTCCAGTAGCCGCTCATGACGGCCGGCGAGTGCACAAGAAGCTCGCCATTTTTGGAGACGGAAATTTCAACCCCTGCGAGAGGGCGCCCGACCGAAGCAGGAAGATTATCCTCGACCGAATTCGTGGTCACAACCGGAGCAGCCTCTGTCAAACCGTAGCCCGCAACGATTGGCACACCCATGGCAACGAGGAAATCCGCCACCTCCTCCGGAATCGGCGCTCCGCCGGTCACGGCGACTCTTAGCCTGCCTCCGAATGCTTCGATAATCGGCCGGGCCACAAGCTTATCCAAGAGCGGCCAAATGAGACTTGCCGCGAGACCGGGCGCAGGCATGCGGCCCTGGCGCGCTTGAAAGCGCCGCCAGCCGAGATTCCGCGTTAGTCTCAGAAGGAGCATTTTCAACGAGTTGCCGGCGGCCGCGGCATGGATGGCATCGTAGGCCCGCTCGTAAATGCGCGGCACCGAAAGAAGCACGCTGGGGTGGATTGCTTTCAAGTCGTCGGACAGGTGCTCGATCGAGCGTACATAGGAGACGGTGGAACCGCCCATCATCGCAACATAGTAACCGACGGTTCGCTCGAACGCATGCGCGAGCGGCAGGAAAGATAGAAAGATGTCTTCGGGGCGCGGCGCAATGACTTTAGTAACACCCTCCGCATTCGACAGCAGCGCGAAATTTGTGAGCATGCAGCCCTTCGGCCGCCTGGTCGTGCCCGACGTATAGATGATTGTCGCCAGCGAATGGCTGGAACCGACCCGCTTGAAGGTCGAGACGGTGGTGCCAGCCAAAACCTCTTGGATGCTTTTTGCAGTGTGCTCTGGATCGCCGGGTTGATGTTCCACGTCGCGCTCGCGCACCCATGCGCAAGACAGAAGCGGAAACTCCCGCCGGTGTGGTACGAGCTCGGACCAGCGCTGCTGCGTGTCCACTAGCACCAATCGCGCCTCGCAATGCGCCAGTATGTGAGCAATGTTCGTCACGCTGTCGTCTGCATAGAGCGGGACCACGACGAGGCCGAGACCGAGGGACGCCATGTCAAAGCTGACCCAGTCGGTACAATTGGGCAGGCACAGCGCAACCCGGTCGCCCGTCTTCAGGCCTTCTCGCGTAAGCGCCTGTTGGAAACGGGCGGCGCGTATTTCCATGCTCGCCCACGAATAGTTGATCCAGCAGCCAGTACGAGGGTCGTACTCTCGATAGGCAACGCTCAATGGAGTGCGCCGGACGCGCTCATGAAAAAGCCCAGGCAAGGTATCGGCGCACTCCGCGCTAATTAACCTTTCAAGCATGCCTGTAGGGGGCCGGTCCATGCTGCAGCCTCGGGCTGTCCATGTGTTTGAATAGAACATAATGCCTCGCGGCCGGTAACGGCTTGTTGATTGCTGTCAATGACAAGAGGCAAGTAAGGAGGGTAGTCTAATTATAAAGGCGGGCATCTGAGCGATTCATTTGCAAACCGCACATTAGGGAGCTTCTGCTAAATGATCGACGCGCCGCAGCGTCCAGCAGGAAATGGTGCGGAGAAAGCCGGTCCCGAGCTTGCTGCAAGGTTCAGCCGCCTCGTGAGGGACTTGGTTTGGGAGCTGCATCCCCAAATGCAGCGCAGAGTTGCTGTCACTCTCGATAGCGATCTAGACCGCGATCTGGGGCTTGACAGCCTCGGCCGCGCCGAATTGGTGCTGCGCATCGATCGGGCGTTCAAGGTTCGCCTGCCCGACCAGCTGCTTGTGGACGCAAGTACACCACGTGACCTTCTGCGGGCGCTTCTTGCAGCAGCGCCCGGTCGTGTCGCGGCGATGGAAGCGCTTCCGTCGGAGCTCAAGGAGCTGCCCGAGGTCGTCGCACCGTTCTCCGCGACAACTCTCATCGAGGTTCTAGCGCATCACGTTCAGTCACATGGCGATCGCCCGCACGTGTTGCTATGGCGGAGCGAAGATGATGAACAGACGATCTCCTACGCCGACCTCAATCGGGAGAGTTGCACCATAGCCGCCGGGTTGATCGAGCGCGGTCTTGTGCCTGGCGATCGCGTAGCCATCATGCTGCCGACAGAGCCGGCGTTTTTCGCGGCGTTCATTGGTGTGCTTTATGCGGGGGGCGTGCCCGTTCCCATTTACCCCCCGTTCCGGCGGGCACAGGTCGAGGATCATCTGCGGCGGCAAGCCGGCATCCTGCGGAATGCTGGTGCAAGCCTTCTGATTATCGGGTCCGAAATCGGGAACGTTGGGCAGCTGATGCTGGGGCTGGCCGAGGATCTGCGATATGTGGAGACGGTGGACGCGCTGTCGCGCGCGGGAACGATCGAACGGCCGCTGGCGGCCGGCGCGGACACGATTGCGCTGATCCAATACACCTCCGGCAGCACCGGCGACCCCAAGGGCGTGGTTCTTACGCACGCAAACCTTCTGGCGAACATTCGGGCGATGGGTGAGGCGCTCGATGCGAGTTCGTCGGATGTATTCGTGAGCTGGCTGCCGCTCTATCATGACATGGGGCTGATCGGCGCCTGGCTCGGTACGCTCCACTATGGCGTCCCGACGGTCATCATGCCGCCTCTCGCCTTTCTCGCCGATCCAGGACGATGGTTGCGCGCGATCGGCCGGCATCGGGCCACGCTTTCGGCAGCGCCAAATTTCGCCTTCGAATTGTGCTGCAAGAATGTGCGCGACGAGGACATCAAGGATCTCGATCTGAGTTCACTCCGGATGCTGCTAAACGGAGCCGAGCCGGTCAGTCCTGCCACGATCGCACGCTTTACCGCCCGGTTTGCCAGTTACGGATTTCTGCCCAAGGCCATGGCTCCGGTCTATGGTCTAGCCGAGAACTCCGTTGGCCTCACCTTTCCTCCTGTCGGGCGGGGACCAATCGTCGACAGGGTCCAGCGCTCAACGCTTTCCCATGAAGGACAGGCGGCACCGGCATGGCCAGAGGATGCGACAGCGCTGGAATTCGTGGCCTGCGGCTGGCCGATCGCCGGGCATGAGGTTCGGATTGTCGACGAGACTGACGCCGAACTCCCCGAGCGAATGGAGGGCCGACTCCAGTTTAAAGGTCCATCCGCGACGCAAGGTTACTTCCGAGACGACGAGAAGACCAAGGCGCTGTTCGACGGCGAATGGCTGGAAAGCGGAGACCGAGCTTACATCGCCGGCGGCGATGTGTTCATCACGGGCCGCATCAAGGACATGATCATCAAGGCCGGACGCAACATCTACCCGCATGAGTTGGAGGAACTCGTCGGCGGGGTAGAAGGCGTGCGTAAGGGATGCGTGGCTGCGTTTGCAAGCACATTCGGCGGCGCCGACACTGAGCGACTCGTGCTGCTGGTTGAGACACACCTCGCCGAATCCGCTGAAATCGAGGCACTGAGGGATAGGATTGTCGAGGTAACGAAGACGCAACTCGATGTCGCGCCGGACGAGGTGGTGCTGGCGCGACCTCACACGGTACCGAAGACCTCCAGCGGCAAGCTGCGGCGGTCCGCGGCGCGTACGCTATACGAGAGCGGCTTGCTGTCGAAGAAGGGCTATGGGCTGTGGTGGCAGCTGACGAGGCTCTATCTATCCGGGCTTGGCCGCCGTGCTCGCCGTCTTCGGCGTAGAGTTTTCGAACTGGTCTATGCAGGCTACTGGTGGGCGCTGCTGGTCGCGGGCGCCAGCATCGTTTGGTGCCTCGTTCTCCTCCTGCCGAGCCGGCGTTGGCGCCACATGGCGATCCACTACGGGGCGTGCTCCTTTTTGTGGCTTACGGGGCTGTCCCCCAAGGTCGAGGTGGAAGAGTCGATGCCTGCGCGCAATGTACTGCTCGCTGTCAACCATTCCAGCTATCTAGATCCTCTGGTGCTCTCTGCAGTGATCCCGGGTCGACTTACCTTTGTTGCCAAGAAGGAGCTGGCGGGTCAGCGGGTAGCAGGTCCATTCCTGCGCCGCACCGGCACTCTGTTCGTGCGCAGAACCGATGTAAAAGGCGGCGTTGAAGACACGCGCAAAGTGCTCGAGGCATCGCTGACCGGGGAGCGCATCGTTTCGTTCCCGGAAGGTACGCTGACCCGGATGGCAGGCCTGCTCGGATTTCATGTCGGATCTTTCCTTGTTGCCGTGGAGGCTGGCATTCCGGTGGTGCCCATCGTGATCAGCGGCACGCGTTCGGCTTTGCGCGGCAGTCAGTGGTTTCCCCGGCCAAGCAACATAGATGTGCACATCGGGAAAGCGGTGCGGGCCGATGGAAGCGACTTCAGTGCGGCTATCCGTCTACGCGACGCGGTGCGCGCGAGGATGCTCGCGCTGAGCGGAGAGCCGGATCTCGCGCTGGAGAAGGTGCCACTGTGAAACGGTCCCGTCGCCGACGATTGAATTGGTGCTAGCGATCTAGTGGGCATGTCATACAAACCTAGGCGGAGCTGACGAAGGGTGCTGGTCTGAGGCTACGTCGTGGGCGCGCCTCTTGATTTGCCGCAATGCTCGATCAGATCCGTTTAGGTGTAGAATCCACAACGCCTGTTAGGGAGAGCGCAATGCAGATGCCTTTGCAGATCAGCTTTCACGGCATGGGACCATCACCAGCGATTGAGGCGCACGCATTCACGAGAAGGCCGCCAAGCTCGAACGCTTCTCCGATCGAATCGTGGGCTGCCAGGGACATTGTCAGAGTAAATCGGCTTGAGCCTTTTGGCGAGGTTCCTTAGCGTCCGGCGATGCGCAATCCCTTCCGTTATTTCAACAGCTCGCCCGAGGTGATCCGCCTCACGGTGATGATGTATATCTTGTGTATACCGAAAAGCTCATCCGCATTTGTCTAGCTGAAGGAATCACCTAACGTCAGTGCACAATGTTTGCACTGTTCTGTTTTCTGCTGGCCGTCTTGGCCTCGCCATTCAAGTCGAAGAGCCGGGATCGCAAGGCTGCACTGAAATTCCTAAAGCGTGCGATGAAGCGCTATGGCCGGCCCGGTTGGATCGTGACTGACCGGCTTCGCTCCTACGGTGCGGCAATGAAAGTAATCGGAAACGTCGCCAACCAGGAGTGTGGCCGTTGGCTCAACAATCGGGCTGAGAATTCACACCAGCCATTTCGACGACGAGAACGAGTGATGGCGAAGTTCAGGGGCGAGAAGACCCTTCAGAAGTTTGCCGCTGCCCATGCCTCTATCCACAACCACTTCAACCACGACCGTCACCTCGACCGCCGCGATATCTTCAAACAGAACCGTTCTGCCGCCCTAGCCGAATGGCGTCAGCTGGCGGCGTGAGAGTCTTGACCGCCTCCGACTAGCCAGCTCATGAATAGTTAGTCTGACAACGCCACCAAAGGAGCTAAAGCATGTCTGTTCTTAAAGTCATCGAAATTATGGGTGACTCTGGCAAAGGATGGGAAGAGGCGGCCCAAGAAGCCGTTACTGAGGCTGCAAAGTCCGTCAAAAACATTCGATCCGTCTGGATCAAGGATCATGCCGCGACCGTCGAAGACGGTAAAATCAAAAGGTATCGTGTCACTTGTAAAATTACCTTCGAGGTTGAAGGCTAGGGGGGCATTGTCAGAGTAATTGGGTGTGAGCTGGCTGATCGGAGGCGGTCAAGACTCTCAGACCAGCACCCTTCGCAGGCTCGGTCAGGTTTGTCTGACAATACCCTAGGCTGCTCTCGGCTTCCATGCGGTCGGTCCTGTGTTGCGAGCGCCATCCTCCGCTGGCGGCGACATTACTCCACGATGTGGTGCTTGCCGATCGGGATTACAGCGCTTGCCTGTGAACCCTTCGCGCCCTCACCCTCCGCGATTACGAGCCTTACTTCATTGCCGATCTCAAGCTTGTAGAAGTCAGCGTCGACCACACTGTTCTTGTGAAAGTAGACTTCTTGGCCGTCCGGCATCACCAAGAATCCGTAATCCTCAAGGAGCTGACTAATCTTGCCATGCGCGGGCGCGTCGTGAGCCTTCACGGCGCCGCGCATCCGTCGCGTATGATCTTCCACTTGTCGCGCCGCAGCGTTGAAGGCATCGCGGATAGCGACATTCACATCTTCATGCGCATGGTTGAGCGGTCCCGTATGCCCCACGAGCACATCTTTCCCCGGCATACTAAGATCAATACGCACGTTATAGAGGTTACCGCGGCGATGGTGGCGATGGGGCGCCTCGACGACGACCCGGCAGCCCACGATTCGATCAGAGAAACGTTCAAGTTTGGCGGCTTTCTCACGAATGCGGGCCTCGATCGCTGGCGACGACTCCATGCCGTGAAAACTTATCTGTAAAGGTGTCTGCATTGCGCTCTCCTTAACAAGCGGTCGATTCTCACCTAACTGGACCGGATTGAGCATTGCGACAGATCAAGAGCCAGCTACCTCCCTGCAGCCTCAGTCAGCTTCTCGGGTATTGTCAGACTAAACTGGCTTGAGCCTCCTGGCGAGGATCCGTAGCCTCCG
>Ga0316198_10001152_pt1 | contig 15303 bp, 16 predicted proteins | sample OudBieAanoxic_MG_FD_204935 | JGI IMG/M metagenome (GOLD analysis project Ga0316198, IMG submission 204935) | Coastal sediment microbial communities from Oude Bieten Haven, Netherlands - site A anoxic | ecosystem: Environmental > Aquatic > Marine > Coastal > Sediment | place: Netherlands...
AGATCTCGATATCGCGCACCAGGGAGGCCTCGCGCAGGTTGTCGCGCGGCAGAATCAGGCGCCGCTGGCGGCCGCGACAGGCCAGCGCCATTGGCAGGATCCCGACCGTGGGGCGCAAGGCACCGGCGAGGCTCAATTCGCCAATCAGTTCATAGCCGTCGGCGGCGTCCTGCGCCAGCTGGCGGCTGGCGATCAGGATGCCGACGGCGATCGCCAGGTCGAAGCGGCTGCCCTGCTTGGGCAGGTCCGCAGGAGCGAGGTTGACCGTGATGCGCCTGGCAGGGAAATCGAAACCACTGTTGATCAGCGCGCTACGTACCCGGTCGCGGCTCTCCTGCACCGCCTTCTCCGGCAGGCCGACGATGTTGAAGGCAGGCAGACCGTTGGCCAGATGGGTCTCGACCGTGATCAACGGCGCTTCTATGCCGAGCGCGGCACGACAGTGTGTGGTGGCGAGTGACATGCTTCCCTGCCTGTCCAAGAGATTTGATCGGCCCGCTTCCTGCGAGCCGGAGAGGATGAAAACTAACCCATATGCGCGGCTTTTGCGACTGCCATCTGGCGCCACCGGGCCGGGCGATACAGTCGCGACCTGCCGCGCAACCCGGTGCCGTGCTCCTGTTACTGCGCGAGGCACCCGATCGCGATATGGTGGATTCAGATAACGGCTGCACGGGGGGCGTGTCGGCGACATGAACGAGCGCTTGCTGCGAAATTCGGCTTCGGGGTTCTTGCTCCTGCTGTCTGCGATCGCCTCGGCCGCAGCGGGCGGCTTGTCCAATTGCCCCACCATACTCCTCGATACGGGACTCGGTTCGGCCGCGGAGCGTACCCTGGTGTGCGAAGGCGCGGCCAGGGCGCGCGCGTTCTTCAGCTCGCTGGGAATCGAGCTGAAGCGTCGTATCCGGCTACGCCTGCACGCGGCCGAGATCGTGGGTCGGCGCTCCCACCTGGGCTCGTATGACGCGGACCTGGACCAGGTCGACCTGCTGACCTTGGAACGGGCCAGGGTGCTCACCGCGGGTGATGCGCTGTTCGGCCTGCAGATGGACGAACCACTGTATCAGAGCCTGGTCGTTCATGAGGTCGCACACGCCATCGCGGGCCAACAGTTCGGATTCCGCCCCGTTCCCCTGGTCTCGCAGGAGTACATCGCCTACGTCGCACAGTTGTCGACCATGGACCCTGCGACAAGGACTCGGATTCTGCGGGTTTATGCAGCGTCTGCCTTCGCGGGCCTGGAGGAGATGTCATCGACCTATTACGCATTCGACCCGAGCCGCTTCGGCGTCAAGGCCTGGCTGCATTATCAGTCGTTGAGCGACCCGGATGGGTTCATTCGCGATCTGTTGTCCGGCGCCGCCAGGCCAGTGGCCGAGGATCGGGAATGGCAGTGAGCCGGTAAACAGCCGGGGCCTGCCACGCCGGATCTGCGTGGCCGATTTTCAAGATCCGGGGCCGATGGCCGATAGGGGTGACGATCCAGGGGTCTCATGGCCAAAAGTATCCAGCATTGTGATGAAACTAGAATTCACACCCTACCCGCAGCCTGAGGAGGAAGGTCCGCACAGTGACCAGGCGGCAGCCAGGGAAGCTGCGCCGAGCCGCTCCGGCAAGCGCTCGGACCCCAGATGCAGGATCGAAGCGAAGGCGTTCGTTGCGATCCCCGGCCTGACATCGCGGGCCTACGATGTCGGTGAGATATCCCGCGGCGGCATGTTTCTTGGGTTTCGTGAGGCGCATTCGACCTTGCTCGATTTCGAGCAGAACGGTGTCGAGACCGGGGTTTCAGTCGAGGTCTCTTTTGCCGTCTCCCTGCCGGACGGACCACAGCGTTTCAGCGTCAGGGGTCAAATCTCGCGTATCACCCGGCGGGGCATCGGCGTCCAGTTCGCGACCCACAATCCGCCTCAGCTGGCCGCCTTGAGAGAGGTGTTTTCCGGGGTGCGGGAGGAGTCTGAGCCTGGTTCAGCGGTCTCGGCGGAGGCTGCGCGCGTGGAGAGCAAGCGAATCCTCGAGAGGCCCTCGGAGGATGCCGCATGGACCAACTGGGAGCTTCTCGATTAGAAATGTCCAATCCGGCAGGCCGTCGGATTCTGCTAATCTCGACCGATCAGATGTCTTTCGAGGGTCGCAGCCGGATGTCGTATTCATTCTCTTTCTCAAATCCAGCCGCAGGCTTCGCCCTGCTGGTGTCGCTGTTGCTATTCGCATCGGTCCCGCTTGCTCAGCAGGCGCACGAGGATGACAGCGAAATCGAGTCGTTGAGGCGGCAGATCCTCGACCTGCAAAAACGGGTCGAGCGCCTCGAGGGCGAGGTCGAGCAGGGGGTGCCCGTCAATATGGCGCGTAAGGTTGAACCGGTTCCCGGCGGCTGGCGCAAGGTGCACAACTGGAACCTGCTGGAAGCGGGCATGAGCGATTACGAGGTTATAGAGATTCTGGGTGAACCGGACAGGGAGAAGACAGTCAAGAAGTTCGATTTCTGGTACTACGGCGACGGCAAGTTAAGTGTGTACATGCGGCGCTTGAAGAGATGGCAGGTTCCCAGCGGCCTCGAAAACGAATAAGGGACCACGGGTTCAGTTCTCGGTCAGGCTGACGCGGTCTTTTTTTATTACTACCTGGCGCTTCTTGTACAGACGGCCAAGGGCGCGCTTGAAGTTGGCCTTGCTGGTCCGGAATGTCTTGTAGATCAGCTCGGGTGGGCTCTTGTCGGTGATTTCGGAAGAGCCTTCATGCCGACGCAGGTGCTCCAGTATCTTTTCTTCGAGACGGTCGCGCGCCTCGTCCGAAGCGGGCTGGAGCACGAGGTCGATCTTGCCGTCTTCACGGATCGCCTTGATGTAACCGGCCAGCTGTTGGCCGAATTTCAACGCCTGGAACACATCGTTCTTGAAGATCAGGCCGAGGTGGGTGTTGTTGATGATGGCCTTGTAACCCAGCGTGCTGCGGGCGGCGATCATCAGCCGGACCTTTTCCCCCGGTCGGAAACCGCGGCCGTCCTCACTGAGGTGGCGGTTGTAGCGGGTCGATGCGGCTATCCTGCCGCTCTTGTCGTCGACGAACAGATACACCACGTATGAACGCCCGGGGTTCATCGGCCACGCCTGCTCATTGAAAGGTACCAACAGGTCCTTGCTCAGGCCCCAGTCCATGAAGGTGCCGACATCCGTCTGCTCCTTGACCTTGAGATAGGCCGCTTCGCCGACCATCGCCATGGGCGTCTTGCGCGTCGCAATCAGGCGGTCGTCGGAATCGCGGTAGAGGAATACGTGGAGAAAGTCGCCGGGTCGGGCGTTTTCGGGAACCTCGCGGGACGGGAGCAGGATCTCACCGGCATCACCACCATCCAGGTAGATACCGAAATGCACGGCCTTGATCACGCGCATCCGGTTATTGCGTCCGATATGGATCATCTGCTCTGGCCGCCGGTGCCGATGCGAATGGCCGCGCGGGCCAAGGCTTCAGTCGCTTGCGGCCTCGAGTTCCGCGACCCGGGCCTCCAGGGCCTTGAGTTTTTCGCGCGTGCGCAACAGCACGGCCTGCTGAACCTCGAATTCCTCGCGTGTTACCAGGTTCAACCTGCCCAGTGCCGACTCCATGCCGCTGCGGAGATTGCGTTGCAGATCGTTCTGCAGGGTCTGCAGCCCGGGCGGCAGACCGTCGACAACGCGGCGCGAAAGGTCATCGAACAGCTTCGGGTCGAGCATCTGATTTCCTTACTGATTTGCATAGCCTTTGGACAGGCGGAGGTTAGGGGACGGCCCCCACCCGTGTCCACCCTTCTCTGCACCACCTTGGTGCATCAACTTGGTGCGCGGCACTTCGCCCGTGTTCATTTGGTGCAACATTTGTTGTGGAAATCCAACAGCACTTGTCTAACGTAATGAAAATGCAACAAAATTCACCATTGGCACGGCTCCTGCTTTGTCACCGGCAGTCGCTTACGGAGTGGCGATCCAAATCTATTAGCACAGTTTTTTAACATACGGGAGTCGATACAGATGAAATTCAACAAGCTCGCGATCGCATTGGGGGCGACAGTACTTTCGGGCGCTGCAGCCGCGGAGTTTTCCGCCAACATCGGCGCGACCAGCAATTACGTCTGGCGTGGTGTGACCCAGACCGACGACGCCGCTGCGGTGTCCGGCGGTCTCGACTACGCCCATGAGTCAGGTTTTTATGCCGGCACCTGGGCCTCCAACGTCGATTTTGACGATGACACCACCGCAGAGGTAGATGTTTACGGCGGTTTCGCCAACCAAATCGATGTCGGCAGCGGCCTTGGTTACGACGTCGGTGTCATCTATTACTGGTACCCGGGTGGCGATGATATCAACTTCACCGAGGTCCAGGGCAGTCTCAGCTACGGGCCATTCAAGGGTGGCGTGAATTACATTGTCGACTCGGACGTTGATGATTCATCGGACACGAATGATGTCTTCGTCGATGGTGATATCTATTACTACTTGGGCGCCAGCTTCGATGTCGCCGAGACCTGGACTATTGGCGGAACCGTCGGGTATTTCGACTTCGACGAAGACGGCAAGAATGACATAGACACCTCCTATGCCCACTACCAACTTGACATCGGCAAGAGCGCCGGCGACTTAGGCGATTTCACTTTCAGCATTTCCAGCGCGGACGGGGAAAGCGGAGACAGCAGCACCAAGGTGTTTGTCGCCTGGGGTAAGACCTTCGATTAATCCAAATGCACCCGCGCGGTGTGCCGGCACCCGGGGTGGTGCCGGCCTAACAGAGTCAAGGAGAAGTACACATGAAACTGGTTGCAGCCATCATCAAGCCCTTCAAGCTCGATGACGTGCGCGAGGCCCTGTCGGATATCGGTGTCACGGGTATCACCGTCACCGAGGTCAAGGGCTTTGGCCGTCAAAAGGGCCATACCGAACTGTACCGCGGCGCCGAGTATGTCGTGGATTTCCTGCCGAAGATCAAGGTCGAGATCGCGATCGATGACGACCAGCTCGATCCCGTGATCGAGGCCATCAGCGCCGCTGCCAAGACCGGCAAGATCGGTGACGGCAAGATCTTTGTTTACGAACTGAGCCAGGCTGTCCGTATCCGTACGGGCGAGTCGGGCCCTGAAGCGCTTTAATCGGGCCGGGGGTTTATTCTCATGGAGAACCAAATTTTTCAGCTCCAGTACGCCATGGATACGTTTTATTTCCTGATCTGTGGTGCACTGGTCATGTGGATGGCGGCAGGTTTCGCCATGCTCGAATCGGGCCTGGTTCGTGCGAAGAACACGACCGAGATCCTGACCAAGAACGTCTCGCTATACGCGGTGTCGTGCATCATGTACCTGATCTGCGGTTACGCGATCATGTACGGCGGCGATCTCCTTCTTAGCGGCATAGCCGGCGGTGACAACCTGGTCGAGGATGCGCTCAAAGCGTCGGCAGAGAACGGCTTCGACGGTGACTCGGTCTACTCGGGCGCCTCGGACTTCTTCTTCCAGGTGGTGTTCGTCGCCACCGCGATGTCGATTGTCTCGGGCGCTGTTGCCGAGCGTATGAAGCTGTGGTCCTTCCTGCTGTTCGCGGTTGTGATGACCGGCTTCATCTACCCGATGGAAGGCAGCTGGACCTGGGGTGGCGGTTCCGTTTTCGGACTGTATAGCCTCGGCGACGACTTCGGCTTCTCCGACTTCGCCGGTTCGGGCATCGTGCACATGGCCGGTGCCGCAGCAGCACTCGCCGGCGTGCTATTGCTCGGCCCGCGCAAGGGCAAATACGCCGCCGACGGCCATGTCAATGCAATACCGGGCGCCAACCTGCCGCTTGCCACCCTGGGTACCTTCATCCTGTGGATGGGCTGGTTCGGCTTCAACGGCGGTTCGGTGCTGAAACTCGGCGATATCGCCAACGCCAACTCGGTCGCGATGGTATTCCTGAATACCAATGCCGCGGCTGCCGGCGGCCTGGTGGTTGCCCTGGTCATGGCGCGTATGCTGTTTGGCAAGGCGGACCTGACCATGGCACTGAACGGCGCGCTGGCCGGTCTGGTGGCGATCACCGCAGAACCGTCAACACCTTCGCCGCTTGCGGCGACCCTGATCGGTGCGGTCGGTGGCGCGATTGTGGTGTTCTCGATCATCACCCTCGACAAGCTGAAAATCGATGATCCGGTCGGTGCCATCTCGGTACACGGTGTGGTCGGTCTGTGGGGCCTGCTGGCCGTGCCGCTGACCAACGACGGCGCCAGCTTCGTCGGTCAGCTGGTCGGTGCCGGCACCATCTTCGCCTGGGTATTCGGTGTCAGCTTCGTTACCTGGCTGGTGATCAAGGCGATCATGGGTATCCGGGTCAGCGAGGAAGAGGAGTACGAAGGTACCGATATCGGGGAATGTGGCCTCGAGGCCTACCCTGAATTTACCGGTACGCGAGGCTCCGGTCTGTAAATACGGAATCGAGCATAGGCTCACAAGGGCGCCTTCGGGCGCCCTTTTTCGTTCCCCAGGCGGCAGCTACCCAGGAGTCCTTGGCGTTATGATGGAGCAAAGCAGTTAGTCTCGGGGGGCGCCGGTGAAAAGCTTGTTTATCCTGATGGTGATGATTGCAGCCACGCCGGCCGGGGCTGCCGAGGTCTACCGCTGGACGGACCAGAACGGGCAGGTTCATTACGGCCAGCGGCCACCGCCGGAGGGTGCGCGGCGCATGGACCTTCCGGATGCCACTGCAGATGGCATGTCGGAAGATGCCGTAATGAAACAGCGGCGCGACGATCAACGACGCCTGCTCGAATCATTTGAATACCAACGCGGACGCAAGCAGGATGGTCTGCACCGCGAGGCCGAGCAGCAGACCAAGGCCTTGGCGCGTTGTCGCGAGTTGCGGCGCTATTGGCGTCGGCTGAGCCATCCGGGTCCGATCTACATCAAGCGCGAAGACGGGGAGCGTGAGTTTCTCAGTGATCAGCAGCGCAGCGCCGAGAAGGCCAGGCTCAGGCCGGCCTATGTACAGGCCTGCGGGCAGGAACCGTAGATGTAAATACCAGCAAGGTCAGCACTCGGCGAGCAATCGTTGCATCATGCGCTGGGCCTGCGAGCCGTAGCCACCACCGAACAGATTCAGGTGGTTGAGCACATGGTAGAGGTTGTATAGCTCACGCCGGACGCGGTAACCGGGGTCCAAGGGCCAGACCTCCCTGTAGGCGGCGTAGAAGTCCGCGCCAAAGCCGCCGAACAACTCAGTCATCGCCAGTTCGGCCTCGCGGTCGCCGTAATAGGTGGCCGGGTCGAAGATGACCGGATCGCCCTCGCGGGTAAAGCCGATATTGCCGCCCCACAGGTCGCCGTGCAGCAAAGAGGGTTCCGGCGCATGATCCAGCAGTGCCGGGAAACGCGTCAGTAGCTGTTCTCCCAGCGCCTGCAGCTGGCCGTGGTAACCCCTGGCCGCGGCCAGCTTGAGCTGATAGCCGAGGCGTTGGTCGCGCCAGAAATCAACCCAGTCGTGCCGCCAGCCATTCGGCTGCGGTGTTGCACCGATCGTGTTGTCACGGTCCCAGCCGAACGCGGAACCCTGCTTGCGATGCAGCTGGGCGAGCTGGCGTCCGGCACGCGACCAGTCCGGGGCGCGGCCCTGGCCGAGTGAGAGATACTCCATGACGATAAAGCTCTGATCGGCGTCGGTGCCCGTGCAGAGTGCGCGCGGCACACCGATCGCCGCCACTGCTGCCAGTGCATCCAGACCCGCGGCCTCCGCCTCGAACATGTCGATCCGGTCGGCGCCGTTGGTCTTGACGAACCAGCTCTGGCTGCCGTCGCTCAGTCTGAAAGCGGCGTTGATGCAGCCCCCGCCCAGGCCTGCGGGTGGCCCGGGATTGAAAGCACTGCCGCTGGCGCTGCTGATCCGATCCGCGATGAGCTGCCAGTTGCTCAACCGGCCGTTTACCGCTGGGCCAGGCGGCGTCCGCGCAGGGGGCTGGTGCGCGGGAAATGGGAGCGCAGGAAGGCCATCTGGTCGGCCAGGATGTTACGTCCCTGCAGGTAGATGTACTCGGCGTGAGTCGGTGAAAACGGTATCGCAAGCAGCTCCATGCCGGCCTGCTCCGGTGTCCTGCCGGCCTTGTGGTTATTGCAGCGCGTGCAGGCGGTGACCACGTTGGTCCAGTTGTTCCGGCCGCCCTGACTCAGCGGGGTGACGTGATCGCGCGACAGCTCGCGATGACCGAATCGCTGACCGCAATACATACACAGGTGATCGTCGCGCTGGAACAGGGTGCGATTGTTGAGTGGAGGGGTGTAACTTTCACGTAGCCGGTGGTTGCCGTGGGTCGCGATAATCGAATGGACCTCGATCGCGCTGCGGCGGCGGTTGCGCATATTGAATCCGCCGTGCAGGGTGAACAACGGTTCGCCGCAGACATAGGCGATCATGTCGAGGATCTGCAAGCGGGCAACCTGCCTGAAGTTGATCCACTCCAGGGGCATGCCCGAGGCATCGGTTCGCAAGATCTGCTGTGACAGGCTGGACACGTTTGTACTCCCGCGCGATATGCACCGGTTATTGCATACAAGCCATTCGGATTTCAAGCCTCCGCGGTGTCGGTCGTTTTGCTACCGGCGTTCTCGGTACCGCGCAAGGGGCGTCAACTGTAAGACAACGTTTTTGTCGTATGAGTACTTTGCAACGGTTTTTAAGGGTTGTCCGGCTCACCGGCCGACCAAATGCGCGCGTTCGTTGACGCAGCCGTGCGCCCGACTTATGCACACATCAGCGGCATTGGTAAAAACCCTGCAGGGTTCTGGGCGTAGTATTCATTAGTATTTTCGGAAATTCATTAAAATATTGTTTATAAAAGAAAAATCTTGTATGCACAATTTTGGGTCACGGCGACGAAAAAGCCAGCCAGTCAAGGGCTGGGGACAAATCCGCAGTGTTCCTCCACAGAGTTATCCACAGGCACTGAGGTTGCTTGAGCTGGCCGCCGCGCAACCGGATACTGGCGCTGCCGGCGCGATCCTTTGGTCTGTTAGAGTCAGTCGATGAGCGTTCGCATCGCGCGGGTGGCGGTGGCCGCCCCCCTGCACTCCCTGTTCGATTACCGGATTCCTGGCGCTGGCGGCATAGCGGTGGGCAGTCGCGTGCGCGTGCCCTTCGGACGCGCGCGCGCGATCGGTGTGGTCACCGCGCTGCTTGGCCACAGCGAGTTTCCGGCCGAGAAGCTAAAGCCGGTCGAAGCGGTTCTCGACGCCGAGCCCCTGCTGCAACAGCGCGACATCGATTTTCTGACCTGGGTGGCCGGCTATTATCACCATCCCCCCGGCGAAGTGATCGCCGCGGCCCTGCCATTGCGCCTGCGCAAGGCCGAACAGGCACTGAAACCGGGCGGCCCCGGCTGGCGCCTGACCGCCGCAGGTCTGGCGCAAATCGCATCGCCACCGGCGCGTGCGCCACGCCAGGCCGAGCTCCTGTCCTGGCTGGGACGAAGGCCGCAGGGCGAGGCGGCCTCGGTTGAGTTGAAGTCGGCCCTGCCTGGCAGCGCCGCCACGCTGCGCACCCTGGGCGCCAAGGGCTGGATAGAGGCGTGCACGCTGACGGCGGTTGCCGACCGGGTGCTGTTGAGCACCGATGCGCCGCGATTGAACGAGGACCAGGCGGATGCGTTGGCCAGGCTGTCCGGGGATCTGGACACTTTCTCGGTATCCCTGCTCGACGGCGTAACCGGCAGCGGCAAGACAGAGGTGTATCTGAGACTTGCCGCCGAGGTGCTCGCAGCGGGCGGCAGCGTGTTGGTGCTGGTTCCGGAGATCTCTCTTACGCCGCAGCTGCTGCAGCGTTTCCGCGCGCGCCTCGGCGAAACGGTGCGGGTGATGCATTCCGGCCTCAGCGACAGCGAGCGCGAACAGACCTGGCATCGCCTGAGATTAGGCCTGTCGCGGGTGCTGTTGGGCACCCGCTCGTCGATCTTTACGCCGATCGCCGATCTGGGCCTGGTACTGGTGGACGAGGAGCACGACTCATCGTTCAAGCAGATGGAGGGCTTCCGCTATTCCGCCCGCGACCTGGCTATCGTGCGGGCCCAGCGCGCCGATTGCCCGGTGGTGCTTGGCTCGGCTACGCCGTCGCTGGAGAGCCTGCGGAATGCCCAGACCGGGCGTTACCGGCATCTGCGCCTGGACCGGCGCGCCGGGGGTGCGCAGCCCCCGCGTGTCGACCTGCTCGATATCCGTGACCAACCCTTGCAGTCGGGCATGTCGCAGCCTCTGCTCGACAGGGTGGGGACGGCCCTGGGGAAAGGCGAGCAGGTGATCCTGTTTCTCAACCGGCGCGGTTATGCACCGGTACTCAGCTGCTTCAGCTGCGGCTGGCTGTCGGATTGCCCGCGTTGCGATGCGCGACAGACCCTGCACAAGTCCAGCGGCCTGTTGTGGTGCCACCACTGTGGGGCCCAGCGCCCGCTGCCGCGCAGCTGTCCCGAGTGTGGCGCCGAGGATCTGCATCCGTTGGGGCAGGGCACAGAACAGCTGGAAGGCTTTCTGGCGCAGCGTTTCCAGGATTATCCGCTGATCCGGGTGGATCGTGATGCAACCGCACGCAAGGGCAGCCTGGAAGCCCTGCTCGAGCGTCTGCATGGCGCTGAGGCGGCGTTGCTTGTAGGCACCCAGATGCTGGCCAAAGGACACCATTTTCCGCGCGTCACCCTGGTTGGGGTCCTGGATGCGGACGGTGGGCTTTACAGTGCCGATTTTCGCGCCACCGAGCGCATGGCGCAGCTGCTGGTGCAGGTCGCCGGCCGGGCCGGGCGGGGCGATCGCCCGGGCCGGGTGTTGATCCAGACACGCTATCCCGATCACCCGCTGCTGCAGACACTGGTCCACAAGGGCTACCGCGCATTCGCCGAACAGGCCCTGCTGGAACGCCAGGCGGCGGCTATGCCGCCATTCAGCCATCAGGCACTTATGCGCGCCGATGCGACACGCCAGGAATACGCCCGGGCCCTGCTCGAGCAGGTCGTCGAGCGCGCCGCTGCACTGGGCGTCGAGGGAGTGGAAATGTGGGGCCCGGTACCCGCGCCGATGGCTCGGCGCGCCGGCAGGCACCGGGTCCACCTGCTGTTCCAGGCGAACCGCCGTGAGGCCCTGCATGCCCTGCTGCAGCGACTGCCGGGCGAGGTCGCCGCAATGCCTGCGGCCAAGCGGGTCCGCTGGAGCCTGGACGTCGATCCGCTGGACCTGTACTGAGCGCGCTGGCGCTCGCATGGCCGCGCGTTTTAGTGCCTTTCCTGCTATCCTTCGGCGCCCCGAACCCCCTTGGTTTGAAGCCATGAAATCGCATATCGCCGACCTGGTCTCCAGGGCCCTGGATCAACTCGCCGCGGACAATCTGCTTGCTGCCGCGGACATCCGTCCGCCGGTGATAGAGCGGGCGCGTGACGCAAGCCATGGTGATTTCGCGACCAATGCCGCGATGGTCAACAGCAAGGCGGCCAAGATGCGGCCACGCGACCTGGCCGAGCGTTTGATTGCTGCACTGCCTGCCTCGGATGCAGTGGCGGCGGTCGAGATCGCCGGTCCGGGCTTCATCAATTTCCGCCTCACCGAGAATGCATTGCATGCATTGATCCCCGAGATCATCCGCCTGGGCCATTCCTATGGCCGCAGCAGGGTGGGTGAGGGCAAGCGCGTGCAGGTGGAGTTCGTCTCGGCCAACCCGACCGGGCCGCTGCATGTGGGGCACGGCCGCGGCGCGGCCTACGGCTCCGTTGTCGCGGACCTGCTCGAGGCGGTCGGTTACCAGGTGCACCGTGAATACTATGTGAACGATGCCGGGCGTCAGATGGATATTCTTGCCACCTCGGTGTGGCTGCGATACCTGGAGCTGTGTGGCGAGGCGCTGGATTTTCCCAGCAATGCCTACAAAGGGGATTACGTCTGGGATATCGCCGCAACCCTGCATCGTGACCACGGCGACGCGTACCGGCACCCGAGCGCCGAGCTGTTTGACGGTGTGGCCCTGGACGAGCCATCCGGTGGCGACAAGGAGGCGCATATCGATGGCCTGATCGGCCGCGCCAAGCAGCTGCTCGGTGACAACCGCTACCGGTTCGTGTTCGAGCTTGGTTTGAATGTCATTCTGGACGACATCCGCGACGACCTGAGCCTGTTCGGGATCGAGTACCAGGAGTGGTATTCGGAGCGTTCCCTGACCGAGTCGGGTGCGGTCAACAAGGTGATCGATCGTCTGCGCGAGTCCGGCCATCTGTATGAAAAGACCGGGGCCTGGTGGTTCCGTTCGACCGACTTCGGCGACGAAAAAGACCGCGTGGTGGTGCGCGAAAACGGCCAGACCACGTATTTCGCCTCCGACATCGCGTACCACATGGACAAGCTGGAACGCGGTTTCGATCGAGTGATCGATGTTTGGGGTGCGGATCACCATGGTTACGTGCCGCGCGTGAAGGCGGCGCTCGAGGCCATGGGTGGCGATGCATCCAGGCTGGACGTGCTGCTGGTGCAGTTCGCCATACTTTACCGCGGTGGCGAGAAGGCCCAGATGTCGACCCGTTCGGGAGAATTCATCACCCTGCGCGAGCTGCGCAAGGAGGTCGGGCGCGATGCGGCGCGCTTCTTCTATGTGATGCGCAAGTGCGAGCAGCACATGGATTTCGACCTGGATCTGGCCAAATCTCAGTCCAGCGACAACCCCGTCTACTATGTCCAGTACGCACATGCGCGCATTCATGCGGTGCTGCGCCAGGCGGCCGAGAAGCTGCTCGATGTCACGCCGAGCGAGGGTGTAGCCAATCTCGACCGCCTGGTCGAGTCACACGAAGCCGATCTGCTCAAGAACCTGTCGCGCTACCCGGAGGTGGTCGAGTCGGCGGCGCTCAACGAGGAGCCGCACCAGCTCACCCATTACCTGCGCGAGCTGGCCAATGATTTCCACACCTACTACAACGCCCACCAGTTTCTGGTCGACGACGAGGACCTGCGCGACGCGCGCATCAAGCTGATTCTGGCCACCCGCGAGGTGTTGCGTAACGGTCTCAATCTCCTCGGAGTGTCGGCGCCGGAACAGATGTAGCGTCGAGCGGCCGAAGTGGTCGCATGTCAGCGGCCGATCGCGCTAAAATCGCGCACCCCGGATTCAGCTGTCGCGGCCCCGTCATCCGGCGCCCGCGAGTGTCAACGTGCCACGAGATTACAAACACCGAGCTCAGAAGAGGAAAGCCAAGAAGCCCCTGCCTGGCTGGTTGTGGCTGATTACCGGCCTGATGCTCGGCGGTTTCATCAGTGGTCTGTTCTGGCTGCAGGGACAGTCAACCGACGTCGGTGGCGAATGGGTCGGTGCCAAACCGGACAGACCGCCACAGGGCAAGCCGCAAACGGCGCGCCGTGTCGAGGTGCCGCCACCACCCAAACCGCGATTCGACTTCTACACCATGCTGCCCAAGATGGAAGTGGTGGTCCCGGACGATGAGTTGGATCAGGGGCCGGTAGGTGCCGCCGCCGAGGACGAGGCCCCGGCGAACTATGTCGTCCAGGTCGGATCATTCCGCAAGAGTCAGGATGCCGATCGGCTCAAGGCCGAGCTTGCCCTGCTCGGGTTCGAGGCCCGGGTGGTCAGTGCCCGCATCGGTGCGCAGGACACCCGATACCGGGTGCGCACCGGGCCTTATCGCGGCAAGCAGTCGCTCGACAATGCGCGTAAAAGACTTGCCGACAACGGACTGGGCGGGCTGGTGATCCGCCTTGGTAGCGACTAGTTCGGATTACTTGTGACGTTGGTCGCCAGCCAGGCGCTGATGCGGGCGAGCAGGTCGTCTTCCAGCCCGAAGAAACCGCCGGTTGCGCCATCGACCACGCGCTGCTGATAGTCGGAGCGCGTGTCCCGGGCCGCCGAGTCACGGCGCGCCTGCGCATTGCTGACCACGTCCGGATAGTCACGTTGGGCATAGATGTCGAGCACTGGCAGGGGCGCACGGCCGCCTGCGGGCAGCGCCGCGTCCGGCGCCGGGGAATCGAGGAAAGTGCTCACCAGGACCAGTGCCTTCAGCTCGGGAGGTGGGCTGTCGAGCGCATATTCCAGCACCATTGCGCCGCTGTCCCCCTGGGCAATGATCACCTGGTTTGCGGGCTTGCGTGAACCAAGCCAGTTCAGCCCCGCCCGCAGTCGCGAGAGAACCTGCTGCTGCCGGGATAGCCACGCCGCACGCACTTCAGCCCGGGATGCCGATGGCAGCTGCAGAGACAGGGTGTCCCAGCCCGCGCGGGCAAGGCCGAGGCGCAGCGGACGGATTACCTCAAGGCCGTTGGCGTTGCCTGCCTGGTCATGCATCAGTACGGCTGCGCCGCGTGTCTCCGCCCTGCGACTGGCAAGGAAAATGGCGGCAAAGCGGCCGCTGTCGGATTCGAGTTCGACCAGCTCTCCCTGGATTTCTGCAGATGGTGGATGGCCCGGCGCGAGACGGTTGCCGGGCGGCACTGCAGCGGCAGTGGCGCCGGGCAGGAGCGCGACGGCAAGGATGGTGCGGGCAAGCAGTTGTCGGTGCATGTCGATGCGGCTGCAATGGCGGGCGCTTTCCGGTAAAGTCACCCGTCCAAAATTTAAGGGCCCGGGTCACCGGGGGCAGTTTCACAGAGAATTTTAGCGCCGGAACACCGGCCAGGGAGCGACCAAATGGCAGATTACGCGATCGCGCCGTCCATTCTTTCCGCCGATTTCGCCAAGCTGGGTGAAGAATGTGACAAGGTGCTGGCCGCCGGCGCCGACATCATCCACTTCGACGTCATGGACAACCACTATGTGCCCAACCTCACGATCGGGCCCCTGGTGTGTGAGGCACTGCGCAAGCACGGCATCACAGCACCGATTGACGTCCACCTGATGGTCAGCCCGGTCGACCGCATCGTCGGCGATTTCGCCAAGGCCGGTGCGACCTACATTACCTTCCATCCCGAGGCCTCAGAGCACATCGACCGTACCCTGCAGCTGATCCAGGGCGAGGGCTGCAAGGCCGGCCTGGTGTTCAACCCGGCCACACCGCTGTCGCATCTCGATTACGTCATTGACCGCATCGACATGATCCTGCTGATGTCGGTCAACCCGGGTTTTGGCGGCCAGAGTTTCATCCCCTCGGCGCTCGCCAAGCTCAAGCAGGCGAAAGAGATCATCAAGGCCTCGGGCCGTGACATCCGCCTGGAGATCGATGGCGGTGTCAAGGTGGACAATATCCGCGAGATCGCCGCCGCCGGTGCCGACACCTTCGTCTCGGGCTCGGGGATCTTCGGCAAGGCCCAGGATTCGGACCCCAACCGCTATGACAGCATAATCA
>Ga0316198_10001153_pt1 | contig 15296 bp, 6 predicted proteins | sample OudBieAanoxic_MG_FD_204935 | JGI IMG/M metagenome (GOLD analysis project Ga0316198, IMG submission 204935) | Coastal sediment microbial communities from Oude Bieten Haven, Netherlands - site A anoxic | ecosystem: Environmental > Aquatic > Marine > Coastal > Sediment | place: Netherlands...
GCGGCGGTTCGCGAGGAGTTCGGCGTCGAGCGCGACCCGAACCTGCAGCTGCGTGACTTCCCCACCCTCACCCACGTCGTCGGCTGGGTCCGCGACAAGACCGGCATCGCCGCTGGCGATTCGGCAGGCACACCTGCCGCTGGCGACGCGGACGTCGCGACAGCGCAAGCGCCTGTGGCAGCTTCCACCGGTGCGACGGCTGGGGTGTATGCCGCGCCGGCAGCAAAGGGTGATCTGGCGGCGACCGACGCGCTGCCCCGCCGAGTTCCCGTCCCCTCGCTGCGTCCGTCGCTGGAGCAGTGTGTCTCCACCGGGATCACACTCGATGGCGACAGCCGAGTCGTGGTGATGAAGGACTCTTCGGGCATCGGAAAGGCACTGGTCAAGAGGCTCGACGAGCGCGGAGCCACGGTGCTCGCGCTCGAGCCAGGCATTGTCACCGACGAGCTGATAGCCGCAGTCGAGGGCTTCGCCGCCGAGGGTCCCGTGCAGGGCGTGTACTGGCTACCGGCCATGGATGACGAGGGCAGCCTGGACGGAATGGATCTCGCCGGATGGCGAGAGGCACTGCGGCGCCGCGTCAAGACGCTGTACGCGACCATGCGGGCGCTCTATGAGCACAACCCGTTCCTCGTCAGCGCCACGCGGCTCGGCGGCTACCACGGGTACAACGAGACGGGTGCGACGTCGCCTATGGGTGGGTCGGTCACCGGCTTCACGAAGGCCTACCAGCGTGAGCGCTCCGAGAACCATCCGCTCGTCAAGGCCGTCGACTTCGCGCCGAGCCGCAAGACCTCGGCGTTGGCCGACGTGCTCGTCCAGGAGACCCTGCGCGACCCCGGCTGCGTGGAAGTCGGGTACGCCGACGATGCCCGCTGGACCATCGGCCTCGTCGAGCGACCCTTCCCAGCCGAACCGAACGAGGGAGCCCTCGGCCTGTCTCCGGACACCGTGGCCCTGGTTACCGGCGCAGCCGGCTCGATCGTCTCGGCGATCGTCGCCGACCTCGCCGAGGGGGCTGGTGGCGGAACGTTCCACCTGCTCGACCTGACCCCGGAGCCCGACCCGAACGATGAGAAGCTGAAGGCGTACATCACCGACGTCGACTCGTTCAAGCTGCAGGTCGCTGCCGAGCTGAAGGCGAAAGGCGAGCGGGCGACGCCCGTCGCGATCGAACGCGAGCTCGCCAAGTACGAGCGCTCGCAGGCCGCCCTGGCTGCTATCCAGGCAGTCCAGAACGCCGGTGGGACAGCGCGCTACCACGCGATCGACCTCACCGACCCGGCACAGGTTGGCGCGGTCGTCGACGAGATCCGCGATCAGAGCGGACGCATCGACCTGCTGCTGCACGCTGCTGGCGCGCTACAGGACCGTCCGCTGCCGAGCAAGGAACCACGCATGTTCGACCTGGTCGTCGACGTCAAGAGCGACGGCTGGTTCAACCTGCTCACTGCTGCCGCCGATCTGCCCATCGGGGCGACGGTCGCCTTCTCCTCGGTCGCTGGCCGCTTTGGTAACAGCGCGCAGACCGACTACGCCGCGGCGAACGACCTGCTCTGCAAGACGACCAGCGCGTTCCGCACCAACCGTCCCGACACCAGGGGCTACGCCCTGGACTGGACGGCCTGGGGCGGCATCGGCATGGCCACTCGCGGCTCGGTCGCCAAGATCATGGAAATGGCGGGCGTGGAGATGCTGCCACCCGAGGCGGGCGTGGCATGGATCCGCCGTGAGATCACCGCCGGCATGCCTGCCGGTGAGGTCGTCGTAGCCGGCAAGCTGGGCATGATGGCAGCCGAGCCGCATGGCACCGGCGGTCTCGACCTGGCTGTCCTCAGCACCGAGGGCACCGGCCCGATGGTGGGTGAGGTCGTCTCGGCGAGCGTGCTGGATGGCATCACCGTGCGCACCACGCTGGACCCGACCGAGCAGCCCTTCTTGGAGGACCACCGCATCAACGGCACGCCCGTGCTCCCCGGGGTCATGTACATGGAGGCATTCGCCGAAGTGAGCAGCCTCGTGCTGCCCGGCTGGCACGTCGTCTCGGTCGAGCACGTCGACTACCTCGGCGCGCTGAAGTTCTTCCGCGACGAGCCGCGCACGATCACGGTCACCGCGCTGATCCGGCCGGACACCGGCAACCCCGACGACCTGGTCGCCGAGTGCACCCTGAGCGCCGAGCGCACGCTGCCCGGCCAGGACACCCCGCAGCGCACGGTTCACGGCAACGGTGTCGTTCGGCTGAGCGCCACGCCACGTCCGGCACCAGAGGCTGCCAAGCCCGGCCGCAAGGCCAAGTCGTCGTTGTCGGACGAGCAGATCTACTCGGTCTACTTCCACGGCGACGCCTACCAGGTGCTCGACTCGGTGTGGCGGGCCAAGGACGGCGCCGCCGTCGGGCGGTTCGCCGACGACCTGCCGCCCAACCATGTGCCGGCCGACGGCCCGCTGCTGATCGGTCCACGCCTGGCTGAGCTGTGCTTCCAGACCGCCGGCATGGAGGAGATGGGCCGGGAGGGCAAGAACGCCCTGCCCCTGCACGTCGGGTCGTGGCGGGTCTTCGGCACGCCGAGTGAGGACGGGCCGCTGGTGTGCACCGCACGTCCGAGCGACGATGGATTCGACTGCCTGGTGCAGAAGACCGACGGCACCGTCGTGGCACACATGACCGAGTACTGGACGGTCGTGACGCCCAACCCCCTGCCCGATGACCAAGCAGCCCTGCTCGCCGGGGTCATGGCGAAGTAGAAGGAGAACGGGTGACAACCATCAAGCGGCTGGCCATCGTCAACCGCGGTGAGCCGGCCATGCGCCTGCACGCCGCCGTGTCTGAGCTGAACCGACAGCGTGACGAGCAGATCACGGTGATCGCCCTCTACACCGACACCGACGCCTCGTCCTGGTTTGTGCGTCAGGCCGACGAGGCGGTGTACCTCGGCTCGGCCACGTTCGTCGACCCGGTGGACGGCCACCGCAAGGTTCGCTATCTCGACGAGGACGCCATCATGGCTGCTCTGATCGAGGCGCGGGCTGACGCCGTGTGGGTGGGCTGGGGCTTCGTCTCCGAGCGCGCATCGTTCGCGCAGAAGTGCGAGGACGCCGGCATCACCTTCATCGGGCCCAGCGCGGCGACCATCCGTCGTCTCGGCGACAAGGTCACCTCCAAACGGATCGCTGAGGAGGCCGACGTCCCGGTTGTGCCATGGAACGGCGGACCGGTCGAGGACGTCGACCAGGCGATGGCGCACGCCGAGCGGCTCGGCTTCCCGGTTGTGCTCAAGGCCTCCTCCGGTGGCGGTGGACGCGGCATCCGGGTCGTGCGTGAGCCAGCCGACATGGCGACGGCGCTGGAGTCCGCACGTTCAGAGGCGCAGCTCGCCTTCGGCGACCCGACGGTCTTCATGGAGGAGTTCCTGCCGGCGGCGCGCCACGTCGAGGTGCAGGTGATCGCGGACGGTCAGGGAACAACCTGGGCCGTCGGCGTGCGCGACTGCAGCGTGCAGCGCCGCAACCAGAAGGTGCTGGAAGAGTCGTCCTCCACGGCGCTGACACCCGCGAAGGAGCAGGAGATCCGCGACGCCGCCGTCCGGCTCGCGAAGGCATCGAACTACCGCAACGCCGGAACGGTGGAGTTTCTCGTCGACCCCGACGGCGGCCGGTTCCTGTTCATGGAGGTCAACACACGGCTTCAGGTGGAGCACCCGGTCACCGAGGCCACCACCGGTCTCGACCTGGTGAAGATGCAGATCCACGTAGCCGAAGGAGGGACCCTCAGCGGGGAGCCCCCTGCCGTCTTCGGGCATGCCATCGAGGCGCGCCTGAACGCAGAGGACCCGGAGCAGGACTTCTCCCCCGCACCAGGTCACGTCTCGATGTGGCGGCCGCCGCAAGGAACTGGCATCCGCGTCGACTCCGGCATCCGCCAGGACGACACCATCGCATCGGAGTTCGACTCGATGATCGCGAAGGTCATCGCCTGGGGAGCCACCCGCGAGGAGGCCATTGCGCGACTGGCCCGTGGGCTCGCCCACTCCGTCGTCGTCGTCGAAGGCGGCACGACGAACAAGTCGTTCTTGCTCGACCTTCTCTCCCGCCCCGAGGTTCTTTCCGGTGACGTCGACAACCGATGGCTCGACCGGCTGACCGCCGTCGGCGGGCACATCCTCGAGCCTGACCCCATCGCCCTGCTCGTCGCGGCTGTCGAGGCCTACGACGCGGAGCACGAGGCTGCGCAGACGGTCTTCTTGACCCAGGCCGCCAAGGCCCGCCCCGAGGTACCTGACGAGGTCGGGCACACGGTCGCCCTTCGCTACCGCAACGAGGCCTACCGCCTCCAGGTCTTCCGCACCTCCCCCGGTCGCTATCGCGTCATCACCGACGGCGACGTCGCGGATCTGCAGGTGCAGTACATCAACAAGTTCCAGCGCGTGGTGACGTGCTCGGGCCGGCGCTACCGCATCGTCGCGGTCAGCGAGGGACCTGTCTCCCGCGTGGAGGTGGAGGGAACCGCCCACCTCATCCTGCGTGACGACGGCGGGGTCGTGCGGGCCCGCGGCCCGGCATTCGTCGTCCGCATCCTGGTCGAGCCCGGACAGGAGGTCACCGAGGGGGATCCCATCGTCGTGCTGGAGAGCATGAAGATGGAGTCGACGCTCGCCGCGCCATTCAGCGGCGTGGTCGCCGGCGTCGAGGTGACGCCCAACGCCCAGGTGGACGCCGGGGCGGCCCTGCTACGGATCAAGGCCAGCGAGACCGAGGACGTCGCGCCGGCGGCATCGCGAGTCTCCCTGGCCGGACTGGTGGCTCAGTCGGAGACCGACGAGAAGATCTGCCGCCCGGTGTACGGGGCGCTGGAGAGCTACCTGCTCGGCTACGACCTGGACCCGGGGGCCCCCAAGCGGCTGATGGCGCAGCAGAAGGCGCTCGAGCCCCAGTGCGAGCCCACCGATCCTGACCTGCTCGAGTGCGAGAACGAGTTCCTCGACCTGTTCACCGAGATCGCTGCCCTGTACCGGCCGCGACCGGCCGACGGCCTCGAGGACGAACTTGTCACCAGCACGCAGGAGTACCTGCTGTCGTACCTGCAGTGGCTGGACCCCGAGCGTGCTGGATTGCCGGATGAGTTCACCGAACGGCTGGAGCGGGCTCTGTCCCGCTATGGCGTCGTGGGGGCCGAACGCAGCGGGGCCCTCGAAGAGGCCGTGGTCTGGATGTTCCGCTCGTTCAGTCGCGTCGGGACCCTTGCTCCGGTCGTGTCGACGATCCTGACCCGCTGGCTGGACAACGCGGACACGCTGCGCAGCACCGCCGGAGGCGGTGTTCGGGGTCGCCTGGACCAGCTGGCCGCCGCGACCGCTGGTCGCTATCAGGTCATCTCCGACCTTGCCCGCGACGTGCGGTTCCGGTTCGTGGACGAGCCGCAGATGCAGGCCCGGGTGGACGAGATCATCGCCGAGATGGACGAACGCCTGGACGCGCTCGCCGCCGAACCGGATGGCGACCACGCCGCCGCCCACATGTCAGCTCTGGTGGAGTGCCCGCAGCCACTGCGTTCGACGATGCTGCACCGCTGGCACGCGGCAGCCGACACCTCGGCCACCCGAGCAACGCTGCTGGAGGTTCACGCCCGGCGCTTCTTCCGCATTCGCAACCTGCACGACCTCTCGGTCTCCGACTCTGCCGGCTACCTGGTGGCCCAGGGCCAGTACGAGCACGAGGGCCTCAAGGTTCATCTCGCAGTCGCCTACGCCGAGCTCTCCCACCTGCCTGGTCTGATGGCGGCGGTGTGCCAGGCGGTGGCCGACGCCCCCAGCGACCGCGAACTCGTCGTCGAGATCGTCAGCTGGCGCTCCGGTGTCCAGCCCGACGCCGACGTGATGGCAAGTGAGCTCAAGGGCCTGCTGGACCAGTGCGACCTGCTCCGCCCGGTCCGCCGCGTCGACATCACCCTGACCCACACCGGCGGTGACGTCGCCGAGCATCTGCGTACGCAGCACTTCACCTTCCGCCCAGACCAGGAGGGGACGTTCGCCGAAGACCTGCTGTACCGCAACCTCCACCCCATGCTTGCCAAGCGCTTCGACTTGTGGCGACTCTCGAACTTCGAGCTGGAGCGGCTGGCATCCCCTGAGAACGTCTACCTCTTTCATGGCAAGGCTCTCGACAACCCGAAGGACGAACGGCTCTTCGCGGTCGCGGAGGTCCGCGACCTCACCCCGTCCCCGGGTCACGAGAGTGGGCCGACCCACTATCCCGCGCTGGAGCGCATGGGTCTGATCGCCTTGGCCGCCATGCGCGCGGCTCTCGCATCGTTCCCAGCGCGGCAGCGGCCATCGGGCAACCGGTTGGTGCTCTACGTGCGTCCGCCATTCGACATCCCCCGCAGCGAATGGCCGCGCATGGCACGACAGTTCGCCCCGCTGGCAGCCGGCACCGGCCTCGAGAAGCTGGTCATGCGCGTCAGCATCCCCGGCGACGACGGCACCACCAACGATGTCATCCTCAACGTCGAGGGTGCGGCCGGACAGGGTGTCGCCATCCGCGTCCGACCGGTCGGTGACCAGCCGATACGACCGCTCACCCCTTACCGGCAGAAGGTGCTTCGGGCAGCGCGGTTCGGCGTGCCGTACCCGTACGAGCTCATCCGGATGCTCGCCCCCCGCCCCGGCACCGTAGCTGAGTTTCCGGCCGGCAAGTTCGTCGAGCACGACCTCGACGAGAACGGCGAGATCATCGAGGTGGGCACCCGCGACCTGGGCAACAACACAGCCAACATCGTGTTCGGGCTCATCACCAACTACACCGACACTGTGCCCGAGGGGATGACCCGAGTCGCGATACTCGGCGACCCGACAGTCGGCCTGGGGAACCTGGCCGAGCCGGAGTGCCGACGCATCATGGCTGCGCTCGACCTGGCCGAGAGGCTGGGCCTGCCGGCCGAGTGGTTCGCAGTGTCGTCCGGGGCCCGCATCGCCATGGACTCCGGCAGCGAGAACATGGACTGGATCTCGGCCGTGCTGCGGCGCATCATCGAGTACACCCAGGGTGGTGGCGAGCTGAACGTGGTGGTCACCGGCATCAACGTCGGCGCTCAGCCCTACTGGAACGCCGAGGCCACGATGCTGATGCACACCAAGGGCATCCTGGTCATGACGCCGTCCAGTGCCATGGTGCTGACCGGCAAGCAGGCGCTGGACTTCTCCGGCGGGGTCTCGGCCGAGGACAACTTCGGCATCGGCGGGTACGAGCACATCATGGGCGTCAACGGCCAGGGCCAGTACTGGGCACCGACCGTCCCGGCTGCCTGTCGGCTGCTGCTGCGCCACTACGACCACACCTATGTCGTGCCGGGCGAGCGGTTCCCCCGGCGCCGGCCCACGGCGGACGCCGCCGACCGAGACGTCCGGTCCGCTCCACACACGCCGGTCGCGGGATCGGACTTCGCCGTGGTGGGCGACATCTTCTCGGCGGAGAAGAACCCGGAGCGTAAGAAGCCCTTCGACATCCGCTCGGTGATGCGGGCTGTGGCCGACTCCGACAACGAGCCGTTGGAACGGTGGAAGGACTGGCGAGAGGCCGAGACCTGCGTCGTGTGGGACACCACCGTGGGCGGCATCCCGGTGGCCATGCTGGGGCTGGAGTCACGCACCCTGGCGCGCCGTGGCTACGTTCCTGGCGACGGACCGTCGTCGTTCACCTCCGGCACGCTCTTCCCGCAGTCGTCACGCAAGACCGCGCGAGCCATCAACGCGGCCAGCGGCAACCGTCCGCTCGTCGTGCTGGCCAACCTCTCCGGTTTCGACGGGTCACCGGAGTCCATGCGCCGGTGGCAGCTGGAGTACGGCGCCGAGATCGGCCGGGCCATCACCAACTTCGACGGCCCGATCGTCTTCGTTGTCGTGTCGCGCTACCACGGCGGTGCCTTCGTGGTGTTCTCGAAGAAGCTGAACGGGGGCATGCAGGTGGCCGCGGTCCAAGGCTCCTTCTCCTCCGTCATCGGAGGTGCGCCGGCGGCGGCGACCGTCTTCGCACGCGACGTCAAGGTGCGCACGGAGACCGACGCCCGCGTCGTCGCGATGCGTGAGCAGGTGGCGGCCGGAGGGCCCGACGAGGTCGCCGCGCTGCGCGCGGAGCTTGCGGCGCTCACCGATCAGGTGCGCTCAGAGAAGCTCGGTGAGGTTGCCGACGAGTTCGACGCGATCCACACCATCCAGCGCGCACAGCGGGTCGGGTCGGTGGATGACATCATCCCCGCCGACGAGCTTCGGCCGTGGATCATCGCCGCACTCGAGCGAGGGATGGCGACTCTCGCCTGAGGTTGGTGCCGGCGGCACTCACAGCGAGCGCTGCCGCACGACCGTGGCGATGTCGAGCCGACTGACGGCGCGCAGCCCCGGCAGCTGGGACAACAGCGCGACCATCACGATCGCGAGCGCAGTCCACACAGCCGTCCACGGGTTCATGTCGAGGTCGAAGGAGAACAGGTCGGACGAGAAGCTGGCCATGAACACTGCCGCGGTCACGTAGCCCGCCACTAGTCCGATCGGGACTCCGATGAGGGTCAGGAGCATGGTCTCCGTCGTGATCATGCGGCTGACCTGTCGTACCGACACCCCGCTGGCTCGCATCGTGGCCAGCTCGGCCGCCCGCTCGGAGATGGCGGCAGTGATCATGTTGAAGATCAGCGCGAAGGCCAGGATGCCGCCCAGCACCAGCATCACACCGACGAACACGTAGAACAGTGCGAAGTACTGGTCGAACAAGTCGCGCAGCGAGGTGGTGCTGATCACCGCGATCGCAGCAGGTTCGTCGAGGAGTCTCTGCCGCACCTCCTCGTCCGAATCACCCGGTACGTACTGAACGAAAGCCGACGTCACGGCCGGTGACGTGAGTCCGGCGGGATCCGCACCGGCTTGCTCCAGCGCGCCGAGCAGCCATTGGCGGTCCGCGTAGGCGTAGGTGCCGAGTGGTTCGTCGACGAAGCTCCAGACGGTGCTCTCCACCGATGCCCCCAGCGAGGGCACGGAGATGCTCACCTGGTCCCCCGCTGCCAGCCCGAGCACCTCCCGCACCGCCTGGCCGACCAGAAGCCCAGACGGCGGCAGGTCGAGAGTCTGGCCGTCCAGCCCGATGAAGCCGTGCATCACCGTCGTGGGCTCCAGCCCCTGCAGCTGCGTGGCGTACAGGTCGGCGTCCGTGACCAGCGTGGCGTCGAGCGTCACGACGGCCTCCGCGGCCGCCACCCCATCGACGGCGGCCAGCGTGGCGACCTGGGTGTCATCCATCGGCACCTGCAGGTACACCTGGGCGTCGTTCGTGCTGACCTCGTCGAACTGCTTGGCCATCAGCCGGTCGACGGTGTCGATCATCCCCCACGACGTGAGCACCAGCACGATCGCCAGGACGACCCCGACCACAGTGGACGCGCTGCGCGCCCGGTGCCTCCCGATCCCCCGCAGCGCGATCCGGTAGCGCACCGGAAGACGACGCAGGGGCGGGAGCAGTCGCTCGGCGAGGCTTGCCCGCGCCTGCGGCTGGTCGCCCACCTCGCCGCGCATGGCCAGGGCCGGGGGAACGCGAACTGCCGCGCGCGCCGGTGCCCACGACGACGCCACTCCCATCACCAGTCCGAACACCAGACCGATCAACGGGGTCGTCCAGTACCACCGCACCACCGTGTCGGGGATGGACAGCAGCTGCGTGTAGGTCGACGTGATCCAGGCACCGAGGGGGACGCCGAGCACGACACCGATCACGGCCCCGAGCAGACCCACCACCAGGCCGTAGCCGCGATAGTGGCGCAGCACATCACGTCGGCTCAACCCGCTGGCCAGCAGCACACCGATCTGACCTCGCTGCGCGGTGACCATCCGGTTGAGGATGATGAACGTCGCCAGCCCGGCCCCGGTGAGGAACAGCGCTGGGAACATGAACGACAGCTCGCCGAAGGCCGCAAGGTCCTCCTCCAGCGCCGCGTTCGACGGTTGCTGCGCCTGGGTCATGATGTCGGTGGCTCCGGCGTCGCGAGCTGCGGCCGAGAGCTCCAGGTCCAGCTCCTCGCGTGGGGCGCCGTCGTCGTAGCTGACGAGGGTCTGGCGCACTTGGGTACCGGGTGGTGCGGCAGCAGCGAGGTCGTTGGAGGCGAAGACCACGCCGAACTCGTCGGGGGTGGTGATCACCTCTTGACGGTCTCGCGCGGGCCACAGGTACTCCGGGGACGCGACGACGCCGCCGACCGCCACGGTCCGCGGGCCGTCGCCGAGGAGCATCACCAGCGTGTCGCCCGGAGCCAGGTCGAAGTGGTCGGCCATGTGCTTCTCGACCAGAACTGTCTCCGGATCGGTCGGGTCGAGCTGCTCCCCCGAGAGGATCTGGACACGACCGACAGCGGGCTGTCCGTCGGACGGGAGGCCGACCACACGACCCAGGAGCGTCTGCTCCCCGTCGACTGTCGAGGTCACCAGCGGGAGGTCGGCCTGCAGGCGCTGTGTCACGGCGTCGACACCCTCGACGCGCGCTGCGGCGGTGGCGACCTGCTGCTGGTCGCCGCCGCTGACCGTCAGGTCGGCGAGCACAAGGTCGTCATAGGTCTGTTGGTAGGAGGCGGTCAGGTTGCGGAAGGCGTCGTATGACGCCGCGAACAGCATCACGCCGAGCATGACCGTGACCACCACAGCGATCACTTGAGCTCGAGAAGCCCGCAGGTCACGACGGAGCTTGCGGCGCAGGACGGGGGCGGGGCTGTGTCGCGTAGCCGCGTGCGCCGGGGAGTGGTGCCGGGCGAGGACGCGGGTACTCACCACACGAGCTCCCGTGCAGGCATGGGGTTGTGCTGCTCGGTGTCGCCGACGAGCCTGCCGTCGGACAACCGAAGCACCCGCGTGGCCATCCTCGCGATGGCGGAGTTGTGCGTGACGCACATGACCGTACGGCCGTCGTGAGCAAGGTCGGCCAGAACGCCGAGGACCTCTCGCCCGTGGTCAAGGTCCAGGGCACCGGTTGGTTCGTCGCACAGCAGCACCGCAGGTTGCTTCACGATGGCACGCGCGATGGCCACGCGCTGCTGCTGACCGCCGGAGAGCTGTCCGGGGAAGGCGGCGGCGCGGTCGGCGATGCCGACGCGATCGAGCGCGGCCAAGGCACGCTGCTCGCCGTGTGGGCCGGTGATCTCAGCGATGAGCTGCACGTTCTCCAGGGCCGTGAGGCTCGGCACCAGGTTGTAGAGCTGGAACACGAACCCGATCTCGCGCCGTCGATACTCGGTACGGCCGCGCTCGTCGAGCCCCGCGACGTCGTGACCGGTGACGCGGAGCCGCCCCGATGTCGGCTCCTCGATCGCCCCGATCAGGTTGAGCGTTGTCGTCTTGCCCGAGCCGCTGGCTCCGAGCAGCACGACGAACTCGCCGGGCCGCACCGTGAACGAGACTCCGTCCACTGCCCGCACCAGCGTGTCGTCAGAACCGTAGGTCTTGCGCAGGTCGTCCAGGGTGATCGCGGCGTGCATCACTCCCATCTAGTCCAGGCACACTCCGTTCACCAGAGCCAGTGGTCCCGCGTCTGGGCGAGCGACCGATCGGTCACTGCACGAGTGGCTGGGCCATCCAGGAGTGCACGGGTGTCGCCGTTCGCAGTGCGGACGGCGTCTCCAGCGGCGTCGGTGCCGGGCCCGGCTCGGCGTAGCACACCGACAACAGCCATACCCCGTCACGCAGCCACCACCCGGGCATGACGGCCCGCCCGTCGGCCTGCGTGCTGACGACCCGCAGCGGCGACCACTGTCCGTGGCTGCGCAGACCGGGGTCGTCCAGCTGCACCTCAACGGTGCGGGTGTCGCGACGCAGGCCGGTCCGCAGCACCTTCAACGCGCTCTCCTTGGCCGACCAGAACAGGTTGGCGAGCACCTGTCGCCGATCCTCGTCGCCGGCATCGCGCACGACCTGCCGCTCCCCCGCCGTCAGAAAGTCGGCGACGAAGCCGTCCGATCGGGGTTCGACGAGCTCGACGTCGCAGCCGACGGCGCCGATGTCGGAGCCGACGAGGCACACCCCCCAGCCGGCGCGGTCGGTGAGCGAGACGTCCAGGCCCAGCGGCTCTCCGTCGATCTCGACGTAGGGAGCACCGGTCAACCTGTTCGGCACCGCCACGCGCGCCAGCGTCGCCACGTCGGGCGTCCACGCCAGGGTGGCCAGCACGGCGTGCTTGGCCGTCAGCCGTCGGACGAGGTACTCGGTCCTACGCTTCGTGTAGCGCATGGACGACGCACGCTGGGCCTCGAACGGGGTGAGCCAGTCCGTGCCAGGAGGAAGGTGCGGCTCACCGCGGGACAGCCACTGCACGTCGCTGCTCCGCTACCAGATGCTGACCCGGTCGGCCGGGTTCATCCACAGCGCGTCCCCGTCGTCGGTGCCGAAGGCCGAGTGGAACTCCGACACGTTGCGGATCGTGCCATTGCACCGGAACTCCGGCGGACTGTGGGGGTCGATCGACAGCAGCCGGATCTTCTCCTCGGGCCGAGACTTCTCCCGCCAGACCTGCGCCCAGCCGAACATCAGCCGCTGCATGCCGGTCAAGCCGTCGATCTGCGGCGCTGAGGCACCGTCCAGCGCCAGGTCGTAGGCGTGAGCGGCGATGGCAAGACCACCGAGGTCGCCGATGTTCTCCCCCACCGTCAGTGCGCCGTTCACCGTGTGGCCGGGCGTGTCGGCCGGCTCGAAGGCGTCGTACTGTGCGATGAGTGCCGCCGACCGATCATCGAACTCGGCGCGGTCCTTGTCGGTCCACCAGTTGTTCAGGTTGCCCACGCCGTCGTACTTCGAGCCCTGGTCGTCGAAGCCGTGACCGATCTCGTGACCGATGACGGCACCGATGCCTCCGTAGTTCGCCGCGTCGTCGGCTTCGGCGTCGAAGAACGGCGGCTGCAGGATGGCTGCTGGGAACACGATCTCGTTCATACCCGGGTTGTAGTACGCGTTCACCGTCTGTGGCGTCATGTGCCACTCGCCCCGATCGACGGGTGAACCGATCTTCTTCAGCTCACGATCGGTCTCGAAGGCAGCCGCCCGGCCGACGTTGCCGAGCAGGTCGCCGGGGAGGACCTCTAACGCGCTGTAGTCGCGCCACCTGTCGGGGTAGCCGATCTTGGGGGTGAAGGCGTCCAGCTTGTCCAGCGCACGTTGCCGCGTCTGTGGGGTCATCCACTCCAGCTCGCTGATGCGCTGGCGGTAGGCCTCGACAAGATGAGCGACGAGCCGCTGCATGCGCTCCTTCGAGTCGGGTGGGAAGTGCTCGGCCACGTACAGCCGTCCCAGGGCCTCACCGAGCACCGACTCGACCAGCGACACCCCGCGCTTCCAGCGCTCACGGATCTGTGGGACGCCCGACAGGGTGCGGCCGTAGAAGTCGAAGTTCTCCTCGACGAAGGCCTGGCTCAGGTAGGGGGCGGCAGCGTGCACGACCTTCCAGCGCAGCCACGTCTTCCACCCGTCTAGGTCGACCGCGTCGAGTTCGTCGGACAGACCGGTGAAGAAGCTCGGCTGACGCACCACGACCTCGTCCAGCACGGCGTCGGACGCACCGACCCGGTTCGCCCACACGTCCCAGGGCAGGTTCGGCGCGAGGTCGGCCAGATCCGCTCGGGTCATCAGGTTGTAGGTGGCGGTCGCGTCTCGAGTGGCCACGCGATTCCAGTGGGCCGTGGCGAGGCGGGTCTCGACGGCCATGACGGTGTGCGCGTCGTCGGCTCCCCCGCAGCCGGCGAGACCGAGCATGCGAGTCAGGTGCTCGACGTAGTCGGCGCGGATCTGAGCGAACCGCTCGTCGGAGTAGTAGGACTCATCGGGCAGGCTCAAGCCACCCTGGTTGAGGTAGAGCAGGTAGCGGGTTGAGTCGCCGTTGTCGGTGTCGACGAACCCCCCGAAGAGCCCCGGGCTGCCGAGCCGTTCCAGGTCAGCGACCACGGCGACGAAACCCTCCAGGTCGGTGACCGCGTCCACTCGCGCCAGCACCGGCTCAAGAGGGGACGCGCCGAGCTCCTCGACACGCTCGGTGTCCATGAAGTCGGCGAACAGGTCGGAGATCTTCTGCTCGTCGCTGCCTGGAGGCCACGTGCTGCCGGCAAGCCGATCGACAATCGCGTGCAGGTGCTGCTCGGCCTCGTCGCGGAGCCGGATGAACTCCCCGAAGCGGGCCTTGTCCGCAGGAATCTCGGCCTCGTCCAGCCATCGTCCGTTGACGTGGCGGAACAGGTCATCCTGAGGACGGACGGTGTGGTCGACGTAGCGCAGATCGATGCCTGACTTCACACCGCTCACTCTGTCACGCGGCGGCCCCACGCAGCACCACGACCGGGCAGGGCGCGTGGTGGACACAGTAGGTCGCCACCGAACCAAGGTGCATGCCGGGCAGCTCGCCGCGACCGTGGGTCCCGACGACGAGCATGCCGGCGTCGCGCGCCTGCCTCGTCAGCACCTGTGCCGCCCGCCCCTCCATGGCGCGGGCGTGCACCCGGACCGGCGGCTCGTCACCGAGAACCTCGTCCAGGGTCTGGGCGAGCACTCTGGCCGCACGGTCGGCGTAGTCCTGCTCGTTCGCCGTGGGCAGCAGCAAGATCGTCATCGGCACCTCCCACGCTGTGATCGCCTCCACCTCGGCGTCAGCGCGCTCGGCTTGTGCCACCGCCCATCGCAGCGCCTGCTTGCTGTCTGGCGAGCCGTCGATACCCACCACGATCCTGGTGCCCATCTCGTCCTCCGATCGTCGTCACCTCCAGTACACGCTGGCTGCTGGCCGTTCGTCAGAGTCGTTGGACATGAGAATCATTACCATTTAGGCGGGTACTTGGTCCGAAAGACCTGACCATTGGCAGGCATGAATCGCCCACCGATGGGGCATCCTTGGGTCTGAGGGTGTCACCCCTAGGTTGAGCACTCCTCACGTTGTCAGCAACCGCCGTCGAGACCCGCGAGGAACACGTGACCGACACCGCCACTACCCCTACCACGACCGACCTCGACGCCTGGCGCGGATTCGTCGGCACGCAGTGGAGAATCACCGTCGACGTCCGCGACTTCATCCAGGCCAACTACGAGCCCTTCCTCGGCGACTCCGCGTTCCTCACCGATGCGACCGAACGCACCTCGGGCATCTGGAAGAAGCTCAGCGAGCTGATGGTCATCGAGGTGCAGAAGGGCATCCTCGACGTCGATGTGCACACGCCGGCATCCATCACCAGCCATGCCCCCGGATACATAGACGAGGACAACGAGCTCATCGTCGGCCTGCAGACCGACGCGCCACTG
>Ga0316198_10001154_pt1 | contig 15286 bp, 12 predicted proteins | sample OudBieAanoxic_MG_FD_204935 | JGI IMG/M metagenome (GOLD analysis project Ga0316198, IMG submission 204935) | Coastal sediment microbial communities from Oude Bieten Haven, Netherlands - site A anoxic | ecosystem: Environmental > Aquatic > Marine > Coastal > Sediment | place: Netherlands...
CACAGGTGATCGTGCGCACTCTCGCTGCGAGCGACGGGCACGCCGCGGTAGCGGTGATCAACACCGCAGCCGAGTGGTATGCAGAGTTCCTGCCACCTTCAGAAGTCCACGAGCCGGAGATGACCGTCGGAACTTGGGCGGAGGAGGCCCGGCGGATGACGTGGTATGGAGCCTTTGACGGCGGTGATCTGGTGGGCATGATGGGCCTCGAGTACGCCGGCGACGCCGCCCTCCTGCGTCATGCCTACGTGCTGCCGAACCGTCAACGGCAAGGCATTTCAAAGATGCTCCTCAACCATCTTGAACAAGAGATTGCCGACGTCGGCAAGATCATCGTCGGTACCTACGCAGCCAATTACAAGGCGCGAGCCGCTTTCGAAAAGGCCGGCTATCAGCCGTCGCCGGACTCTGAAGCGGTGCTCCGCCGCTACTACGACATCCCCGAAGACCGGCTCCAATCGTCGGTGACCTACGAGAAGCACCTCGGTCGTGAGGGATAGCAACAGCGACAGGCACACCGCCCAGCCGCATCTCGCTTCGAGGTGTGGGAGGGGCAGGACTCGGCCTCGAAACCGCGCATGTGAGCTGAAGATCTCTGGGCTACGGACGCACCGCTGGGGTGGACACATCCCCACCTCGTTGTGGACCCAAGGGTGCGCCTATCCATGCCTGTCGACCCGCTCAAGGCGCACCTGAGGGGATGAACGCGCCGTCCACGCGGTTGACGTTTCCGGACACGTATGCTCGACGCATGACCAACCGGCCGTTTGGCTCACCGATCAAACCCATGAAGGCACGGGTGCGCGCGACCCCGCCGCAGGGCGAAGGCTGGGTGTATGAGCCCAAATGGGATGGCTTCCGGGCCGTGGCCTGGGGCGGCACCGAGCCCAAGCTGGAGAGCCGCAACGGCAAGCCACTCCTGAGGTACTTCCCGGAACTACTCCCCGCGCTCGAGCAGCTTCCGGCGGGGACGGTGGTCGACGGCGAGGTCGTCGTGGTCGTCGACGACGTCACGCAGTTCGACCAACTCCAGAGCCGGATCCATCCCGCCGCCTCTCGGATCGAGCTGCTGTCCGACGAGATTCCCGCCGAGCTAGTGGCCTTCGACCTGCTCGCAGTCGGCGGAGAGGACCTGCGCGACGCGCCCTGGTCCGATCGTCGGGCACGACTCGAGCGCCTCCTCGCAGACCTCGAGTTCCCTTGGCACCTCACTCCAGTGACGAGCGACTTCGCCGAAGCGGAACGGTGGTTCTCGGAGTATGAGGGCGCCGGCTGTGATGGGATCATCTGCAAGCTCGACGACGAAGCCTACGTCGAGGACAAGCGGGTCTGGATCAAGTGGAAACACCGGCGCGATTGTGACTGTGTGGTCGGCGGATACCGGGTCCACAAGGACGGTGACAAGATCGGCTCGATCCTGCTCGGCCTGTTCGACGGTGAGGGCAACTTCCACTTCATGGGCCACTGCTCCGGTTTCTCCAATCACGACCGAGTCGAGCTCCTGGCCCAGTTCGAGCAGATCCGCTCCGATGAGAGTTTCGGCGGCGACGACACGGTCAGAGTCCCGGGCGCCCAGAGCCGCTGGTCGACCGGCAAAGAAGCCGACTGGATCCCGGTCGCCCCAGGAGTCGTCGTCCAGATCAGCTACGACCAGCTCGAAGGTGGTCGCTTTCGGCATGCCACCCGCTTCGAGCGCTGGCGGCCCGACAAGCCGGCCGATGAATGCACCCTGGACCAGCTCGAGCGCCCGGAAGGTGTCGGATTCGGCGAGGTTGGTTCCTAGGTTTCCGGGTCTTCTTCCCAGTTCTCGGCGCGTTTCTTCGAGGGCTGCACGCGAGGCGGTTCGCCGGGCATCTTGGGGTAGTGCGGTGGCCAGGGAGCGTCGCCGATACCCCGTTCTTCATCGGCGGCAACGAGGGCCAGGGCTGCGTCGAGTGGGCAGGCGGCTTCGTCGATGCCGTCGGTGAGGTCACCGACGCGGGCCCAGCGTTCCTTGAAGCTCATCATGTCCATTGCCCGGTGGTCGATGGTCGCGAGTTCGTCCCATCGGAACGGTGCCGAGACCCAGCCTGTGTGCCGAATCGAGTAGGCGCTGGCGATCGTCTTGTCCCAGGCGTTCTGGTTGAAGTCCAGGAAGACGCCATCGCGCTCCTCTTTCCACCATGCCGTGGTTGCCAGCTCATGGCGCCGTTCGACCTCGCGAGCGATGGCGAGGCCGGCGCGTCGCACCTGGAAATAGTCCCACAGACACTCGAGCCTGACGTAGATGTGAATCCCCCGGTTGCCCGAGGTCTTCGGCCAGCCGATCAGCCCCAGTTCGTCGAAAACCTCCTTCACGGTGCCGGCGACGTCGCGGGCTGCCTCGAAGTCGTAGCCGTCGGTTGGGTCGAGATCGATCCGCAGCTCGTCGGGATGCTCGAGATCGTCGGCTCGGGCGTTCCAGGGGTTGAGATCGATGCAGTTCATCTGCACCATCCAGATGACGTCACCTTCGTCTTGCGGCGCGAACATGCGGCCCGGGCGAGCTGAGGGGAAACGAACGTCGACCAGGTTGGGTGCGTTCTTCGGGCGCTTCACGAACAGTGGTGGCTCTGAGACGCCGCGGTTCCAGCGCTTGAGCAGCGACGGCCGGTCGTAGACGCCTCGCAGCGCGCCGGTCGCACACATGAGGTAGTGCTCGACGACGTCGAGCTTGGTCCAACCCTGCTCAGGAAACATGACCTTGTGGGCGCTCGAGATGCGTATCTCCCGATCGCCGGCTTCCACGAGTACCTCATCGGCGGCCATCGGCGGTCAGTTTCCGTACTGGAGGGTTTCGGGGCGTTCGAGCAGCACCGCGTGCGCAGGGGCGTCGGCAACGGGCCGGTGCTCAACACCGGCAGGGACGACGAAGACATCACCTGGCCGGAGCGTGATCGGTTCCGAGCCGTTCATCTCGATGCGGAACGTGCCGTCCCAGCACAGGAAGAGCTCGTCCTCTTCGTGGTGATGCCAGGGGAACTCACCATCGAGTCTGGCAACTCGAACCACGGCGTCATTGACCTGGACCGCGTCGGCCGGCTGCCACGGTCCGGGCAGGCCTGCCATGAGATCGGGAAGGGACACCGCGCGATCGGTCATAGAGCGAGCGTAGCGTTCGAGCCGGCCGGCTAGCCGGAGTATCTCGGCGCGAGCTTCTCCAATCCGGCCTTGATGTCGGGCGCGTCGGTCAGTACCCCGAGCAGCGGATCGTCCTTCATCGAGGCGAGCCGGCGGGGCATGGACTTGATCGTGAATCGTGCGACGTCCAGGTTCTTGGACACCTCTTTCCATCTCAAGGGAGCGGATACCGTTGCGCCCGGGACGGGCCGCACGCTGTACGGGGAGACAATCAGCTTCCCCCGCCCGTTCTGGAGGTAGTCGAGATACACCTTGCCGTCTCGGGCTCGTGGATTCCTCACGGTTGTCGCGATATCACCGACCTTCGACTCGACCACACGAGCGATGAGTTCTCCGAGAAGCCTCTGCTGGTCGTAGCCAAAACCTCGACCCATCGGTACGAGGATGTGGAGGCCGGTCTTGCCGCTCGTCTTGGGATAGCTCGGAAGATCCATTGCATCGCACGTTTCCTTGATCGCTTTCGCCACGACCACGACCGACGAGAACGGCGCCTCCTTCGGGTCGAGATCCAGCACGCACCAATCGGGAGAGCCGATGTTCTCCAACGTGCTTGCCCACACATGAATCGGGATCGTCGCCATATTCGCCAGGTAGCGCAGCGCCTCGACGTCGTCAACGATGAAGTAGGTGTTGCTGTTGTCCCCCGTCGACACCTGCTGGGTGCGGATCCAGTCGGGAACGAAATCCGGGGCGTTCTTCTGGAAGAAGGACTTGCCGTCGATGCCGTCCGGGTACCGATCCAGGACCAACGGACGATCTGCCAGATAGGGCAGGATGTGGTCGGCGACCGCGGTGTAGTAGTCGATGAGGTCGCCCTTTGTGTACCCCTCCTCCGGCCAGAACACCTTGGTTGTGTTGGTCGGGTCCGAAGAACGGGCATCGAGAACTTCCGGCCGCGGTGCCGTGTGCTGGTGAAGGTCGAGTTCCATGACGTCGTCGAGATTGAGGTGTTCGAGTTCCTCGAACACGGGATGACGAAGTGCGCCCGCGTCGGTCACTTCCTTGAAACGCACCGTGCACTGAAGCGTGGGGCGCACCCACACCGTGTCCGAACCCTCACTCGGCGCACCGAGAACGCTCGGCTCAGAAGCTGCCTCTTCATCCAGTCGTCCGCCAAGCCGATCGAGCGCCGCTTCGCTGAATCCGGAGCCAACGCGCCCGGCGTAGGTCAATGCGCCGTTGCGAAGGGCCCCAAGATGGAGCGCACCGATGCCAGATGAGCCACGTTTGCCTTTGGTGTAGCCGACGATGACGAAGGTCCCGGTCTGCTCGGCGCGAATCTTGAGCCACTGGTCGGAGCGCCCCGCGACGTACTTCGATGTCGCTCGCTTCGCCATCACCCCTTCGAGACCCAGTGCCACTGCCTGTTCGAAGAGCGACTCTCCGACGCCGACGAAGTGGTCGGCGAATCGAATGGGTCCGAGCCGAGGCAGTACGTCGCCGAGTACCCGCTTTCGGTCGGCGAGCGCGACAGGCCTGGTGTCGAGACCCTCGAATTCGACGAGGTCAAAGCCGAAGAAGGTCGCGGGGAGTCGGGCAGCGGCTCGGGTGATGTCGCGGCGATTGGAAAGCCGCCCGCGTTGCTGCAGCAGTTGGAAGCTCGGCGTTCCATCGTCGTCGAGGGCCACGACCTCTCCATCGACGACGAGTTGATCGAAGGGAAGGCGTCGGATTGCAGAAGCAATCTCGGGGAAGACGGCCGTGGCGTCGTGCCCGCTGCGGTACCGCAGAACCACCGTGCGGCCACGCTTGGTGGCGACGAGTCGGTAGCCGTCGTACTTGACCTCGAACAGCCAGTCGGCGTCGCTGAACGGCGCGTCGGCTGTCTGTGCGAGCATCACATCCAGATTCGAGTCGCCGACTTCTCCCTCGGTCGCTCCGGCTTCGACCAGGTCGTTCCTGAACCGCTGCCCTCTGTCGCCGCCTTCCCTGAGGTCCTCTACGGTAAGACCGGTGAGGATCGACTGTTCGTTGAACTCGCTTTCCCCCTCACGGTGCCAGCCGTCGGCCTTCTTGATGAGCAGCCACTCGGTCGGGCTCTTCTTCATCTGTACGAGCGTCCACTGTCCGTGGAGCTTGTAGCCCGCAAGCGAGAACAGGAGTTTCCCCTTCGCCATGCCGTCGTCGGGATCCTCATCCCACGTCAGGGCGCCCCGGTCCCAGACGATCATCTCTCCGCCGCCGTATTCGTCGGCGGGGATGACGCCTTCGAAGTCCGCGTATTCGAGGGGGTGGTCCTCCGTGTGCGCCGCGAATCGCTTCACAGAGGGATCCATGGACACGCCGGCTGGGACGGCCCACGACATCAAGACGCCGTCGTGTTCAACTCTCAGGTCGTAGTGCAGCCGGCTCGCTGCATGCTTCTGGACGACGAAGATCCCCGACCGGTCTCGCTCCGTCCCACCGAACGGCTCGGGCGTTGCGGTGGCTGATCTCTTGGCTCGATACGGCCCGAGGCGGTCGCTTTCTGAAGGAGACGACGTCGTCATGCGATGCGATGCTAGACGGGCGCTCGGACCGTCTGCCGACCGAGGATCTCGTGGCGGCCGATCACGTCGCGGCGCGGCCGCCGCACAGATTCATAGGGCCACTTTTCGCACTCTGTGCTATACAAGAAACCCTATGGCACGTGCAATTGCAACAGGAACGATCAGTTTTGGGCTCGTCGCGATCCCCGTGAAGCTGTTTTCGACCAGCGAAACGGGCGCGCGAATTCAGTTCAACTCGATACACGAGGCGTGCGGAACCCGCATCCGGCAGCAGCTGTACTGCCCGACGGACGAGGTCACAGTATCCCGTGACGAACTCGTCAAGGGGTACGAGTTCGCGAAGGATCAATACGTCACCTTCAAGCCCGAGGAGCTGAAGGCGATCGAGGTGCCGTCGACCCAGTCGATCGACATCAAGGAGTTCGTGCCCCTCGACGAGGTCGACCCCCTCTATTTCGAGAAGGCGTACTACCTCGGACCGGACAAGGGTGGAGCCAAGCCGTACGCCCTGTTATCCGAAGCCATGAAGTCAACAGGACGGGCGGCCCTTGCCCGCTACGCGGCACGTGGCAAGGACTACCTCGTCCTTCTCCGTCCATTCGAGGACGGCATCGTCATGCAACAGTTGCGCTACTCCGACGAGATCCGCGAATTCGATGATGTGGATTCGGGTGATGCAGAGGTCGACGAGGCCGAACTCGCTCTTGCCGTCCAGCTCGTGGACCAGATCGCCAGCGACACGTTCAATCCTGAGGGCTACAGCGACAGCGTGAAGGATCAGGTTCTTGCCGCAATCGAGCAGAAGGTTGCGGGTCAAGAGCTGACGTTCGCCGCCAAGGACGAGCCGAAGGCGCAGGTCATCGATTTGATGGCTGCCCTCAAGGCCAGTCTTGGAGACGACGCCGATACGGCTCCAAAGAAGACCGGCAGGGCCGCCCCGCGGAAGCGCGCGCCGACCAAGAAGGCCACGTCGGCAAAGGCCTCATCGGCGACGACCTCCAAGCGCAAGCCCGCAAAGAAGGCTTCATCGGCGACACCGGCGAAGAAGCGCACAGCTGCCAAGAAATGAGCACTGACGACGAACGCTGCGGGTGATGGCGTCTCACGGCACGAGTGATCAGGACGGCCAGTTTTCGGTCCGGCAGGTGTCTGACATGCTCGATTTGTCCCCACGCCAGATTCGGGCGCTTGTCGCCGACGGAGCGATCACACCCACGATCGGCGTACGAGGCAAGTTTCTGTTCTCGTTCCAGGATCTCGTCGTCCTGCGGTCGGTTGCTGATCTGATCCGGTCCGGGGTGGCGCTCCACAAAGTCAGAGCCGCGGTCACGTCACTGCTCGATCAGCTTCCGGACAGCGCATCGCTGACTGCTGCATCGCTCGATGCGAGTGGTACGTCTGTCGTCGTGAGTGTGGACACCACAACCTGGGACCCGGTGACGCGGCAGCTCGTTCTCGACCTCGATGTTGAAGCCACGACCAACCACATCACCTCCATTGCCGACATGCCACCTCCTGCAGCATCCGAACGTACGGCCACCGAGTGGTACGTGTACGCAGATGAGATCGAATCATCAGACCCGCGCGCCGCCGAAGAGGCCTACCGGCGGGCAATCGAGATCGATGGCACGTTCGCGGAGGCTCACCTGAACTTAGGCAGACTGCTCCACGCTGCAGGAGCGGTTCGCGAGGCGCTGGACGAATACCGTGCCGCGGGGATAATCGACGGCGAAGACGCCGTCACCCACTACAACATCGGGGTTGCCTCCCAGGACCTGGGGGACCTCGACGATGCCGTAGCTGCCTATGAACGGGCGATCGAGCTCGCACCTCGCTTCGCTGATGCGCGATACAACCTCGCGACCTTATACGAGGAGCTCGGCGACACCGCGCTCGCACTGCAACATCTCCACGCCTACCGGGACCTCACCAAAGGCGAGTAGCCGGCGGCGTGGACGGCTACCCCCGCGTTCGGAGTGGCGGACCGGGGGACGCGCTGCCGAATCAGGAGTGGACCGTTCGCCGAGAATCGGTGAAACTGTGACCCTCGGCGCGAGGGAAGGCCACGCATGGCTCATCAAACGGTGAGAGCGGGATACGAGCAGCTCGTCGATCGCCTGAACCGCTTCCCGCAGGGTGCACCGCCCTCCGACGTCCTCTACGCCATCCTGAAGATGCTGTTCAGCGAGCGAGAGGCCGGGCTCGTAGCGCTCCTCCCGGTTCGGCCGTTCACGGCCAAACGAGCGGCCCGCGTGTGGAAGACGACGCCGGCCGCCGCCACGGCGATCCTCGAGGAACTGGCGGGGCGCGCCATCCTCCTCGACATGGAATCCGCCAACGGCACGCGAACCTTTGCACTGCCGCCGCCGATGGCAGGATTCTTCGAGTTCTCCCTCATGCGCGTGCGCGGCGATCTCGATCAGAAGGTCCTCTCCGAGTTGTTCTACCAGTACCTCAACGTGGAGGAGGACTTCATCAAGGCGCTGTTCGCCGAGGGTCAGACGCAGCTCGGCAGGGTGTTCGTGCAGGAGACGGTCCTGCCGATCGAGAACGGAATCCAGGTCCTGGACCACGAGCGGGCGAGCGAGGTCGTCCGCCGCGCTTCACACCGCGGCGTCGGCATCTGCTATTGCCGCCACAAGATGGACCACAACGGTCGCGGCTGCGATGCGCCCCGCCAAATCTGTATGACCTTCAACAACACGGCAGCGTCGTTGACCAAACACGGCTTCGCCCGAGAGGTCGACGTCGAGGAGGGACTCGACCTCCTTGCCGAAGCCCAAGAGGAAAACCTGGTTCAGTTCGGTGAGAACATCCAACGTGGCCCGAACTTCATCTGCAACTGTTGCGGCTGCTGCTGCGAGGCCATGATCGCGGCGCGCCGATTCGGCGTCTTGAATCCGATCCACACGTCCAACTACCTCCCGGAGATCGACGCCCAGCAGTGCAACGGCTGCGCGAAGTGTGTCAACGTCTGCCCGGTGGAAGCGATGAGTTTGACGTCCGCCAACGACCCGCGCCGCCCGAAGAAGAAGCAGGCCAAGCTCGATGAGCGCCTCTGCCTCGGCTGCGGCGTCTGCGTGCGCAACTGCGAACGCGACGGCATCCGCCTCGTCGCCCGCGCCGAGCGGGTGATCACGCCAGTCGACTCGACACGCCGAGCCGTGATGATGGCCATCGAGCGCGGCAAGCTGCAGAACCTGATCTTCGACAACCACGCCCTGGCCAGCCACCGGGCAATGGCTGCAATCCTCGGCGTCATCTTGAAGGCGCCCCCCGTCAAGCAGACACTCGCCAGCCGGCAGATGAAGTCGATCTACGTCGACCGACTCCTCGCGGAGAAGCACTGAGCACGCACTTAGCTCGAGTTGCGAGGCACCCCGCTTGATTCACCCCCGTTCTCGGCCTAGGAGACATGGGCCGGATGGAGGTCCGATCGGGCATCGATCCTTTCCTGGTCCGGCTCGGACTCGTGCACAAGTCCTTCGAGGTGGCCGAGGAGGACGTGTGCGGGGACGGGCAATGGGACATCCAGCGATTGCAGGATCGAGCCCAGGCGGGCATCGAAGTGTTGGCTGATCAGCTGTGGGCCGTTATCGAAGGTTGAACAATCCTTGAGAGAAGCGTCGAGGTGTTCCCGGTCGTCCACCGAAGGGGGCTCACACGGCGAGTTGTTTCGCGTACAGCCGCGCATACAGCCCATCGCGCGCCACCAGCTCCCCGTGGGTTCCCTCGTCGACGATCCGCCCTTCGGCAAGCACAACCAGACGGTCCGCTGCGACGACGGTGCTCAGGCGATGCGCAATGACGAGCGTCGTGCGCCCTTCCATCAGCCGCCCAAGCGCCTCCTGCACGAGGCCCTCGGATTCGGCATCGAGCGAGCTCGTCGCCTCGTCGAGGATCAGGATTCTTGGATCGGCCAACAGTGCCCGAGCGATCGCCACGCGCTGGCGCTGGCCGCCCGACAGTTGCACCCCGCGTTCGCCCACCACCGAGTCGTACCCGTCCGGGAACGTCTCGATGAACCGGTGCGCATTCGCCGACCGGCATGCCGCGACCAGCTCCTCGTCCGTCGCGTCGGGTTGCGCGATCCGCAGGTTCTCCGAAATGGTCCCCGAAAACAGTTGCACCTCCTGCGGGACCGCCGCCATCCGGTGCCGCAACGAGGCGACGTCGCGATCCCGCACGTCGACTCCGTCGACAACAACCCGGCCTGACACCACGTCGTAGAACCGGGGAATCAACTGCACGAGGGTCGACTTGCCCGCACCGGAGGGCCCGACCAACGCCACGACCTCCCCCGGCCGGATCTCGAGATCGATGTCCTGCAGAACCTCCATGTCCCGGCCTTCGTAGGAGAAGTCGACCGACTCGAACTGAACGGAACCCGGCGACGCATCCGGTGTGGTCGGCACGTCGGGCACGGCGACCTCGGGTGTCTCACCAAGCAGCTCAAAGATGCGCTGGGATGCGCCGAGCGTGTTCTGCACCTGCGTGTACAGCCCTGTGAACGCCGCGATCGCCCCCGCTACGGTGAACGTGTACAGCAGGAACGATACGAGTTCGCCGGCGGTGAGGTCGCCCCGGGCGACGAGCCGTCCCCCGACCCAGAGCACGAGGGCAATCGTCGAGAACCCGACGAACGTGATCGCCGGCATGAAGATCGCCGACAGCCGGGCACGCCGAATGGCTGTGCGATACGACGCCGCAATATCGCGGTCGTACCGGTCGGTGACCGGCCCCTCACCCGAGAACCACTTCACCACCCGGATCGAAGAGATCGACTCCTGAGCGAGCGAGTTCGCCTCAGCGATCCGATCCTGAAACTCGGTCGAAATCGTACGCAGCCGCCGCCCGAACATCGCCCCGGCGATGATCACAATCGGCAGCAAGGTAAGCACCGTCAGCGACAGGACGGGGCTGATCAGCACGAGCAGCACCACCCCACCGATCAGCGTGATGCTCTGCGACAGGACCTGCGCCAACGTCGACGACACCGTGTACTGCACGGCCGCCGCATCCGATGTCAGCCGAGACAAAACATCGCCGGTCAGGTTCCGGTCGAAGAATGGCACCGGGAGGCGCACCACCCGGTCGAAGACGGCCTTTCGTAGATCGGCAACAACACCCTCGCCCACGAGCGCAAGCTGATAGACCCGGACGTAGTTGAACACAGCCTGAACGATCAGCACACCAACGAGGATCACCCCGTATCGGTCGAGGTTCCCCGTCTCAGCCCCGACCGCAGCGCTCGGAACCACGGTGTCCACCAAGTCGCCCATGATCCTCGGGAACACCAGCCCGAGCCCCGACGACACAACAACAGCGAGCGTCCCGAAGACCAGGCGCGTCCGATACGGCTTCGCGAAGCGAAACATCTCGACGACCTGACCGAACTGTGGTTTCGGCTCCTCACCAAGCTCACCGGACCTTGTTGCCATCCGGCGACCGGGCGCCAAGGATCTACGGAACGGACGCATCGAACGATGGTAGGGGACCACCCCGAGCCACGACCGGCCTTTCCACCGGATGGGTCGAACCGACCAGACCGACAAGCGCTCACGCGCTCGGTCGCGTGGAGGGGCCGAACAGACGCGCCGTTGTGGGGATCAGCTACCGACCGGAGTCAGGATGAAGAGCGGGTCTCGGACGGGCTGCGACGACGGCGCCTGGCGGGATAGGCGCCCATGATCGCTGCGCCGGCGAACGCCGCTATTGGGATGATCCAGTTGACCGTTGCGTCTGCCGTCGCGAGACCGAAGTACGAAACAGCCGCTGCTGCGCCGGCAACGAGAAGGACACCTACGGCCACGTACCGAACGTTCGCGGGCGGCGGCGTCTGCCGCACCCTCCACTCGAAGGGGGCGAATACTGCAACCAACACCGTCGTGACGGTGGCCAGGGTGAGAATCCAGATCGGCCGCGTGAGCCACCACTTCGTAGTGCCCGGTTCGATTCGGAAGGCTGCCCCATCGAAGGCGAACAAGAAGACCGATGCGACAAGTGTCATTGCGGTGAGATGCCACAGGTAGATCGTCATCATGACGCCCGACACGGCCACGACCCCGTGCCACAGCCTCTTTCCTTGCACCAGGCGTGCGATCGCGTCGTTCAGGAACCAGATCACTCCGGCCTGAACGATTCCGAGCAGGGCGATGGCGAACGTCGGCGGTGTCATGTTCGTGAGTTCCGAACCGGGAATTCCGACCATCGCGACCGGATACCAGCCAATCCACGTGATCGCGACCAAGACGGCCAACGAGACGGCGGCTATCGCACCGCCGGTCGACGCTGAGATGGGGCGGTCCATGGCCTCTCGTGCCGCCCACCAGTATCCGAGCTGGTGAACCCCGGCCCAGACAAAGATGAAATTCGTCCAACCGATGCCCGTCACACCGACACCGAAGCGCAGCACGTCAACGACGATGGCGACGCCGAGCAACACGACCACGGAGGCCAAACCCGTCGATGTCCACCATCGATACGTGAGCGGCGCCAAGGCCGTTATCGACACGTATACGGCGATGAACCAAAGCGGCACGGTCGCCGACATCGCACCGGCTCGAACAACATCATTCGGAAGGAACGGGCCAACAAGGACGATCAACAGAGTCCACACAACGAGCAGCGGAATGACCGGCGTGAACAGCCGTCGCACACGCTGCGTGACCCACTCGCTGTAGTCAACACCCTTGTCTTCCCTCGCACGAAGAGCACGACCATTCGCGTATCCGCCCACGAGGAAGAAGATCGGCATCACCTGGACAAGCCAGGTCACCCACCCGGCGTAGGGGATCCATTCCAGAGAATTCATCAGCCGAATCTCTCCGTCGGGAAGGAGCCAGATCGAAGCTGCGAACCAATGCCCGAACACAACCACCAGGATCGAAACCACCCGCACGATATCGACCACCCGGTTGCGCGTCGGCGGGGTCTCTTCGGCGATTCGTTTCGTGTACGCCAGGTACTTCACATCTGCGCCTCTCAACACACGCTACGTACGTTATCGGTCACCACCGAACCTATCTGAATGTCGAGGGCCGGGGCGCTCAGGGGCCCTCCGACGTCTACCCATGGCCGATCGACTGGGAAGAGCGTGACGACCGGGCCGGTCAGCAGGTGACGTGCAGGATGGCGTAGACCTCGCCGTCGTCGATGGGGCCAAGCAACTCGCACGCCTCTGACGTAGGCAAGGCGCTCACCTCGACCCCTCGAAGCTTCGCCTCTTCCCACAGCTCAGGCATGATCGGAAGTTGGCCGGATGCTCCGGTTCCCACCACCAGTCGTGGCGACGACCAGGGGATGCTCTCATCTGCGGACAGCGGCGTATGCCCATACCTGCTCCGGTAGGCTTTGGATGGACCCTTCTTACGGGGACGAACACGACCGGCCTCCACCACCACATCATGATCGAAGCGCTCACCATCGATCACGATGGCGCCAAAACCTGGATAGGCAACGTCCATGCTCGAACCATACGCCCGGAGGGAGTGTCCCGCATATCGGCTGCACTCTCGAGAGATAGCGACGACCGCGTGGACGCGGCGTTCTCGCGTGATGACCTCGAAGCCCTTCGGCGCGAGATCAGCGGCCGCGGCAACTGGGAACGGACTGCCACCAGCGGCGACGCCCGCGCCGGCCAGCGGGAGGTGGTCCGATGGCTGGTCGCTGAAGCAGCAGATCTGAATCACACGTCAAAGTCCCATCTCAACGCGCTCATGCTGGCCGTCATCGGCAACCACGACGAGGTTGCCCGGCTGCTCGTGCAAGCTGGCGCTGACGTAGGCATCAAGGGCGCCGGAGCCCCAGGCTTCGCCGGCAAAACCGCCGCTGTTCTCGCCGACGACGCCGGCGCCCCGGATCTGGCTGCCTACGTCCGCCGCCAGGCGCGCTGACTGGGCCCGGCCGCCTGACAGGTTTCAACTTCTCACCCTGTGCAGCCATCCACCTCAACCCCCGGCCGAAACTGACCCACGGATAGAGCGAAGTGCCATCGCAGCACCGAGTGTGGGTTCGGTTTTCGAGTTCAAGTACGTGGCCCGCATCGTGGTGTGACGTGCAAGGATGTGCATGGGCGATATGCAAACTGGAGACGCCGCCACCGCTGGATCCCACGAGAGAGAGACCATGCCACAGACCCCAGAACCCCTGCCGCCATTCCTCGCCGAGCCGTCCAAGATCGGTCAGGAGATCAGTGTCACTGGCAAGTGGATCCCCACCAAGAAGGGTGGACGATTCCGGAGATCTGCGGAGTCGAACGAGATGCTCACCGAGTGGGAAGACATCCACACCGGTGCCAAGCGCCACGCTGGGGTGCTGTCGACGGAAATCAACCACGCTGTTGGTGAAGACGCCGTCCTCGTTCACCACGAATTCAAAGACCCCACGTGGGGGAGGTTGTCTACTTCGACGGAGGGCACGAGTTTCCGCCGACTGAGGTGGCCATCCCGATCATCGTGGAACTCATCGGGCGGTAGCTCCGTCACCGTCGGCCCACCGCCCGAAGAATGCAGACCCCTCGTGACAGGACGTGCCGCTGCACAACACACAGCGCTTCACCACCCACATCGCGGCTCCGGAGCGTGCGGATGGATGGTTCACCCGAATCTTGGATCACACGGGCTGCAGGGGTGTTGCACGCACCAACACAAATCAACCCGCCGACATCGGCACACAAGAGCGGCCGGCACTCGACGAACGACGCTCGCATCGCTCTCGTCAGAGACCAACACAATGGCAACCGATGTCTGCCACGTGCACCCAGCCAGCTACTGGCCTGAGCTATTCGATGACGAGCTCGATGACCGGGATGGTTCGGTCCGTGCCAGCCTGGTACTCGGCGAAGTTCTCAATGGCGGCGGCATGCCGCGCGTAAATTGCGTCGCGTTCATCCCCAACAACCTCACCAGCCGCCGCCGAGAAGGTGCCGGCACCGATTTCCACACTGACGGTCGGATTCGCCTTGAGGTTGTAGTACCAGTCGGGGTGCGAGTGACTACCACCCTTTGATGCGAAAATGAAGACGCGTTCGCCCTCTTGTCGGTATACGAGAGGGTTCAGGCGCTCGAGACCAGATCGAGCGCCCGTGGTGTGAAGGATCAGCAAGGGCTTGTCCTCGAACCAGCCGCCGACTTTCCCGTCGTTCGCCCGAAACTCATCGATGACGTTCGCATTCCAATCAGACACAAGGCGTCCTTTCGTTTGTGGAACCCTGCAACCCCGCGGGGACAGTGCGCTATTCCCGTGAGGAGGTGGGCGAGGATTGTGGTGCGTCGCCGGTCATGAGAGGTTCTGTTTCGGTCAGAAGGTCATCTCAAGTGGAACCTTGTCGGGGAAGAGAAGGATCGACCGACCGACTGCGGCGTTTCGATCGAGGGGCGACGCTTTCACCGAGAAGCAGCGCGCCATCGTATCCCCGCTTCGGCAATGACTATCTGGCATCGTCGCGGCGGTTGGAGGGTGGTCTGTTTGTTGCGGGAGACCACGGAGTGAACCGCTCAAGCGGCGTCGGCCAAGGGCAACACACATCGACGAGTCCGTGTCGCTCGAGGCGCCTCCTAGGCTTCCGGCATGGCTGAGATGTTCGTTTCACCGGATGAGGTTGCGATCCCCGTGGTCGGCAGGGTCAACCTCCTCGA
>Ga0316198_10001155_pt1 | contig 15280 bp, 13 predicted proteins | sample OudBieAanoxic_MG_FD_204935 | JGI IMG/M metagenome (GOLD analysis project Ga0316198, IMG submission 204935) | Coastal sediment microbial communities from Oude Bieten Haven, Netherlands - site A anoxic | ecosystem: Environmental > Aquatic > Marine > Coastal > Sediment | place: Netherlands...
GAGGGATCAGACGCGCGGCCGGTTATGCCCGGGGATGTTTCTCGTCGTACAACCGGCGTAATCGTTCTCTGGCGACGTGCGTATAAATCTCGGTGGTGGTCAGTGAGGCATGGCCGAGCATCATCTGTACCGCCCGCAGATCGGCACCATTCTCTACGAGGTGGGTGGCGAACGAGTGGCGCACGATATGCGGGCTGAGGGGCGATCTGATCTGTGCTCTCTCGGCGTGGCCGCGGAGGATTTTCCAAAACCCCTGGCGAGTGAGGGCGCCGCCGCGATGATTGAGGAAAAGCTCGGATAAGCGCTGCTTGTTGAGCTGAGGTCGGGCGTGACCGAGGTAGTCGTCAATCCAGGAAATGGCGCTTTCACCGAGCGGTACTACTCGTTCCTTGCGTCCCTTGCCGATTACTCGCACATAGCCGGGGTCGAGCCGCACGCGTTGGGTTGTCAGGCCTACCAGTTCGGAGACTCTGAGGCCCGTGGCGTAGAGGGTCTCGAGCATCGCCCGATCGCGCAGGCCGAGAGAGGTTGAGGTATCAGGGGATCCCAACAGGGCGTCGATTTCGTCGGTTGTGAGGACATGGGGGACCGTTTGCCAGAGGCTCGGTGAACGAAGATTAGCGGTCGGATCGATAGTCTGGATCTGTGTGTTGACGAGGAAGCGGAAGAAACCGCGCAGAGTGGACAGCGCCCGCGCCGCTGAGCGCGCCGAAAGTCCCTGATCGCGGCGACTGCCGAGGTAGTTGCGCAGGGTTGCCCGCTCCACCTCGGTGAGGCTGATCGATTGCTCATCAAGCCACGATGTGAACTGTATGAGATCACGTCGGTAGGATTCGATTGTGCGCGGGCTCAGGTTGCGCTCCACCGCCAGGTGAGCGAGGAATTCGTGAAGGTAGTGGTCCGCAGGCCGATCCATAAAGATATCGTACCGCTACCCGTGCCCGTTTCCGTGCCCGGCGGTCGGTGCGTTCTTTGGGCTTCGACGCGACCTTCTCTCGTCGCGCTCTCCGAGGTTGCCCCCTCTGACGATGTTTGGGCCCTGAGATGGTGCAGGATTCGGCGTCGTCGTTCCCAAAATCGTCAGAGACGGCACGCCCGGACAACGCGATCGATTGCGAAGCTGTGGCGCGCTTCCAGCAACGATGCGGGATCGGTTCCGTATACTGGTTTGTGGGGCGGCGAGGCCGCCCCCTGTCATAGGAGATTGCATGAATCCGGTATCAGACACAGTTCTGGAGCGACTCGAACGTCTGCACGAATCGGTCGTGCGCGTGATCCGCGGCAAGGCCGAGATCGTCGATGCGCTGATCGCGGCCCTTCTCGCCCGTGGCCACGTGCTCCTCGAGGATGTTCCAGGCGTCGGAAAAACTACACTTGCGCAGGCCCTCGCTCGTTCCCTCGATCTCGATTTTCATCGCATCCAGTTCACCTCAGACACGTTACCGTCGGACATCATCGGCATCTCGGTGTACCGCCAGGACAGGGGAGAGTTCGAGTTCATGCCGGGGCCGCTTTTTTCAAACGTAGTCCTCGCCGACGAGATCAACCGAGCAGCACCGCGTACCCAGTCGGCGCTGCTCGAGGCCATGAGCGAACACTCGGTAACGGTCGAAAAAACACGCCACCGCTTAATTGAGCCCTTTTTTGTTGTTGCAACTCAGAATCCGGTCGAATCTACGGGAACGTATCCTCTTCCCGAGTCGCAGCTCGACCGCTTTCTGATGCGGCTGTCGATGGGCTATCCGGGTCGAATCGAGGAGCGCGAGCTTCTGCGAGCGAGCGGCGCAGAGCCGGAGCTCGAGCAGCTCGAACCGGTGATCGATGCCCGCGAGGTCATCGAGATGCAAAACCTGGTGCCAGAGGTACACGTCTCTGGAGTGCTCCTCGACTACCTTCTCGAGGTCGTGGAGGCTACGCGTTCCCACGCCTCGCTCGCGCTTGGTGTCTCCACCCGGGGCTGTCTTGCCTGGCAGCGTTCGGCACAGGCTCTGGCGCTGGTTCGAGGTCGAGCGTTCGTGCTTCCCGATGACCTCCAGGACACAGCTGAAACGGTACTCGCCCACCGACTTCTGCATGCAGACCCCCTGGTCGGCGATGGTTGGGAACGGAGCCGGTCCGAACGCGCCGTCATCCGCGCCATCCTCGAGTCAATACCGGTACCGCGATGACTCTGCGGTCCGATTTCGGATTTCGGATTTCGGATTTCGAATTTCTCGCCCATCCGCTCGAAGAAGCTCACTGCAGATCGGGGGAAGTTAGAAATTCCGAATTCCGAATTCCGAATTCCGAATTCGAGCGATGAGCTTCACCCACGCCTTTCCCGGTTTCCGCCTCCGACTCACTCTCTGGGGCTTCGCCTACCTGGTGGCAAGCATTGTTCTGGGTCTAGCTGCAGTGAACACCGGCAACAACGCCCTCATGGCACTTCTCGGTCTGGCCCTCGGCAGCTACGTCGTGTCGGGCACCTGGTCGCGCCAGGTCCTGGGGGCGATCGAAGCGACCGTTGACTTGCCATCGGAGGTTTACGCCGACAGACCGGCAGTGGTCGATGTCGAGCTCGCAAACACTTCCAGGTTCATTCCCGCGTATGGACTCGTGATCCGTGATGCTTCTGGCCGTTCTTTGTTTACCGAGATCTTTCTGGCAACCGGTCAGAAGCGACGGCATTCGGTGGAGGTCGTGTTCCCGAACCGGGGTTGGCAGGAACTTGGACCGTGGCGGCTCGAAGTATTGTTGCCCCTTGGCTTTTTCCTCAAGTCCAAAATCCTGGTAGCCGGGCGTCAGGTGCTGGTCTACCCCCGACTCCTTCCGGCATCGGCGGCCACTTTGAGAAGGGGTGGCGGACGTCGATCTCCAGATGCTCTCGAATCGCGCGGACGTGAGGGTGACGTGACCCAGCTGCGGGATTTCCACGAAGGCGATGAATTGCGAGCGATTCACTGGAAACAAACTGCGCGCCAGCAACATCTGGTAGTTGTTGAACGCCAGCGGACGACCGAAAAGCCGGTGTTCTATGTGGTCGACACGAGACTTGAAGACCCGTCAGACCCACGCCAGCTTGAGCGCTTCGAGCGTCTCGTATCGGAGGCGGCTACTGGGGTGGTGCAGAGGCTGCGAGAGGGTATCCGGGTTGGACTCGTTGTCGGGTCGCTCGTGGTTGCGCCAGTTCGGAACGCGCGCCGAGCACCGATCTTGTTGCGCCCGCTCGCGGAGGTTGAACCGGTGTCGATGGCCGAGGAGGCGCCGGTAACGGTTGACAGTAGGAGGAAGACACTGTTCAAGGTTCAAGGAGCAGGTCGTAAATGACGGTGGAGAGTTCCCGTCGGTTGCTCGGAGTCCTTTTCCTGTGGGCGCTCCTTCCCTTTCCCTTCCTTTACATCATCACGCCGCCCTTCTGGTTGGCTGCGGCGGTTGTGGGTTTGTTCTTGAGTCTCCGGTCGTCGACGATTCTTCGGCCGTCAGGCATCGTTCTCAACCTGATTGGCGTTGCCATCATCGTTGCCGTGGTTGCAGCCGGCGGCATTCGAGTCGGTCCGTTGCGACCGCTCGGTCATCTGCTGCTGCTGTTGACCGCGGTGAGGTTGGTGATGGTGGTGGATCGACGCTCGTTTCTTCGCGCCACACTGTTGGTTTTTCTGGTGTGGGTGGTGGCGATCACCACCTCGACCCACGTCATTGTGGCCCTGTATTTCGCCGCGTCGGCGGTCCTGTGGTGGTGGGTCGGAATCAGGATCCATTTTTCCGGGTTCGGCTTCGAACGACAGGTGATCCCCTCCATTCCCCGGCCCCGGCATGTCGTGGTGGCCGCGATGCTGGCGTTGCTGGTGTCGATTCCCATCTTTTTGGCCCTGCCACGGATACGTTCGCCATGGATCTCGGGACGCGGAGGTGTCAGCAGCGTCACCGGTTTCTCGAGCCATGTCGATCTGGCTGGAGTCGGGACCATCAGGCAGTCGCGCCAAGTGGCAATGATCGTGCGGTCGGTGTCGGGTGAGGCGATCCGAGCGGAGTGGATTCGCCTGCGCGCCACGGCCTTGCAAAGGGTGACCCTCAACTCGTGGGCGCCTCGAGGGGCATTCCTGCAACCCGACGCTCCCGGAGGCCTTATTGGGTTGCACGGGGAGGCCCGACGCCTGAGCGAGACGGTGGAGCTCGAGATTGAGCTCGTTCGGCCTCGGAGGTATCTCTTCCTGCCCGAAGGAACGGTCGCTTATTCCTCTCCTATCAGCGTCAGAATGGACCCCACCGGTGGCGTAGCACTTGCCGAGCGCGTTAGTGGCCCCTTGGTATACACCGTTTGGGTGGCCCGCAAGGATCCCCCCAGGGCCGCCGATCCGCCATTTGAAGGTCCTCCCCGATTCGATCTCGACCCTGAGGTTCAGAACCTTGCGATGAGCATCATCGACGGAGTCGGTTCCGACGCAGAACAGGCATCAGCTATCGAGTCGTACCTCAGGCAGAATTATGGCTACTCGATGACTGGGATGACCCATCAGCGGGCCGATCCCGTGTCCTGGTTTCTGCTCCACGAACGCCAGGGTCATTGTGAGTACTTTGCCGGCGCCATGGTTGCGCTGCTGACCGATCTCGGCATACCGGCGCGGATGGTGACGGGCTTCAGCGGAGGAAGTCTTTCCATCGACGAAGAAGAGGCGGTGATTCGGCAAGCCAACGCCCACGCATGGGTCGAGGCCTGGGTCGGAGAGGACGACACCTGGACGGTCTTTGACCCAACGCCGGAGGCAGACATCCCGAGCCTCAGCCGACCCAGAGGCCGAGATCGTGTCCGTTGGGCCGTGGACTGGGTGCAGTCATCGTGGGACCGTTATATCTTGACTTTTGGTTTCGGCGACCAGGTCCAACTGGTGACGGCGATGGCGAACGGGGTCGACGCCCTGCTGCGCCATATTTCCTTCCGCCTTCTGCCCCTGGTCCTGGTGATCGCAGTCTTGACGGGCGTCCTGTGGTGGGCTGTGAGGCACCGGCGTTCATCCTCGCCTCATGCCGGGCGCATGGGGACTGGGCCGGCCGCGATCGCGGTCGAAAAGGTTGCTCATCGGCTTGAACGATCCGGCATCGAGGTTCCCCCTCGTGCCACCATCCGCTGGATCGCGAACAGAGCGAGAGATCTTTGGCCGGCCGCCGGGTCTTCAATCGGCGAGCTGGCATGGCTCGCGGAACGCGAGCTCTACGCAGCGGACGGTCCCAGATTCTCAGATCGTGCGACAGTCCGCACCCTGTTGGCGCAGGCCAGACACGAAATGCGGCAACACATCTGATTTCGAATTTGCGATTTCGGATTTCGGATTTTCCAGGCCGTGAGACGGGAATGTCCGGCGTTATTTCGCCGTAGTCTGTATTGGAGGATTCAAATATGCGAAGCCTTTCCGAATCCGGGTGGGGCGAGAAAAATCCGAAATCCGAAATCCGAAATCCGAAATTGGTGACCGAAGCGCGGAATCTCTTGTTCCCGGGGTCGATCGGACCTATCATCTTCAGTATGCGACGATACTTCGTATGGCTCGTGGTCCTGCTGACGGTGGCGGTTGCGGTTCCTGCCTTTGGCAGCGAAGTGGTGCGGATGCGGGTCGAGGACACGATCCAGCCCGCATCGCAGCAATTCATCGAACGCGTGCTTGCGGACGCTGCCGAACGGGATGCCGCGCTTGTTGTGATGGAACTCGACACTCCAGGCGGGCTGGTAGACACCACCCGAGACATCACAACCTCCATCACCACCTCATCGGTTCCGGTCGTAGTCTTCGTCAACCCCCCTGGCGCGCGTGCTGCTTCTGCAGGCTTCTTCATTCTCCTTTCGGCAGATGTGGCGGCGATGGCTCCGGGAACCAATACCGGTGCCGCACATCCGGTTGGTGGGCAGGGGGAAAACCTGCCGGAAGATGTGCGCGACAAGGTGACGAACGACGCGGCGGCGATGGTCCGGTCGCTGGCCGAACAGCGGGGTCGCAATCCGGAGACCGCCGAACGGACCGTTATCGAGAGCATCTCGTTGACGGCCGAGGAGGCGCTCGAAGAGGGCCTCATCGACCTCATCGCCACCGATATCAACGATCTGCTGGAGCAGCTCAAGAGCATGGAAGTGACCAGGTTCAACGGTGACGCAGTGAACCTGGATCTCGACGAGATGCAGATTGTAGAAATTGAGCCGAGCTTTGCCGAGCAATTGTTCTCGGTTCTCGCCAATCCCAACATTGCCTATCTCCTGATGGCGCTCGGAGCGCTCGGCCTTTATGTGGAGATCAGCCATCCGGGCGGCATCCTGCCGGGTGTCGTAGGGGTCATCTTCTTGCTCCTGGGTCTGTACTCGGTTTCCGTGCTACCGGTGAGCTGGGCCGGCGTGGCGCTGATCTTCGTTGCCCTGATGCTCTTCATACTGGAGGTGAAGGTGACCAGCTATGGGCTGCTGACCGTTGGTGGAGTGCTCTCCTTTGTGCTTGGCTCGTTGATGCTCTTCGATGGACCGATTCCAGCGCTGCGGGTGAGCATGGGCGTGGTTCTTCCTACCGCCGTGGTGGTAGCGTTCCTCACCGTGTTCCTGCTCACACGAGTCTTGAGCGCGTACCGGCAACTGCCAATGACCGGATATGAAGGCATGATCGGCGAGGTCGGGAGAGCTATTGGCGACCTCGCGCCCGACGGTAAAGTGGCGGTCCACGGTGAGTACTGGGATGGGCGATCCGTCGGCGAGACGATCGCGGCCGGCAGAAGCGTCCGTGTTGTCGCCATCCATGATCGGAGAATCGACGTCGTCGCCGAGGGCGACGGCGAGGAAGGGAGTGCGTGATGCAGCTCATCGGGTCCGGACTCGGTCTTGCCGTTTTCTTCGCAATTTTTGTGATCTTCAAATGGATCAACATTCTCAACGAGTACGAACGGGGTGTGATCTTCCGCCTCGGTCGAGTGCTCAAGGAGCCCAAAGGACCGGGTTTTGTGTTTGTGTTCTGGCCAATCGATCGGATGGTCAAAATGAGCCTGCGAACGGTGGTCCACGATATCCCGCCGCAGGACATCATCACCCGCGACAATGTGTCCGTAAAGGTCAACGCAGTCGTCTATTTTCGAGTCATGGCTCCGGTCAAAGCGGTTGTGGAAGTCGAGAATTATGTCTACGCGACGTCTCAGCTCGCCCAGACGACCCTGCGATCAGTCTTGGGTGAAGTGGAGCTCGACGGTCTGCTCACCCAACGAGAGCAGCTCAACGTTCGTCTGCAGTCGATCATCGACGATTCCTCCGACCCGTGGGGCGTCAAGGTCTCGATGGTCGAGGTCAAACACGTCGATCTGCCACCGGACATGCAGCGTGCGATGGCCAAACAGGCGGAAGCGGAGCGTGAGAAACGGGCCAAGATCATCCACGCCGAAGGTGAGCTGACGGCGTCGGTCAAGTTGGCTGAGGCGGCGGAGGTGATGTCGACAAACCCGGTGACGATTCAGCTGCGGTATATGCAGACCCTGGCTGAGATTTCGACCGAAAATGCATCGACCATCGTCTTTCCGATGCCGATCAAATTTCTTGAAGGCTTGACCAAGCTTGCGGGTGGCGGTGAGTAACGATTTTGCGACTGTGGGAAAGCTACCTTTGATCGCCGCAGATAGCGTATCCTGCGGGACCGGGGATTTGGAATGAGTCGCAGCTACTACGTCATCGAGCTGAGCGCGCGCTGGTTGACGGTGCTCCTGGTCGCGTTGGCGCTGGTCATGATCGTCGCCTTCGCGCTTGGCTACGGGGCCGCGTGGTCGGTCCTGACGGCCGAGCAGCCGGCTGGCGGGATGACCGCGCTGCAGGCGGCGGCAACACCGACCGAGATCCCGGAGATGGTGATCCCAACCGCCATCGCCGACGCCGCCGCTGCACCGGCGGCGACCGCAACGGTGACCCCAACTCCGCGGCCGCCTGCGCCGACTCCAACGGCTCCTCCTCCACCGACGCCGACCGCAACTCCGGCGAACTCGGATTTCTTCGTTCAGGTTTTGGCCTCGTCGAGGAGCGCCTCGGTAGATTCGGCACAAACCAAGCTCGAAGGCCTTGGTTTTCCGCGCGAAAACCAACACCTCATCACGGTGCAGGATGGCGGTTCACCGACCCTCTACAAGCTCCGCCTGGGGCCCTTCCCCGATCGCGGTTCGGCTGATCGTGTCGCGCAGCGGATGAGCGCTGCTGGTTTTCCCGACGCCTGGGTGGTTGCACCGTGACGTTTGGTGGCCGTGCTCCTGGGCCGGCGCTGCCGGCCTGGTTTCGGTCGCGCCGAATGCAGCTGGGTGAGCTCCACCAGATCAAGAAGCGAATGCGCTCGGGCGGCCTCCACACGGTTTGCGAAGAGGCGCGGTGCCCCAACCGGAGCGAGTGTTTCTCACGTGGAACGGCGACCTTCCTCATCAATGGCCGGGTCTGTACCCGCAACTGTTCATACTGTTCGATCGCCCATGGGAGACCGTCCGCCCTCGACGTCGACGAGCCGCGACAGCTGGTCGAGGCGGTTGTCGAAATGGGTCTCGCACACGTCGTGATCACGGCCGTCGATCGTGACGATCTCGAAGATGGCGGGGCAGGAGGATTTGTCGCCTGTATCGAGGGTCTGCGCGAACTCGAAAAAGCTCCGGCGATCGAGGTCCTGACCCCGGATTTTCGTGGTGACCTGGCACAGGTGGACCGGATCATCGATGTCGGGCCCGAGGTTTACAACCAGAACGTTGAAACCGTGCCGAGGCTTTACCGGCAGGTGCGTCGCTCGGGGCGCTACGAATGGGCGATGGAGGTGATCGGCCGGGTTGCCGAATGTGCGCCGGAGATGATCAGGAAGTCGGGACTGATGGTCGGTCTCGGCGAGACCCGCGACGAGATCGTCGATGTGCTTGGCGACCTCCGCAACGCGGGCTGCCAGGTCGTGACGATCGGCCAGTACCTGCAGCCTACGGCGAAACAGGTTGAGGTCGCACGATACTGGAGCCCGGAGGAGTTCGAGGACCTCGAGAAAGCTGGAACCGCTCTAGGACTCGAGGTGTTCGCCGGGCCGTTCGTGCGTTCGTCCTACCGGGCGGAAGAAGCGTTTTTGCGAGTTGTCGGCCAGGGCTGAACCACAGTGGCACAGAGGACACAGATCCGCTTGTCCCGGCGTAGCCACTTGGTGGCGAAGCCGGACCCACCCGTCCAAATTTGCCCACAGATCACACAGATAGACCCAGATCCACCCCCCCACGTCGCAACCACGAAGACACAAAGACACGAAGAAGTGGTTGCTGAGGTTGTGTCGGCTCGTCCCAATCATTGAATGAAGAAGAGAAGTGGTGAGGCCTGCGCTCCCAGAGCGCAGGCCTCGGCAAACAGCGCAAGGCGGTGTGCGCCCATCTGGGTTGGTCTGTGGGCAAAGCCGGGTGGTTGGGTGGGCTTGGTGTCCTTGGTGTCTTGGTGGTTCTTCCAAACGCCGTGGGACGGCTATACTCCCCCAATGTCACGCGGTTATTTCATCACGTTCGAAGGCGGCGAGGGCACTGGAAAGACGAGCCAGATGATGTTGGTCGACGAGTGGTTGCGGACCCTCGGTCACAAGACTGTCGTCACGCGCGAACCTGGTGGAACCAGGCTTGCCGAGGCGGTGAGGGCGCTCCTTCTCAATCCGGAACTCGAACCCGACGGTTACAGCGAGATCTTCCTCCTCGAGGCGGCTCGCCGCGATCACGTCGAGCGTGTGATCCGTCCGGCGATCGAAGAAGGCGCAGCTGTCCTGTGCGATCGATTTACCGATTCGTCACTGGTCTACCAGGGTTTGGTGCGCGGGCTCGGGTGGGAGGAGGTGGCGGGACTGAATCGACTGGCCACCGGTGGTCTCGAACCGGACCTGACCCTTGTCTTCGATATGAATCCCGAGGCGGCGCTAACCCGCGCCCATACCCGCAACTCGGAAGTGTCGTCTCGCGAGAGTAGGCTGGATGACGAGCCTGCGGAATTCCATCGCCGGGTCCGTGATGGGTTCCTCGAGCTGGCGCAGCGGGAGCCGAGCCGCGTCCAGGTGATCGACGCCGACGGTCCGCCAGAAGAGGTCTTCGCTCGAGTTCATCCCATTCTCCCCGAGGCCCTCCGGTGAGCGCGGAGCCGGCCTCCTGGTGGGATTCGGATGCGCTCGACCGCGAACGGTGGGGGGTGTTGGTGGAGCCGGCGCTCGAACGTTTGCTTCAAGCACGAAATCGAGACCGTTTCCCACAGTCGGTTCTGTTGGTTGGTCCGGCGGGTCTCGGTCGAGAGCTCGCTGCTGTGGAAACAGCTGTCTTGCTGACCTGTCAAGGAATGGGCGCACCGTGGGGAAACAGCGGCTGTGCCGATCGGGTCCGCGATGGCGTCCATCCGGATGTCCAGGCAGTGTTGCCGACAGGGGCAAAAAAGATCATCACGATCGCTCAGATTCGCGGGGTTGTGAACTCGGCCGCTGGGCGGCCATACGAGGGCGAGCGGCGGGTATGGATCTTCGATGGCGCCGAGGCGGGGCATTTTGGCGACCAGGCGGCCAACGCGTTCCTCAAGACCCTCGAGGAACCGCCCGAGCACGCGGTGTTCATTCTTCTTGCCGCTAACCCCTCCGCGGTCCTTCCGACCATTCGTTCACGCTGCCAACAGTTGGCTCTTCCAGGCGTCGTGGCCGTCGCGCGCCAGATGTCGGAGGACGTAGGCCTACCGGAGTTGGCGGCCGTGACATTGATGGATGGTGGTCTCGGCGGCGCCGTCGACGATATTAGGTCGGCCCTCGAGTCGGGGATCGGTGGCGAAACCCGATCGCTGCTGCGACTACCCTTTGTTCTGCCGGATGGGGTTCCGCCGTTTGCGTCGGTGGCAGCCGTCGCATTGGAGATGGCAAGCGAGGCCGAGGCCAAGCCAGCGGGCGAGGAGCTGGCGCGACTCGCTGCAGATCTCATGGTTGTCGAACGTCGTTCTCGCGCTCTCAACCTCAATTCCCGCGGGCAGATGGTCTCTTGTCTCCTACGTTGGTACCGAGAAATTCGAGTTATGAGTTTTGAGTTATGAGTTTGGAGTTATTTCCTGCCGACCGACTCACGTTCGGCAAGGGGATGGTGGGAACTCAAAACTCAAAACTAAGAACTCAAAACTGGACCTGCCTGAGCACCTGGCGGGAGAAAACAGCTTACTGCTGAGTAGGATGAATGCATGAGTGAAACGACTCTCCCATGGATCCTCCTCATCGCCTACGCCGCGGTGATCGTATCCCTCGCCTGGCGCAATCGTCGGAAAGCGACCGACATCGAGTCTTTTTCTGTTGGCAGCCGGAGGGTGCCGCCGTTTTTCGTCGGTCTGTCGTTGGCCGCCAACATGACCTCGGTCGCAACCTTCGTCATCAACCCCGGTCTGATCCACGCCTATGGGTGGTCGGGTGTCGTGGGCTACGGCCTGGCGGCGCCGCTTGGGATCTTCATCGGTCTGATCGTAACCAGCAAAAGATTTCGGAGGGTCGGTGACCGATTCACGGTGCTGACCGTACCGCAATGGTTGGGTGAGCGTTATGGCGACCGGAGACTGACCGTCTTCTTTGCCCTCGCCAGCATGCTGCAGATCACCTTCCTGGTCCTCATCGTGACCGCCCTCGTGTTGGTCCTGATGACCGTGCTGCAAATCGGGATGTGGCCGGCGCTGTTGATGGTCGTTGTGTTTACCTTCGGCTACATCCTGTTCGGCGGGGCCAGCCTTCACATCTGGTCCAACAGTGTCCAGGCCATCACGATGTTGGCGGTGGCGGTGATCCTGGTTGCTTCCGGCGCAGCGATTTTCGGTGACGGCGTGGCTGGCTTCTTTGGGAACCTGGATGCTGTGGCGCCGCACTACGGCAGCATGACGAATCCCGACAGTCTCCTCTTCCGCGACCTCTTCGAGGTGGTCGTGGCCAACTTCATCATCGGCCTCGCAATCATCATGCAACCGCACATCATCTCGAAATCTCTCTATCTGCGCTCCGAACGCGACGTCAACACTTACCTCGTGACTGCGATGGTGGCGGGCACGATCTTCACCGCGGTGTTGCTGGTCGGTCTGTATGCCCGGATCGATCTCGGCGGCAATCTGCCGCCCGACCGGGTAGTTGCCACCTACATCGCCACGGGATTTGCCCCGGGTCTCCGTGCTTTCATCATGCTTGGGGTGCTGGCGGCCGGCTTTTCAACGCTTGAAGGCGTGATCCTTGCCCTTTCGACCATCTTCGGCAACGATTTCTATGGCACGATCGCGAGGGCGCGCGGCATGGCTGCGGATCGGTTGAACAGCCAACTACTCAGGGTCGGACGGATCTTCCTCATCGCATTGGCTCCGATCACGCTCCTCCTCGCCTGGCGCCAGATCGTTGCACCGTCGCTGTCGGTGGCGATCTTCGCCCAAAACGGGATCTACGGTCTCTTTGCCGCCACCTTTGCGCCGGTGCTCTTTGGCATCTTTTCAAAGCGCGCTTCGGCGCCGCTCGCATTCGGCGCGGCCGTCACCGCGCTGGTCGTTCACTTCGGCATGTACTATGGCGGCATCACCCACTATCACAACAATCCGGCGGTACCTGCCGCCTGCGCGCTGGTGATCAGCACGCTGGTTATGGCCGTCGGGGTGGCGTTTCTGAAGAATGAGAAGGGAACAGTTTCCGGGGATGAAGGGTTATCCTCATCGGAGGAGAACGCATGACACGAACACTGATATCATCCCGATTCGCCGTGACCCTGGCAATCCTGGTAGCTCTCGCGAGCGCCTCCAGCGGGCTCGCTGGAGAGCGCATCGTCGCGATTGGTGACATTCATGGCGAATACGATGGTTTCGTATCGGTCCTCCAACGCGCGGGGTTGGTGGATGACGACGTGAACTGGGTTGGCGGTCAGGCGACGCTCGTCCAAACTGGCGACATCTTCGATCGTGGACTCGAGGTCTTCAAGGTGCTCGATCTTCTGATGCGCCTCGAGCAAGAGGCAGCCGCGGTCGGTGGTCAGGTCATCGTATTGCTCGGCAACCACGATGGTATGAACCTCGTCGGCTTCTTCCGCGACGTCAATCCGGAGATCTACGCCCAATTCGTCGACAAGCAGTCGGAGAAGCGGCGAAAAGCTGCATACAAGAGCTTCAAGAAATACTGGCGGGCCAAGGCCGAGGAAATCCTGAACGCCCCGGTTGCCGAGGTCCCTAATGATGTTAAAGAGCAGTGGATGGCGGCCATCCCGCTGGGATGGCTCGAGTACAAAGAAGCGCTCGGTCCGGATGCGCACTACGGAGCATGGCTTCACAAACGTCCGGTGACGGTGGTGATCGACGGGGTGCTCTTCGTCCATGGTGGTATCGGCCCCGATATCGCCGGGCTCAGCGTGGAGGAAATCAACGCCAAGGTCGCGAACGAGCTGGCCACCTATCAACGTCTGAGAAAGCTCATGATTGCGGAAGGGCTGGTGCCGACAACCGCGGAGCTCGCATCTTTAACGAACGTCTATCTCGAGATGGATCCTCCTGATCCGAAGTACGCTGAGCTGGCGGACGCCGAAAATTGGCTCGTGTTCTCCGCAGGCGGGCCACTCTGGTTCCGCGGCGCCGCCAGATGGGAAGAGGAGACCGATACCGAACAGATGATCGGGCTCCTCTCAGGAGTCGGCGCAGAGCGGATGGTCGGTGGGCACACCGTTCAGGATGAGGGCCGCATCGAGGTGCGATTCGATGGCCGGGTCTTTCTCATCGATACCGGCATGCTGTCCTCGGTTTATGAGGGCGGTCGTCCTTCGGCCCTGGTCATCGAAGGCGGATCTTTCACCGCGATCTACACTGACGGCGGTGCCGAGGTATTGGTCGACGAGGCCTTGCCTGAGGCGGCATAAAGTCGGGATGGCAGCAGACAGACTGTTGCGCCACAACCCAGATCCGCTCCTTCGTTCACCCATTCGAGTCAAGGGCTAAGAGTAAAGTCGTTCCCAGAATCTGTCTGCAAACTTCCGTGCGCTCTTAACTTGCTGAGCTCCGACCTTCTGATTTGCGACCGGAAATGATCCACCGGTCCGGTCCGAGGTTGATGTGCTCGCCTTCGTCGAGACCGGCTTCAGCCATCCAACCGCGGATATCGGCCTCGGCCCAGGTGTCACCAAAGGACCGCATGTTGATGGCGAAGAGGGCGCCCAGAAGGTGCTGCCGCCGCTCGTCGTCGATCGCGAAGTCCACGACCGTCACCCGGCCCCCAAGGACCAGCGCCGCCGCGCCCCTTCGGACCAATTCTCGCGCGCGGTCTTCGGTCTCTTGGTGGAGGATGTTGGCGAAGAGGACAAGGTCATAGTCCGATCCAAAGTCGGTGGCGAGGTAATCGCCGGGCAGGAAGTCTATGCGCTCCTCGAACTCGCTACCGGCAAGCTCGGTGCGGGCCTTCTCGACCACCTCCGGCCGGTCGAGGACGGTCGCATGGAGGCGCGGTCTGACCCGGCACATGGCCTGTGCGAAATGCCCCCACCCGCCACCGACGTCGAGCATGCGTTCGACTCCTTCGAGGTCGAGGACGTCGGCTACCCGTCTCGCCATTTGTGCGCCCATCGCGCGCATGGCAGCGCCGAAGCGGCGAACCTCCTCCGGCGTGCGTTCGGCGACCGGCCATACCTGGCCTCGTAACCAGGGCTCGAGGGTCGCACCCCAGCTCTCGTACATCGCGTGCGAGTGCTCGAGGAAAGGCACGACGTCGCGATCGCCAGCGAGGAAGTGCTCACGAAGCCCCTGCGCCGCTCGGTAATGCTCCCCCTCCGCCTCGACGATGCCGAGGGCGGTAAGAGCCCTCACCACCTTGCCCGCTGCGAGCTCATCGAGATCGAGCTTGGAGGCGATTTCGGTTGGGGTGCAGTCCTTCTCGGCCAACAGGCGCAAGATGCCGGTGCGTCCGGCGACGGTGATCACCCGGTGGCCGGCGAAACCCCACAGCAGGCGTTGGAAGTCATCGAGGTTCATCGTCGAATCTGTCATTGAGGCCTCCCCGCGCGACGCCAACGCCATCGTAGAACATATGTGCCTCGATACCGTACAATCACCAGGTCTCGAATCCGAAAAAGGTTTTGAGGCGTTTACTTTGGGGGGATTCAATGCACAAATTCGTCCGGTGTGTGGTCGTGGTGGGAATTCTGTTTTTCGCGATCGGCGCTGCCGACGCCCAGATCGATGCCCGTCTGCTGCGCCAACCCGACGTTTCGTCCACCGAGATCGCTTTCGTGTACGGGGGCGACATCTGGGTGGTTTCCAAGGAGGGTGGTATCGCCCACCGATTGAGCACTC
>Ga0316198_10001156_pt1 | contig 15269 bp, 11 predicted proteins | sample OudBieAanoxic_MG_FD_204935 | JGI IMG/M metagenome (GOLD analysis project Ga0316198, IMG submission 204935) | Coastal sediment microbial communities from Oude Bieten Haven, Netherlands - site A anoxic | ecosystem: Environmental > Aquatic > Marine > Coastal > Sediment | place: Netherlands...
GTGAAATTGAGGATTGACCACAAAATATAACTTCAGTACCCGCATCCAAAAGTTTTTGTATTAATTCTTCATTGGGATTGGCAGTGTCGTACCGACTTCTGTATTCAGTATTTTTCAGGAGGTCTTTGGAAGCTTTATTATGAACTACGAGGGCAACTTTGAGATTTGAATGAGGCACACCACTCTGAGCGTGCATATTTAGAAAGCGTGCTGCAGTTTCAATACTTCTGTTTAATTTATCCGGCGATTCGGAAGTATCCATAACATCAAATACAACCTTATACTCTTTTGCGGGATTTGTTTTGAAATCGAGATTCTTTATTTGCCAAACTTCCCCATACCCTGTAATGATTGGTCCGGATTCCTTTTTTTGTGAAAACAATGGTGTAAATCCTAAATGAAGGATAGTTAGGAGACTAAAAAAGATAATTTTTGACATATAGTTCAATAGAATTTCTAAATATATTCAAATTGTCTAAAATACGAAGTCAAAGTTCATAAATAATGGTTCGTCACTTTTTCATGAGGGTAATTATGGCTAAATTCACATCATAAAATAACAATGGATTGAATACGTTTCTGGATGAATTAAATGATGCTCAAAAAGGCCCTGTTTTGCACAAGGAGGGACCCCTAATGGTTATAGCAGGGGCGGGCTCAGGTAAAACCAGGGTTCTTACCTACAGAATTGCCCATTTAATGAGGCAAGGTGTTGATCCTTTTAATATTCTGGCGCTAACATTTACGAATAAGGCTGCCAGGGAAATGAAAAAACGAATCGCAGGTATTGTTGGGGGCTCTGAGACAAAGAATTTATGGATGGGGACATTTCACTCCATTTTTGCACGTTTGCTTCGGTTTGATGGTGATAAATTGGGTTACCCAAGTAATTATACCATTTATGATACACAAGATTCACAGCGTTTAATTTCATCTATAATTAAAGAGATGGGATTAGATAAGGATATTTATAAATACAAACAGATTCAAAATCGTATTTCATCCTATAAAAACAGTCTAATTACTGTAAAGGCCTATTTCCAAAATCCCGAATTAATGGAGGCAGATGCCATGGCAAAGAAGCCCAGATTAGGGGATATTTACCAAAACTATGTGGACCGTTGTTTCAAAGCCGGCGCAATGGATTTTGATGATTTACTTTTACGAACCAATGAATTATTAAGCCGATTTCCGGAAGTTTTAATGAAATATCAGGAGCGGTTCCGATATATTCTGGTAGATGAGTATCAGGATACCAATCACTCACAGTATTTGATTGTTAAAGCCCTAGCCGACAGGTTTCAAAATATTTGTGTTGTGGGTGATGATGCCCAAAGTATTTACTCATTCAGAGGGGCAAACATCACAAATATCCTAAACTTTCAGAGAGATTATGACGATGTGGCGGTTTATAGGTTAGAACAAAATTACCGATCAACCAAGAATATAGTCAATGCCGCAAATTCTATTATTGCTAACAATAAGAATCAACTCGAAAAAGTAGTATGGACGGCAAACGACGAGGGCACGAAAATAAAACTTCACAGAAGTATCACAGATGCTGAGGAAGGAAGATATGTGGCAGGTTCAATTTTTGAAAACAAAATGCAAAACCAGCGTTTAAATAGCGATTTTGCAGTACTCTATCGAACAAACTCCCAATCGCGTGGCATAGAAGATGCCTTGCGTAAAAGAGATATTCCTTATAGGATTTATGGGGGTCTTTCCTTTTATCAAAGAAAAGAAATCAAAGACTTGTTATCATACCTTAGACTTGTAATAAACCCAAAGGATGAAGAAGCTTTAAAAAGAGTTATAAATTTCCCCACGCGTGGCATAGGACAAACCACGGTAGACAGACTTACAGTTGCGGCAAACCATTACTCAAAATCCATATTTGAAGTAATGGAGAACATAGATAAAATTGATCTAAAAATCAATACAGGCACAAAAAGAAAACTCGAAGATTTTACCAATATGATTAAGAGTTTTCAAATAATGAATGAGAGTGCAGATGCTTTTACACTGGCCGAGCATGTGGCCAGAAAAACAGGAATACTGCTGGAATTCAAGAAAGATGGTACCCCGGAAGGCATTGCTCGAATGGAGAATATAGAAGAATTATTAAATGGAATCAAAGATTTTGTTGAAGGACAAAAGGAATTGGCAGATGCAAAGGGAGATATAACGGAGTTTCTGGAAGATGTGGCACTCGCCACAGATTTGGATAAAGATACGGGTGATGATGACCGTGTAGCCCTAATGACCATTCACCTTGCCAAAGGTTTGGAGTTTCCTTTTGTTTATATAGTTGGGATGGAAGAGGATCTTTTTCCGTCTGCAATGAGCATGAATACAAGAAGTGAATTGGAAGAGGAGCGCAGGTTGTTTTATGTTGCTTTAACCCGAGCTGAGGAGCAGGCTTATTTAACCTACACGCAAAACAGATATCGCTGGGGTAAGTTAATTGATGCCGAACCCAGTCGTTTCATTGAAGAAATTGAAGATAGATTCATAGAGAACCTAACGCCTGTAGATACTTATCAATATAAGCCCTTAATTAATACCGATATATTTGGAGACATTGATAAGTCTAAACTTAGAAAGACAAAACCGGAAAATGGTGTTCCGCCCGCGATTAGAAAACCTACCGAAAATCAAATAAGAAGACTGAGAAGACTAAAACCAGAATTAGCCAAACCTATCGGAAATAGTAATCCTGTTGATCCAAATCTATCAGAAGGCGCTTTGGTAAACCATACACGTTTTGGCCGTGGCAAAGTATTGCGTATTGAAGGAGCAGGCAACGACAAGAAGGCGGAAATAAAATTTGAGAAAGGTGATGTAAAAAAGTTGCTACTTCGATTTGCAAAACTTGAAATAATTGATAATTAGTTAAAACTCCCTTATTAATCACTCTGCAGGGAGGATTTGTCCAATTGAAGATATAATTGCAATATCATGATTATTTCATATTATATTTGGATTGTATTTTAAAGTAATTTACCCAATGTATAAGAAGATCATATTCTTTTTTTTGATTTTACTAATAGGATGTAAGGGCGGTCCGCAAGAAGATCAGGACGCGGATTTAACCGGGCCAATAGATAACAATAGTTTGCCAGATGTTAATGCACCTGACTATTGGGATGAGGCCGTTTTGGTTTGGCAGGACGAATTTGATGGAGATTCGTTATCTAAGGAGAAATGGGTTTCTGAGACAGGGGATCATGGTTGGGGAAATAATGAACTTCAAAATTATACGGAAGACGAAAATGTTTTGGTAAGCGACGGAACACTTAAAATCATTGCAAAGAAAACAGAATTGGCCCCTGGTACGGTTAGTTACACTTCAGCAAGGTTAAACAGCACAGCCAATTTTACCTATGGCAGGATGGAGATAAGGGCTAAAATTCCTGAACATAAAGGTAATGGTCTATGGCCTGCTTTATGGATGCTGGGTAGTTCTATTCATACGGCTGGATGGCCCGAATGTGGAGAAATAGATATTATGGAGTACGTTAGTTTTGAACCCGACTATACCCATTTCTCCATTCATAGTGTTGCTAATAATCATAAAGATGGGACCCAAGTAACTTCAGGACCGGTTTTTCTAGAGACCATAGAAGAAGAATTTCATAATTATGGAATTCTATGGACAGACAAGTACCTGAAATTCTACATAGACGATATAGATAATATTAAGCTTATATTTCCGCGCCCGGCTATTTCCAATGCAGAAAATTGGCCTTTTTCAGGATCATTCTATTTTTTAGTGAATATTGCCGTTGGAGGTGATTGGGGAGGATTAGAAGGTATAGACAATAGCATTTTTCCTGCGGTTATGGAAGTCGACTATGTAAGGGTTTATCAGGTTAAATAGAATCCCTATTTGTTATCCGCAAATAACTATTCCTTCAAATATCTAGAAAGAAGATGGCTAAATTCATTAAGATATACGAGCAGAACCCTAATCCAAAAGAAATAGATAAGGTTGTATCTATCCTCCAAAAAGGAGGTTTAATTATATACCCTACAGATACAGTTTATGGCCTGGGTTGCGATATTACCAATACAAAGGCCATGGAAAAAATTGCCCGAATAAAGGGAATTAAACTGGAAAAGGCTTACTGGTCATTTGTTTGTGCAGATCTAAGCAATCTTTCAGATTATGTAAGGCAACTAGATACACCTACATTTAAGATCCTTAAACGAGCCCTCCCCGGGCCTTATACTTTTGTGTTGCCCGGCAGTAGTAAATTGCCTAAGGTATTTAAGAAAAGAAAGACTGTAGGGATAAGGGTTCCGGATAATAATATTGCAAGGTCTCTGGTAAAGGGTCTGGGCAACCCCATTATATCCACATCCATTAGGGATGAAGACGAGCTTTTGGAATATACAACAGACCCCGAATTGATCTTTGAAAAATGGCATAATTTGGTAGATGTTGTGGTTGACGGCGGGTATGGAGGCAATTTAGGCTCCACGGTTATAGATCTGTCGGGTGATGAACCAGAAGTACTTCGGGCAGGGAAAGGAGATCCGGATATTGTATAATAAAAAAACCGCGGTTATTGACCGCGGTTTTTTTATTAAGATTATTCAAAGATTAGTCGTTAATGGCAGGATCTTTCATGCCTTCCTCGATCATGCTGTAGAACTGATCAATTTTAGGAAGAACAACGATTCTTGTTCTTCTGTTCTTAGCTTTATCAGTTTGAGAAAGTGGAATATACTCAGCTCTACCAGCAGCTGTCATTCTCTTAGGATCTACGCCATAATCGTTCTGTAAAATGCGTATAACGGCAGTTGATCTTTTAACACTTAAATCCCAATTGTCTAACAGTACACCTTTTCTGTACGGAACATCATCAGTATGTCCTTCAACCATAAATTCAAAATCGGGTTTGTTGTTAACAACTTTGGCAACTTTGCCCAAGACTTCTTTAGCTCTTGCAGTAACATTATAACTACCACTACTGAATAATAATTTGTCAGATATTGAAACAAAAACTACACCCTTCTCAACACTGATCTCTATATCTTCATCATCCAGATCACCAAGTACTCCTTTTAGACTTTGAACCAATGCCAGATTAACAGAATCTCTTCTTGTTATGGCGTTTTGCAGCTTACGTATGGTAAGATCTTTTTCCTGAAGGCTTTCCAAAGACTTCTCAAGGTTTTCTGCACCCTTTGTTGTTAGGGTTGTTAAGTTCCCCATATTATTAATAAGTTCCTGATTGTTTGCTTTCAGAAATGCATTTTGATCTTCTAACGTTTGTAATCTTGCATCTGCAGTTGCCTTTTCTTCAAGACATGAATTCAATTTAACTGTCGCAGAGTTTAACAGATCCTGTGTTTCTTTTTGTTTAGTTTCCAAATCGGCATATTTCTTTTGCGATACGCAAGAGGATAAGAGAACTGCCATTCCTAAAAAGCCTAGAATAAGTTTTTTCATAATAATGTTTATATAAATTAATTATTTGTTTAAATCGTCTAATACCTAATACAAAGGTAAAATTATAACATTTGATTTCCTTTAATTTTCAAAATTAGTTAATCTTTTACTAAAATGTTAAAATTCTTTACATGATCTACGAAATAGGACCATACTATGGATTTTGTTACATAGTACATTATGATAAAATTGGCTTTTTCCCTTTTACTATACATTTTACCAAAATGCCTGTAATAGCTTAAATGAGCCCTTATAACGGCAACACAGTGAGCGGGTTTAAGCTGTAAAATAAATCGAATAGCCGCAATGCCGTCTAAAATAAGACGCACAATAATTATGGGAAATGCCTTTTTCCGAGGAAGATTTTTGGTTATTGAGTAAAGCGAGTTTCTAAAATTTAAATAGGTTTTTTTTGGGTTCATATTACTAAGTGTTGAGCCTCCAAGATGGTAAACATGTGATGTTCCAACATAGTAAACCTTTAGTCCTTTATTTTGTGCCCGCCAACATAGATCAACCTCTTCCTGATGAGCAAAATAATCCTCATCAAATCCGCCCAGGCTATGGAATACCTCACTTTTAATAAACATACAGGCACCTGTTGCCCAGAAAATTTCTCTGATGTCATCATACTGACCTTCGTCTTTCTCAATAGCTTGAAAAATACGCCCCCTGCAGAACGGGTATCCAAACTGATCTAAAAATCCACCGCAAGCTCCGGCATATTCAAAATAATCCTTACGCAATAGGTCAAGAATTTTAGGTTGAATTATAGAGGCCTCGGGAAGCTTTAAAAACGCTTCTTTTATGGGTTCCAGCCAACCGGGTGTAACTTCCACATCTGAATTTAAAAGACAATAAATATCTGCATCTACCTTTTTTAAAGCATCATTATAGCCTTTTGCAAATCCATTATTAGAACTATTTTGAAGAAGAGTTACGTTGGGAAAGTTTTCTTGTACAAAAACCACAGAACCGTCGGTAGAAGCGTTATCTGCCACATAAATATCAGCGTCACCGGAATATTTTACCACCAGTGGCAAGTATCTTTCCAGGAGAGCTTCTCCATTCCAATTAAGTATTACGATTGCAAATTTCAAAACGGTTGTAAATTAACGGCTAAAATCAGGAATTTGCCTTAAAAAAGAGTATTTTTCTTGTTCATAGTTCATTTTGCAATAAAAATGATCCAAACCATTGGTCACCATAAGGAATTCTGCTTGCATTTTTAAATTATAGCGTGCAATCTGATCGAAAACAGCTTGTGAGATTATGATATTAGGTGATTTGCATTCAACCAAAATGTGGATGCTGCCATCGTTGTTGAAAACTACGATATCATATCTTTTTTTCAAACCATTTAATGACAAGGTTTTTTCAACATTGATTAAAGAAGCGGGATATTTCTTGTCTACATTAAGAAAATGAATTACGTGCTGCCGAACCCATTCTTCGGGCTGCAGGCTTACAAACTTTTTGCGTATAATATCAAAAATCTGCTGCTTATTTTCGCTACTTTTGAATCTGAACTGGTAACGAGGAAAGTTGAGAGATAACATGAAACAAATTTGGTAATTTTTTTTGGATGGAAGAAGTAAAGCAAATTGTAAATAACATCCGAAACGGTATCATATGCCCTATATATTTTCTAATGGGTGATGAACCTTATTATATTGATAAAATAGCTCAGTTTATCAGTGATAATGTTCTAACTGAGGAAGAGAAAGGATTTAATCAAATGGTGTTATACGGTAAGGAAACATCATTAGAACAGGTTTTGGGGAATGCTAAGAGATATCCTATGATGGCAGAAAGACAAGTTGTTATTGTGAAAGAAGCACAGCATTTGTCAAGAAATATTGAAGACTTGTACTCTTATGCAGAAAACCCACAAACTTCAACGGTATTGGTATTTTGTTATAAGTATAAAAAGCTAGACAAACGGAAAAAGTTGCATAAAACTCTTCTTTCTAATGGAAGTGTAATTTTCGAAAGCAAAAAACTATATGAAAATCAGGTGTCTGATTGGATAAGACTAACATTAAAACATAAAGGCTATGCGATTTCTCACAAAGCCTCAATTTTGTTGGTTGAATACCTGGGAACAGATCTTAGCAGAATTAATAATGAACTGGAAAAATTACAATTAGTACTTCCGGATAAAACCGAAATCGATCCCGATCTGATTGAAAAGCACATTGGAATAAGCAAAGACTACAATAATTTTGAATTAAAAAAGGCAATAGGAGAAAGAAATGTTCTAAAAGCTACAAGGATCATCAATTATTTTGCCCAAAATCCCAAGGATAATCCCTTCGTTGTTACTGTCAGCCTCCTGCATAATTTTTTCACACAGCTGCTACAGTATCATGGATTATCTGACCATTCTCCCAGAAATGTATCTTCCGCCCTGCGAATTAATCCCTATTTTGTTGGTGAGTTTCAGACTGCTTCCAGAAACTATCCTATGAAAAGGGTTAGCAGCATTATTTCATATTTAAGAGAACTGGACTTAAAAGGAAAAGGGGTAGGTGCTTATAATATTTCTCAAGCTGATCTTCTGAAAGAATTACTTGTCAAGATAATTTAGATAAATTATTTTTTGTCTATACTATAGCGCCCGGGTCCGAGCAGCATAATAACAACAAAAACAACTAAATACATAAGCGCAAGTTCTTTTTTGCCAAAGGGATCTGATCCGTGTACAATAAATGCTGCAACGGCCATAGTTATTGCAATAGGCAAAGAAGCCCAGCGAGTTTTAAGACCTATGATAACAAGAATAGGACAGATGACCTCACCAATTGTTGCAAGAAAGAGAGAAGGAGTAGGGCCTATGCCTATTGGGTCCGCAAATTGAAAATCTCCACTTAAAAGTTTCTGTAATTTGGGAATACCATGAGACAATAGAAAAGCAGAAGGCAGAATACGAAGTACTGCCAAACCAATATCATTTTTTAGTTTTTTAGTCATTCATTTTAAGATTGGAAAATCTAAAGTAAGCTTTTTTTGCTAACTATTCGTAATCTGGTTTAGATAGTTCAAATTTTACTAGATTGATTACACCAGTGCAGAAGTGACATTTTAAATTAATGTAAGTGGTACGTTGCAATATTAATCCAGAATTAAATTTAGCAAAAGAGATTCCTGGAAGTCTATTTTTCTGAAACTCTTTTATAGTGATACCTGTTGCGTAAAATCTTTTGTTCAGTATTAAGATAATCCACTTTTTTTTCTACTGTGTATTCATTTTCGCTTATAGTATAAGTTTTATAGATCAGTGCTGGTTTGTTGTTGTCTTTACCACGATATTTAGTTACCATCTTCATAGTTCCCATTTCCATATTTTTTTCAATAATCTCTTCATCATCTAAATATGTTCCGTTTTTCTTTATTTTGATACTTTCTCTGGAATTTGCTTTAGGTTCATCGGGATATTGTATATTCATCAAGATCTTATTTCCTTCAAGTAAAATTTGCATTGTAGTTCTTAAAGTTACTTCTTTTTCATCTCCATAATTAAAATACATAAGACTGCCTGACCATTTGCTGTTATCCAGGTTTTTGAAATCGGAAATAGTAACTCTGGTCTGTCCGAAAGAAGACGAGGCCACTAAAATGCAGAGAACTAAAAAGGATAAAATTTTCATGATTTTCCAGAGTATTTGTAAATAGTTCTGAATAAAAATAATTCCAAATTTAGAGAATCAATTATGTTTTAATCGTTAACATAATAGTATGATCTCTGAATGCACTTACAAAAGGTTTATGGAAGGTATCTTTTAGCGGAGTTTTGGATATTCCATTGGATTAGCTTCATGCATTATTTGATATACCCTTTCAAATATATCCTCCTCATTTGGTTTGGAAAAATAGTCTCCATCTGAAGCATAGGCTGGTCTGTGAGCCTTTGCTGTAAGGGTTTGAGGTGCGCTGTCCAGATATTTGTACGCCCCCTGACGCTCTATAATATCCTGCATTAGATAAGCTGCACATCCTCCTGGGACATCTTCATCGATAATCAAGAGCCTGTTGGTTTTTTTAATGCTTGCTAAGACAGATTTACTAAGGTCAAAAGGTAGCAATGACTGTGCATCAATTATTTCGGCATCAATTCCTACTTCTTTTAATTCCTGCCCCACGTTTTGAACAATTCGAAGTGTAGAACCGTAAGACAAGAGTGTAATATCTGTACCTTCTTTAACAATTTCAACCATTCCAATGGGAGTGGAAATTTCGCCCAGGTTACTCGGTTTGTCTTCCTTAAGCCTATACCCATTTAAACTTTCAATTATTAGCGCAGGTTCATCGCTCTTCATCAGCGTATTATAAAAACCGGCTGCTTTTGTCATATTCCTTGGCGCCAGGACATAAATCCCTCTAAGCAAGTGAATAATGCCGCCCATTTGTGAGCCAGAGTGCCAAATACCTTCTAGGCGATGGCCCCGGGTTCTAATAATCAAAGGCGCTTTTTGTTTACCAACTGTACGGTAAAGTAATGTTGCCAGGTCATCACTAAGCGTTTGCAGGCCATATAAAATATAATCCAGATATTGAATTTCTGCAATCGGTCGCAGACCCCTTAGTGCGAGGCCAATTCCTTGTCCAATGATAGTTGCTTCTCTTATACCTGTGTCTGCTACCCGCAGTTCCCCATATTTTTTCTGAAGACCTTCCAACCCCTGATTTACATCGCCAATGGCACCGCTATCTTCTCCAAAAATGAGTGCTTGTGGGTATTTTTCAAAAAGTGCGTCAAAATTGTCTCTGAGAATAATCCGTCCATCTACTTTTTCGGGCTTATCATCATATAAAGGTTTAATTTCTTCAATGTTTGTAGCCTTGTTAGGTAATTCACTATAGAGATGAGAGCTGAATTTGATTTGAGAGTCACCAAGGAAATTTTCAACCCATTTTAGTAAGTTATTTTTGTCAATAGATTCTTCTCCAATCAAATAACGAAGCGCCTTTCTTGAATTTTTGGCTAAATCCCTTTTTAGAGGTTCTTCTATGGCGATAAGGTCATTTTTTATTTTAGTTATAAATGCCCTGTTAGGACTATTTGCAGCTACTTTGTTCAACAGTTCTATGAGCTCTTTTTTAGCCTCCCGATGAGGAGATAAGAATTCTATCCAGGCCTCTTTTTTTGCGTTCCTAACCTCCTTTTTAATCGCTAATTCTATAGCTTGCAGAGATTCATTGTCTGTGATTTTGTTTTCAAGTATCCATTCCCTGAATCGTTTATTGCAGTCATTTTCTTTTTCCCATTTCAATCTATCTGCGCTCTTATACCTTTCCTGCGACCCCGAAGTTGAATGCCCCTGTGGTTGTGTTAGTTCAGTTACATGGATTAATACAGGTATGTGCTCATCCCTTGCCAGTTCTGAGGCATTCTCATAAGCATGAATTAATGCGGTATAATCCCAGCCTTTTACCTTTAGAATCTCAAAACCCTTATTGTTTTCATCTCTTTGGAACCCTTTCAGTATTTCTGATATATTTTCTTTCGTAGTTTGAAATTTAGCAGGCACTGAAATTCCATATTGATCATCCCATACACTGATAATCATAGGAACTTGTAAAACTCCTGCAGCGTTAAATGTTTCAAAAAAATGCCCTTCAGAAGTGCTGGCGTTGCCAATGGTTCCCCAGGCAACTTCATTTCCATTTTTAGAAAACTTTGTACTGTCAATCCCCTTTACATTGCGGTATATTTTGGAAGCCTGTGCCAAACCAAGAAGCCTTGGCATTTGCCCCGCAGTAGGGGATATATCAGGACTACTATTTTTTTGAGCAGTGAGATCTTTCCATGAACCGTCTTCATTAAGGCTATAAGATCCAAAATGCCCGCCCATTTGCCTTCCTGCGCTCATAGGTTCCTTTTCAATATCTGTAGTGGCATATAGGCCATGAAAAAAGTCTTTGGCACTAAGTTGCCCTAAGGCCATCATAAAGGTTTGGTCTCTGTAGTAACCGCTTCTAAAGTCACCATTTCTAAAAGATCTGGCCATTGCTAATTGCGGCAATTCTTTACCATCTCCAAAAATTCCAAATTTAGCTTTGCCGGTAAGAACTTCCCTTCTTCCTAAAAGACTACACTCTCGGCTGGTGATTGCTAGTTCATAATCTTTCAAAATCTGCTCCCTAAAAACTTCAAAAGAAATATCATCGCTGGTTTGTAATTTTAAACTCATTAGGGACAGATTTGTGACAAAAATAAGGAAACAGGATGATTTTTACAATCAAAAAAAACGGTTTTTTAATAACAAATACATAAAAAACCGTCAAAAAAGTAACCATTAATTATACATAATTTAAAAAAAAGGAATATTTCTAAGAATAGTATAATTACTAAAACCACTTTCTGGTAAAAAGACCTATTAAAGTTTTAGGACTAAGTGTAATTACAAATCGAATTCTTTCAGCATAATTTGGCTGTGCAATTTCCCAACCATTACTGGAATAAACGGGAAAATATAACTCAAAATAGTCTGTAAGTAAATTAAGACGAATACCGGAGTCGTAAACAAATCTTGCAGGCAGATTTCTATTTTTTATAAATCCGAGATCACCATACAATTCTATCCATCTCCAAATATTTACGCTAGAATTAGTGGTCGCGATCCAGTCGTTTGCAAAAGGGTTTTCCAACTGTGATTTAAAACCACCCTCGGCAATAATTAACTGTTGACTCCATATACCCGAGTCCTCCGATCTGCCCAGATAATTATAGTCAAATAAATAATCTGTTGGCCGGTCCAATGCAAAACTAAAGTAATCTCCGGTGGTATTGTTTCTCAAAAATTTACCGGCAAAAAAGCGAAAGTTGAATTGAGTATTATTTACAAAAAGTTTTCTATATTCAAGATTGAATGCCAATTTGCTAAAATCACTGGAATACTGGGCATCTAAAAACCATTTGAAATAATCTATAATACCATTATTTGAATTTGTGAATCGGGCATTGAGAACACTATAATCAGGGTCAGTTTCTATATCGAGACTCGGATCTATAGTTCTAAAAACGTTGACGTATCTGAGTGTGAGTTGTTTTCGTTTATTTGAAATAAGGTCTGCAGGACGCCAGCCAAATCTGATGGTTGGGGTAAATGTGCTGTAACGCGAATTTGTCTGAAAATGCGAAGAAGATCCCCTTAGTTCATAATTAGTAACATAGAACCCACTTTTACCATGATAATGGCGGTAATTAAGCCTGCCGTAGCCTACAAACGTTTTTTCCCTGAGAGCATAGGATGGCGCAAGATCAAATACAAAAGGTCGCTCTAAAAGGGTTTTGTTTGAAAACCTAATACCCGGACTGAAACCATCATAGATGTTAAAGTTCAAGATGGGCATATAAAAAATTTGATTGTAATAGGGGTCTTCAGTGTCCTTGAAGAATTGAAATTTTAATTTTTTATTGCTTATAAAAAAACCTTTCAGTGTTTTCCAGTTATCTCTCTGATTAAATTCCGGGATAGTCTGATCGTAATTAAGTACCAGTCTTTTTTCAAAGTTGCGAGGAATTGTAAACGTTTCTTCTGTTTTAATTCCGGTGAACCAATATTTAGAAACGACCTCATCGTTTCTAAGTCCAAATAAGGATATTGGAACCTCAGTTCCCGTTTTGTTTTTAAGCGTTATATATAGAGAATCCTTAGTTTTAATAACATTGGAAATCTTGTAATCAATGCGGTCATCTGTTTCAACATAGGTCCTGAAAAACCAATCAATATCTTTCTCTGAATTCTCTTTTAAAATCCGCTCAAAATCTGATGGTTTAACAGGATTTAATTGATATTGTTTATAAAACTCTTTAATAGATGTATCAATGCTCTCAACACTAGTATAATCGGCAAGATATGCCAGCCCCAGGCCTGCCTTATAAGTATTGGCTATTTTTTGATTAAACTTGATCAGGGAATCATTTGGTGTAGTCAGACCCTGATCTAGGTTTTTTCTTGCCGTGAACATATAAAGAAAAGGATATTGCTCATTGTAATCCATTTGGGCTAAATGAAATCCTTTAATAAGCCAACCCTTTGATAATTTTCCCAGTAGTTTTTGATCGGGATAAAACTCCTCTACAAATTTGATCATTAAATAATTGATCACGGCATCACTTACCCATTTTTCTTTTCGGGGATTAATAAATATTGATTCTTTTATGTAATTGTTCAGCGCAGTTTTTAAAAACGACATTTCAAACTGAAATTGTTTCTCGTAGGGGCGTATAAAAGATGGTAGTTGATTTAATCCATAAATCGGATTTTTATTAAAATCTACATCACTTACAAGTAGTTGTTCATAGGGAAAGTCTCCGAGATTATCGTAAATAAACCGGGATATCCGATGAATAGAAACGCCCTGTGAAATTTCATCATATTTGGTTCTCCGGAGATCTGTAACCACTAATAGCTCTGGAGTTACATGTTTTGTGAATTTTTTTAATGCATTCAGAATAATATAGCAGCTCTTTCTATTTACTCCTTCCAGAGTAGCTACTTGTTTTCCCGGATAGCTTGTTATATCTACTTCTTTGAAATTAGTCCCCAAAAACAAAGAATCCGGATAATTGAAAATAATATTACTATCTGTATTTCCTGTATGAAGGTCTTCAAGATTTTTGTTTGAATATAACTGCCATTCCCCATTATAAACAGCCGGTGTGAGATACCAATCTTTTAAATAATACCCACCTTCAATGTTATAACCAAATGAAGTATATCTGTTAGGAGGTAGTTTGACAGAATACGTAAAAAATAATTTAGTGGAGGTACCGGGAGCCAAAGGAGCATTTAACTCAACTCTAATTATATCAAAGCTTGAAGTCCTATTCCACGAGGTAGCCCTGTATTCATCATCAACTATACTGTAAATTAGAGTTCTCCCACGATCTTTATCTTTAGCCAGGTGGAGACTTTTCTTAAACTCTTCATCAAAACGCTTGGCAAGGGCAGTGCTCTTATTAGAATAGGCGTTTGCCCAATCGTTGAAATAAAGGACTTTCAGAGTATCCTTTGAATCATTTATATATTCAAATTCCTGTTGAATATTTATTTCCTTGGATTCCGATTCCAAAGAGGCTTTTATACGGTTGTTATGTTGCGCATAAATACCACCAATGCTAATAAAATAAAGCATAGCAGTAATTAATTGTAAACTTGGAATGCGCTTTAGAAACATATGTGAATTAGAAATTTGGGCTCAATGTATGGCCTTTATAGAAGGCGTCAATAATTTCTACAACTTCCTCCTCTGTATCAACCAGGCTTATTAAATCGAGGTCTGTCTCACTAATATTACCTTCATTTAGCATAGTATCCTTTATCCAGTTTATCAAACTTTTCCAAAAGGATTTTCCGACAAGAATAATTGGAAATTTACCGATTTTATTTGTCTGAATAAGGGTTAGGGCTTCGAAGAGTTCATCGAGTGTGCCGAATCCTCCAGGTAAAACCACAAAGGCTTGTGAATACTTTACAAACATTACCTTACGCACAAAGAAATAATCAAAATCCAGGCTCTTATCATCATCGATATAAGGGTTATCATTTTGCTCAAAAGGAAGTTCAATATTCAATCCAACTGAAGTACCTCCAGCCAAATGTGCTCCTTTATTGCCGGCTTCCATTATACCAGGACCCCCACCTGTGATAATACCATATCCGGCTTCAGAGACCTTTTTGGCAACATTGACTGTGAGGTTGTAATATTTAGTATCCTCTCTGGTTCTGGCAGAACCAAAAATTGTAACACATGGACCAATTGCACTCATTTTTTCAAACCCATTTACAAATTCACCCAT
>Ga0316198_10001158_pt1 | contig 15259 bp, 13 predicted proteins | sample OudBieAanoxic_MG_FD_204935 | JGI IMG/M metagenome (GOLD analysis project Ga0316198, IMG submission 204935) | Coastal sediment microbial communities from Oude Bieten Haven, Netherlands - site A anoxic | ecosystem: Environmental > Aquatic > Marine > Coastal > Sediment | place: Netherlands...
TGTAGCCGCGGTGCGAGGCTTGCTGCTTGGCCGATGTCGGGGGCGGGTACTGCTCTACCGGGCTAGTCGTGTAGGTCGAGCTTGGGGTTGGCTCGTACGACCAGGCGCCCTGTGCCGAGGCTCCCGAGCTGCAAAGAAGAAATGCCAGAATCCCGGCAGCTGCAAAGAATCTCGTGTTCATCATGTCTTGTTCATCCAGCGGGCGATCTTTCGAACCAGGGCTCGGGGGCCGAAGCGGACACTGAACGCAGCGATCCAGTTCAGCAAGCCCTCGATGGCCACTACCTTGCCCTTCATCATCGAGCGGTAGGCGTGTCTGGCGACCTTGTCCGCGGGCGCGGCCCCGAGCTTGAAAAGGATGCTCGTGTCGTTCCCCGCGGTGCCGCCGAAATTCGTCGCCGTCGCGCCCGGGCAATGCGCCGTCACGGTGACGCCTGCGTCCTTGACCTCTTCGGCGATGCCCTCGGAGAACATGAGCACGAACGACTTGGTCGCATAGTACACGGCCATGTCGGGCCCTGGCTGAAAACCCGCGGTTGACGCAACGTTCAGAATCCGTCCCTTGCGGCGCGCGAGCATGCCGTGCAAGGCAAGGTGGCAGAGGGCAACGACGGCATCGATGTTGACCTGCAGCATGTCCATCTGTGACTGGAGTGAAAGCTCCGCGAAGGGGCCGTTCGCTCCGAAGCCGGCGTTGTTGACCAGGTAGTCGAGCTCGACCCCCTTGCTTTGCAGTGCCGCGAAGATGGCGGCTGGCGCGCCCGGGTCCGTGAGGTCGGCTGTCACGACCTGAGCGCTGATGCCGTGTGCGCCTTCGAGCTCCTGCGCCAAGCTCTGAAGCTTGTGCTCGCTCCGGGCGACGAGCACCAGGTCGTGGCCGTCCGCCGCGAAAATCTTCGCGAGCTCTTTGCCGATGCCCATCGAGGCACCGGTGATTAGGGCTGTTTCTCTCCCGTTCATCTGGGCCTCCTCAGCGTTGGCTTTCCTGCATGAGCGTCAGCGAGTCCTGTGACATGGTATCTTGCGACGCTCAAGACTCGATCAGTAGAACCTGGAGGAACTCACGTGCCAGAGTCACGACATCCCGATTGGGAGCCAATGACCGCCTACGTCGCGGACATGTCGTACTTCAGCGGCAAGATGGAGGCCTACCTGCGCTACAAGGAGATCCCGTACGAGCGACGGGTGGTCGATTCGAAGGTCATGGTCGATGAGATCCTGCCAGCGACTGGGCTCATGAAAGTGCCCGTCCTCCGCCTCGCGAACGGGCAGTGGCTCAAAGACACGACGCCGATGATCGACTGGCTCGAGTCGGCCTATCCGGAGTCACGGGTGATCCCGAGGGACCCGGTCCTGCGCTTCATGTCGAAGCTGGTCGAGGACTACGCTGACGAATGGTGCTGGCGGGCCGCGCTCTATTGGCGTTGGCAGCCTGTCGAGTCCCGCAGGCTGCTGATGCGGCGCATCGGTCACGAGGTGCTGGCTGACTTCCCCGTCCCCAAGTGGCTCGCCGGCTGGTACTACGGACGCCGGCAGATGGCGACCTATCTGAGCGGCGACGGCGTCAGCGCAGAAACCGAGCCGCATGTGAGGCAGCAATACTTGGACCTGCTCGATGCGATGAGCGAACTGCTCGCCGACCAACCGTTCCTGCTCGGGAGCCATCCGACGCTCGTCGACATCGGTCTGTTCGGGCCGATGTTCCGGCACTACGCGCAGGATCCGACTCCGAGCCGGGTGATGGAGGAGCGAGCGCCCGCGGTGTACGCCTGGGTCGGCCGGGTCTGGAACGCTCGCGCGCACCGCCTTGGGCGGGAACCCATCCTCAGCGATTTCTCGCAACCCGGGTGGGCGTACTTCCTTCGCGAGATTGCACAGAGCTACTGGCCGTTCCTTCTCCGGAACGCGCGCGCCTGGGCCGCGGGGAAGTCACGTCTCGACCACGAGGCGCACGGCGTGACCTATCGCGATCTCAAGGTCGTGCACTATCGCGTCTATTGCCTCGAAGTGCTCCAGAACGAGTATCGGAGTCTCAGTGAACCCAATCGCAAGGCTGTGGCCGACTTGCTTCTCCCCTACGGTACACTCGAGCTCATCGATGGCATCGACTCCGGGCTCATGCAGGAGCACGAGCTCCCGCTCCGGCCCAATCGCGTCCAGCCCTCGAAGTTGCAGCGAATGAAGCTGGCGCTCCTGGGCACTCCCTGGGACATGCCGGTCCACCCGACGGAAAGAGAGAAAGCATGACGGACAAGGATTCGTTCACCCCGCAGTGGTTCGAGGGAGCTCTTCCCAAGCGCTCCTATCGTTCGGCCTTCAAATGGGGTGCGCCCGAGGCCTACAAGCACCCGAATCCCCGGCTCTACGACTTGATGAAGGAGACGTTCGGTCTGAGCGACGAGCACTTCGCGACGCCGCAGAAGCTCGGCCTCGAAGAGGTGACGGCGGATGCTTCGATCTCTCTCAACGCCGAGCAGCAGGGCTTCTTCCGCGGGCTCCTGGGCGAAGAGAACGTCAGCGACGATGTCTACTCGCGACTCCGCGTGTCGTACGGCAAGACGATGATCGACGCGCTTCGGCTGCGCGATCACCAGGTCGAGAACCTTCCTGACCTGGTGCTTCATCCGCGCGACCGCGACGATGTCGAAAAGATCGTTCGCTACTGCCACGAGCAAGAGATCCCTCTGTACACCTACGGCGCAGGCTCGAGTGTGACCCGCGGCACCGAGTGCTTCAAACGCGGGGTTTCGATCCACCTCGGCACGCACATGAAACGCATTCTCTCACTCAACGCCGTCAACCAGACGGTGACGGTGGAGCCTGGGATTTTGGGGCCGGAGCTCGAAGAGGCGCTCCGCTGTGCCTCAGAGCGATTCAACGCGCCGCACGCGTACACCTGCGGCCACTTTCCGCAATCCTTTGAGTTCTCGTCCGCAGGCGGCTGGGTGGTGACCCGTGGAGCGGGGCAGAACTCGACTTACTACGGCAAGGCGGAGGACCTGGTTCTGAGCCAGGAGTACATTACCCCGGTTGGCACGATCAAGACCGTCGATGTCCCCGCCTATGCGACTGGACCGAATCTCGACCAGATCATGATTGGAAGCGAAGGCGCCTACGGGATCTTGGTGTCGGTCACCTTGAAAGTCTTCCGCTACCAGCCGGAGAACACCCGCCGTTTCAGCTTCATCTTTCCGGACTGGAAGAGTGGAACTACGGCGGTGCGCGAGATCATGCAGGGCGAATTTGGGTTTCCGTCGGTCTTTCGATTGTCCGATCCAGAGGAGACCGACGTTGCCTTCAAGCTCTACGGTGTGGAAGGCACGCCGATCGACACCCTGGTGAGCCTGCGAGGCTTCAAGAAGGGCGAGCGATGCCTGATGCTGGGCACGGTCGACGGAGACCGCGCCTACACGGCGATGGTCAAACGCCGCCTACGCCAAGTTTGCAACGCGCACGGCGGCATGTACACGACCGGCTTCATCACCAAGAAGTGGGAGCACGGACGCTTCGCCGATCCCTACATGAGAGAGGACTTGCAGGACTACGGCATTCTCATCGACACCCTCGAGTGCGCCACAAACTGGGACGAGCTGCCGAAGGTGCACGAGCAGGTGCGCGCGTACGTGAAAAGCCGCCCGCAGACCGTGTGCATGACGCACATGTCTCACTGCTACCCGCAGGGCGCGAATCTATACTTCATCTTCATCGCGAAGATGGGCCACCAGGAGTTTCTGGAGTTCCACCGCGGGCTTCTCGACGCCGTTCAAGCTTCCGGCGCGACGATGAGCCACCACCACGGCATCGGGAAGATGACCGCGCCCTGGCTCGAGGGTCAGATCGGCAGCGACGAGCTCGAAGTCTTCCGCGCCCTCAAACGGCACTTCGACCCGAGGAACGTGCTCAATCCAGGTGGCACCCTCGCGCTCGACCTTCCGGACGAGCAGCGACGATTGCCTTGAGCGACGAGCGTGAGCGTGCCGCAGGTCTTGACCCAGATACCCCGCTATCCCTAGGTACCCCCGCATGAACCGAACAGGTCTTGCCTTGTTCGTGCTCGCGCTCGCACTGGATGTCGCGATGGCTTCTGGCTGCAATTCCGGCCGCAGCGCATCATGTCCTCCATGTGACGCAACCGCGGGGCACGGTCATGCCGCCACACCCTCCGCGGATGAGTCGGGCAATCCCGAGTACTACGCGCTCCCGGGCTTGGACCATGGCCTGCTCCAGTCGCCGGTGAACATTCTCTCGCACGAGACGGAGCCCGGAAAACACAAGATCGTCTACCACGGTGGTATCGAGGCCGAGAAGGTGGCGAACCTCGGAAGCACGGTCGAGCTCAGCTTCGGGCAAGGGATCACGACGGAGCTCGACGGCAAGCTCTACGAGTTCAAGCAGCTCCACTTCCACACACCCGCCGAGCACCTGATCGACGGCATCACCTATCCGATGGAAGCTCATCTGGTTCATTCCAGGCCCCGGCCCTCCGCGGACGCCCCGCCGGAATACCTGGTCATCGCGCTGCTCGTCAGGATGGGCAGGCCGAACCGCTTCCTGAGCGAATTCCTCGACGCCGTTCCGCCACGGCCAGGAGAATCCGCAGAGCTCCACGACGTGTATATCGGCGACGCCTTTCCGCCCAAGGTCGACCTCCAAAGCCTGCACTACTACCACTACCGAGGCTCGCTCACGACGCCGCCCTACACGGAGTCCGTAGATTGGCTGGTCGCCAAGGAGATCGTCGAGGCGGGCCCGAAGCAGATTCAGCGCATCAATCTGCTGGAAGGCAACAACGCGCGTCATGTTCAGGCGCTGTATAGCCGCGCGATCGACGAGTAGTCGCGGTTTTCGACTGCGGATCGGCCCGGCTCGGCTAGGCTTGTCCGGTGACTAGCTCTGACGATGGCGGCTTGCGCGAACGGGTTTCCGGCCGCGTTGTGGTAATCACCGGCGCTTCGAGCGGGATCGGCGAGGCGCTCGCGAATCGCCTGGGCGACGCCTGCGCCAAGGTGCTGCTCGTCGCCCGCTCGGCAGACAAGCTCGATGAGATGAAGACGGCGATCGAAGCCCGCGGCGGGCTCGCGTTCGCATACCCCTGCGACCTGTCGAACGCCGATGACGCGCAACGCCTGGTCGCGACGGTTCTCGAAGAGCACGGGAAGGTCGACATCCTGGTCAACAATGCGGGCATATCGATTCGCCGAAGCGTGCAGAAGTCCTATGAGCGCGTTCACGACTTCGAGCGCACGCTCGCGCTCAACTTCCTCGGCGCCGTGCGTCTCATCATGGGCTTCCTTCCCGGGATGCGCGCGCAGAAGCAAGGTCAGATTCTCAACGTGTCGACCATCGGCGTTCAGGTGAACGTGCCGCGCTACGGCGCGTATGTCGCAAGCAAGGCGGCCCTCGATGCCTTCAGCCGAGTGCTCGCAGTCGAGGCGCTCCGGGACGGGGTCAAAGTCACGACGATCTACATGCCGCTGGTCAAGACTCCCATGATGGCGTCGACCACCATCTACGATGCGTTTCCGATGCGGACGGCCGAGCAGGCCGCGGACCTGATCGTCGACGGCATCGTCCACCAGCCCAAGCGAGTGGCCACTCCGGTTGGGAATCTCTTCGAATTCGCCTATGGCGTGGCCCCGAACGCGATCGACCGGGTCCTCAACGCCGCCTATCAGCTCTACCCCGAGTCGGGCGACAAGAAGGACCAGCGCGAGCCCGTTTCCGGCGACGCGGCGATGTTTCAGCGGGTGTTCAGAGCGGTCACCCGTCGTGCCAAGCGCAGTAGCTCTGGACGAGAGTAGGCCAGGCCGGGTATACCCCGTTTCGTGAATCGATATTTCCCGTTTGTACTGGTCTTGGCCGTCGTTCTCCTGGGGCTACCGGGCAGCGTCCCGAGCAGCCGCGCTGAGGAGGCCGTCACGTTCCGAATTGCCTCTCTCGCGCCTGCCGGCTCGTCGTGGATGAAGGTTCTGAACGCCTGGAAGAAGACGCTCGAAAGCGAGACCGAGGGCCGCATCAAGCTGCGCTTCTATCCGGGCGGCGCCCAAGGAGACGAGCGCGACTTCGTTCGAAAGATGCGCGTGGGGCAGCTCGACGGCGGCGTGGTCACGATGACCGGGATGAGCATGCTCGTCCGTCCGATGGTGATCTTGGTCTTACCGAACTTCCTCGACACGTACGAGAAGCTAGACCGGGTGCGTCTGAAGATGGCCGACGAGTTCGAGAAGCTGTTCGAGGATGAAGGCTTCACGATGTTGGCCTGGGGAGACGCAGGAAAGACGCGGCTCTTTTCACAAAAGGCGATCGAGAAGCCATCTGACATCAAATCGATGCGCCCGTGGATGTGGAAAGACGACCTGGTCTTCATCGAGTTTTACAACGTGATCGGAGCCAATGGAGTTCGGCTCGGCGTGAACGAAGTGTATCCCGGGCTGCAGACCAAGATGGTCGACGTGGTGACCTCCTCGGCGCTGACGGCGGTGGCGCTTCAGTGGTACACGCGGGTGAACTACATGACCGCTCACAACTCTGCGATCATCGCGGGCGGTATGGTGATGCGCAAAGACAAGGTCGACGCGCTTCCAGCCGACCTCAAGGAAACGTTTCTGCGGACCTGCGAGCGAGTCGAAGTGCTGCTCAACAAGACGATTCGCCGGGACGACCAGAAGGCCTACGAGGTCGTCATGAAGAAGGGAATCATCGCGACCGATACGAGCAAGTACAAGGACGAGTGGGACGCGGCCGCCAAGAAAGTCAGAGATCAAATGACGGGCCGGGTCTTCCCCAAGAGCCTGCTTCAGGCTGTCGAGGCTGCCGCCGCGGCCGAGTAGACAGGCGGGCTCAGGCCCTCTCGCTCAGCTGTGCGTCGACTCTGGCCGCGATCAGGTTTTGGACGCGGTCGCGCAAGCCGGCGATGTCGTCCTCGCCGAGTCCTTCGGTCTGAATCGGTTCTTCGACGTACGCGGTGACCACATTGCCGGGGCGAATGACGAGCGAGCCCTTGTGCAGCACCTCGTAGAGGCCGGTCACCGCAACGGGAACGATCGGGATGCCCAGCTCGATCGCGATGCGAAATAGACCGTCGTAGAAGGGGCCCACCTGTCCGGTCTTGGTTCGATGCCCTTCGGGGAAGCCGAGGATCGAGTGCCGGGCGTCGACTTCGGCGCGAATTGCCTTGCGCAGCGCGCCGAGGGCGCCCGCACGGTCCTTGGGCACGGGGATGGTGCCGCGCGCCTTCATGAACCAGCCGTAGAAGGGGTAGTCGAAGTGGCTTTCGAGCTCGATGCCTTGCTTGAAGTGCGGCGTCGCCGTGTACATCGCGACGTGATCGAGGTGGCTGCTGTGGTTCTGAATGAAGATGTACTGGGTGCCCGGGTCGACGGCGGGGTGCACCTGCTGTCGCTGCCGGTTGAAGGTTAGCGCGAGTTGAAGCCTGCAGTAGAGGCGTTCGAGAAACTGAACGCGATCGGGCCGCACGAACTGGTAGAGGATCGTGAAGAACGACAGGGCCACAACCAAAAACCCGCCCGCGACGACCCAGATGCCGAGGCTCACGATTCGATTCCAGACGGTTGTGGTCTCGTTCATACGACTAAGCGAATCGCACCGGGAAGGACTTCGATCGAAAGGGGCGTGAGATGATAGAGATCGCCGTCGATCAGCACTGCTTGATAGGACGGGTTCACGAACTCGACCCGATCGACCTGCCCTGTCCAAACCTCGTCGAGGTCGGTGTGCGTCCCCGAGAAGATCCGTGCGAACGCAGCCATCAGAGCGGCCCTTCCGAGAGGGCCTGCGCGGACGAGGTCGACAAGCCCGTCCGCGACCTGAGCATCGGGGGCCATGCGCATCGAGCCACCCGTATACTGGCTATTGGAAAACGAGGTGAGAACAGTGCGGGCGTCATCTGTCTTGCCCGCATAGCGGAGCGTGTTCGTTTCATATCGAAGCTTGACCACGCAAACCAGCACCGCCGCGATGTAGCCTGCGGCCCCTAGGAACTTGAAGCGTTCGTTGGTGAGCTCGCCTGCTCGGGCAACGAATCCGGTCCCCATCGTGTTGATGAAGTGGATTTCGCCGGCTTCGTGCGTCAGGCGGATGACGTCGATGGGCATGCTGCGGCCGCGGGCAATCGCCTCGATGGCGACTTCGGGATCGGTGACGTCGAAGTCCCGCAGAAACGAGTTTCCGGTGCCGAGCGGCAGCATGGCTAGCTCGCATTCCCCGGCAACGCCGGCGGCGACGAGCCCGTTGACGACTTCTGCGGCGGTTCCGTCGCCCCCGACGGAGAGAAAGCGGCGCTGCCCCTCGCCGGCCGCTCGCCTGGCGAGCTCGGTGGCGTGTTTGGGGCTCTCGGTAGACGTGACCTCGAGCTCCAGCCCGCGGCGTCTCAATTCGGCGAGACAGCCCGGTGCGGCTTTCGCGCATCGCCCCGCGCCCGCAGCCCCGTTGATGATCGTGTAGTAAGCGCCGCTCACCGCTCGTCGAAACTCCAGCTCGGGTCTTGGCAGAGGATGCCGTTGGAACAGGGTGCATCGCTTGCGCAGGCGGCGACTGCGAGCAGGACTAGGGGAGCAAAGGTCTTGGCGAGTATCGGCATTGGGCGTCCAGGCCGCGCCTAGCTCGCTGCTCCGATGGGAACAGGGGTTACGCGCAGGACTTTGCCGTCTCCGCCCCCGCCGTCGTTTGTGATGTAGAGGAGGCCGTCTGGGCCTTGCCGGGGGGTGCGTAGACGCCCTTGATCTCCGATGCTGCGCTCTTCGCCGGTCACTCGGCCCTCGGAATCGACGACGTAGATGTGCAGGTGGCGGGCCTTCAAGGTTGCCACGGCGAGGACCCCATCCCAGTTGCCCCAGGCCCTGCCTTCGATGAAGGTCGCGCCTGCAAGCGCGAGGGTTGGCGAGCCGCTCGACCAGACGGCGGGAACGGCATCGGGGAACTTCACGAGGTCTGTCATCGGCACCGATTCGTTGTAGCCGGGAACGGGGTCCCAGCCGAAGTTGCCGGCTACGAGCAAGTTGAGCTCGTCGTCGACGCTCGGACCATGCTCGGCGGAGATCCCGATGCCGTCGGCTCGGAACGCCATGCCCTGGATGTTGCGATGCCCCTTCGAGTACCAGCGAAACCCTTCGGCGTTGTCCGGAGCAGCCGCGCCCTCGCGGTCGACGCGCAGCACCTTTCCGCCGAGCGAGTCGTCGTCCTGTGGGTTCGCGCCGATCGCCGCATCACCGGTGCCGACCCAAAGAAAGCCATCCGGCCCGAAGCGCGGCCGGCAACCGCTGTGCCTTCCCGTGCTGTAGGGCATGCCCGTCACGATGTCCTGGCGTTCGAGCACCGCACCCCCATCGGGTGTGCGCAAGGTGAACCGGATCAGTCGCACGTCGGGGTCGCCGCCGGCGTTCGAGGTCGTGCAGACGTACACGTAGCCGTTGTCTGCGAAGCTCGGGTCGACTTCGAGGCCCATCATGCCGCCTTCGCCGCGGGCGACGACGTCCTCAGGCGAGATGACGAAGGGCGCCGCGTCGACTCCGTCCAAGTACAAGTTGAGACGGCCCGGTCGCTCGGTGACCAAGAGGGTCCCGTTCGGCAGCCAGGCGAGGTCCCAGGGCTTGTCCAGGCCGGCAACGAAGTCATCGACTTGGAGACGGATATCAACTGGCGCCGACGTGCTGTTGCAGCCGCCGGCACCGCAGCCTTCGTCGCCGCACCCCGCGCTGAGCAGCAATAGTGAGACGAGCAGCGTCGAGACCGGCCTCATGGGGAAGTCACTTCGAATGGCGGGCTTTGCGCGACGAAGCTGCGAACCCCGCTGCCCTCGAGCGGCTTCTCGTTTCCGTTGAAGATGAGCCGGTAGCTCCCCGGCGCGGCGTCATCGGGAATCTGCCAGGCGATGGTGACCGTAAACGCCTCGTTGATGGGCGGTGGAGGCGCGGCGAAGGGGTCGAGCGGATCGTAAGGGGGGATCACTCGGCTTTGCTGACTCCAAATCGCCTTCGTCGACGCATCGGCCTCGGTCGCCACCACAGACCAATCGGAGTCGACCATCCTTTGAATCTCGAAGTAGCGAGCGTCCCGCTCGTAGGCGTTGTCGGGATGCCCCGTCCAGAATGCAACCGTCATCGTCGAGCCCGGCGTATAGGTTGCGTTGGGGGGCGTGACCAAGTCGCCAAACGAGGCCTCCGCCGGCGATTCGTCGTACTCGTTGCCTACGAGGTTGGACGCGACCATGCCGCGGAGGTCACCCGCGTCCGCGGGGCTCGGCGCAGGCGTGCCGTTGGCCAGCGCCTTGGTCAGACGGTCGATCTCTTGCTCGAACGCCGGCAAGGTCCAGGGCCCGAAAAGAGTGTGACCGCCTTCGTACTGCTGGACCGCGTACTCCTCGGGTGTCGTGATGTAACCAGCGTAGTCGTTTGTGTAGCCCGCGACCATCACGTATTTCGCCTCGTCGCCTAACACCGCCGTGACCGTGTCTCGCAATCGACGGCCCGACATGGTGGTCGCTTCGCTCGGGACGAACACGATTGCGAGCTGACCGACCTTGGCGACGCCGACCGGCAGAGCGTTTTGTCGTTCTTTGGGAAACAAGATCGGCTTCGGCGCGTGGCAGGCGCGGAGCTCGTCGCTGATCGGCGGCGGCTCGACCACGAGTTGAATCAAGGCATCGAGGGAAGACTCACGTTCGAGCATCCCCTCCATGAAGAGCGGGTGGCCGCCACCATCCTCGGTCGACCCGCCCGCGTAGGAATAGCCGTAGGCGGAAAAACAGGTCTTCTGCGGGCCCGCCCCAGTGAACTCGTCCCCCACATCGAGGTCGGTGAAATCCACCGCGGTGAGCCGGTAGTCGACCCCTCCGCTCAGGGGCTCCGAGGCGGAATCGAGAAGCGCCATCGCCACGTCCATCTGCCGCTCCCCGATGATGCGCGCGCTGTCGTACTCGTCGTTGCCAGGGCCGGTGTTGTCGAGGTTGAGGTTGCCTGTCACATCGCCGCAGTTGCTTTGTGCGAACGCTGCGACGAAGCCGTCCCCCGTGTCGCCTCGCTCCCGGGCGCGCCGCTCCATCTCGAAGGATGCGACGCCCTTGTTATCCGCCGATACGAGCAGCTGGTTGTACGTCAGCGAGGTGGGGTGAACCGCGAACCAGCTAAGGGCGCCGATGATGCCGTCTTGCGTTTCGAACTTGAGAAGGGTCATCTCCTTGTCGGTATCGTTCGCATAGCGCGCTCTTTCGGCCTCTGGGTTCTGGGCATAGGCGACGGCCGAGCGATTGCTGCCCGCGGCCTCGACCTCTTGCTGGCCGAGCAGGATGCGTCCGGGCTTCAGAGTCTCGTGCGCCGACTCGATGGCCTCCGTGATTCCCTCCACGACCGCATTGAAATAGCTCTCGCGAAACGTGCCGTCGTGCGAGTAGCCCGCTGGGCTCGAATGCGTATGGGTCGCGCTCACAACGACGTTGTCGAGCGAATAGGTCTCGCCGTACTTTGCGCGTAGATTGTCGACGACCGAGAGCCTGACTTCGTGCGACATGTTCAAGAGCTCGGCAGTCACGAAGACGAGCCTCCGTGCCCCGTCGAGCTCTGCGATGATGAAGGCTCGCGCATGGAGGCGGGTGTGGAGGCCGCTCGCGATGTGGGTTGGAAGCGAGTAGCCCGCGAACGGCAGGTCGACGACGGGGCTGGTGATGTCGCCGGCTCCGCTGCCGATGAGGTAGTTGGGCTCGCTTGGCACAGCTGGATCGCTGCTCGAACAGCTCCACGAGAACAGCGAGAGCGCAACGGCGATCGAGAGCCGGGCATGGGTGAGGACCCGAGGCTGTGGATAGGTCATGGGATTCCTTCGATATCGTGCTTCGATTTCTTGGCGGCGCCAGCCTACCACGAAGCTCGCGATGGGGTTCTCGTTCCGGCCGCCGTCACTGGGTCCCGCAGGGATCTTCCCCCGGGCCGCCACAGGGCACGAAGCCCCAGCAGATTCCCACGCCGTCAGCTCGAAGTCCGCAGCTATGGTACTGCCCGGCGGTGAGCTGGTCGAAGACCTCTCCAGCCGGTGGGTCGAGGTCACCCGAGCCGCCCTGGTCGATGCCCCAGCATACGGTGCTGTTGTCGCTGCGAACGCCGCAGCTGTGCAGCCAGCCGAGGCCGAGCGCCTTGAATTCACCGTCGGGCGGGATCGCTTGGCCGCAGTGCAGGTTGTCTCCTCCGCTGCAGCCTTGCTTGGTCCCCGCGCCCCAACAGGACAGCTCGCCAGAAGCGCTCAGAGCACAGTAGTGCCAGACGCCTGCGAACAGTCTGTCGTAGCTACCCGCGGGCGCCAGCCCCTGACCAAAGTTGGGCGCAACTGAATCGTCGGTTCGGCCGGCGCCCCAGCAGTAGATCGTTCCCTCGGGCCTCAGACCGCAGTTGCTGTAGTGCCCTGCGGCGATTTGAGTGAACGTGCCATCTGGGGAGGCCCCCTGGCCGCAACTGTACTTCTTGTTCGCGCATTCCTCGTCGTCGGTGACACCGCCCCAGCAACGCACCGTCCCGTCGGCGCGCAGGCCGCAGGCGTGATTGACGCCCAGCGCCACGGTTTCAAAGAGCTCTCCGGTTGGGACCGCCGTTCCCTGGCCTTCGCCCCAACAGGCGACCGTGCGATTGGTCCGGACCCCGCAGGAGTACGTGTTCGCCGTTTGAATCTCCTCGAAGGTCTCTCCTACGGGAGGGTCGACACTCGCGTGCGCGTCGGAACCCCAGCATTCGACGCTCCCGTCTTCAGAGAGTCCACAACTGTGACTGCCCCAAGCCGTCAGCTGTAAGAACCTCGAGCCGCCGGCGCCGCCATCCCCGGCAGAACCGCCCAAGCCAGCCGTCCCTCCTGAGCCCCCGCTGCCAGCCGGGCCGTCATCCGACGAGCCTCCGCAACCCATGGACAAGACAAAGCTGAGTGCAACCAACATCGGAATTTTCGAAAAAGCGCGCATATCTCCTCCGGCTGCAAATCAACGCAAGTCGCGTGCCAGAACGAAACGCCCAATTTTTCGGGAACGGGTCTCGCCAGGACTGCAATTGCTGCGCCCCGATGCACCGAGCGCGCAGCAAATTCGTCTGACGAGAGTGCCGATCAACCAGCGACAGGACCTCGCCGAGCCGTGCGCTTGGCGAAGGTCTCGGTCCAGTCCAGACGGCCGGTGAGTTGCATCACCGCAAAGAGAGTGAGAATGGCGCCGACTGTGATCGACAAGCCCGTGAAGCCTTTCCAGAAGAAGGTCGCCGAGAAGAGAACGAGGCAGATCAGCTGCACGGGCGCGACTCGTTCGAGCGCAAAGCGCCAACCCACGAAGAGCCGGACGTAGCTCAGGACCAAGGCCATCGAGACGACCGCGGACAAGATGATCGCCCAGGTCAGCGCGAGGTGATCGAAGGCTTGTGGAGGCTCTTGGTACAGAGGCCCGCCCCAGAGGCCATAGACCTCCTCGCCTCGGGCGCTGCTCGTATCGGCGCTTCGAATGGTCAGGCTCGATCCGAGAATCGACCAGGCGAGGGTGCAACCCAGCCAAATGAATCCAATGATGAGCAGGCGAGACATTGCGGCTCCTTCAAAGGGCTGAAACGCGAGAAAATGGGCCGGTATTCCTGGTTTAAGCGCCACGAGTAGGGTACCTCGCTACCAGCCATGACTTCAGCCATTCCAACTCGCATCGTTCCCAGCGTCGAACCCGCCGATCTGACCCCGCGCCAAGTGGCACGTGAGCTCCACAAGCTGCTCGACTCGGGCGCGGAGATTCGCCCTGCCGGCGAGGCCAAAGACGACCCCGCCGGACTGCTGACTGCTGGGTACACGCCGAAGTACGAGCTCTCGGTTTTCGACACTCGATTTTTTCTGACGAACGTTCGACAGAACCCCGCATTGCGGTTCTTCGTTGCCTATGTCGTGCAACGGCATCGAAGGACGGGGCGGACCGAGATCTTTCCGCGCATCTTCTACAAGGATCTATCCCTGATCTGGCGCGCGGCCTCGCACATGATCTCCAGGGACGGCGATTTCTGGATCGGCAAAGGTGACGTCGTCACTCTGGCGCGCGGCGGTTACGAGATCACCGAGTGCGTCGAGTCGACTACGGACCTGCCTTTCGAAATTCAGACCGCACTCGAAACGCTCAACCGAAGAGCTCGGCACGCCATCCACGACGAGGAAGCGCTCTACCTTCTGCTCCGAAACGCACCGAGCCACCGCACGGCCCCATACAGCGACTTTGCCGGACCGCGACAAAGAGCAGCCGCCAATCGACGAAACCTGATCAACGGCGGCCGCAGCATCGCTCGGTTCACACGGAACAACGATCCGACCTCGCTCAAGATCGTGGCGGGCTTCGAGCCGGACTTCGTCAAGGGCATCATCGAGGTTAGTGAGATGAGAAGCGCCATGTACGGCGGCAAGCTTCAGAGGTTTCGCATCCTCTCGCGCAATCGAAAAGTGCAGTACCTGTTCATGGCGGGCCCAAAGCACGTGTGGATCATCCCGCCGCAGGCGACCACGACCGAGCTCTCGTCCTTCGGGGTTCGCACGATCGATGTCGTTGCGGACGAGGACCTCTTCGTCCCGGGTTTCGAGTATCACTACTTCGACGAAAACGCTGATGAGTCCGAGCATTTCAGCCAAATCCCGGAAGGATTTGCCGGGGCAATGTGTGAGCATGACAACGATCGCGCGGACGCCTCGGCATGGCTCGACCCGATCCCGATCATCCGCGAGTTTCGCCGCAAAGTGCTGCGCTAAAAACGCAAAAGAGGGTTGTAGGCGAAAGGCCTCAGAGGGTAGAACGGCACAAGAGCCGCGCTCTGCTGATGTCGCACACGTACTACGACCGCCTTTCTGCTTTGGATGCCTCGTTTCTCGGTTTCGAGGAGCAGAACACGCATTGGCACGAAGCCGCCGTCATGGTCTTCGACGCAGGGCCGCTCCGGACGTCAGACGGAGGGCTCGATTTCCAGAAGATCCTCAACAACTACGAGTGGTCGTTTCAGGGCGTTCCCCGGTACCGCCAGCGCCTCATCAAGATTCCGCTCTTCGATCATCCGATTTGGGTAGACGACGAGAACTTCAACGTTCGCTATCACGTCCGGCAAATCGCCTTACCGCAACCAGCCGATGAGCGCGTCCTCAAGCGCGTCTGCGGCTATCTGCTGGAGCTGCCGCTCGACATTCACAAGCCGCCCTGGGAAGTCTGGGTCGTCGACGGCCTCGAAGACGACCGCTTCGCGCTGGTCACCAAGATCCATCACTG
>Ga0316198_10001159_pt1 | contig 15240 bp, 14 predicted proteins | sample OudBieAanoxic_MG_FD_204935 | JGI IMG/M metagenome (GOLD analysis project Ga0316198, IMG submission 204935) | Coastal sediment microbial communities from Oude Bieten Haven, Netherlands - site A anoxic | ecosystem: Environmental > Aquatic > Marine > Coastal > Sediment | place: Netherlands...
TGACGACCCCGGCGGCGCGGGCGATTCCTCTGCAGCCCGGCCGGCACTATGTGAAGTACAGCAATCCCTACTTTGCGCCGGTCGAGCACGAGGTCGTCATCGAGACGGGCGAAACGGTGCACGACCGGGCGACGCTGACCGAGCCGATCGCCGTCGCGGAAGAACCGCAGGCGACGCCATGAGACGAGGGATGGTCTCGGCGCTGCTCGTCGTCGGCTTCAGCGCGTTTGCCGCGGTCGCAGGAGCGCAACCAGTGTACACGCACGCCGTGCAAGAAGGCGACACGCTCGCGTCGATCGCTCAGCGCTACTACGCAGATCCCACGCGTGAAGCCGTTTTGCGCGAGGCGAATCGAATGAAAGGGTCTGGGGCCAACGGCCTGGTGCCAGGGAGCTGGATCTTCATTCCGATGGTGAGCTTCTATCGCGTGAGCAAGGACGAAACATGGAAGTCGATCGCAACGCAGTTCTACGGGCTTCCCGCGCGGTCGACGGCGTTGATCGAAGCGAACAAAGGCAACAGGCGCGTCGAGCCTGATGAAGGCGTCGAGCTTCTCATCCCCTACCCGCTGCGTCACGTGGTGGCGCCCGGCGAGACGCTTGCGAAGATCGCGAAGACATATTTGCCGGACAGCCCGCTTTCGGTGAAGCGGTTGCGCGCGTTCAACGCCGGCGCGCGAATCGAGCGAGGCAAGGTCGTGCTGGTTCCCTTGTTCGATCTGAGGCTCGCGGGGGAAGGACAAACGCAAGCGTCGGCGGCGTTCATGCGCGCGGCTGGTGGCGGAGCTGCAAAAGCGGCCCAGGACGAGGTCGAAGCTGCGCTGCCGAAGCTCATCGAACAGGTCGAAAAGGCTCAGTTCGCTGAAGCGGTCGCGCTCGGAAACCGGCTGCTCGGAACGCAGAGCCTGAGCTCGACTCAGGTCGTGACGATTGAAAAAGAGCTTGCAGCGGCCTACGTCGCGCTCGAGCGAGCGGACCTCGCTGAAGCTTCCTTTCGTGCAGCCCTCGCCCTTCAGCCCAACCTCGAGCTCGACACGGTGCGCACTTCGCCTCGGGTCCTCGAGGCCTTCAATCTCGCCAAGCAGCCCGCGAAAGACTAGGCGCGGCTACTTTTTCTTTTTGATTTTCTTCGGCCTGTACTTTGCCGGACGATTGTCCTCGCTCGTCGCCTGCGCAGCAGCACCGGGTGCGGATTCGAGCGCCCAGGGCGGGAGTGCGACGTCGCCGTTTTCTTCGGCGCGCTTCCTCAGGTGGACATAGGCGATGATGCACACGGGAATGAGCGCGAGCGAAATCAGCTGAGAGGTCGAAAAACCAAAGGCGAAGCCGCGCTCGGGGTCGTCTCGCAGGTATTCGATGAGGAATCGCCAAAGGCCGTAGAGCCCGCCCACCGTGACGAGAACCTGGCCCCGAAATTTGCGGTGAATGAGGAGCCAGGTGGCGAAGATGAACAGAAACAGGCCCGCGACCGATTCGTAGATCTGCGTCGGATGGACCGCGAGCGAGCTCAGGCGCTCGACCATGAGGTCGGGGTACTCTTGGAGATGGTGCTGATACGCGGGTGAGCCGTTGATCGTTTGGTCACAGGCAAACGTGGGGTACGCCTCGGTATCCCATTTTGGAAAGGTGCCCGCGGACTGCAGCCAGCCCGGTGCGCTCTCTTTCAGCGGACGGCCGTAGTCACAGCCATAGAGGTAGCAGCCGACGCGCGTGAGCATGAGGCCCGAACCGAGCGTGGGAACGGCGATGTCTGCGAACGGGAGAAGGGGAATTTTCTTGAGTCGCCAAAAGGCGAGCGCCGTGACGAAACCGCCGAGAAAGCCACCGTAGGCGACCAGGCCGCCGGAGCGAAGGTCGAACCAGGAGCCGATGCTGTCGTAGGAGTCCAAGTTGGTGAGAATGTAGAGCAGGCGGGCGCCGACGATCGCGCCGACGGCCGTCCAGGTGAAGCAGCTGGCGAGAAGCTCGCGGTTGTAGCCCTCGACCCTCTTGCCCATGTACATGATGTAGTACCAGGCAAAGAGGAGGCTGCTTCCCAACATCACGCCGTAGGAGTAAATCGGGATTGCGCCCCAGGGCGTCGGGATGCTGAACAAGACCGGATGCATTGGGCGGGAATCTCGCCGGGTTCGCCTCGGGGGTCAAGTGGCTTTGGTTTGGCGATGAGCGAGCTACGCGTTCGGGAACAGGATGGTGCGGTCGTTTTCGAGGTACGGGTCGCGCCGCGTGCGAGTCGCAGTCGCGTGATCGGGGTGCAAGATGGCGCACTCAAAGTTGCGCTCACGGCGCCGCCGGTCGATGGCGCAGCAAACGAAGCGCTACGGAAGCTGCTCGCCAAAACGCTGGGCGTCCCGAAATCGGACGTCGAGATCGTTCGCGGCGACCGCGCGCGAATCAAGCTGCTCCGCGTCGACGGAATCCGCGCGGCCGATGTTCGCTTCGACTTGGGCTAGTTGACGATCACGCGGCGAAGGATCCACTGATCTTTTTCGCGACGGAGATCGAAGACCGTGTTGGCGAGGCCGGCATCGGTTCGAAGCCGCAGTGCGATCCGGGCGCGCTCGCCGTCGAGCGAAATGCTTTCTTGAATCAGGTGAAGCCTCGAGCCCTCGAGAGACGCAAGCGCTTTGCGCGCATCGGGCTTGAGCGCCGCTGCGTTCCGGTTGCTGTAGCGTCGCCTGTGTCCGTCGTGCACGAGCTCCATGGTGACCTTCGACGGGTCGGCGTAGCGGAGCGCGTTGTCGATGCGGGATTCGGACACCTGCCCGGTCACCGAATCGACGAACTCATCCATTCGCTCGCGGTCGGTGACCACGATGGCGTCGGTGACCACCGCAGCCCCGACCACGATCGATAGGATGACAAGGAGATAGATACCCGTTCGTCTCATGACGTCTTGAGGTAATGCAGGCCTCGTGCCAGCCCGTGCGACGCCCATTTGTTCTTTGATTTCGTGGAAAAGGCGACCGTTTTCCCAGGTTTGACTGTCATTGTGGCAGGTTGGCCGCAGCGGGCTGGGACAGTTTGGCAGTGGGGGCCGCCCCTGGAGCCGCCTGACGAACGGAACGCGCGCGGCGCTCCAGCCAGGCGGTCAGGCCGACCAAGGCAGAGCCGAAACCGGCGAGCGCCAACCAACCGCTGGGTTGGAACACCTCGATGGCATGAACGACCTCGATGATGAAGCCAAAGCCGGCGAGCGCGGTTCCCGAGTACAGCGACGGGCGGTGGCCCTTGACGAAACCGTAGCTCGAGATGCCGAGGCCCAGGGCGATGGCTTGTAGGGCTGCCCAGGGTCGTGGATCGATCAGCAGGACGGTCAGTGCAGTGGTCGCATTGAGAGTCACCGCCGCTTGTAGAAAGAATCCTTTCGAACGCGAGCTCATCCACGCGAAGGCAAAAAGCGGGATGGACGACAGGAGACCATAGGCCAGCCAAACGCTCGAAGCAGATACGTCTGGCCACCAGAGCTCCGTGGCAAGGACAAACGCGGCGACCGAAAGGAGGGTCGGGACGATTGCGAATCGTTCGACGGTGGCGTCCCCGCTCTTCTTGCCGAACGTGAACAGAGCCAATGCGCCGGTTCCGAGGATGGTTCCCCAGAACGCGGCCGATACGTCATAGAACAGAAGCTGACGCGCTGCGATGACCGTGGCCGGCGCGAGGAGGGAGGTAACGGCGAGCCGTGACTCCAAGGTTTGCGGCTTGATCCGAGCCGCACAGTAAGCGGTCAAACCCAGAATGGGAGCGACGGTGAGGGTTGCGGCAAGCGAGCTTCGATCGGGGACGAGCAAGAGCGCGTGACTTGCGACGCTTGCCGCGGTCAGCAGGCGTGCGGTCGGTCGCGCGAGCACGCGAAAGGCCGCCCATATCAGGGGAATCAGAGCCAGCCCGGCGCCAGCAACGAGCAGGATCGCCGCTAAGGGGCTGGGCGCGACCCATTGCGCGACCGGCCCGAGGCTGCTGGTGCCCGTTCCAAACTGCGACAAGACGAAGCCGCCAAGCACGCCCGCGTGGATCGGAATGAGTGCGAGCAGGGTGAGCATCAGGACGCGCGCGCTCCGGCCCTCCTGCATGCGAATGCCGCAGACATAGGCCAGGGCCGGCAGCAGCGCGGTCATCCCGAGAAGCGTGAGATAGCGGGGCACGTCCCCGACCTGATCCCAGCTCTGAACCAGGAACGTGCCTGCGGCAGCGACGATCATGGCGGCGCCGCACGAGCGGAGCATTTGAAAGAGTCGTTGAAGTCGCGTTTCCATCTGGCCTCCTAAGATTCCTCGGCGCGCAGCGCTTCTAGCTCTAGTCGAAGCTCTGCGGTTTCGTCGACGGCTTCGAGCTCGGCTTCGAACGCGTCGAGCGGTTCGGCGAATTCCGATGCGATCTCGATTTCCCCGACCCGCGTCTCCCATCGAACGAACACCTCTTCTAGGTCACCGATCGGCCCGGTCGCGCTCGCCATTCCGTGGGCGGCCTCCGCACGCGACTGCCGCGTGCGCATCAAGTTCTTGCGTTCTTTGAGCTCGCCCAAACGCGCGTTTAGCATTCGGATGCCCTCGCTGAGCTCCTTGTGCGATCGCTCGTGCTCGGCGAGACGCTGGCGAAGCTGCTGCAGCCGTCGCTCCGACGCCTTGAAGCGGCGCATGCATTCGAGGGCAACCGCTTCGTCCTCGGCGGTCGTAGCCCGCCGGCGCCAGACTTCGACCGCGCGCTCTTCCTGAGCGAGGCTGTCCCTCAGGGATTGCTGGTCGCGCTCGACCCGCTTGAGCTGGACGCGGGCTCGCGCCGTGGATTGGCGGACCCGGCCGATTGCGGCGTTGACGGCCGCCTCGTGGTTTTCGACCTGGGCCAGCACGCCATCGACCCAGCTCGTCACGCTCATGGTCCATCGCTTCATTCGATTCATTGAAACCTCCTGAGTTCAACAGAGCAGGGAGCGTGCCAGAACGAATCCGCTTGAAATTATTATGAAAATTGGAACCAGCGCCCAGGTCTTGTACAGAGAATGATCATGCTGTGTACAATGTCTGCACATGTTGAACTCACAGACCGCGGCCCGCCTCGACGCCATCGGGAAGCTCGGATTCACCAATCCCTTCGGTCCCGAGCGGCCCAGGCTCGAGGCGATCATCGTGGGCGAGCAGGTCGCGCGCACCTCGCCGTGGAGCCGCTCGCTGGACTGGCCGCTCGAAGACCCGGCTCTCCCCGCGATTCAACAAGAAGCCGAACGGCAGGTGGCGGCAGCGCAGACCGGCTTCGAGCGTGGTGCGGCATACAGCGAGCAGGACCGCGACCTCATCCGGGGCGCCGCCTTGTACGTGCTCTACTATCGCTACGACTCGGCGCTGTACGAGACGATCATTGCCAAGTCAGCGGCCGAGACAATCGAGTTCTACGACGCGTTTCAACATGATTTCCGCGAGCTGTTTCAGCATGTGGGTCCGCCCCGATGGGCACGTGATCCTGCCGACCTATTCGCGCTTTTTTTTCACACGCGGCGTGCCTTTCATTTCGTTTTTCATCAAATCCTCGGCAACTCGATCGCCGCTGCGAAACTGCGCGCCAGCGTCTGGGAGTCTTTGTTCACACGCGACCCCTGGCGCTATCTGCGTCATCTCCAAGGTCGAATGCACGAAGCGAGCACTTTGATTCTGGGACCCTCGGGCACCGGCAAGGAGCTCGTTGCAAGCGCGATCGGCCTTTCCTCGTTCATTCCATTCGACGGGCGTCGGCGTCGCTTCGCTCGCGATTTCCGGACGGCGTTTCATCCGCTGAATCTGGCGGCGATGTCCAATACGCTGATCGAATCGGAGCTGTTTGGGCACAAGAAGGGCTCATTTACCGGAGCCATTGCCGACCGCATGGGCCATCTGGAAGGCCGGACGGCGAGCGAGACGATCTTCATGGACGAGATCGGCGAGCTGGAGCCGGCAGTTCAGGTGAAGCTGTTGAGGGTGCTGCAGTCACGGACGTTTCATCGCCTCGGAGACACCGAGCCCAGAAGCTTTGGAGGCAAAGTCGTCGCGGCGACAAACAGGGACCTCGCGCGCGACATGCAAGCAGGGCGTTTTCGCGAAGACCTTTACTATCGCCTCTGCTCGGACGTCATTCGGACCCCTTCGCTCAAAGAGCAGCTTGCGGGTGACCGTGACGAGCTTGCGCATCTGGTTGGCGTGTTGATTCAACGCACCCTCGGCGCTGCCGAAAGCGCAAGCTTCGAAGAGGTCATGTCTGGAATCGACCAGGGCGTCGGCTTCGACTACCCGTGGCCCGGCAACATGCGGGAGCTCGAGCAGTGCGTCCGCAACCTGTTGATACACGGCCGCTACCTTCCGGCGACCGAGGCTCCCGCAAGCGGCGCCCTCGATACGCTCATAGAGCAAATGCAAAACGCAAACGCCACCCTCGACCAGGTCATCTCGACCTACACCAACTGGGTCTACCAGCGCGAAGGCAACTACACCCGAGCGGGCCAAATCCTCGGCGTCGACCGCCGAACCGTCGCGAAGCACACAGGGGACACTCTCCACCACCGTAAGCAACCGAAATAACGAGCTTTCTCCGGCAAAGATCGCAGCGACGCCCCGACGGCGAAGCCGCTCGCATACGTGGAAAGCCTAGTGATCTGCCGCTGCGATCTTTCTCCCAAAACCCGACCCATATCGGGTATTTAGAACCCCAGAGAGTGTCCCCTTCTGTTGCGACGGTGCGCTTGTTTACGCCTGCGGGTTGGGTGATTGGAACGTTGCATGTTCCAGCGGGGGTGGGGCTGTTGCCGTTCTTGAATGGCGACGAGGCGTTCTTTCGGATGACGAACGTCAGCATGCCGGCGCAGCCCGAGACGATTCCGTTTTTGGCGCTCCAGCGCAAGGCGGTCTTGATCGTCGTGCCGGGCGAAGATGTCATGCTTGGCCTCGACGAAGACGATGGTCGCGCACGTCATGAAGTGGCTTGCATGTTTGCGGGCGGGCTCGTGATGGGAACGCTGTCTTTGTCAGAAGGTGTGCGGGTGTCAGACGAGCTCATGGGGTCCCAGGAATTTTTCGCGATCGAAGATTGCACCGTGGGCATCGATGCGACGCCAGACCCCGTCATGGAAGCCGAGAAACTCGTGTTCGTGCACGCAGCCGAGATTTTTGGTGTCGCGGAGCTGGACAGCGAATGATCGTTCGAAATGGTACGGGACCGAAGCGTGTATTCCGACGCTTCATCCTCAGGAATTGGGCGCTGATCCTCACGGTGATCCTCACCGAATAGGCCGTCGTCATCGTCTCGCGATATACGAGCGTCCTCGAAACCGACGTGCTCTCTGCGACCGCCATCGGTTTGATTGCGACCGTGGTCGGCATCTTCATCGTCTTTCGCTTCAACGAGGCGTACCAACGCTGGTGGGAAGCGCGAATTTTGTGGGGGGACTCGTCAACAAGAGCCGCACCTTCGCACGCGAAGTCGGCACGCTTTTAAGCACGGAGCGCGTTCCCAAGCTCGTGTCCGAGGGCCAGGCGTCCGAAGCCCAGAAGAAGCTCGTGTACCGTCATCTGGCATTCTGCAACGCGCTTCGTCTCAGCCTGCGAGGCCAAGATTCTTGGGACGAGCTCGCTCCATTCGTGACGCGTGACGAGCTCACCGAGCTGAAAGGATTCGCCAACAAGCCCACGCGCCTCATTCGTTCGCAAGGCGAGGATCTTGCCGATTTGATCGGCACCGAGATGAGCCAGCAGCTCCTGCTGATGCGCTTCGACGCCACGCTGAGTCGCCTCTACGATCTTCAAGGCGGTTGCGAGCGGATCAAGAACACCGCCTTTCCCGACGAAGTGCGGCTGATTTCTCGTGGCCTGGTCTGGCTCAGCGCGGGCGCGGTCCCGATCGCGTTCTTGAGCGCTGACCGCCAGATTCGCGTCATCGAGGTGCTCGCCGTGATTGTGATCAGCCTGAGCTTCATGGTGGTTGAGCAGCTAGGCGCCTCGCTCAAGAACCCGTTCGAGAACGACGACAATGACACGCCGATGACGACCCTTTGCAGGACCATCGAGATCGACCTACGCCAGCAGCTCGGCGAGACGAAAGTCCCGCCACCCATCGAACCAGTTGACGGCGTTCTGATGTGAGCTCGGTCAATCTCTCAACGCCGAGCGCATGACGTCGAGAGGCGGCTCCAAGCCAGTCCACATCTCGAAGGCGATCGCGCCCTGATGGAAAAGCATTCCAAGGCCGTCGACGACCTGTAAGCCACGCTCTTCGGCACGCGCGAGCAGGGTCGTCCTGAGCGGCTTATAGACAAGGTCGACGACTGCGGCTCCCTCGGGCAGGGCTTCGATGGGAAGCGAATCGGCGAACGCTTGGGCGCCTGGGTTCGACTCGAAGGTCGCGCTCGTAGCCTGAACGAGCAGGCTGGCGCCCCGAAAATGACGGCCGGCTTCACCCAATGGCGCCGCCTCCAAGCGACAGCCGACCGCGTCCGCCAAGGATCGACACAGCGTTTCGCTTTGTTCGGGCCTCCGAGAGAGGACACGGATCTCCGACGCGCCCGCCTGGGCCAGGCCCACGACCGCGGCACGCGCCGCGCCCCCCGCGCCGAGCACGACCACGCGCGCCGCGCTCAGCTCCACACCCGCTTCCTCGAGCGAACGCACCAAGCCTCGGGCGTCCGTGTTGTCGCCAAGGTAGCGCCCGTCGCGCCGCACGACGGTGTTCACCGCGCCGATCGCCCGCGCAGTCGGCGTGACTTCGTCGATCAGCGAGAGGATGGCCACCTTGTGGGGCACCGTGAGGTTATAGCCATCGATGCCCGCAGCGTGCTCGGCTCGAATCGCCTCGGCCAAACCCTCTGGCGCGACCTCGAATCGCTCGTAGCGAAGCGCGATCCCCAGCGCCCGCGCGGCGGATTCGTGCATCTGCGGCGACTTCGAATGCGCAACCGGCCAACCAAAAATCCCGAGGCGAATCGGATCAGTCATGGCTCTCGACCTTTGCGCCAAACTCTCCATCGGACACTCGGACGCGCAAGCGGTCGCCTTGCTTCACCTCGGATTTGCTTCGAACCGCGCGACCCGTCGACTCGTGAAGCGCAATCGCATAGCCACGCTCGAGCACCCGCAACGGCGAAAGCGCGTCCAAATGTGCACAAAGCTCTGCATGTGTCGCGCGCGCCTCGCGCACCATCGGCCTCCCGCGGCCCTGCAATAGAAACTCGAGAGACTGCAGGCGGTCGCGGCGTTTTCGAACGGGCAAGCGGCCCGCGTCCCTGAGCCTAGCGGTCACCGTAGCGAGCTCGCGCTGATCCTGCCGGAGCACCGAGCGCGGATCCAAGCGCATCAGCCGCCGATGGAGCTCCGCATACCGATCCTGCCTTTCACGAAGATCGGACCGCTGCATCTGCTGGAGCTGCTCCCGCAGGTTTCGGAGCTCCCGACGAATCGGGCTGATGACTCGCCGCGCGCCGTAGAGCGGGCGCAGTTGCCGTTCGAGCCGAAGCCGAAGCCCGCCGATCCGATTGTCCAACGCTTGGTTCAATCGCCGTTCCCAAGATCGCAGGTCGCGGAGCAGTGCTTGTCGCTCGGGCACGACGATTTCGGCTGCATTGGAGGGCGTGGCAGCTCGCACGTCGGCAACCAGATCGGCGATCGTCACGTCGATCTCGTGACCGACGCCGCTCACGACGGGCACACGGCAGGCTGCGATGGCGCGCGCCACCCCCTCGTCGTTGAACGCCCAGAGGTCTTCGGCCGAACCGCCGCCGCGCGAGAGGATCACCACGTCTAAGTCCTCGACCCGCTGAATCAGCTCGAGCGCCGATACGATGCTCGTCGGCGCATCCTCGCCCTGGACCCGGCAGTCGGCGACCAGAATCTGCACCGGGCAGCGCTCTGAAGCCACGCGAATGATATCCCGCAACGCAGCGCCCGTTCGGCTCGTGACGACGCCAACCCGCTGCGGAAGCGCGGGCAGGGGGCGCTTTCGCTCTGGGTCGAGCAGGCCTTCGGCTTCGAGCTTCGCACGCAGCCTTCGGAACTGAGCTGCGAGGTCGCCCTCTCCCGCGAGCTGCGCCGAGCGAGCGATCAGCTGAAACTGACCGCGCGCCGTATAGAGTGAAAGCGTCCCGCGAAAGCGGATGCGGGCCCCGTTTTCGAGCGGTGCCTTGGTCCGGCGCACGTCGGATTGAAACATGACACCGCGCAACTGTGCGGGGTCTTCCTCGTCGTTGAGCGTGAAATAGACGTGACCCTTCGCGCGGCGCACGTCGGAGAGCTCGCCCTCGACGAGCACCCTTCCCCAATTGTCCTCGAGCGTGAGGCGAACCGCACGGTTGACTTCGCTGACGCGGAAGACACGTTCATCGCCATCATGACCTTGGCTCTGAAGACGCTCGAAAAGGGGCATCTCCGACATGCGCCGAACCTAGCCGCAATCCATCCTACGAAAAAGGGGACGGTCCTCTTTTTGTGGAAGTGAGAGCGATGCGCGCGGTTGTCGTTGGGGTGGGGACGAATCTCGGAGCGAGGGAGGCCGCGATCTGCGCAGCGCGGACCCTGCTGCACGCGCGCGACGGGATCCGAGTTGCCGCCGTCTCCCCCATCTATGAAACCGAACCCATTGGACCGCCACAGCCTCGCTATCTCAACGCCGCGTTGCGTTTGGAAACGGATCGTTCGCCAACTGAGCTGTTGTCCGTGCTGCTGCGGACCGAACGCCGCCTCGGCCGCCGTCGCGATGCAGACCGACGATGGGGTCCAAGGAGCATCGACCTCGACCTGCTTTGGGACCAGCGAGGCCCGCACGAGTCGCCCGGCCTTCGCGTGCCTCATCGCGAGCTCCACAACCGCGACTTCGCGCTGGCACCACTGCTCGACGTTGCTCCGGAGCTCGTCGACGTGTTTGGCCGGTCGTTCGAACAGCTGGGAGGCGCACCGCCGTTGTGGGCTCGAGATGCGCAGGTCGTCGTCAAGACCTCCCCGCGAGGTTTCGATGTCGTGGTCGAAGCGGACGCCCTCGCCGATGCCTGCGCCCTGAGCATTGGACACGGGGTCTGTGCGGGGCGCCCCTGGTCCAGCCTGCACCGGAGCATCGAACCCAGCGTCGACGAGTTCTCCGCCGCAGTCCGCCAGGTGCTGCGGACGGGCTTCTCGATCCACCGGGCGACGATCAGTCACTGCTCGAAAACCCAGTGGGCCTTGGAATTTCATGGCGCTTGCATGGGAAACCCACTCGCAACCGATGTGCGCCTTTGGACTACCCCGGGAAGGAATCGCCCGATTTGCATCCAGCTGGAAACTCTTTATTGACCGACTGCAGGCGTCCTTTTTCTCACCGAATCGTTTGTTGGTTCACGAAACGCTAGCTACTCTTAATCGGGGGTTCCAGACAGAAGAACATGGCAGACGCACGCAAGGACAAGCGCACGCTGCTTTCGTTGAAGATCCGCTACAAGAGCGCCACGCTCGAGGACTTCATCGAACGCTACAGCAGCGACATTTCGCGGGGGGGCGTATTCATCAAGGCCAAGAAGCCCTTGGCCGTCGGTACGCTGCTGAAGTTCGAGTTCATGCTCCAGGACGAGTCGACCGTCATTCACGGCGTGGGCCGCGTGGTGTGGAGGCGCGAACAAGCCGATGCGAGTCCGCAGGACCCTACTGGCATGGGAATCAAGTTCATCAAGATGGATGCAGATTCCCGCGCCGTCGTGCAAAGAATCGCCGACGACCGAGCGCGCCCCGGTGTCTACGATCAAGGCAAAGAAGGGAGCGGCCGCCTTCAGGTTTCGGATTCCGAGGAGCCTACGGGCGACGATCAGACCAAGGTTCGGCACGTCAGCGAGTTTCTAGCGTCGGCGCTGGAGGACGGCGGGGCCGGTGACCCGGCACGACGCGAAGCCCAGGCCGAAGCCGAGCGGGCACGCCATCATGGTGACGGCAGCCATGCTGCTGCGGACTATGGCGCTTTTGCAGCGCAGCACGCGCCTGCTTCTCAGCAGGGACAATCCGCGTCTGAAGCGCAGGTGCGCGGCGCCATGTCTGCGTTTGGCGGCGCCGGTGGCAGTGCCGCTGCGCGCATCAGCCGCGCTGCGGCTCCGACGTTCGACGAGATCGACCCGGAAGACGACTTTCTCGAAGATGAGGCCACCAAGGTCCACGAGTACCCCACCGAGAGTTACCGCCCTGAAGCCCCCGCCACGGTAATCGCTAAGGACGCAGCATCGCTGCTCGATCCTGAGATGCAAAGGACGTCCAAAGTGCGCGCCGATGAGACGACCGGCGAATCGTTGGACGGCGGAGTTCCAGACCTGTTCGGCGCCGGGGGAGTCGACTCGTTCGGCCCTGCGCCCGGGGAGGTCATCGACGCGGATTTCTTCGATTCCGACGATCGGCAACTGGGGCGGCCCGTGCCGGACGCGCCGGGAATTCCTTCTGAGGCCTTCAAGGTTTCGCAGGCGCCCGAGCCCGTGTGGACGATGAGCCCAACGCCTGAAAAGCAAGCTCGGCCGGGCCTGGTCATTTTGCTCATCGGGATACTGGTCGTCGCCGGTGCGTCGGTTGCAGCATGGCAGTTCGGGCTGGTCGACGGTCTAGTCGACTCGCTTGCGCTGTTTTCGCGCCCATCTGCTGAGCCCGATCGCGCGGCGGCGCCTGTTGCCGCGCCTGCGGTGAAAGAGCCCGCTGAGGCTGCCGCGGGCTCGACGCCCGCTGAGGAAGCCGCGAACACGGCAGGCTCTGCCAAACAGGACGAGGGTCAAGAGACAGCTGCGGCTTCGGCCGGGCAGGCAGCTGACAACGCGGCGCCTGCCGCGGGGGTCGACGCTGGGGTCATCAAGTTCGAGGTCACCTCGGAGCCAACTGGCGCATTCGTCAGCGTCAATCGCAAACGCATGGGGCGCACGCCTATCGTGCTCGAGCACGACGTGGGGACGAAGCTTTCGATCTACGCCAAGGTTCGAGGCTACCTGGGTCAGCGGCAGCAAATCGAGGTCACAGCCGGCCAAGAGCCGGTGACCCTGCAGCTCTTGCCTCTCCCCTACGTTGTTCAGATCGTCACCGAGCCCCCGGGCGCGATGGCGAGCGCCGTTGGTGGCGGGGTGGTCGTGACGCCGGGCGAGATGCGGTTCAACTCGATGCCGCGCTCCCGAAAGATCGTGTTCTCCATGAACGGCTACGAGACCGTGAGCAAATTCGTGGCGCGCGCTTCGTTCACCGAAGAGACACGCAGGATGTTTGCAACGGTCAACCTCACTCTTCAAAAAGAAGAGGCCGGGTCGAGCGCGAAAGCCGCGTCAGCCGCGCCCAGCGAAGCAAACGCCGAGCCGACGGCTGCGCCTGGCGACGAAACTGCTAAACCAAAGGCTGCGCCTGCGCCAAGCGAGGTGAAGGCCGAGGCACCTGCCGAGGCAGCGCCAGTCGAAGAGCCCTCAGCGCCTAGCGAAACAGAAGCGCCCGACGCCCCTTAGGCCTGCGGTAGAGCAATCGAATCCAGAGCAGGCCGGCGAGAAAGCCACCGATGTGCGCGAACCAGGCGACGCCGCCGACGCCCTCCGCAATCATGCCGAGCGACATGTAGCCCAGCACGAGCTGCAGCACGAACCAGAGCACGATGAAGACCCCAGCGGGCACTTCCATGAAGTGAATGAAGATGAAGATCGGGATGAGCGTGACGACGCGTGCATGCGGGAAGAGCGTGAGGTAACCGGCCAGGACGCCAGAGATCGCGCCCGACGCGCCGATCATGGGAACCATGCTGTTTTGGTCGACGAGAACATGCCCCAGGGCCGCGCCGAGCCCGCACAGGATGTAGAACAAGAGATAGCGAGCGCGCCCGAGCACGTCCTCCACGTTGTCGCCAAAGACGTGCAGAAAGAGCATGTTGCTCGCGAGATGCAGGATCCCGCCGTGCAGGAACATGCTCGAAAACGGCGTCACCCAGCTTCCAAGCGCGCCTCCATCCATGCGCGGGGCGCCCCAATTGCCTTGCAGGATGACGTCGGGGATCACGCCGAAGCGCATGACGACGGCTTCGGCCGCGCCGTCTTCCAGGCTCAGGCTGCCCATGAAGACCAGCATGTTCGCGCCGATGATGGCCCAGGTGACGATGGGCGTACGGCGGGTGGGATTGATGTCGCGGATGGGGATGACCATCGGCCCGTCTTATAGCGCGCCCGCAGGGCAGCCGCAGTGCCTCGTGCTAGAGCACGCACATGGATGCGGGGCATCTCCTGGGACCGAACGGACCGCTGGCCCGCGGGATTCCGAGCTACGAGCATCGCCCCGGGCAGATTCAAATGGCCCGCGCGGTCCAGGATGTCTTACACCACGATGGCGTTTTGCTGCTGGAGGCGGGAACGGGCACGGGAAAAACCTGGGCCTATTTGATCCCCGCGGCCCTGAGCGGGCGCCGCGTGCTGGTGTCCACCGGCACCCGCGCGCTGCAGGACCAGATCATGGAAAAGGACCTGCCAGCCTTGAAAAGCCACCTGGGCATCGACATCAACGCTGCCTGCGTGAAGGGCTTGAGCAACTACCTGTGCCGACGGAGGTTTCAGGAGCTTTCGAGCAGCGCCGACGCGACGCAGCCCCGCTTTGCGCGCTCGCTACCCGCGCTTCGCAACTGGATAGAGAGCACCCAATCCGGTGATCGCGCCGACTTGGCGTCGATTGCGGAGGAAGACCCGATCTGGTCGCGCGTGGTGAGCGGGTCGGACACGCGCATCGGTTCTCGCTGCGACTTCTACGAGGATTGCTTCGTCACCCGCGTTCGCCGACGCGCAGACGAGGCGCAGCTGGTGATCGTCAATCATCATTTGTTCTTCGCGGACTTGGCGCTTCGCGACACCGGGTTTGCCTCGGTCTTGCCCGACTATGACGCGGTGATTTTCGACGAGGCGCATCAGATCGAGGACACTGCAACCCTCTTCTTCGGCTCGCGTCTCTCGACCGCAATGATCGACAAGTTGGTCCGTGACGCGAGGACGGCGCTGCGCAGCGAGCGATCCGAAAAAAAGCAGGCCACGCGGCTGCTCGACGCGGTGCTCCAGCATTCCTCGAATTTTTTCAGCGCCCTCCCCGGCGGCGCGAACGGCGGCCGCGTGCCCTTGCCTCCAGAGGAGATTCCGGAAGGCGCCCTTTTCGCTTTGGACAACTCGCTCGCCGAGCTCGCCGCCTCCTGCCGGAACCTTCGGCCTCCGCGCGAGAACGCACTGCAAATCGCAAGGCGCGCGGACCAACTGCGCGATGCGCTCGGTTCTCTCGAAGCGCCCGGTCAG
>Ga0316198_10001160_pt1 | contig 15240 bp, 16 predicted proteins | sample OudBieAanoxic_MG_FD_204935 | JGI IMG/M metagenome (GOLD analysis project Ga0316198, IMG submission 204935) | Coastal sediment microbial communities from Oude Bieten Haven, Netherlands - site A anoxic | ecosystem: Environmental > Aquatic > Marine > Coastal > Sediment | place: Netherlands...
TCTACTTCGCCGATGACGACAGGATCGTCGCCGGTGACCCGGTCGTGGTCAGCAAGGTCAAGCGATACGTGCGCAAGGTCGATCCCAAGCGCGGCGCGCTGCAACGCCTCTACGCCGGCCCGACCGAGGAGGAGAAGGCCGACCGACTGCGCTTCATCTCATCGCGCACGTACGGCTTCCACCGCCTGCGTACCAATCGCTTCGGGGTGACTCGTGTCCAGCTGCGCGGACGGTGCAACTCGCTGGGTTCGGCCATCGTGACCGTGGCCGACCAGATGCGGGCGACGCTGATGGCAAGACCGGCCGTCAGGTGGGTCAAGATCTATGGCCCCGAGGGCACGACCATCTGGCCGCGAGGACGCCGCCACTCCGATCCGTACTGCCTCCAGCCCTAGGCGCCGGTGGACCTGATTCGCCCATCGTCGCTACCATTCGTGCGTGCCCGATCTGCGACCCTTCCGTGCCCTGCGCTTCGACACGTCGCGAACCGACCTCTCGCAGGTGCTCGCGCCGCCCTACGACATCATCAGCGCGGCTGAGCGCCAGGAGCTGCTCGCGCGCGACGCCCACAACATCGTGCGCATCGAGCTACCGGCGGACCTGGGCGAGGCTGGACCGGCCGACTACGAGGCCGCTGCGGCGACCGCTGCCAGCTGGCGTGCCGAGGGCATCCTGACCCGGGACGCCGAGCCCACCGTCACGGTGCACCAGATGCGCTGGCGCGACGGTGAGGGGAGTGAGCAGTCGGCGACCGGACTGCTCTGCCGGCTGGGCCTGGAGGAGTACGGACCCACCGCCGGCGTCCTGCCGCACGAGAAGACGCACGGCGGCCCCAAGGCCGACCGTTACGCCCTGCTCGAGGCGACTCGGCTCAACACCAGCCCGCTCGTCTTCCTGTCCGGCTCGGACCCGGCCGCGACGTCGGCTGCGCTGCTGGCTCTGACAGAACGTGAGCCCGACGCGAGCGGCACCACCAGCGACGGCGTGAGCCACCGCCTGTGGGTCTGTGATGCGGCCACCGCCGCGCCGGTGCTCGGCCTCATGTCGGCGGCGCCGGTGACCATCGCTGACGGCCACCACCGCTACGAGACCGCGCTCGAGTACCGCCGCAACCACGAGCCCGAGCGTGACCCGGGCTGGGACTTCGCGCTCGCGCTCATCTACCCGCTCGACCAGTCGCCCCCGGCCCTGCCTACCCACCGTGTCATCCGCGGGCAACCCTGTGGCCCGGACCTGCTGCCGCGGCTGCAGCGGCTCGCCAGCGTGGAGCGCCTGCCCGACCGCGAGGCCCTGCTGGCGCGCGTGGGCGAACCGGCCAGCTTCAGCGACGGCGCCACCGGCACCGGTGCCATCGGCCTCTACACCGGCCGCGAACCGCTGGCCGCGATGCTGACCGTCGATCGCGCCGCCACCGACGCGCTGCTGGAGGCAAGCCTCTCGCCAGGCTCGAGGGGATTGGACGTCAACGCGCTCAGCGTGATCATCGAGACGGCCTACGGCGCCGACGCCACCGAGCTGGCCGCGAACGGACAGCTCTGGTACGTCAAGGATGCGGCCCAGGCCACAGCACAGGTCGATGCCCAAGAGGCATCCGCCGCCTTCCTCCTCGACGAGATGCCGCCCGCGGCCATCTCATCGGTGGCGGAGGCCGGCGAGGTCATGCCCCAGAAATCGACCTACTTCAACCCCAAGGCTCCGACCGGGCTCGTGCTCAACCCGCTCGAGTCGTAGTCGGAAACGCCAGGGACAGGAGGAGAGGGAGCCACAGTGGATCCGGATCTGCCCAAGGGTGCGGAGGCCATCGCCGGGAACGGTCGCGCCACCGCTACGCGGGAACTGACCAGCCGGCCGGCCGGCAAGCCGGTGCGCAAGGACGAGATCGTCCTCGAAGAGCGCGGCCTGTACGTGGAGTCATGGCTGCCCGAGCGCCGCTCGCGCCGCCGACCGCTCTACTACCTCCACGGTGAGCTGGGTGGCTCGTGGCTGTGGGAGCGCTACCTGCGCTACTTCGCCCAGCGCGGCTGGGAAGGGCACGCCCTCAATCTGCGAGCGCATTTCTGGTCGCAGACCGCGGACACCGAAGAACTCAGCTTCGACACCTACTTCGAGGACGCGGTAGCCGGGTTCGAGGCCCTTGAGCGTCCGGCCGTCGTGGTCGGGCACGGCATGGGTGCGCTGCTGGCCATGAAGGTGGCCGAGGGGCGTGAGATCGACGCGCTCGTGCTCATCAGCCCGGCCATCCCGGCGCCCGTGCGCCCCGTCCCGCCGGCCCACGTGGTGCGGCTGGTACCGGCCGTGTACCAGTCAGAGCTCATCGACTGGGCCGGCAGCCTGGAGCAGGTCCAGCGCCAGAATCCCGACCTCACCATCGCCGACGTTCGCCGCGTGCAGCACCTCATGGGTGCCGAGAGCGGCGCCGCTCGCCGCCAGATGCTGGCCGGTGTGTACGTCGACCGTGACCGCCTGCCCGACGTGCCCGTGCTCGTCATCGGGGCCGGCCTGGACCGCCAGTTCGCGGAGGCCGACAGCGCTCGCCTGGCCGACTGGCTCGGCGCCGAGTACCAGCCCTTCGGGGCGCACTCCCACTATGGAGCGGTCATCGGCGAGCAGGGCTTCGACCAGGTGGCCGACACGCTGCGCTCGTTCCTCGAGCACCACCGCCTGTAGCACACGTCTGGACAGACCTGCTGAAGGATCGCTAACATCTCCGCCACAACCAGCCGCATTCGTCTAGAGGCCTAGGACACCGCCCTCTCAAGGCGGAGATCACCGGTTCGAATCCGGTATGCGGTACCAGATCATTCCCCACGCCCCCGGACCGCGCCCCGGGGGCGTTCTTCTATCCCGACACAGGACACCGCGACACAGGACACCGACCGCCCGTGGAAGCTGCCGAGACCCGTCGACGCTACGTCGTCCTTGCTGAAGGGGAGTTCGGCGAGCCCGGCTCCAAGACGGCCATGGGTGTGATCAAGTACGGGCACGACCCGGTGGTGGCGGTCATCGACTCCACGCGTGCCGGCCGTGACGTCTCCGAGTGGCTGGGTCTGGAGCATGCGGCGCCGGTGGTGGGCACGCTCGCCGAGGCCCTGCCACAGGGTGGCAAGATCCCGCCCGACTGGCGGAGCATCATCGCCGAGGCCATCGTCAACGGCCTCGACGTCGTGTCCGGCCTGCACGAGTTCGTCTCCGACGACCCCGAGTTCGCCTCCCTCGCAGCGGCCCACGGCGTCGAGCTCATCGACCACCGGCGCCCACCCGAGCGACACGAGGTGGCCATGGGCCGGCGGCACGCACCGGGCAAGCACGTGATCCTGGTCGTGGGCACCGACTGCGCCATCGGCAAGATGACCGTGGCCCTCGAGCTGCGTCGGGCCGCGCAGGAGGCCGGCCTCTCGGCCGCCTTCGTGCCCACCGGCCAGACCGGCATCATGATCGAGGGCTGGGGCGTGTCGGTCGACCGCGTCATCAGCGACTTCATCAACGGCACCGCCGAGTGGCTCGTCGAGCAGGCCGAGGAGATGGGCGACTGGATCTTCGTCGAGGGCCAGGGCTCCATCGACCACCCGGCCTATTCGGCGGTCACGCTCGGCCTGGTCCACGGCACGACGCCCCAGGCCATGGTGCTGGTGCACCAGCCCGGCCGCAATGGCCACTTCGGCTGGGAGCGGGCTACCGGCGCCACGGCGCCCACGCTCTCGCTGGCCGACAACATCCGCCTTTACGAGGCCGTGGCCAACGCCGTCGCACCCTCGCGCGTGGCGGCGGTCGCACTCAACACATCCCTCCTCGAGGAGGAGGCGGCGCAGACGGAGATCGCACGTGTCGCAGCCGAGACCGGCCTGCCCGTGGATGACCCCTATCGCTTCGGTCCGCAGCGGCTCTTCGCCCAGCTGCGCGCGAGCCTGGAGGAGGATGGCTAGATGACCTTCACGTACACGACCGAGGTTCTGCACCTGCCCTTCCGCGACCCCTTCCGCATCGCGCGCCACGAGGACGCCGAAGCCAGCCAGACGGTGCTCACCCACCTTGAGCGGGACGGTGCTACGGGCCTGGGCGAGTGCTTCCCCGTGCCCTACTATGGCGAGACCGTCGCGACCACCGAGGCCGTCCTGCCCCTGCTCGCGGGCGCGCTCGACGAGCTCGGCCCGCTGCCGGCCGAACGGGCGCCGGCACTGGTCTGGCTGGAGCGTGCGGCCGATCTCATGGCGGACGTGCTGGGCAACCACGGCGGCGCCAAGATGGGCCTCGACACCGCGCTCCACGACATGGTCGGGCGCGCCCTGGGGCTGCCTATCTGGGAGCTCATCGGCACCTCCGATCGACTGCCCCCTACCGACTACTCGCTGGGTATCGACGTGCCCGCGACGGTGGCCGAGCGGGCCCGGCGCGTGGCCCACTTCCCGGCCCTCAAGATCAAGGTCGGTGGCCCGGCCGACATCGAGACGCTGGAGGCGGTGCGGGCGGTCTTCAGCGGCCCGCTGCGCGTCGATGCCAACACCGGCTGGGAGCCCGAGGCCGCCGCCGCGCTCATCCCCGAGCTCGAGCGTCTCGGGGTGGAGCTGGTAGAGCAGCCCTTCAAGGCGCGCATGCTGCCGCAATTGCGCTGGCTGCGCGAGCGCTCCAGCCTGCCCATCATGGCCGACGAGTCGGCTGTCTTCGAAGCCGACCTGGCCATGCTCGACGGCGTCGTGGACGGCGTCGTGGTCAAGCTGGCCAAGTGCGGCGGCATCGGTCCGGCGCTGCGCATGATCCGGCGTGCTCGCGAGCTGGGCCTGAAGCTGATGCTCGGCTGCATGGTCGAGTCGAGTGTGGGCGTGGCCGCCGCGGCCATGGTCGCGAGCGAGGTCGACTGGCTCGATCTGGACGGCAGCCTGCTCCTCGCCGACGACCCCTTCGGCGGGCTCGAGCTGGGCCCTGACTGCCGCTGGCAGCTGACCTCGCAGCCGGGCCTGGGTGTCCACCGCAAGCCCGACGCATGACCCCTGTCAAGCGGGCCGGATGACCCTTCCCCGCGGCGCTTCGCCGACCGGATATGCACGCAAACGGGCACTGTGGACAAGGTCGTGGACAACTTCGTGGACGAGCCGCTAGCGCGCCCCGAAACGGCCGACGTATCATCTGCCGCAGCCGCCCGGGGGGTCCCGGGATGGCGCAAGGAGAGGGAAGCCCCGGGGTCTGCGGACATCCCCACCGGGCTCAAGCGCGTCGTCGCGCACGGTCTTGCGCAACGGCGTGCGTATTGAATCTGTTTCAACGCGGGTGCGTCTTCGGCGTGCCTGCAGAAGGTGGGAGAGGGTGTCGAGAGAACGACTGGGCAACGTGCTGTCCGAAACGGTCGAAGAGCATCACAGGAGCGGCGGGTCAGACGCGACGCGAGAGGTCGTGACCCCGCCCGATACCTCCGGCGAAGCGCCCTTCGACCCCGATGCAGAGGCGGAGGCGTTCGTGCGCTTCTGCTATCGCCGGCGAGCAGTGGCCTGGCCGGAGCTCTACGACGAGATGTGCGCCGTGGCCGCACGTGGCGACTACCACGGCATGGACTACGAGCAGCTGCAGCGGCTGGGCATCGGCTTCGCGCTATCCGCGCTCCCCCGCCTGGCCAAGCTGGCCGAACGCGTCATCGCCCAGGAGCGTGGACGCCAGCCGGTCGCCGCGGTCGCCTGATCAGCTCGGCTCCGGCTCGTCCGGGCCGACCGGCTGCTCCATCGAGATCATGGCTCCGAAGCCGACCCAGCGCTGCTTCCAGCGGAACGACTCGACCTTGGTCACGCGGTAGCCGACGCGCTCGTACAGCGCCTTCGCTCGCGGGTTGCTGTCGATGACGTCAAGGCGCACGTAGCGCTTGCCGTGGCTGCGGGCGGTCTGCCTGATCTCGGCCAGGAGCCTGGTGCCGATACCCAGGCCGCGCGCCTGCGAGGCGACGGCGATGCCGTCGACGTAGACCTCGTCGGCCTTGGGCTCGGGGTCGGCCATGCGCGAGCCCCACACCGCCCACAGCGCGCCGGTCCAGCCCAGCAGGTCGCGGTAAGGTCGCGGATCCCAGGAGCTGCCCAGCGTCCCGCCCGCGAAGGGCGCCCCTCTCGAGCTCAGCCCGGCGGCGCCGAGCAGCTCGTCGCCGCGCCGGGCCACGAGGATGTTGTCCAAAACCAGGGCTCGTTCGACGAAGGCCATGCGCTTCTGCTGGTCACGCACGGCCATGCGCATCTTCTCGCCGAAGGCCTCCTCGTAGATGGCCACGGCCTGGTCGCGCAGCTCGTGGGGCAGACCGAGCTCGATGGTCACCTCAGGGTCGCTCACGGCCACAGCCTAGCGTCGTCCGCCAGTGTCCGAAGCGACCGATGGCCCTAGTGCCCCCAAGCCGGCGACTGGCACCCTGGGCGCATGCAGACCGACCGCTCCACGCAGCCACTTCCGACGCCCCGCACCGACAGCAGCATGGCCCTCGAGGCCGCGCTTGCGAAGCGCCACACCGTACGCCACTTCCAGCCGCACGCGCTCACGCTCGATGAGATCGGGCAGCTGCTGTGGGCGGCACAGGGCGTGACCCATGGGGACGGCCGGCGCACCGCACCGTCGGCCAGCAACCTCAAGGCTCTCGAGACCTACGTCATCACCGAGATGGGCATAGACCGCTACCTGCCCGACGAACACGCGCTCCAGCCGCTGCACGACGGCGACATGCGCTCGGCACTGCAGGAGGCGACCGGCGGCCAGTCCTTCGTCGGGACGGCCCCGCTCATCGTGGCCTTCTCCATCGTGCCCGGCCGCATCGCGGGCAAGCACGGCGAGGAGCGCGGCGTGCGCTACTCGGACTTCGAGGCCGGGCACGCTGGCCAGAACCTGCTGCTGCAGGCGGTCGCGCTCGACCTCGGTGGCGTGGCCGTGGGCTCGTTCGATGACACCGCCGTCTGTCGGCTGCTCGAGCTGCCGGACGGCGAGAAGCCGCGCTACCTCTTCGCTCTCGGCCGCCCGGCCTAGCGCCTCAGGCGCGGATCTGGCGCCGGGCCAGCTCGGCCTCGATGGCGCGCTCGGCCTCGACGTACTGGTCGATCTGCATGCGCAGCTCGTTGGCCTCCGGCCGATAGAGGTGTACCTGGCCCTGGAGGATGTAGCTCAGCCGGCGCGAGGTCATGCGCACGTGGTCGAGGTTCCTCATCAGGACCAGCGGGTCCATCGAGGCCAGGTCGTCGGGGTGGTACATCGGGCGCTGCATCGCGCCCGAGTATAGCGACGCCGTCGGCGACCTAGCGTTGCGGGACTACACTCGGCGGCACGGGGGCCGGCGGCGCTGAGGCGCCACGACACGGAGGTGGGCCATGACGGTGATGAAGGTCGAGCGGGACGTGGCCGCGCCCGCTGAGCGGGTCTGGGCCATCTGCACCGATCTCGATCGGACCGGCGAGGTCATCAGCGCCATCACTTCCCTGGAGCGGACCGATGGCGGCTCCGGCTTCGACGTCGGCACCGCCTGGCGGGAAACGCGCGTGATGTTCGGCCGCGAGGCCACCGAGTCGATGGAGGTCACCGGTATCGACGAGGGGCGCTCCTACGTGGTCGAGTCGACCTCCCGTGGCGTGCGCTACAAGTCGACCATGCTGGTCGAACCCAGGGGCGATGGCGCCTGCCGCCTGGTGTGGGAGTTCGGGGCCGAGCCGCTGACCACGGGCGCCAAGCTGATGTCGGTCGTGGGCCGCCTCTTCGAAGGCTCGACGCGCAAGGCCCTCGTGGCCGATCTCGATGACATCGCCGCCGCCGCAGAGGCGGAGGCCAAGCAGTAGCGCACATGGAGGGGATCTGCCCATGAGCACGGTCGATGGCTTCCCGCCCATCTCCGACTACGCCTTCATCAGCGACTGCCACTCGTTGGCGCTGATCGCTCGTGATGGCTCGATCGAGTGGGCCGTATTCCATCGCTTCGACGGGCGGCCCGTGTTCGCCCGCATCCTCGACCGTGACATCGGCGGCTTCTGCCGGGTCGCTCCCACGGCGACCGAGGTCGGGATCGAGCGCCGCTACCTGCCCGGCACGAACGTGCTCGAGACCACCTTCACCACGGCGCAGGGCGTGGTCACGCTCACCGACTTCATGCCCGTCGAACCCGACCCCGAGGAGGTCGGCAAGGCCCATCGACTGGGCGCTCGCCACTCGCTCATCCGCGTGGTCCGCGGCGTCAGTGGCGCCGTCGAGGTCGGCCTCACCTTCCGCCCCCGCTTCGAGTACGGCCTGACCACGCCCTATATCACCGATCTGGCGGAGGATCTCGTCGTGGCCGCCGGTGGTGCTGACGCGCTCCTGCTGGAGAGCGAGATCGGTCCGCTGCCCAAGGACGGGCGGGGCGGGGTCGACGCGGCGGGCGTGGTGCGGGCCGGAGACGAACGCGTCATCGCTCTCACCTGGTCCACGCCGGCACGGCTGGAGACCTCGCGCATCTCGCATGATGAAGCGGTGCAGGAGCTGGACGCTACCGTCCGCTTCTGGCGGCGCTGGACGGAGCACACGCGCTACGAGGGGCCGTACCGGGCGGCCGTCGAGCGCAGCGCCCTGGCCATCAAGGGCCTCACCGACGGGCGCACCGGCGCGGTCATCGCCGCCGCCACTACCTCGCTGCCGGAGACCATCGGCGGCGGCCGCAACTGGGACTACCGCTACACCTGGGTGCGCGACACGACCACCATGCTGACCTCGCTCATCCGCCTGGGGCACGACTACGAGTGCCGCCGCTTCGCCCGCTGGATCCGGGCCACTACCGCCGGCCGGGCCGACGAGATCCAGATCATGTACGGCATCGGCGGAGAGCGCATCCTGACCGAGACCGAGCTGCCTCACCTGGCGGGCTACCGCCACTCCGGACCTGTGCGCATCGGCAATGGCGCCTGGGACCAGACGCAGCACGACACCTACGGCTGGCTCCTGGCCTCGACCTGGTTCAACACCGCCCACGGCGGTGAGTTCGGCCGCCACGCCGACCCCCACTACGAGCGTTTCCTGGAGGACATCGTGGAGCTCGCCATCGACGAGTTCGACGTGGTCGACGAGGGCATCTGGGAGGTCCGCGGCGGCGCCCGCCACTTCCTCTTCTCCAAGATGCTGATGTGGCTGGCGGTCGACCTCGGCATCCGCCTCATCGAGGAGCACGATGGCGCCGACGCCGTGCCCGCCTACTGGCGGCCCGCCCGCGACAGCATGCGCCGGCGCATCGAAACGGAGGGCTTCGATCCGGCGCGCGGGGTCTTCACCCAGGCCTTCGGCTCGACGGCGCTCGACGCGGCCGCGCTGCAGATTCCCAACATCGGCTTCCTGCCCGCGGACGACCCACGTGTGCTGGCCACCATCGAAGCCATCGACGAGGAGCTCGGCGTCAACGGACACATCTACCGCTATCGCAGCGACGACGGCCTCGAAGGGGAGGAGGGCACCTTCGTCTTCTGCACGCTGTGGATGGTCAACGCCCTTGCCCGCAGCGGGCAGGTCGAGCGGGCCAGGGAGCGCTTCGAGATGGTGCTCGCCCACGCCAACGACCTGGGGCTGCTGGCCGAGGAGATCGACCCCCATACCGGCGAGCAGCTGGGCAACTTCCCGCAGGCCTTCAGCCACGTCGGCATCATCTCCGCGGCGCTGGCCATCGACGCGGCCGAGAAGCACGAGGACGGCTGGATCCCCGGCGCACTCAGCGCACGCTAGGATCACGACCGGGAGCCGGGTCCCGAGCGGTCCGCCGGCGAGGGGAGGCGTCTGGTGCGGTGTGCGCCCGTACCCATCGCTGGTACGGCGGGACGTTCGAGCGGGGGGCTGACCCGATGGTCTGGGCGAGGATGGACCAAGCGGCCGGAGGCAGAGCCCAGCGAGGAGGTCGGCCGGCCGCGACCACACGGACCACTATCGCCAACGTCACCAGGAGGACGCCGATGACTGCCCTGCCCACGCTGCCCCCGCCTGGCCAGCCACCGGTCCTCGACCTGGTCGGCAACCCCTCCCTGGACGACCAGCCGCACGAGGCGGAAGCCCCGGCCTGGCAGGTCTTGTCCACGGCCGATCCCGGTGCTGAGCGCGTCGTCCGCGTGATGCTGATCGAGGAGCTCGAGCGTGTAGCCGCCCACATGGGCGAGCTGCTCGCACCCGACAAGCGAGTGCGCCTGGTGGAGACGGTCTCCGATGGCAGCAAGGCCGTCGAACGCATCACCGCCGAGCAGCCCGACCTGGTCATCGTCGACGCGCTCCTGCAGGGGCAGGTTTCCGGCGCGGACGTTGCTCGCTCGATGCGGGCCGCGGGTGCCGACATCCCCATCGTCTTCCTGACCGTGCCCGACCAGCCGTTGACGCTGAACCCGGAGCTTGGCGAGGCCGAGGTCGTGACCCTGCCCGTCGACGGTCACGTGCTCCTGACCACCGTTCTCGCCGCGGCCAAGAACCACCATGGCCCAGCCGCGTCAGCTCCGGCCGGCACCATCGCCGTCTTCTCGGCCAAGGGTGGCGTCGGTCGTACCGCCATCGCCCACAACCTCGCCGTGGCCATGGGCCAGGCGGCCGGGACGCGTGCGGTGCTGGTCGACGGCGATCAGGTCCACGGTGACCTGCGCCTCCACCTCGAGGCACCCGAAGACGCGCCCTCGCTGCTGCAGTTGCCCACCGGCCACGTCTCCGAGGACGATGTGGCGCCGCTGCTGTGGCAGGACGGGACCGGCCTGGATGTTCTCCTGGCGCCGCCGCGCATGGAACAGGCCGACCTCATCATGCTCTCTGACATCCGCCGGGCGCACCACACGCTCAAGCAGATGTACGACCTCGTCGTGGTCGACGTGCCGGCGGTCATGGACGATCGCACGCTGGCCATGCTCGATGAGGCCGACGTCGTTCTCGACGTGACCACGCCGCGACGCGGTGCCGTGCGCAAGACGCAGCGCTGCCACGCCGTGCTCACCGCAGCCGGCTTCCCCATGGACAAGATCCTGACCGTGGTCAACCACGCCGACCCGGACTACGACCCAGCCGAGTTCGCAGCCGAGCTGGGATGGCAGCCGGACGCGGTGCTCATGCACGATGAGCGGCTGGCCTCCGGTACGGTGGGCGCCGGCTCGTCCATCGTCACGGCCTACCCCGACTCGCTCTTCAGCCACGGCTTCAAGGGCCTGGCCGAGGTGCTCGCTTCCCGCATGCCGGAGAGCTCCGCGCAGCCGGTTGCCCGCGCCGCCTGAGAACGACCCCCGCCGACTTGGCGCCTGCCCCGTCGCCGACCCCACGCTTGCCCCGCCTTGGGCCACTCTGTGCCTCAGAATAGGCACCAGGCACAGGCTTCGGCAGGAGGGAACCATGAAGGTCGGCATCGTCTACGACACGCAAACGGGCATCACCGCCGGCGCGGCCGAGAAGATGGCCGAGGTCGTGCGTGCTTCGGGCCACGAGTGCAGCGTGGCCAACGTGTCCAACGCCGACAGCGCCCTCACGGGCGCCAAGGCGGTCGTGCTCGGGGCCTGGACCAAGGGCTGGTTCATCATCCGCCAGCACCCCTCTGAGCCGATGATGCGCTGGCTGGAGGATGCTTCGCTGACCGGCCGGCAGGTGGCCGTCTTCGCGACCTACAAGCTGGCGGTGGGTTCGACCGTGCGCCACCTGTCAGATAGCGCCGAGTCCGCCGGCGGCAAGGTCACGGGCATGTACAAGGTCAAGGGGCCCAACGTGCCCGACGGCTTCCAGGGCTGGGTGGATTCGCTCGACAGCGGCGCCGCCGTCTAGCCATGGACCGGGGGTGGATCGGGGTCCAGGTGGCCGCGACCACCGCGCCCGCCCGGCTCGGCCCGATCGTGGCCGAGGTCGAGCGCCTGGGCTACGCGGAGGCCTGGCTGGCCGAGGACTACTTCGAGCTTGGCGGGATCGCCTCGGTCACGGCCGCGCTCGCGGCCACCGACGGGATGCCGGTGGGCCTGGGCGTGCTCTCGGCGCGCGTGCGGCACCCCGCGGTCACGGCCATGGAGCTGGCCACGGTCAGCGCTCTCCATCCGGGCCGCTTCATGGCTGGTCTGGGTCACGGCGTGCCCGACTGGACGGCGCAGATGGGGCTGCGGCCGAAGTCGCTCATCCGCTCCCTGCGCGAGGCCACGGTCGGGGTCCGGCGGCTGCTCGACGGTGAGGAGCTGACCGAGACGGGCGAGTACTACACCTTCGACCGGGTCCGCCTGCTGCATCCGCCGGCCGAGCACGTGCCCATCTACTTCGGCGTGCACGGCCCGCGCTCGCTGATGCTCTCCGGGGAGCTGGCCGACGGCACGCTGCTGGGCTGGTTCAGCTCGCCCGACTACGTACGCTGGGCCCGGGAGCGGATCGAGGAGGGAAGAGCCAAGGCCGGGCGCACGGATGCGCACGCCGTGGTCGTGCTGGTCGTGTGCTCCATCGACGACGACGATCCCGAAGCGGCACGTGCGGAGCTGCGGGCCTGGGCCAGCGAGCTTGTCGCCGCCCAGGCGGGGTCGCCGCACGCGATGGCCACCGAAGACGGGCGGCGCCTCGACGCGGCGGTCGATGCGGTGGCCGGGGGCGTGCTGCCGGACGAAGTCATCGGCGATTTCATGGCCGCCGGCTCGACCGCAGACTGCGCGCACTTCGTGCAGCGCCTGCTGGACGCGGGCGCCGACCGGGTCGTGCTCGTGCCCAACCCGGCCGGCCAGCGCTCTACGGACGCGATGGTCGAGCAGGTCCGCCGGGGGGCGAAGCTGCTCGACTGACGCTGGTGGGGTGGCGAGGCCTACTCGAAGTCCGTCGAAGCTGCCTCCGGCAGCGGCGGCAAGCCACCCGTGAACACGACGCCACTGACTTCGAGGACCGAGGACTGGACGGGCTGATCCGCAGCCAGGATCGCGGTCAGGCCCTCGTACCCACCTTGGCCGGAGAGCACGGTCTGGTGGTGCCAGCCCCCACCGTTGACACCGCTGTAGGCGCGGCCGGTCCCGACCCACGAGCCGCCGTCGTTCTCGATGTAGAGGGTGAACGACTTCGGTCCACCGGAGCTGCCGGTGATCCGGTGGTCGTTCACGCGCGACCGACCCATGCCGTTCAGGCGCTCATCGTCGAAGTCGTGTTCGAACGTCCACTGCTGGTCCATCAGTGCGCGGCCCCAGTCCCGCGCCACCGTCTCGCCGTAGTCGTCGATCGACAAGGTCCGCATCGTGCCGCTGAAGGGGGCCATCTCGGCAGGTTCGGCGGGCGCTGCGGCCGGCCCGACGGACCCCTCGGGCTGGTTCGCCGGTAGCGCGAGCGCCAGCGCGCCCACGAGCGCGAGGGAAGCGGCCAGGCCGATCATCTTGGTTGCAGAGATCATCGTTGTCGTTCCTCCGATGGGTGCGGGTACCGACCTGCCTTGGCTTGAGGTCGGCGGGGATTCCTGGTCCAGGTCCTGCTCGTCCATGGCCCCCGCGGTGGGCCTCGGGCCGGGCAGGAACCACAGCCAGCGTCGGCGTTGTCGGGTCTGGTGGATCTGGCCCATGGCACGGGCCACGTTGTCGTTCGGCTGGCGAGCCGGTCGGTCGCTGCCCCGGAGCCAGGACGAGATGCGGGCGGCGAAGCGCTCGTCGATCATCGCGGCACCCCCTTGGCCCACTGGCTCGCACTACCCGCGGGGCGGGCGTCGGCCTCGATGGCGGCACGCAGCTCGGTCATGGCGCGATGGAGTCGAGACGCCACGGTTCCGCTGGGGATGTCGAGAGCGTCGGCGACCTGGTCCGTGGTGAGGTCGAGCAGGTAGCGCAGCACGATGACCGCGCGGTGCTCGACCGACAGGCGGGAGAAGCCATGCTCGAGCTCGTCGAAATCCTCGACCCGGTGGAGCTCGTCTTGCGCGACCGGTGCGCGATGGGTGTCGAGCGGGATGACCCGGGTCCACCGACGCGACCCTTTGGCCTCGTCGTAGCAGGCATTCACGACGAGGCGGTAGGACCAGGCCTCGAAGCGGTCGGCATCGCGCAGCTGGGGGAGCTTGCGCCACATCTGGACGAGGGTCCGCTGGACCGCATCGTCAGCGGCGTCGTCATCGCGCAGGACGCCTCGCGCCACCCGGTACAGCCGTGCGTGCGAGGCGACCGCCAGCGTCTCGAACGCCGACTCATCACCCCGTTGCGCTCGTGCCACCAGCTCGCGGTCCATGCCCCCACATCCGCTGCTCGCCGGCGTTTCGGCCGCCGGTCGGAGGACCGTCAACCTCGTCCTCTACACGATACGACTGTCGGGGTAGCGGGTTTCATTCCGAATCAGGAGGCTGGTACCGACTTCAGCCCCGAGAGACCAGAATGGGCTCATGCAGCTCGGGAAGCGCGTGCGCCGTATCGGCGTCGATGTGTGGGGTCGCTTTCGCCAGGACGACGTCATGGGCTTGGCGGCGGAGCTCTCGTTCCGCTGGCTCCTGGCCCTCTTCCCGCTGGCCATCATGACGGCGGCCGTGGCTGGGTTCGCGGCGGAGCGCATCGGCGTCGAGGACCCGACCCAGGAGATTCTCGATGCCGTCGGCGCAGGCCTGCCGCCAGAGGCCGCGGAGACCCTGCGCCCGCAACTCGACCGCGTCCTGATGAGCCAGGATGGCGGCCTGCTGACGCTGGGTCTCGTGCTCACCGTCTATGCCGCTTCCGCGGGTATGCGGGCGATCATCAAGGGCTTCAACAGGGCTTATCGCGTGGACGAGAAGCGGCCATTCTGGCGGCAGGTCGCGGTGGCCATCGGGCTCACGGTCCTCATGGGCACATCGGTAGCGGCCTCGTTCATCGTGCTGCTCGTGGGACAGGTCGCGGCCAGCGATATCGCCAGCCTCGTGGGACTCGAGGACGCGACGTCCACTGCCTTCGAGCTGGCGCGCTTCCCGCTCGTCCTCTTGGCCCTGGGAGCCGCATCGGCCTTCCTCTACTGGTCAGCTCCGGCCCGACACCCGCGCCTCCGCTGGGTGCTGCCCGGGGTCGCCGTCTTCGTGCCGGGCTGGATCATCGCCACGGTGCTGTTCTCGATCTACGTCGAGAACTTCGGGTCCTACGGCGATACGTACGGCACGCTCGGAGGGGTCATCGTCCTGCTGCTCTGGCTCTACCTCACGTTCGTCATCCTGCTCCTCGGGGCGCAGTTGAACGCAGCTTTCCAGCGGGAGTTCGACGGCCCCGCGGCGCCCGATGGCATCCCGGACCCGACGTAGCCTCGCGCCCTCCGTCACACGGAGGCGACGAACCGGCGAGGGCGGTGATGGCGTCGAGTCCTTTGTATCCGCTCTCG
>Ga0316198_10001162_pt1 | contig 15235 bp, 5 predicted proteins | sample OudBieAanoxic_MG_FD_204935 | JGI IMG/M metagenome (GOLD analysis project Ga0316198, IMG submission 204935) | Coastal sediment microbial communities from Oude Bieten Haven, Netherlands - site A anoxic | ecosystem: Environmental > Aquatic > Marine > Coastal > Sediment | place: Netherlands...
CAATCCTTCATTGGCGCAGTCATTATTGGATTAGGCACCAGTTTGCCTGAACTCGCTATCTCCTTAAATGCCTTGTCAAAAGGTCAGACAAGTTTATCTGTAGGGAACATTGTTGGGAGCAATATCTTTGACCTTTTGGTTCCTCTGGGCCTTGGTTCCCTGATTTCAGCCATAAAGGTGGATCAATATATTCTACGATTCGACCTCCCAATACTGTTTATCTATAGCATCATTTTCATTTGGTTTTTAATACGAAAAAAAGGGATACAGAAACACGAAGGCCTGGCTTTAGTAATTCTTTATCTCGCTTATGCAGTGGGCAAAAACTTTATGAATTGATTGACATAGACGGATGGGATATATTCTCTCCATCATTATCAATGCTGCCCTATTCGAAGCGCTGGTTTCCAATCAAGGGAAATCCCTTTATGAAAAGTGAGATGCTATCTGGGAGGAGCGCCCATTATTTTGACTGATATTATTTGATCCTGTGCCAGGGTGAAGTGTGCGAAAAATACAAGAATTAGTACTAAAATTTCACCATGCTTAGTCACCATTCTAGATATTATTTGAGCTATACCCCTAAATTAAATAGGGCAACATAAAATGGCAATGACTTAGATCAATTCAGACAGTTTAGGTGAGTTGTTTCTTTCATTAAAAAATGTGTTCAAGTACGAAGAGGAATTAGTTATGAGTGCCAAAAAGTTGTTGTTTTTAAGGCCTTAAAGAAAGCTAAAACAGAAGTGACATCCTTTTTAGATGAACCAATTTTTATAAGATTGGGTACAAAAAAGAATAAGATAGAGTTGTCCTGAGTAATGGATTTATGTGTTTTTAGAAGCGTCAAAACCAGCAGGAATTAGTAGGCACATAAAAATGCAAATAACATAGTTTTCATCATCCTCTTTTTGCATTTTACCAGATTTGATTGATAATAATGTCATTTATCGTAAAAATGCGACATTACATCCCCTTATAAACGGAATTAGCTATTATTAACCAATTTTATTAATAAATTGGTCCCATATCAATCCACCCCGGATTTTTCCTGAATTTGTGATAGTTATATTGTCTGGATTTGAAGGCATTCTTTTGCATCTAAGAAGAAGAATATTATTCTGGATTATTATTTATCTAAATAATTCTTGGCCGCTTGCTTTTGGTGAAAATATTTTATAAACATTTTTTTAAACCGCATAATATATTTTTGCTAAATCTTTTAAAATTAATATGAAAAGACTTATTAGTTGTATATTAGTTCCACCTCTAATCTATTTTTTAAATTAACCTAAGCGCAATTCTTATTGCTTTGCATCAGAAAATATATTCTGACGAAAGCTTTTGGAATAGTTAATTACCTGGTATGGCAAGGTGTAATCCACTGGCAGGCAAAGCCTGTAAAATAGAATTGGTCTTGCCTTAATGAATATTTCCCCCAATTAAATAGGATGTATCAGATGTACATCTTGTTATGCAATAACCAAAACCAATTTGCTAAATGAAGCACTTTTACACAAAAATTATGGCACATATTATCTGGACACCATTTAGGCAAACAGCTTTGCTCAAAAATACAGGTCTTTTTTTAATGCTATTTTGTATGGTTTTGCCAGTAGCAGCGCAAAAAGGAAAAGGTGGAAAGGGAGGTCCTAAAGGCAACAACAAAGAAATCACCCTCTTTACCTGTGCTGAAGAAATTGAAAATGGTCTATACCGGGCTTATTTTGGATACACAAATCCTAATAACGTGGCAATAAGTGTCCCTGAAGAGGATAGTTATGTTTATCTAAGTAGTAAAATAGATGATGATGAATATCAGGGTATACAAAAGTTTACTGTAAACAACACCTTTGAGCCTGGTACGGTAGAAAGGGCTTTTTCCGTGGTATTCAATGGTAAAGGGCATGCCAAATGGACCTTGGTTCAAAACGGCAATACAGAAACTAAGATACGAGCTGCTTCAGATTCTCCCGTATGTGAGGATCTCGGAACTATTTTTCCGGTTTTCGGAGGTGTTGGAAAGGTATTCACACCAATAGGGTCCGAGTTAACAGCATTGGGCACGGGCACTGCCGGAGATTTACCATCGGAATTAATATTCCAGCTGAATACAAATGAAGAGGTACTTATTGAAATCGTACCGGCAAATGGTAAAATGCAGGATGTCCTGGATTTACTCCAGCTTGCTGCACCCTCAGGATTTGGAAGATCATTGGCCAGCTTTATTGTAGACCCCAGCATTACCGCTACAAAATATGCTACTATAGATGTATACTTTCCTATCGATAGGTTATTGGAATTAAATGCATACGGCGATGGTACCATTGATACAATAATCAACTTTGCAAGACCTTTATATCTCCCTAATCTAAGTTCGGGCACCGTCACCTCCCAGGGAGATGGGGCTATGTTGACAAATGATCTGCGCGAATCATTTAGCGCCGGCAGGGATGAAAATGGTAACCGAATACCTGTGGATGGTCGTGGAATAAAAATTGGTGTGATTTCGGATAGTTATGACAAAGTCAACCCGGGAGAAGCCAATTTGGATGTTGATCAAAGTGATTTACCAGGTTTAGAAAATGACGAAGGAAATTTAACCCCGGTTGATATTATAAAAGATTTGCCAGGTAAGGGTTCAGACGAAGGCCGGGCCATGATGCAGATCATACACGATGTTGCGCCCGGAGCCGAACTTGGATTCTATACCGGGATCCTGTCTCCACGAGATTTGGCACTGGGTATTGAAATTATGTCCAATGATGATTATATGATCATAACCGATGATGTTACCTATCCTCTGGAACCATTTTTTGGAAATGGAGAAATAGCAGAGGCAATCAATGATTTCACAAATAAACCAGGTAGAGCTTACGTGACATCTGCAGGAAATTTTGCAGATAATGCACAGCAAGGCGTTTTTATGAACTCAAGTCCCTCAATTGTCCCTGATTTTCTTCCCACAGGAACAGTTGCCCACGTTTTTGGAACCAACACTGACGGTAGTGAGGATATAACTAATAAAATTAGTTTAGAGCCTGGCACTTATATGTTTGTTCTACAATGGGATGAACCTCAGGCATCTCAGGACTTTAATAATTCCACGCCCACAGACCTGGATATCTATTTGATAAAGGATAGCGGAGAAAGAATAGTGGATACTAATCGTGATAACGAATTTGGAGATTCTGTTGAAGCTATGCTATTTCAGGCTACAGCCAACTCCACTGCCAATATTATGATTACAAGTGCCAACGGACCGGCTCCCGCTAATTTAGCTTTTCGGTATATTGTCTTCAGGTCTGATGGTTTGGAATATTTGGAATATTTAGAAGGGGGACCAACCGTTAGTGGACATGCGATGACAGAAGCAGCAGTAACTGTGGGGGCTGTATTCCACGAACTTGCACAGAACCCATCACCGCAGGCCTTCTCTTCTTACGCCGGCGTTCTTTCAAACAATGTGGCGCTTAACGTTGACATCTCAGCACCGGATGGGGTAGACATTAATAATATTACTAATTTTGGTGCCGATACTGACGGTAGTGGATTTAATAACTTCTTTGGCACGTCAGCTGCTGCACCTCACGCGGCCGCGACCTTAGGTTTGTTGATATCAGCTCTGCCAACATGGTATCCTAACGGTTTACCTCAAGACCTGATTGATGATCTGGGCTTGGTAGTAGAGAATAATTCGAATGTACTGGGAGACCAGGCCCTGGCATTATTAAAAAGGGCAGCTATACCATCGGGCATCCCTGAACAGGCCGGAATAGGGCTTATTAATGCTGTGGGGTCTCTCCAGGATATAGCAACACAGACTGCCATATTAACAAAGGTTGAAGTGCCAGAAGAAAAAAAGGACAGTCTTAGTATAGTGCCTGTACAGGTAACGCTACTCGGAAAGTATATTCCAGAAAATCCAAAAGTTTTCCTGGGAGAAGGTGAGAGTCAGCAGGAATTGGAAATTATTTCGAGTAACGACACAGAAATTGTAGTTACGGTACCTCCCTTTGTAGGGGCACCGAATGCTTTGGTCAATACTATTAGTATCACTGATTCTGGTGAAGATGGCGGCAACTCCAATCCCTTGCCCATTATTGACGATGGAAGAATTGCAGTGAAAATATATGCAGATACTGTAGCTGTAGAATATGGTCAATCTTATCAATTCAGCTTTACTGCAGAAGGACTTCCGGAGGGTATTGAATTTGGTGATGAACTCCCCCCAATTAAGTTTGAATCACCTGCGGACGAACGTGCTCCTTTTCCAGGCGTAACGAATTATGCCATTACCCCTTCATTTGACACAACAAACGCAACAGCGGAGCAACTTGCAAATTCGGAGGGCTACGTGATAAACTTTGTCAACGGACTCTTACGTGTCACTAAAAAAGACCTGCTGATCACTCCGGAATCCCAAGAGATAGTATATGGAGAGGCGGTTAATGTTATTCTTAATTATGATTACAACACCGATGGAATTGAAGACAATGAGGATTTTCTGCAGACAATAAGCATAGCCCATGATGAAGACTTTTTTGAAGAAAACACCTTGATTTTGATTAATAAAAGTAGAGCGGTTATAAATCAAGAACAAATCCTGGAATTATTGAATGGTGGAAGCTGGATTTCCAGTGAAAGAGTCATCCAAAATAAATCCCGAGCTGTGATTAATAGTGAAACAGGTAATATGAATTTGCTCGATTTGGAGGAGCAAAATTTCATCAATTATTTTAATATTGAGCCCATTGGTAATAAGTCAAGAGCAGTAATTAATAAATCAAGAGCGGTAATAAATGGCCAAGATCTTTTAAATGATCGAATTGAATTAATAGATCCAATTAATAATAAATCTAGGGCTGTGATAAATGGAACAGGAATCATAAACGAAAATGGTTTTGAAGATTTTGAATCGATATTCGCCATAGTAGATTTTGAAGATGGAACCCCGGAAGGAGAAGAAGAGCGAAAAGTAGATAGAGTATACGCCACCAACTTGTTAACAGGCCTTGATGTTAACGTAGGTGAGGTACCGTCATTAATTTTTCCCGGAGCTTTCCTTTCTTTCCAATCTAATAACTTTAATATTCAATACGGTTCGGCCAATATTTCCATAACTCCGGCTACTTTAACGGCTGTTACTGATGATCTGGAAATTGCATACGGCACGTCTCTGACTGCTTCCGATTTCAGTACAGTTATAACAGGCTATGTATATGGGGAAACTCAATCAATAGTTTTCCCTTCCGAGGATCTACCAGAAATAGGGGAAATCCCTTACTATTTCGTCGATTCGGAAGGTAATGAATTGGAAATTGGGGAAGTTAATGAGATCGGATCTTACCAAATTAAGATCAAAAATCCAAGGAACTACATCTTTGACTATATGGGGGAGATAGGTACGTTGAATATTGTTAAAAGAAGTTTGAGAATAACCACAGAACCCATATCCATAGTGTATGGTAATCTTCTTTCTTTGGAAGACTTCACAACTACATTTGAAGGGTTTGCGGACGGTGAAGATGAAGCCACCGTTTTCACTGAAGGGGTACCCTATTATTTGGTGGATACCCAGGATAACCGATTCGAAATTTCGGACCTTATTGAAGTCGGTGAGTATAGGATTAGGATTGACAATCCTCAGAATTATACTATTGAATACAGTGAAACTCATGGAAACGTTGATGTCAATAAAAAGGGCCTTAGTGTTATTACAACAGCACTGGAATTGGAATACGGAACACCATTAACCACCGATGCTTTGCAAACCACTTTTGAAGGCCTTGCTCAGGGAGAGGACGGAACTTCTGTATTCCCCGACGGGATTCCTTATTATTTTAAAGTTGGAAGTTCGCGGATAGAATTAGAAGAGGTAAGAAATGTTGGTACTTACCAGATCGGCATTGATGAAACGGCAACTATTCCTAAAAATTATTTCCTTGAGTATGGGGTTAATCATGGGGATCTTAACATTACGCCAAAAGAATTGATCATTGAACCGCAGTCTGTCATCAAAGAATATGGACAACCAATTACTGCGGGTGAGATAGATCTCTTATTTACCGGGTTTGCTTATGATGATGATTCTAATGTCGTATTTTCTCAGGGAATAATTTATTATTTTATAGATGAGAATGATCCCGGATCCACATACCTCGACGTTTTCCCCAGAGACGTAGGTAGTTATGAAATAAAGATTAATGAAGATGAGACGTTCTTTGAAAACTACACTTTGGCTTATGCCATTACTAGTGGGCGTTATACCATTGAGAAAAAGGCATTGTCCTTTGCGATCAATGATCTGGTTATCGAAGAAGGAGATGTTATTTTGAATAGCGATATTAGCCTTCAAAGCAATCCGGTAGGCTTTGTTTACGAGGATACTACTTTTTCAGTCTTCGGTAACACCATTCTGTATTATTTCGTGAATGCTCAAGGTGTATCTTATGTACCCGGAGATACAGGAATATTCTTTATACTAGTTACAGAACCCAGTAATTATTTTATTGAATACAGTACTCCTGCAGTTATCTATATAAATGCTGATGGCAATGACAGGAAGATAAGAGCTTACCTCGATTGTGTTCAGGAAAATCCAGGTGATCCAAGTGGCTTCGATTTCATTGCAAATTACAGGTATGAAAACCCGAATAATGAGGTTGTGTATATAGCAAATGGACCTTTGAATAAAATAACGGGCGATGGTAACTTTATAGGTTCACCACCTACCGCATTTTTGCCAGGCGAGGGTACTTTCCAGATTCTTTTTGACGGTCAAAATATTAAGTGGGAATTAACTTCAGGGGGCAGTACTAATCCAAGTTCTACTACTTCTGATGCGAATGCAGACTCTTCAAAATGCAGTTCAAACATTAATGATGAAGAGCTAAATCCTTCTTTTATCCTTTATCCAAATCCAGTTGTTAATGGGACCTTATATATCGATAAGACAATTAATGAACAGGTAGATGTAGAAGTTTTTGATTATTATGGAATACTGAAGTTTAGTAAGAAATGGAATAATGCAGGAACCTATGAAATTAATATGGCTTCCTACCCTCCTGGTATGTATATTGTAAGGATGACCGGCAAGAAGGATATCTGGGTATATTCCGTAATTAAAATATAAAATGACATATTTCCTCTTAAAGGGTATGAAAAAATGGTCAATGCGAACATGTATTTTTCTGCTGCTAATAGTTGCGCAGCTGATACATGGACAAAATACCTCCATTGATAGTCTTTTGGGAATTCTTCAAACAGGGCGGCAAGACACCGCAAGGGTCGCTGCCCTGAATGCTTTGAGTTTGGAATATATACAAATTGACGAATTAGACCAAGCCAGTGACTATGCCGATAAGGCCATTACACTGGCAGATCAAATAGATTTCAAAAAAGGTAAGGCCTACGCCCTTAAACATAAAGGAATAGCCGAGTATTATCAAGGTAAGTATAAAGAGGTTCTGGAGAATTGGACACAATCCTTACAGACTTTTGAAGCCATCCAGGACACCTTGGGGATTGCCAATTTGTCTAGTAATTTAGGGGGGGTGTATTACGATCAAGGTAGTCTTGCTAAAGCCTTAGATTATTATTTAGAGTCACTAAGTCTCTCAGAAAAGTTAAAAGACCCAGTGAGAATTACCTCTGCTTTGCTTAATATAGGATCAGTTTTCAGTCAAACGAATGACTACGACAAGGCCTTAGACTATTATAAACAAGTTGAACCATATTTAGCAACTTTGAATAACATACAACTTCAGTCCGCTTATTTATGGGGATTAGGTGAAGTTTATAGCAAAAAAGGAGATCATGAAAATGCCTTAAAACAATATAAAGAAGCTTTGGCGATCAATAAGGATACCCCTGAATACGCCCATATACTTACAGCTATTGGTAAAGAAGAACGTCAGATTGGAAATATTCAAAAAGCTGTTGAATATTTTGATTTGGCATATAAGACTGCCAAAGATTCGGACCAACCTTTGGATCAAGTACGAACACTTTTGGCTATAGGCAATACCTATAAAAATAGTGATCCAAAAAAAGCTCTTGTAGTTTATCAAAATGCTGAGAGTCTGGCGGTTGATATCGACACTAAGGAAGAGCTAAGAGATATTTACAAGGGTAAAGCTATAGCCTATGAAACAGTAGGGCAATACAAAAATGCCTATGCCTATCAGAACAAATATTTGGAACTAAAGGACGAATTATTCAACATTGCAACCGATGATAAGATACGTGGACTCCAATTTGAATTTGACCTTGAAAAGAAAGATAATGAAATAGGGCTCCTTGAGCAGGAAGCCCAAATTGCCGACTTACAGGCCAAACGGCAGAAGTATGTCATCTACGGCACTATTTTGGGGCTGCTTTTAGTCTTTGTACTTGCGGTAGGATCCTACAAAAGATACCGCTTCGTTAATAAAACCAATAAGATCATCGAAGAGGAAAAAAACAGATCCGAAAACCTGTTACTCAACATCCTTCCGGATGAGACCGCCCTTGAACTAAAACAGAACGGAAAGGTAAAAGCCAAGAAATTTGAGTCAGTGACCGTAATGTTTACAGATTTTAAAGGCTTTACCAGTTATTCGCAAAACCTATCCCCGGAATTACTGGTTAAAACTGTGGATTATTATTTTTCAAAGTTCGATGCCATTATGGAAAAATATGGTCTTGAAAAAATCAAAACCATCGGCGACGCCTATATGTGTGCGGGGGGCCTACCTTTTCCTACCGAAGACCACCCCTATAAAATGGTGCAGGCCGCTTTTGAAATTGCTCAGGTAATGGAAGAAACGAAACTCAATCCACCTAAGGACATTGTTCCCTTTGATGTCCGCATAGGAATCAATACCGGAGGAATAGTTGCCGGGGTGGTAGGTACCAAAAAATTTGCCTACGACATCTGGGGAGATACGGTGAATGTAGCAGCCCGTATGGAATCCTTATCGGAACCGGGAAGAGTAAATGTCTCTCAAAGCACCTATTTACTAATTAAGGATAGTTATAATTGCGAGCACAGAGGGCAAATACATGTTAAAAACAAGGGGATGATGGATATGTACTTTGTAAATGATAAGAAAGAAAAACCTTTGATCAAAACACAGAAAGAGAATATTTTAAGCAGTTAATATTTTCTGAATACAACTTCTTGTTAAAACTCCGCAATCATTCGGATAGCGCCGGTAGCATTAACTTGTGACCCTGTAAATTCACATCCTACACCTGTTTGTACAGACCAATGGTCTGAGAACTCAATATGGACTTGGGGCATGACAAGCCATTCGGGTTCCTCCTCTTCATCAAAGTTCCCCGGATCGGAATTATTGAATTCCATTCCCAGGGTAATACGTTCACTGATTTTTGCAAAAACCGTTGCGTTAAGAAGCAATGTGGTGGTTTTATCCTGAGATTCTGAACCAACTTGCTGGCGTAAACCAACCAAGGCAAGCACACTCCATATTTCATTAAACTTGTAAGCCGGGATATAAAGCAGGCTGAAATCCCATTTGGCTTTGTTCCGTATCTTCTCAATCATAAACTGTGTCCCGTGAATAAAGCCTCCCGATTTTGAATAACCAAACGTGTACTGAAAGGCCAACTTAAAGGCTTCTACGGTTGTATCTTCAATAGGAAGTTCAAACTCTACTGCAAAATCATCCCAAATGGCATACTCAATCTCCGGTGCCCATTCAACAAAATGTGATGAGTTAGAACTTAATGGAAATTCAGCAAGTACATTAACCTCCAACTCTCCCTGTCTGGCTCCCAATTCTCGTACCAAATCAAAAACCATTGGCTCCGGGATATCAGGAATTTCTTGAGGCAATTGCTCTTGAGCAAACAAGGGTGACAATAGCCCGGAAACACATAGGACCAAGAAATAAAATCTTAAGATTCTTTTCATATAAACTAGTTGGTTATTTGCATGCCGGTTTTGGTTGTACTACCAATCCTTTACTGATTTTGAAGAAAATTTGGCATTAGATTTCTCAAGTGCAAATTATGTAAGCTATTCGTATCCATTTAAATTCGTGTACTGTCGTCAGTTACCCTTTTTATACTTCTTTTTTGCAGCCATTGTATACTGCGGTCTTACCTCATAATATCGTCTCCTAAAATACTCAAAATTCTCATAGAAACCCTTTCTGTTTACCGTCCATTATCCATATTTCAAAAAAGGGGGAATCTCCTATATATGTACGAATCTTCTCTAAATACCAATAAACTTCTATGCATTTTGTTAGGGAAGTTAAACTGTAACAATAAATTTTGTAAATTCCATCATTATAACTTTGAAAATACCAACCATTACCATTTTCCAACCAACTATGCTCAAAAATAGATTTACCACGCGCTTAAAAAAAGTAATTCCTTTTTTAAGCTTCTTTTTAATAATGGCCATTACACCTTTATTGGCACAGAAACAATTAGGGAAACCCTTTATAACAAATTACAGCTATCAGGAATATGATGGCAGCCCGATTAACTGGTGGGCGCTTGAAGATAAAGACGGTATTATGTATTTTGCCAATTCTGGCAGGGTACTTCAGTACGACGGTGTGACCTGGAACAAAATTGAGGGCAATATAGGCGCAAGAACAATGGTTAAAGACCCTGATGGAACTATTTTTGTTGGCGGAGGAGGAGATATCGGTTACTTAAGCCCCAACAAAACGGGGGAATTAGAATTTGTTTCCCTTCTGGATAAAATCCCCGAAGAACATAAAAATTTCAATGAAGTCTGGGAGGTAGATTACTATAAAGGCCGGGTCATTTTCAGAACAGAGTTTAAATTATACTGCTGGGATGGTGAAAAAATGAAGGTCATTGTTTCCGAAAATGGATTGCATGTCGGTTATGTTGTTCATGATACTTATTATTTACGTATTTGGGGAGTAGGACTTACAAGATTAATGGAGGATGATACTTTTGAAGTAGTACCGGATGGAGAACGATTTGCGAATGAAAGGGTTTATGTTATTTTGCCCTATGATGAAACCCAGGTATTAATAGGAACCCGTACACAGGGATTTTTTATTTATGACGGAAAAAAGTTTAAACCCTTTAAAACTGACATTGATGATCTGCTGAACGATAACCTTTATCTCCCCGGTGCTGCTCTAAAAGATGGCAGGTTTGTAATTAATTCCTTTAGTAACGGGGCCTTTTTAATAGACCATGACGGAAAACTTATTCAGGAGTATACGGTTAACAACGGTCTCCGGGATGGAGCTGTGGATTATACCTATGTAGATTCCAGGGGGGTCTTGTGGTTACCCTTATTTAATGGCATCTCTTCCATCAACCTCAATAATACTTTTACGACCCTGGACAGCGACATGGGCCTCCCTACCAATGTGGTTAATGCGGTACACCGATTTAAGGGAATATTATATATGACGGCCAACAATGGTATTTTTTACTTGGATGAGGATGCCAATAAAATAATTCAAATTGAAGGAACCCATGGCCAGGGAAATAATTTTATAGAGCACAAGGGCAGGTTGTATACAGGTACTGGCGGAATGGGCCTGGTTGAAATTACAGGGACCACTTTTAAATATGTCTTGCAAAGTCAGAATTATGATTTTCGTTCCAATTTTCTTTATCCGTCCAAAAAAGATCCTGATCGCTTAATAGTTGGTCATCAACAAGGTATTAAAGGATTCTATTTTAATCCCAGGACAGAACAATTTGAACTGGAATTCTCATTTTCAGAGCTAAGTACATCTGCCGGTGGCGGTGACATTTCTGAATCGCCGGAGGGGGATTTTTGGGTGGCTTCGTCAGAACGAGGAGAGGTTCATTTAGTAAAACCCGATTTTGAAGACGGGAAAATGAATTTCAGCGCTTCCAATATCACCACCTATACACAAGATAATGGCTTGCCGGATTCTTTTATCGGGCTTCTGGAAGTTAATGATGAATTAAATTTTATAGCGCCACAAACGGAGGAAACCTACGCTTTTAACAGTGCTGAAAATAAATTCGAAAAAAGAAAATTGTTCTTTGACCATTTAATTGGCTGGAACAGAAGAGGAAGATCAAACTTAATTAAGGACAGTGCGGGAAAAATATGGTTTAATGCCGGTTCAAGTATTTTTGTGGCTGAAAAGTCAGCCTCAGGAGAATACACCTTTAACACAGATACCTTTAGGCAACTAAACAATCAGGTGATTTGGGGTATTTACCCGGAGGACACAAAACCGGATGGCTCCCAAACCGTATGGTTTACTGGTCCTGACGGGATTGTTCGCTATGAAGGTAAATTAGAAAAACCGGCAACTCCTGATTTTCATGTTAAAATACGAAACCTGAGCATCGCCGGAGACTCTGTTCTCTATGCGGGAAATATCGATTTTCCTAAAAATTTAAAAGTCCCTTTTAAAGAAAATACCGTCGCCTTAGGTTATGCGGCTCCTTTATTTATAGGCCAAAAAGATATTACATATAGCACACAATTGGAAGGCCTGGACAAAACCTGGTCTGAATGGACCAAACAAACCACCCGGGAATATATTAATTTACCCTCAGGGAAGTATTCCTTTAAAGTAAAAGCAAAGAATATATATGGCGGTATTAGTCCTGAAGCCTTAGTTACCTTTTCCATTACCACTCCATGGTATGAAACGTGGTTGGCCTATGCACTCTATGTCTTAGGCTTCTTATTACTGGTTTATGCTATTGTTAAAACCAGAACCAACCTCTTAGTAAAACAGCAAAAAGATCTGGAAGATAAGGTAGAAGAGCGTACTAAAGAGGTTCAACAGCGCCTGGATGAATTGGATACTATTAACCATGTAAGTAAAGCGCTTACAGAAAAATTAGAACTTACAGAGCTGATACAGCTTGTAGGTAATGAGATGAAGAACCTGTTTAAATCGGATATTACGTATCTGGCCATATTAGACGAGGAAAAGGGGATTATTAATTTTCCCTATCAGGATGGTGATAATATGCCCCCAATGACTTTTGGTGAAGGGTTCACCTCTAAAATCATACAAAGCGGGGAAGCCTTGCTAATTAATAAAGACTCTGATATTGTTGCCCAATATGATAAGTATGGGATTTCCCAGACAGGTAAGCGGGCTATTTCATATTTGGGAGTTCCTATTCCTGTTGAAGACAAAGTTATTGGAGTGCTTAGTGTACAAAGTACACAACTGGCCAGCCGTTTTAATCAGGAAGATAAAAATTTACTAAATACAATTGCAATTAGCGTTGGAGTGGCCCTTCACAATGCAGAACTATATGAAGAAGCCAAAGAGGCAAAAGCAAAAGCAGAGGATGCCAATGAAGCAAAAAGTGCTTTTCTTTCAACGGTAAGTCACGAATTACGTACACCATTAACATCGGTATTGGGCTTTGCCAAAATTATCAGGAAAAGGCTTGAAGAAAAGATATTCCCGGCAGTTAAAGTAGAGGATCAAAAAATAAAAAAGTCCATGAAACAGGTAAGTGAAAACCTGAACGTAGTGGTCTCCGAAGGGGAACGGCTTACCAATTTAATAAATGATGTACTGGATCTTGCCAAAATTGAATCGGGCAGAATGGAATGGAACAAGAAACCTATTTTCCTTCAGGATGTGATTAGCAGAGCCATTGCGAGTACCTCGTCTTTATTTGAAGAAAAGGGGCTAAGCCTGAAGAAAAAGGTTTCGGAAGATCTACCGGTAGTAAGTGCGGATGAGGACAAACTTATTCAGGTTGTAATTAACCTTTTATCTAATGCAGTAAAATTTACAGATAAGGGATCTGTGGTACTTGAGGCATCATTAGATAACGGGCAAATCCTTGTTGAAGTTCAGGATACAGGTATAGGCATAGCCGAAGAAGACAGACATAAGATCTTTGAACGCTTCAGGCAAGCCGGGGATACCTTAACAGATAAACCCAAGGGTACCGGCCTGGGGCTTCCAATCTGCAGGGAAATTATTGAGCACCATGGAGGTATTATCTGGATGAAGAGCACCGCAGGGGTAGGAAGTACTTTTTTCTTTACTATCCCGGTTATGGGAGAAGGAACGGACAAACCCCCTATTCAATTAGAAAGAATACTTAAAAGCTTAAAAAAGCAAATTAAGCACTCCTCTCTAAACACCTTAAAAAAGGCGCAAACTATATTGGTCGTTGATGATGACACCCCTATTAGATCTCTCTTAAGACAGGAACTTACGGAAGCGGGCTACGAGGTAAATGAAGCCGCCAATGGCAAAGCAGCTTTGGATATGGTAAGAATGTCTAAACCAGATTTGATCATTCTCGACGTTATGATGCCAGAAATAAACGGATTTGATGTTGCAGCGGTATTAAAGAACGATCCTGCAACTATGGATATCCCCATAATTATATTGTCTATAGTTCAGGACAAGGAGCGTGGGTTTAGAATAGGTGTAGACAGGTATCTTACCAAACCAATAAATACGGAACATTTGTTTCACGAAGTAGAAGAACTACTGGAACAGGGAGTATCTAAAAAGAAAGTTTTAGTAGTAGATGAGGATGCATCTGCCGTTAAGACGCTCTCCGATGTATTGAATGCGAGGGGCTATAAAGTGGTGGAATCAAACTCAAAGGACTTTTTAGCAACAGCCACAAAATCCAAACCGGATATTATTATGCTTAACTCCGTTTACAATGGGGATCAAAAAAAATTAAAGGAGTTAAAACTTCAAAAAGGGATGGAGAACGTTATGTTCTTTATCTATGAATAACTATTAATTAATAAGGAAATATAAATATATGGGACAAAAGTTACTCATTGTAGATGATGAAGCACATATCAGAATGCTAATAGAGCAAACCCTGGAGGATTTGGAAGATGAAGGTGTTGAATTATTGTTTGCGGAGAATGGAGAAGAAGCATTAAACTTAATTCAAAAGGAGGAACCCAACCTTGTATTCCTGGATGTTATGATGCCCAAGATGAATGGGATGGAAGTCTGTCATAAAGTAAAAAAAGAGCTCAAATTATCACAAGTATATATCATACTCTTAACTGCAAAAGGTCAGGAAGTAGATCGTCAAAAAGGGCTGGACATGGGAGCAGACCGTTACATGACCAAACCTTTTGATCCGGATGAGATGTTGTCAATTGCGGAAGAAATACTGAAGATGTAAGTATGACAAGGCATACCAGTTCAAAGTACTATTTAAAAGCCCTGAAAAGTATCTTAAAAAAAAGCCATGGTTCAGAGCAGGTAATTGCTACTATCGCGGC
>Ga0316198_10001163_pt1 | contig 15234 bp, 10 predicted proteins | sample OudBieAanoxic_MG_FD_204935 | JGI IMG/M metagenome (GOLD analysis project Ga0316198, IMG submission 204935) | Coastal sediment microbial communities from Oude Bieten Haven, Netherlands - site A anoxic | ecosystem: Environmental > Aquatic > Marine > Coastal > Sediment | place: Netherlands...
CAGATCATGCGCAATGCCTCGCTTGCGGTGTTGCGTGAGATTGGCGTGGATACCGGTGGTTCCAACGTGCAGTTTGCCATCAATCCGAAAGACGGGCATATGATCATCATCGAGATGAACCCGCGTGTGTCACGTTCGTCGGCGCTGGCCTCCAAGGCGACCGGCTTTCCGATTGCCAAGGTCGCGGCCAAACTGGCCGTGGGTTATACGCTGGACGAGCTGAAAAACGAAATCACCGGGGGCGCTACGCCGGCGTCTTTCGAGCCGGCTATCGATTACGTCGTTACCAAAGTTCCCCGTTTTACCTTTGAGAAATTCCCGAAAGCGGAGAACCGGCTTACCACCCAGATGAAATCTGTGGGTGAAGTGATGGCCATCGGCCGCACTTTCCAGGAGTCGATGCACAAGGCGTTGCGTGGTCTGGAGACCGGTATTTACGGTTTTGACGAACTTGTCGATCTGAAACAGGATGGTGCGCGGGATTTTATTCGTCGGGAATTGCGTGAACCGGGCGCGGACCGGATTCTGTACCTGGCCGACGCGTTTCGTGCCGGACTCGATCTGCAGGAGATTCACGGTCTGACCCGCATTGATCCGTGGTTTCTGATGCAGGTAGAAGAGCTTGTTCAGATTGAAGCTGAGGTGCGAGACCAGGGTATTGGGCGTCTGGGTAAAGAAAGGGTACGCGAACTGAAACGCAAGGGCTTCTCCGACAGGCGTCTCGCCGCACTGTTGGCAATCGATGAATCGGCATTTCGTAAATTGCGCCATGAATTCGAAGTTCGCCCGGTATTCAAACGGGTGGATACCTGTGCGGCCGAATTTTCGACCGACACCGCTTATATGTATTCCACTTATGAAGAGGAATGCGAGGCCGATCCGGGCGGGAAAGACAAAATCATGGTTCTGGGCGGTGGGCCCAACCGCATCGGTCAGGGCATCGAGTTCGATTACTGCTGTGTACACGCCGCACTGGCAATGCGTGAAGACGGTTATGAAACCATTATGGTGAACTGTAATCCGGAGACTGTGTCAACAGATTACGATACATCGGATCGGCTGTATTTCGAACCGCTCACCCTGGAAGACGTGCTTGAAGTTATTCACAAGGAGCAACCCAGGGGCGTTATTGTCCAGTACGGTGGGCAGACCCCGTTAAAACTGGCACGCGATCTGGAAGCAGCCGGCGCGCCGATTATCGGTACCACGTCGGACTCGATTGATCTGGCCGAAGACCGTGAACGTTTTCAACAGCTGATTCATGAGCTGGACCTGTTGCAGCCGCCGAACCGGACGGCGCGCAGCACCGAAGCCGCGCTGGTGCTGGCCGGTGAAATCGGTTATCCGCTGGTGGTGCGTCCCTCCTATGTACTGGGTGGGCGTGCCATGGAAATCGTCTATAACGAGGAAGATCTGCGTAATTACATGGCGGCGGCGGTGAGTGTGTCCAACGAGTCACCGGTCTTGCTGGATCGTTTTCTGAATGACGCCATCGAGGTCGATGTCGATGCTGTCTGTGATGGCAGGAACGTTCTGATCGGCGGCATTATGCAGCACATCGAACAGGCCGGTGTACACTCGGGCGACTCGGCCTGCTCCTTGCCGGCCTACAGCCTCAGTAAGGAAATACAGGATCGCATGCGCGATCAGATGCGCGCCCTGGCCACAGCCTTGGAGGTCATTGGCCTGATGAATGCGCAGTTCGCAATCAAGGATGACGACATCTATGTGCTGGAGGTCAATCCGAGGGCCTCGCGTACCGTGCCCTTTGTTTCCAAGGCCACCGGCCTGCCGCTGGCCAAAATCGCGGCGCGTTGCATGGCGGGCAGATCACTGATCGAGCAGGGCGTAAGCCGGGAACGTGTGCCTGCCTATTACTCGGTGAAAGAAGCGGTTTTTCCGTTTATCAAGTTTCCCGGCGTCGACCCCCTGCTGGGACCGGAAATGAAGTCCACCGGTGAAGTGATGGGTGTCGGCCGCAGCTTTGGTGAGGCCTTCGCCAAGGCACAGATAGGCGCGGGTGAGGATTTGCCACGCTCGGGCAAGGTTTTCATCAGTGTTCGCAACGCGGATAAGGATGATGCGGTTCAAGTCGCAACTGAACTGGTCAAACAGGGGTTTACCATCGTGGCGACACGCGGTACGGCAGTGGCGATCAGCGCAGGCGGGATCAGCTGTGAACTCGCCAACAAGGTAAACGAAGGGCGGCCGCATATTGTGGATATGATCAAGAATGAACAGATCGATTTGATCGTTAACACAACCGAAGGTAAACAGGCGATCGCGGATTCTTACACCATCCGCGGCGCGGCGCTGCAGCACAAGGTACCGTACAGCACGACCATCGCGCACGCTTATGCAACGAGTCTGGCATTGACCTGTATCGATTCACCAACGGTAGAACGCTTGCAGGATTTACATCAGGAGCAGATAGCATGAACAAGGTTCCCCTGACCAAACGCGGTGCGGAAAAATTACGTGATGAGCTGCAGCGTTTGAAGACGGTTGATCGTCCGCGAATCGTCCAGGCGATTGCGGAAGCGCGAGCTCATGGCGATCTCAAGGAAAATGCAGAGTATCACGCCGCTCGCGAACAGCAGAGTTTTGCCGAGGGCAGAATCAGGGAAATCGAGAGCAAACTTTCTCACGCCAATATAATAGACGTTGCCAGTCTGGATGCTGGTGGCAAGGTCGTATTCGGGGCAACCGTTGATCTGGCGGATGAAGACAGTGGTGAAGAGCTCACTTATCAGATCGTGGGTGAGGATGAAGCGGATATCAAGGCGGGACTCATATCAATCAGTTCGCCGATTGCCCGGGCCCTGATCGGCAAGGAAGAAGGTGATGTCGCCACGGTAATGGCGCCGGGTGGCGAAAGAAACCTGGAAATCGTCGAAGTACGCTACCAGTAGCGTGAATAATACAGGACTGCTGGCCGGTGACCGCATTCTCCTGACGCTTTGGGTCGGCAGTTTGTGGGCAATTGGTTACATCGCTGCACCGGCTCTGTTTGCCACGCTCGAAGACCGTGCCCTTGCCGGAACGCTGGCAGGCGCCATGTTCGAAATTGTGGCTTACATCGGCATGGTGTGCGCGGCGCTTCTTTTGCTGTCCAACCAGCTGCGTAATCCCGGCCGGCGTTTGAACTGGCGGGCCGTTGTTTTGTCGATAATGTTTCTGTTGGTGCTTGCCGGTCAGTTTGTAGTCGCGCCGATGGTTGCGGAAATGCGCCTGGCCGGGACGAGTGCTTCGTCTGCATTTGCCCGCCTGCACGGTGTGGCAGCTACCGCTTATCTCATAACCAGTCTGTTGGGCCTGGCGCTGGTGGTGTCACCCGATAGCGCGGCTCAGCCCGGAGAATCGCGAAGGGCGTGATAATGAATCGTCGTAACGGTCAGACCGCGAAACGCGCAAGCACACAGCCTTCCGATCCTGGCATTGACACGTCCGCTGGACATGGTCGTCAGCGTGAACAGCATCGCAACCCCTTGCGCAAGCTTATTCCATTGCTGTTTATTGCCATTATTGGATTTCTCATCGCACGGGAGGAAGTTCCGGCCGTTCATGACTGGTGGCAGAAGACATTTTCTCCCGCCAGCTGGACGGTGCTGAATACCTGCAGGCAAGCGCTAACAGATGGATCCGGGAGCGGAAAATACCTGCGCGTCGTTGATCCGGGCGAGGTCCATGATACGATGGACGGGCCTTACGTGGACAAGCTGTTGATTGTGGAATTAGGCGCAAACGGCGTTGAGCAAAAGGCCGAGTATACCTGCTACCTGGATAAACAAGGCAAGCTCTTCAAGTTAAACCGCAGACCCTCCGGTAATCGGGGGGATTCTGCGTCAGCTGATGATTAAGCGGTGGGGGGCATGTGCTGGAAAGAGCCTGCCGCCCTGCAACTGAGTGATGTTTCTGGAGTGGAGCGGCTATGAGCAACACGATACTTCTCGGCGGTGCGGCTGGCAGGCAGGTGTTGCTCGATGCGGGCATGGCTAATCGCCATGGTTTGATCACCGGAGCGACCGGAACAGGGAAGACCGTTACGCTGCAGGTGCTCGCGGAATCCTTCTCGCGGCTGGGGGTTCCGGTGTTTGCGGCCGATATCAAAGGCGATCTTTCCGGGGTGGCCAGGGCGGGTAGTGAGCACCCTAAAATTGCCGAACGTGTGCAATCGATCGGCATCACCGGGCATGCGTTTGAGGGCTGTCCGACGGTGTTATGGGATGTGCTCGGGGAAAAAGGGCACCCGGTGCGCACAACCGTCTCGGAAATGGGGCCGGTGTTGCTCGCCAACCTGCTGGAACTCAATGAAACCCAGACCGGTATCCTGCATATCGCTTTTTCACTGGCTGATGATCAGGGCCTGTTATTGCTCGATCTCAAAGACCTTCGCGCCATGCTTAACTGGGTTGGCGACAATGCCAGAGAGCTGAGCCGTGAATACGGTCTTGTATCCAGGCAGAGTGTGGCCGCTATACTGCGCCGTTTGCTGGTGCTCGAGGAGTCAGGAGGCGATCGTTTTTTCGGCGAGCCGGCGCTGCGTATCGAGCATCTGCTGCAAAACGATTATTCCGGGCGGGGGGTTATCAGCCTGCTGGATGCCACGAGTTTGTATAACAGCGCCCGCGTTTACGCGACTTTCCTGCTGTGGCTGTTGTCAGAACTGATGGAAGAGTTACCGGAGCAGGGTGATGCGCCGCTGCCAAAGCTGGTTTTCTTTTTCGATGAAGCACACCTGCTGTTTGACAAGGCGCCGGCTGCGTTGCTGGAACGGATCACCCAGGTGGTGCGCCTGATCCGCTCAAAGGGTGTCGGGGTATTCTTTGTTTCACAGTATCCCAACGATGTGCCCGATGAGGTTATCGGGCAGCTGGGCAATCGTATCCAGCATGCGCTACGCGCATTTACTCCGCGGGACCGCAAAGCCGTCAAAGCGGCGGCAGAAACGTTTCGGCCGAACCCGGCTTTTGACACAGAAACCGTGATCGGGGAGCTGGGTCTCGGGGAAGCGTTGATCTCGACACTGGACAGCAAGGGTGTCCCCAGCGTGGTCGATCGCACCCTGGTCGCGCCGCCGAGGTCTCGTATAGGGCCGGTAACAGCACAGGAGCGCGATGACATCCTCACACGTTCTCCGCTGCGCAGTACCTACGATGAAGTTGTGGACCGGGAGTCGGCTTTTGAACAGCTTAAGCAACGGGAAGCCGAACTGGAAGCGCAACGCAAGCAGGGTACCAACCAGGGTTCTGTGGAGGGCGATGCCCCCGCTGCGAAGCCGGCCACGCGGCGCAGTAGTTCTCGTGGTCGGCAGACCGTCGCCGAGTCGTTTGCAAAGTCCCTGATGCGCAGCATCGGCAGCAGTATAGGTCGCAGTATTGCGAGGGGGATACTGGGCTCTATTACCGGACGCCGTTGATGGAAATCAACGCTGGGCGGAGGCAGCAATTTGTGGCGCGGTGGCCTGGTAAAACCAGCTAACATCATCTGGCCGTCCCTGTCTTGCCAGACCGTCGGCAGCAGGGATGCTGCCGTCGAGCGTACAGGGATGTATTCGCAGTGTGTCTGGCAAGACAGGGCCGGCCAGATGATATCAGGGATTCCAGTCTATGAAACCGACTGCTCTCTGTATGGTTGTTGTGTCCCTTAAAATACGGTGGTGTCCGAGACCTCTGGTTTTGATAAAGCGGGAGCCTGGCCACGCCTGGGAGACTGCATAGCCTTCCCGCCAGGGAACTTCGGTATCTTCCTCATCGTGAATTATCATGGCGGGAACGGTCTGGTCTGCAACATTGTTCACCATGGCGACTTCTGACCAGACATTCCTGCCAAAGCGTTTTTCTATCAGCTGTTTCATTGCGCGGATGGTCTTGTCGTTTATGCTCAGGATACCGGCAAATTTGTCAACGAGTCCGACAGTGGTTGCCGGTGGGCACAGGCATACGACCCGTTCGCCGATGAAATCCTGTTTCATGGCCAGCGCAAGACTGGCGCCGCCGAATGAATGGGTGATGACTGCATGGAAGGGCCCGTAGCGATTCTTGAGTGCGACAATGACATCCGCTATTGCATAGATAGTGGTCTGGTTGCCGCTGCTTTTCCCGTGAGCGGGTGCGTCAAAACCCAGTACGCGGTGACCGCTTTTCAGCAATGGCGTTACAAAGGGCGCCAGCTGGGTGGCCCGTCCATTCCAGCCATGTATCAGTAATACCGGTGCACCCGTTTTGCCCCATCGGTAAGTGGCAATGCCTGAGCCGTTGATTTCCAGAAATTCAAGGCCCGCTGCCTGCAGTGCTTTTTTTTCAGTCGCAGGTAGCGGGAATCGTGTGGTCTTGTACCAGAGTTTGCAGGCCAGATGTCCCGTCAGGCCGGGTGCAAGCCGGCCACCGGTATGGAACAGCAGTCGCAACATTCCCAGGATCAGCGGCTTAGCGGTACGGTTTGTCCGCGGTCGGTGGCGAGAAGTCGGTTTGGAATCAGCGGTATCGACCCCGCCCCGGGGATCCCTGCTGGTCATGGTCTTTACCTCATGAAAACCCTGGGTTGTCTGTACAGATCCACCGGTAATAGTGCGACAGAAACATAAAAAGTTGCAAAATGCAACTAAAAAACTTAAAGTCGTGCCATCATGCGCAGCAAACTGGACTCCCTGAATTGCTCTGTGGCACATGCCCTGGAGCTGATCGGCGAGTGGTGGACTATTCTGATTCTGCGCGAGGCCTTTCTCGGTACCCGTCGATTCGAGGACTTTCAACGGCATCTTGGGATTGCGCGCAATATACTCAGCACCCGTCTGTGCAAACTCTGTGATAGCAACATTCTTGAGCGGGTTCCTGTGAAGCACGGTGCTCGCCGTCAGGAGTATCGGCTGACGGCTATGGGGCGTGATCTGTTACCAATACTGGTGGCGCTGGCCCAATGGGGGGATCGCTGGATACTTGGGCCTGAAGCGGTACCAGTCAAGTATATTCACGGAGCGACGGGCGAAGAAATCGCGGATGTGACGATCTGCAGCAAAGATGGACGCCCGCTTGATGCGGGTGACATGCTGTTAATCCCGGGGCCGGGTGCTACACAGGAAACCCGGACACGTCTGCAGGAACTGCGCGACCGTTGGCCCAGTATTCAGAACGGCAGGCAGGATCAGGAATCCTGAGGCAGCCGGGGAACGGCGGACGCCATGGTGTTTCTGGATGGCAGGCCGATTAGTATCCAATACACTGGCAGCTGTGGTATATTTATACCAAGGGGTCCCGTAAATATTAATAAGAACAAGCTCATCACCGGGGGATCAAGGTTATGTTTGAAGCCTTCTACAAACTGGGCACCAATCCGTTCAGGCTGACACCTGATCCAAAGTTCTGTTTTCGCCATCCCAGTCACAACCAGGCCTATGCCTATCTGCAATACGCTTTGAGGCTGGGCGAGGGCTTCATTATGGTTACCGGTCGGCCCGGAATCGGTAAGACCACGCTGGCCGAGGTGTTCCTGACGGAAATCAAACACAGCGAGGTGGTCGCCGCGAGGGTAGCCAGCGCCAACGTTGAAGCGGCGGATTTGTTGCGTGTGGTGGCGTTCTCCTACGGTATCGATGTCGCAGGTCTGGACAAGGCGACAATTCTCCTCTATCTCGAACAGTTTTTTGTTCAGCAGGCGCGCGCCGGCAAGCGGGTGTTGCTGATTATCGATGAGGCTCAGGGCCTGCCGCATTCAGCGCTGGAGGAACTGAGACTACTGGCTGATCTTCAAAGGGATTCATGCCCCTTGTTGCAGATGTTTCTGGTCGGGCAGGAAAAATTACGCGACCTGATGCGTGAGCCGGACATGGAGCAATTCCAGCAACGGGTGATCGGGGCCTGCCATCTGGAGCCGCTGGATCTATCCGAGACCAAGTCCTATATACAGCACCGTCTGCGTAAAGCAGGCTGGAAAGGTGATCCGGAGCTGAGCGGAGCGGCGGTGCATGCTCTGTACCAGTACAGCAAGGGGGTGCCGAGGCATGTCAACAAGATCTGCACGCGGCTGCTGTTGCATGGAATGCTGGAGGAGAAACATGAACTGCATAAAGAGGATGTTCTGACTGTCGCAGACGAGTTACGTGCGGAACAACTGGCCCCGCTGGAACACGATGACGCGGTTTCCGACGATGCTGTGGCGGTGCCGGAACCGGAGAGTGATTCGCAATTGATCGAGGGCCTGGCGCTGCGCGCGGACCCGGACCAGCAGGAAGAAGGACAGGAGGACGCGGACGATCTTCGAGACACGGCTGCAGAAGTAACCGATCCGCTGGATACACTGCAGCATCCTCAGGATGCTGAACTTGCGGCAGTGAGCAACGGGCCGGGCAACGCCCGGATTCCCCCGCAGAAAGGCAGCTGGGGGACGGCATCGACAGACAGACCGGATTTCAGGCATCAGCGCGGCCGTCAGCGGTTTTCCGCTGTCGGCGAGTTTCCGGGGCAAGCGCAAAGGCGGGCCAGACAGGCGATGGCATCGGTTTCATCCGCAGCGGCAGCGCCGCGGGCCAGACCGCAGCTGGCGAGGCGCAAGGTGAAATCACTGCTGGCCAGGTCAGATAGCTGGCGGTCGCTCATGTCTGCCTTGCGTGTCATCTTAAGCCAGTACGCGGAAGCAACGCTACGGAAGTTTGCCGGGCTCAAGTGGAAGGAAAAACTGGCGGTATTGGTTGGTGTGCTGCTTGTGGTTAATCTGATCACTGCAATGTTGATAATGCACCTCATCGAAGACAGCGGTGATCAACAATCCATGCTGGTGGGGTATCCGCAGCCAATGCAGGAAAATCTGGGCGGGGATCAGCCGCAAACCGTGTCTGCACCCCCGGCAGGGCCGGAACACAATGAATCGGTGAACCCGGGAACCGATACGACGGTGGCAGCGCAGGAGAATGCTTCTGCCGGCATCCGTACTGCGGTAGTGACTGAACAGGAATCCGATGGCGGCCAGGACGACGGGCTGGCGGGTGAGGTGAACAGCCCGGCCCGCGAGGGGGTGATTGCCAATCCTCGCGGCATCATGCCCGAGCAGTCTGTATCCGGGGTGACTGAACCCCCGGTGCAGGAAACTGTGCCGCTGGTCTCCGAGTCTGACGGGGTCACTGTCGAGCCGCTCGCTGCGACCAGTGTGGCAACGCAGCGCGATGTGCCGCAGCAGGTGGCTATACAGACGGGGGCAGACGATAATGACAGTGGTGGCATACCGGCGTCCCTGCCGCCAGGCCCACAAGCCGTCCCTGAGCTGTCTCAGGACAAGGCGAATCCGGGGAACGAGGCGCGACATGCTGAATCCGCAAACCTGGTGGACGCTGTCACGCCGGGCGCGACACCGCAGGTGTTGGCTAAGGCATCCCCCTCATTGGTGGCTGAAGAAGAAGCAGTGCCAGTACCTGTTTCCCGGCAGGAGAAAATTGCGGAACTGCTGTCCCGGGGCCACGAGTCATTGAAAAAAGACCGGCTGCTGATCCCGACACATGACAGTGCCTACAAATACTATCAACAGACCCTTATCCTGGATCCTGGTAACGACGAGGCTGTTTTCGGAATTGAACGAATTGTAGCGCGCTATATCAAACTGGCCAGGCAAGCGCTGAAGAAGCAGGATAAAAACAAAGGCAGGCGTTATATTGATCGGGGACTTAGCATAAATCCGGCGGATAAACGCCTGCTGGCAATGCAGGACAGCCTGAATAAACCTGTTGTCGCCGATATACAACCGAAAGTCGAGCCGCGCGTTGTCCAGGTTGAAACGCAGGTCCCGGTGGTTGAAGCGGAACCGCAGCCACAGAACTTTGTCTCCCGGCTTAAGGCTTTTTTCACCAGAGGCCAATCCACAGGCAACTCCAATGAGGTCGTAGTCGAGGAACGTTGAAAAACGCCCGAGCCGCGATACAGCGCCACGCTCACAGGTGCAGGCAGGAATCCAATGAAGAATCCCGAAATAAGAAAAACCAAGATTGTGGCAACCATCGGTCCGGCCTGCGACTCGGTGGAAACACTCGAGGCAATGATCCGTGCGGGCATGAATGTGGCGCGCCTGAACCTGTCTCATGGCACGCACGAGGGCCAGTATGAAAGTCTGGCGCGGATCCGTGAAGCCGCCGCGCGGGTGGATACCAATGTCGCTATCATGATTGATACCCGTGGTATAGAGATACGCACCGGTGCTCTGGGCCCGGAATCGGTGGAACTGCGCACCGGAGACGCCTTCACGCTTTACACCCGCGATCGGCTCGGTGACAGGGATGGTGTCGCGGTTTCCTTCAAGGGATTGGCCGATGAGGTGACCCCGGGTACCGTGATTTTGCTCGATGATGGTGCCATGGAGCTCAATGTTACCGCTGTCAGCGGCGACGCAATTCAGTGCACGGTGGTGCATGGCGGTTTGCTGCGCAATAACAAGAGTGTCAATCTGCCGAACACCCAACTGTCTATCAGTGCCGTGGGGCCGGAGAATCGGGAAGATGTGATCCGCGAGATGACCTTCGCCACCGAGAATGACGTTGACTACATTGCCGCATCGTTTGTGCAGAGTGCCGATGATATGGTGAAAATGCGCGAGATACTCGCGGAAAGAAATGTCGATATACCGATTATCGCCAAAATCGAAAACAAGGCCGGTGTAGCCAACCTGGAGGACATCATCCAGGCCGCCGACGGGCTCATGGTGGCCAGGGGCGATCTCGGTGTTGAATTGCCGCTCGCTGATGTACCCGGCACGCAGAAGATGATGATTCGCAAGACGGTCACCAACGGCAAGCCGGTGATAACGGCCACACAGATGCTGGCGTCGATGGAATGGAATCCCAAGCCGACGCGGGCGGAGGCCAGCGACGTGGCCAACGCCATTCTCGATGGTACCTCGGCAGTCATGCTGTCCGGTGAAACCGCGGTCGGCAAGAATCCGGTCGAAGCGGTCAGAACCATGGCCATGCTGGCAAATCGCGCGGAGTCGCATCTGCGTGAATATGGTTATCTGCAGAAAATTCTGCCACATCTGTCCAACGTGGTGACAGAGGCCGTGAGTCAGGCCGCCGTGGCGATGGCGAACCAGCTGAATGCTGCTGCCATATTCAGCCTGACGGAAACCGGCTTTACCTCGCGACTGATTTCCAAGCATCGCCCCGATTGCCCGATCCTCGCCATTACCGCAGCACAGGATGTGGCGCGCAGGTTGGCCATGAACTGGGGGGTGCTGCCGATTCTCTACACCGGCGCATGGACAGACGAGGCAAAAGTCGAGTTCGGTATCGAGCGCGCCAGGCAGCTGGGCTATGTGCGCTCGGGCGATATCATCGTTGCAACCGCGGGTCACAGGCAGAAAGCCGGCGGAACCGATCTGATTCGGGTCATTACCCTCAGTTGACAGAGTTACTGCGGAAATTCCATGCCGCCAGAATGTAGAGCAGCAATGCCAGCAGTACGACAACGCTGAAGCCAAAGTGAATGGCCAGTAAGGTGGCCAGCACGGCACTTAACACGGACGCACAACCGTTAACTCCCCAGGCCAGCGGAATCAGTGTGCCGGCGCCTGCGCCCAGGCTGGTCAGAGCCAGCGGGAATGGCATACCCATGAAGAACGCCATTGGCGCAATAAGCGCGATGCTGACAGCGACCCTGGCGCCTGTTGGCCAGACCACCATCGCGGCCAACAGCGTGTCGAGTGACAGCAGGTAAGTCGTGCCTGTCAGCAGGATGCCGGCTACTGACCCTATAACCCCTCGCCGATAGCACTGCTGCGTTGAATAGCGTTTGCACCAGTTGCTGCCCAGCCCGGCAAACACCAGGAAGGAGGCCAGTACCACTGAGGCTGTCAACAGAGGATGGTGAAGAAACAGCATGAACTTCTGTATAAAGGCAATCTCGATGAACAGAAAGGCCAGGCCAATGGCAAAAAAATAGCTCACTACCCGCAGCCGGCTGATAGCCTGCGGGTCGCCGGATGTTTTTGCTTTGTTGAGAAACAGCAGCGGCAGCAGGATGAGCACTGTGCTCGCCAGCAGTGCCTGAAGGAGGGTGGCTACGAGTACCGGGTAGCCTGCCTCCAGCAAGGGCAGACCACCCCGGTCCTTCAGTGCAAGTATCTCGTCGAATGTGGACCATTTGAAGAAGTTGTGAAAATAGGGCCGATCGTCCGTCGCGGGTTGCAGATTGAATTTGTACTGGTCCATGAAGGACTGGCTGTGTGGCCCCAACAGCGTCTGTGCCGCCTGGTACAGGTAAGGCTCCCTGAGAATATTGAAACGGTTCGGTTCATCCACGGATATGCCGGGATACCAGGCTACGTCAAAAGCGCGTTGCTGGGAGAAATCCCGCATGGCACTGATTTCATCGGCTGTAAACTCGCCATTTTTTACCAGTAAGGTACTGGTCTGCCAGCCGCGGATCAGTATCATCTGCTTGCCGGCGTTTTCCACGCCGGTGCGGTGCAAGGCCTCGGCCGCCGTGACCAACAGCTTCAGCGTATCGCGCGGTGGTAGTTTTATCCATCGGCTGATGGCCAGATAGCCGCCCGGAGTCAAATGATCGAGGTAGGTCTGCAGCGCTTCGCGCGTGTAGAGATAGCTCTCGCTGAGTGCGTACAGGCCGGCCGATGAGGCGCCGGCGGAATCCTGCAGTGCCAGTTGAATAAGGTCATAGCGCGTATCCCGGGCGCTGACAAAGCCCCGGCCCTCCGCAGCATGGAGTTGTACCCGTTCATGGTCATAGAGCGCACCGGAAAATTCCCCATAGTCTTTGCTCACCAGTTCGACGACCTGCGGGTTGAGTTCAACCGCGTGAATTTCCTCGCTGTCCTGGTAGAGGGCCTGAAGCACATCCATGCCGCCGCCGGCACCCAACACCAGGACACGCCGCGGGCGTTGCAGGTGATAGGGTAATGCCGAGGTAAGCTGGTCCAGGAATTCCACTGCCTGTGGGTCACCGCTATTGCGGGTAATGGTCCCCATGCTGCCACCGTCACTGAAGAGTCCAAGCTGGGCAGGTGGGCTGCTGCCGGCATTGAGACTCATCCCCGGTGCATAACGTAGTGGAACCCTGTCGTTCTCCACCACCTGCAGGATTGCCATGGGACTGAAACGTTCAGCGATGACACGGGCGCCACTTACACGCAACGTCTGGCTGATATCTTTGTAGGGCGAGAGTACCAGTCCGGTCTGGCCCGGCCAAACAGCGATCGCCATGGACAACAGCACCGCAATGGCGATCCAAAGGCGTTTCGGCAGCTGCAGTTCCCATGCGGCGACTGCGATGCAGGCCATGCCGAATGCTGAGGTAAGAGACAGTGCATCCAGCGGCGGTATGACATACAAGATCAGTATGACAGCCAGGCTGCCGACACCGGCACCGAACAGATCGTAGGCATAGACACGGGTGATGGTCCTGCTGAAGCTCGAGAATGTTAATGCGATGGCGTTGGCGGCAAAAAAGAACGGCAGACTCAACAGCAGATAAATAGACATCAGACGTACGGGTTCACGCCAGTTCCACAGCATTTCCTCCGGATTGAAAGGAATCCGCTGCGCCAGCAGAAAACTCGGCATCGCTGTCAGTCCGAATAACGCCAGGTTGCTCAGCAGCGCCAGCGGGTAATGCTTGAGCAGGCGCGACTGCAGCAAGGCGAGAAATGTGCCGCTGGCGCCGTAGCCGAGCAGGGCAAGGCTGATGATCATGTAGGCGAAATGGTGCCACTGAATGATCGAAAACAGCCGCATCAGAAGAATTTCATAACCCAGCGCCGTCGCCGAAAGCAAAGCGATCGTCAACAGCGGCGGGCGTATCGAGGCGGGGGCGCTAGTGGGCACCGGTCAACGGAACAAAACGCACGGGCAGTATCAGGCGGGTGGTGACTTTACTGTCGCTGTCCTTTTCGACGATCACCAGTTGCTGGGTCATGAAGCGGCTGCCGACCGGAATCATCATCCGGCCACCCGGTTTCAACTGAGCAATCAGCGGGGGCGGGATGTGGTCGGCCGCAGCGGTGACGATGATGGCATCAAAGGGCGCATGCGCCTCCCAGCCGTAGTAGCCGTCACCGATGCGCGTTTCAATATTGTCATAATCGAGTTTGTTCAGAAGGTCACGGGCGCGTTGCCCCAGTGGCTCGATAATTTCGATACTGTAGACCTGCTTCACCAGCTCGGCGAGTACCGCGGCCTGGTAACCGGAGCCGGTCCCCACTTCAAGCACACGGTCTTCTGCTGTGAGCTTCAGCAGGTCGGTCATGATGGCAACGATATAGGGTTGTGAGATGGTCTGGCCGTGGCCGATGGGCAAGGGACGGTTCTGGTAGGCGTAGCGACGTTGCGGATCGGGTACAAAAAGGTGGCGTGGAACTTCGGCCAGGGCTTTCATCACTCGTGCGTCGAGCATTTCCCTGTCCAGGTGCACGCTGGTCTCGCGTACATCCTGTTCGATTAGCCGCATAAGCTCCATGCGTTGCTGCGTATACGGCTGTGTGTCGGCTGCCGGTGTCGGGCCGCTGAGCGTCAGCGACATCAGAAGATAACACTGAAGTAGGTATTTCATGGGCCGTTGAGTCACTCGGAAATTTCAAATCTGATTCTGACAAGGATAAGGCATTTGCTGGTAGAGCTGTATTTTTTCGTGTTTGCGGCGGAACCCAGCGCCGGTTTCTTTTGTGAGAAATATGGATGGATGTTGCGCGCGCCGGGGATATTGTATAGATTCATAATATATAAAAGAAATCGCAAGCTTGTATCCCGGCCGCCTGTTTCGGCCGGCAGCAAGTGAACAGCGGTTCAGTCATTTTTGGAGGAGGAAAAACACATGGCCCATCCGCACGCCGACGACGAGCATGCAAATACGATAGATCCCGAAGCTTTACCTTTTGTGGCGCCCTGCCGGCGCCTGCAGACCGGTGACCCGGTCAGCTGGCTCAAGCTGGGGTGGCAGGACTTCAAACGCTCGCCCTGTGCCAGCCTGTGTTACGGCGGGTTGCTTGTGGTAATCAGTTATATTCTTGCATATTTTACCTGGAAATTAGGTGGTTACATCCTGATGTTCAGTTTGATGTCGGGTTTCGTGTTTATTGCGCCGGTACTTGCCATCGGGCTGTATTCCGTCAGTTGTCAGTTGGAACGCGGGCTTAAACCCCGGATCGGCTATTGCCTCAGAGAAGGGCATCGGCACCTGGGTAATGAGATGATTTATTCAATGATTTTGCTGGTGATTTTCCTGCTGTGGGCACGCGCAGGCTCGG
>Ga0316198_10001164_pt1 | contig 15212 bp, 15 predicted proteins | sample OudBieAanoxic_MG_FD_204935 | JGI IMG/M metagenome (GOLD analysis project Ga0316198, IMG submission 204935) | Coastal sediment microbial communities from Oude Bieten Haven, Netherlands - site A anoxic | ecosystem: Environmental > Aquatic > Marine > Coastal > Sediment | place: Netherlands...
TTTACTATCAGTAAGTTATGGTAGCAAGGGGCGGGCTCGAACCGCCGACCCCAGCATTATGAGTGCTGTGCTCTAACCAACTGAGCTACCTTGCCATTGTTTGTAAGCGGCCCTTGTGTCAACCGCGACGAGGGGCGGAATTGTAGAAATTTAACGGCTTGCTGTCCAGTTAGACATTAAAACGGAAGTGCATGACATCACCGTCCTGCACCACATAGTCTTTGCCCTCCAGACGCAGCTTCCCCGCCTCTCTGGCGCCGTGTTCACCTTTACAGGCGACAAAGTCTTCGAAAGATGTCACTTCCGCCCGGATAAAACCTTTCTCGAAATCTGTATGGATGACCCCCGCTGCCTGTGGTGCGGTTGCACCGATACGAACCGTCCAGGCGCGGACCTCCTTCTCTCCGGCGGTGAAATAGGTATGCAACCCAAGCAGCCGATAACCGGCACGGATTACCCGGTTCAGGCCAGGTTCTTCGAGCCCCAGCTCCTTTAGAAAGACGCGCTGGTCTTCCTCGTCCAGCTCAACCAGCTCGGCCTCGATAGCTGCGCACACCGGCACCACTACAGCACTCTCCCGATCGGCCAGTTCACGCACAGTATCGAGCCGGGGGTTATTGTGGAACCCATTTTCAGCAACATTGGCGATATACATGGTGGGTTTAATGGTCAGCAGATGGAGGTCATACAGCTCTGCCCTGGCGTCATCGTCCAGATCCATGGCACGTGCCATGCCCCCTTCGTCGAGGTGAGTTCTGAGCTGCTCGAGAACCCCCAATTTTGACCTGGCAGCCTTGTCACCGCTTTTGGCCACTTTACTGACCCGGTGTATGGCTTTATCCACAGTCTCCAGATCGGCCAGCGCCAGTTCGGTATTGATGACCTCGATATCGGACAGTGGGTCTATCTTGCCGTCGACGTGTACCACGTTATCGTCCTGGAAACAGCGTACAACGTGCACAATGGCATCGGTCTCGCGGATATTAGCGAGAAATTTGTTACCCAGCCCTTCCCCTTTGGAAGCACCGGCAACCAGTCCGGCAATATCCACGAACTCTATGGTGGTGGGCAACACCCTTTGCGGATTAACAATCGCTGCCAGTGCGGCCAGTCTCGGGTCGGGAACCGGTACTACGCCAACGTTGGGATCTATGGTGCAGAATGGATAGTTCTCAGCCTGAATACCGGCTTTGGTGAGGGCGTTGAACAAAGTGGACTTGCCGACATTCGGCAGGCCAACAATTCCGCATTTAAATCCCATATCGTCTTAATCCAAAATAGTGTCGGATTGGCATGAGGCGGATCTGAAATCCGCCTTGCCTTAATCGTGGCTTATGTCCGCGCATGCAGTGAATTCATGGCCCGCTCAAACTTCCCTTCGACTACATCCGACATCACGTCGAGTGCATCATAAATAGCGTCATCTATCTGACGGCGATCTTCTTTCGAAGGTTTTCGCAGTACGTAGTCAACAACCTGATCCCTGTGCCCGGGATGACCGATGCCCACCCGTAAACGGTAGAAATCCTTACTGCCCAGATGACTGATGAGATCACGTAAACCGTTATGGCCACCATGACCACCGCCCATTTTCAGCCTGATGGTACCGGGTGGCAGATCCAGCTCATCGTGAACAACCAGAATCTGCTGCAGGGGAATTTTAAAGAACCGCGTAAGTGACCCAACGGCCTGGCCGCTGCGATTCATAAAAGTCACCGGTTTCTGCAGGCGACACTCGTTGCCATCCAACAGACAGCGCGCCACTTCGCTGTGGAATCTCTGTTCGGCGCGGAACCTCTGCCGACAACGCTGCACCAGTTCATCGACAAACCAAAACCCGGCGTTATGCCGGGTTGGTTCGTATTCCGAACCGGGGTTACCCAGTCCGACGATGAGCCGAATAGCCGGCACGTGCCAGCAGGATCAGCTTTCGCCTTCAGCGGCAGCTTCACCGCCGTCGGCGATCTCACCCTCTTCAACCTCACCACTGCCGCGACGTGCATGAATAGAGACGACAGGCAAATCGTGTCCTTCACCACGCGCCAGCTCGGGCAGGCTGCCACTTTCCGGTAACGGAAGATCTGACAGGTGCAATGATTCACCCACATCGAGACCGGAAACATTCACTTCGATGAATTCCGGTAGATGCCGGGGCAACACATCCAGGGCCACTTCGATGAGTTCGTGGGTGATCAGCCCACTGGCCTTGGCGCCGGGTGCCACATCTTCACCTATGAAGTGTAGTGGCACATGCACACGAATCGGTTTGCTCTCATCGACACGCTGGAAGTCCATGTGCATGATAATGGGCTTCGCCGGATGGCGCTGCATGTCACGCAATACCGCCTTATTGGGCTTGCCATCGACATTGACCGTCAGAATGTGTGAATAGAAAGCTTCGTGATCGAGACGTTTCAGAATTTCGCTGTGTATCAGCGTAATAGACTGCGGATCTTCTCCACCGCCATAGACGATAGCGGGCACTTTGCCGTCACGACGCAGGCGGCGGCTCGCACCTTTCCCCATGTCTGAGCGTGACGCTGCTTCGAGTTCAAAAATTAACATACCAGTTACTCCAGTTTGCATAAACAACTCCTCCGCGACCAGAGGAGACCACAAGGTCCAGCACCCGGGGCGCCAAACCCGAATACCTAATCCATAAACATCGAGCTGACCGACTCTTCCTGACTGATACGGCGTATCGCTTCGGCCAGCATTTCAGCGATACTCAATTGCCGGATACGCGGACAGGCCTGGGCATCCGGACGCAAGGGAATGCTGTCCGTCACCACCAGCTCGTCCAGTTTGGAATCAGCGATGTTCTTGATGGCATCACCCGACAGCACCGGATGCGTACAATACGCCACGACACGTTCGGCGCCGTGATCCTTCAGCGCTTTGGCGGCCTGACACAGGGTGCCGGCGGTATCAACCAGGTCATCCACCAATACACAGCTGCGCCCCTCGACCTCACCAATGATATTCATGATTTTGGCCACATTGGCTTTGGGTCGACGCTTGTCGATAATAGCCAGTTCGGCATCGTCCAGACGTTTGGCCAGCGCCCGCGCCCTGACCACACCGCCGACATCCGGCGACACGACGATGAGATTCGGATACTTCTGGCGCCACACATCACCCAACAGAATCGGCGAGGCGTAGACATTATCCACCGGCACATCAAAAAATCCCTGAATCTGATCCGCGTGCAGATCCACCGTTAGAACACGGTCCGCGCCTACGTTACCGATCATCTGCGCAACGACCTTGGCGGTAATCGGCACGCGGGCCGAGCGCGGACGCCGGTCCTGGCGTGCGTAACCGAAATAGGGAATCACTGTGGTGATACGGGCCGCTGATGAGCGACGCAGGGCATCCACCATGACCAGTAATTCCATCAGATTGTTATTGGTGGGTGCACAGGTGGGTTGCACCACAAAAATGTCTCGACCACGAACATTTTCCATGATCTCGACCATAATCTCGCCATCACTGAACTCACTGACCACCGCCTTGCCCAGATTCATGCGCAGGTGGTTGGCGATCGACTGCGCCAGCGGCGGGTTGGCATTACCCGAAAACACCATTAGTGCATCGTCTGTATCCGACGGAGGAATGCCTTTCATGCTCTTGCTACCCGTAGTTGGCCGACTGAACCAGTCCAGTGATAACGCAACCCTGTTCAACTTTGGCTGGGGCGGCAGGATGATTCAGGGCTTGCGCCCTTCACCCCTGCGGGGCCGGCTTCGCCGTTCAAATCCGCTACGCGGATTAGTCGAACCTTTAGCTTCGAACCCTGCCGCCCGTATCACCTCGACTGACTGTTTCAGCCCGGTGATAACGCAACCCTGTTCAACTTTGGCTGGGGCGGCAGGATTCGAACCTGCGTATGCTGAGATCAAAACCCAGTGCCTTACCGCTTGGCGACGCCCCATTAAAATCCTATCGGTGTAACTGTTCCAGCCTTTCCAGCAACGGGGAACGGTTACAGCCGCGAGTCACAAATCCCGTCCAGGGAGCTGGCAAACGCTTCAGTATGGATTCCGCCTGGTGACGATCTTTATACGGAGCGAACACACAGGAACCACTCCCGGTCATGCGTGCAGACTGAATTTTAGAAAGCCAATTCAATGCCTTACCAACTTCCGGATAGCGCCGTACCACCACCGGTTCGAGGTGGTTAACCCCTGCGCCCGCGAGAAAGGCGGGTATTTTGAGGGGGTGGGCGTTGCGTGTCAATTGGGGATCAGAAAAAATCTCCGCAGTTGATACGCTTACCGCAGGATACACAACCAGATACCAGGGCTCGGCAAGCTCAGTAAGGGGGGTGAGCTTGTCGCCCACTCCCTCCGCCCAGGCGGCCACACCATGGACAAACACCGGCACGTCTGCACCCAATTGCAAACCAAGCCAGGCCAACTCATCGGCATCCAGCCCAAGCCCCCAGAGAGCATTCAGCGCCACCAGCGTGGTTGCCGCATCCGAGCTGCCGCCACCCAGCCCACCGCCCACCGGTAAACGCTTGTCAATCCGGATTCGTGCGCCCTGCTGACAGCCGGTATGATCAGCCAGACGCCGTGCCGCACGAACAACCAGATTCTGCCCGGCAGGAATATCCGGCAAACTGCACTCGAGTTCAATTTCACCGTCAGCGCTCGCCTCGAACCAGAGCACATCACCCACATCGAGAAACTGAAAAGCTGTCTGCAATTCATGGTAACCATCGGCGCGCCGCCCGGTAACATGCAGGAACAGGTTAAGCTTGGCGGGTGCCGGCCAGGATTGCTCGGTGAAGGCCTCGGTCACGATGTCTGCCAGACATCGACGATAAATTTGACGCGCAGCGAATCACGCTGCATATGTAACTTCTCCGGCAACTGTAAATCGTCCTGTGCCAGGTAGCGGCTGTAATTGATCTGCCAGCCATTCTGATCGATTTGCAGCAAACGCCCTTGTGCATCCCAGGCAATGTCCGCCCGCCCACCCGGCACTGGCAGGCCACGCAGCCATGAACCAAGACCTGCCACCGGCAGCCGCCAGCCTGTTTCCCGTTCGAGCAATGCTTCGGGGTTGCGAGCAAAAACCGGCGGCTGCTCGGCACGCTTCAGCCAGACCCCGAGGTCATTGCCGTGTAACTCCACGGCCCCTTGCCCGAATGGACCGCGTACACGAATCCGGTAATCTTCACCCTTTTGTTTCCAATCGAAATTCGCACTCCAGCCCTCGCTGGCGGTGCGCACGGCAATCCGCCCCTGAACCCGCCAATGGGTCAGGGTTTCAACAGCTGCCTGATGAGCCAGCCAGTTCGCCTCCGAACCCGCCGGAGAAACCGGTGGACGCGTAGCGCAGCTGCTCAGGAAAAAAAAACCGGCCAGCAAGACCCCGCGCCTGAATGCCGCAGACCTCATTAAAAACACAATAGTGTGAATCAGGGTGAAAAGCGCCTTAGCGCATCTTGCAGAACCGGGTTGTCCGGCGCATCCCTACGCGCCTTATCCCACACGGCGCGGGCGGCGTCCTTGTCCCCCATGGCCCACATAACCTCACCAAGATGTGCGCCAATTTCTCCGTCTCCGGTCATATCATAGGCTTTCTGCAGGTAATCACGTGCTTCCTGCAGACGCCCCAGGCGATAAAGCACCCAACCCATGCTATCGATAACGGCCGGATCATCCGGTGTCTGGCTGAGCGCCTTCTGCACATAGACCAGAGCCTCGTCATAGCGGTTGGTACGATCGGCAAGCGTATAGCCCAGGGCATTCAAGGTCCGTGTGTTATCAGGATCCTGCTGCAATACCCTGCGAAAATCCCGCTCGGCCTCATCAAGCCGATCGAGTTTTTCAGCACTGAGCGCGCGAGCATAAAGAATTTCCGCATCATCCGGCTGTGTTTCCAGATACTGGCTATACAAGGTGTAAGCATCCTGGTGGCGACCGAGCTGTGTCAGAACATCCCCTTCCACCAGAAACAGTCGTTGCGCCTGAGCGGGGTGTGCAAGGCGCAGTTTACGCAATCGCTCACGAGCAGCATCAACATCATCCCCCTGCACTTCCAACCGGGCAATGCGGATCTGCACCTCGATCCAGTGGTCACCCTGTTCAACCTTGTGGTACCACCGCAAGGCGCGTGACCTGTTGTCTTGTTCTTCGGCGATGGCACCGAGGTAGTAATAAGCCTGCTGCGTCTGGTAATCGAGCGCCACCAGTTTCTCGAAAAAATCCTCCGCCTCTTTCAACTGGTTGGCTTCAAGCGCCAGAAGCGCCAGTGAATAGACGACCTGGCCATTATCGGGCTGTTGTTTGTACAACGTGTGGTACTCAGCACGTGCGGCATCGAAGTCGTCCAGATCCACCAGCAGACGCGCATAGGCCAGACGCAGATCAGCGTCTTTCGGCTTACGCTGCAACGCTGCATAAAGCTGTTTTCGGGCAATCTCACCTCGACCCTGCTCAAGATGAATCTGGGCCTGCAGAATCAGCGCCTGCGTCCAATCGGGGCGCAGCTGCAGGGACCGCTCAACTTCCCGTTCCGCGAGCGGCTGGTTCTTCGCGTGCATTGCCAGACGCGCATAGGCGAAATGCGCCTCCGGTTCCTGCGGACGCAAGGCAACCATCTGTTCCATAATTTTCAGGGCACGCTCGTGTTCCGGCTCCCGCGCCAGCAGTGCAAGCAATGACTGGTAGGGGTCGCTGCCCTGAAGCTCGCTTTGTTGCAACAGATATTCAAACTGTTGCAGCGCTTCCTGCTGATTGCCGGTACGCAGGGCCAGCACCGCCAGCGACTGCCGGGCCTCGATGTTGTCGGGCGCAAGCTCTACCCAGCGACGCGCTGCCGGCAATGCCAGCTGCGGTTTCTTGGCGTACACTGATATCTTCAGGGCACGCTCCGCGATACGGGGATCATTGCTTTGTCGCGCAGCCTCCAGATAACTGGCTCCGGAAACATCCAACTGGCCACGCTGCCCGGCAATTTCGCCAAGCAACATACCGTATAACAACGGAGGGGTCAGCTGCTCCTGTTCTGGCACAGGCTGCACTGACCGCCCTTTGGGATCGGTCTCAGACTCAACCGCCGCGGGAGCGGTGACCGTCTCTCCGGTTTCCTCCTTGACCACTGGCTGGGCACACGCGACCAGCAACAAGCTCAAAAGAATGGGCAAAGAAGTGCGGAAACTTACATTTTTACGTCTAAAACCAATCATCTTGTCCAGTATTCGATCCACCTTTTATTCATCACGTCACTATACGGCAAAGTTTTCGTAAGCTACAGTAACCGGCCCTGGCTTGTATTGAGCGCGACCATACCTCAAAATTTCCCGTTTGTATTGATAAATGTGTCTTTATGCCCCTGATTGCGCTTGGTATTAATCATCGTACTGCTCCCGTTGAACTACGGGAACAGGTCGCCTTCGGTGGTGAGCATATCGCCGATGCGCTGCGGGACCTGGCTGCACTGCCCTCCGTCAGCGAGGCGGCCATTCTATCGACCTGCAACCGCACGGAGCTGTATTGCGGGCTTCAGGATGAGCGTATTGAGGTTCTGACAGACTGGCTGGCGCGTTTTCACCGACTGGAGCCGGCGCGGATACACCCCCACCTGTACAGCTTTCCCGATACCGATGCTGTTCGTCATCTGCTGCGCGTTGCCGGCGGGCTGGATTCGATGATTCTCGGTGAACCACAGATTCTTGGCCAGATGAAGGAAGCCTATCAGGCTGCTGGCGATGCCGGCACACTGAACATCGTTCTGGGTCGTTTGTTCCAGCACACCTTTTCAGTCGCCAAACAGATCCGCACCGATACCGCCATCGGCGAAAGTCCGGTATCCGTGGCTTTCGCGGCAGTCAGCCTGGCACGGCAGATATTCAGTGGCTTCAACGAGCACACCGCCCTGCTGATCGGTGCCGGTGAAACCATCGAGCTGACCGCCCGGCACCTGAGCGATCAGAAGCTTGGACGCCTGATCGTCGCCAATCGAACCCAGGAACGCGCGCACTGCCTGGCGACGGGTTTCAATGGCTACGGCATCTCTCTGGATGAAATCCCCGCCCACCTGGCCGAAGCGGACATCGTAATATCCGCCACGGCCAGCCGCGAGCCGATCCTCGACAAGGCAATGGTAAAAACAGCGCTCAAGCACCGTAAACACCGGCCGGTCTTTATGGTCGATATCGCTGTTCCGCGCGACATCGATCCGGCAGTCGCAGAGTTCGAGGATATTTATCTGTATACCGTGGATGACTTGCAGGAAGTCATCCAGGAAAACCTGAAATCGCGACAACAGGCTGCGCTGCAGGCCGAAGAAATCATCGATGTCCAGGTCGAACGCTTCATGGCCTGGTTGCGCGCACAGGGAGCTGTTTCCACGATCAGAAACTACCGGCAACAGGCCGAGCGGCAACGTGATGAAGTACTGGAAAAAGCGCGGCACATGCTGGCAAACGGCAAGGATCCACAGCGGGTACTGGAGTTTCTCGCCCACACCCTGACCAATAAACTGACCCACGAACCCAGCGTGCAGATCCGGCAGGCCGGGGAATGTGGAAATACCGAGCTGCTGCAGGCTGCCCTCGAACTTCTCAACCTGCAGAAAGACTGACGTGAACCCTTCACTGCAACGTAAACTGGAATCTATCGTGGAACGCACCCAGGAAGTGAGCGCGCTGCTCGCTGATCCTGATGTCATTGCCGACAGCAAGCGCTTCCGCGATCTCTCGGTTGAGTACTCGCAACTCAACCCGGTGGTCAACTGTTTTGAAGCCCTGCAGAAATCCCAGCGGGACGAACAGTCAGCACAGGAAATGCTTGACGATCCTGACCCGGAGTTGCGCGCCATGGCCAGCGAAGAACTGGCAGGCGCACAAATGCGCAGGGAAGAACTGGAACTCGAACTGCAAACCCACCTGCTGCCCAGGGACCCCAACGACAACAAAAACGCGTTCCTTGAAATCCGCGCCGGTACCGGCGGTGATGAAGCGGCGATTTTCGCCGGTGACCTGTTCCGCATGTATTCACGTTTTTCGGAGTCACAGCGCTGGCAAGTCGAAATCCTCAGTGCGAGTGAGGGCGAACACGGTGGATTCAAGGAAATCATAGCCCGCGTCAGCGGCCAGAATGTGTATGCGAAACTCAAGTTTGAATCCGGTGCACACCGTGTACAGCGTGTTCCGGAAACCGAATCCCAGGGGCGTATTCACACGTCGGCAGCAACAGTGGCGATACTGCCGGAGGCCGAAGCGCAGGAAGCGATCGACATCAATCCGGCCGACCTCAAAGTCGACACCTACCGTGCCTCCGGCGCCGGCGGTCAGCATGTCAATAAAACGGATTCGGCGGTACGCATCACCCACCTGCCGACCGGCATTGTGGTGGAATGCCAGGACGAGCGCTCTCAGCACAAGAACCGCGCCCGCGCGATGTCCCTGCTGGCAGCACGTATGCAGGCGGCTGACGATGAACAACGCCGCGTTGAAGAAACAGAAACACGGCGTAACCTGGTTGGCAGTGGCGACCGCTCAGACCGTATTCGCACCTACAACTTCCCGCAAGGCCGTGTTACGGATCACCGTATCAACCTGACGCTCTACAAACTCGAAGAGATCATGCAGGGCGCCCTCCACCCTATCGTAGACCCGTTACAGCGTGAAGATCAGGCAGACCGCCTGGCCGCACTCAATTCACAGCAGTGATGTGTATCAGTGACTACGCTTGCACAGGCACTGAAACAGGCCACTTGTCAGCTGCAGATGCACGATCAGGCCAGACTGGATGCCGAGGTCCTGTTAGCGCACGTGCTGAACAGGCCGCGCGTTTACCTGCATACCTGGCCGGAAGCGGAACTCAGCCAGGAGCAGGAAGCACGATTCAGCGGCATCATTCGGCAACGTGCTGCAGGTCAGCCTGTCGCCTATCTCACCGGACAGCGTGAATTCTGGTCGCTGAATTTTGCCGTCACCGCGGACAGCCTGATCCCTCGCCCTGAAACCGAACTGCTGGTTGAACGAACGCTAACGCTGTTGACGGAAAACAAGACCCTGCGGGTGGCCGACCTTGGTACCGGCAGCGGCGCCGTTGCCATTGCACTGGCACATGAACGCAGACTCTGGAGAATGTATGCCATCGATCAATCATTGGAGTGTGTAAAGCTGGCACAAGGCAATGCCCGGCGCCTTCATGTCGACAATCTGTGTTTTATCAATGCTGACTGGAGCACAGCGCTGGCCGATCGGTCCTTCGATGCCATCGTGTCCAACCCCCCGTATATTGCCGATCAAGACCCGCATCTTCAGCAGGGTGATGTCTGTTTCGAACCGGCAAGTGCACTCACAGCGGGGCCGCAAGGTCTCGATGAGCTGAGATGCCTGATTAAAGATGCACCCAGAGTGTTGCTACCGGGTGGCTGGATTGTTCTGGAACATGGCATGAATCAGGCCACCAGCATCCGCAAGCTATTAAATGATATGGCATTTACAAGTATTGCAACAACGCGTGACCTAGCCGGCCTGGAGCGGGTCAGCTGCGCACAGAAACCTGCCTGAGAAGCGGCTCGCATCACTTGTATTTTTCGTATAGGCTTGGCGCATGGATCGACCCTACCCGGAACCCATCAAACACCGGGAAATCGGCTTTCGAAATCCGCACCCGGACCCGCAGCAGGCACGAAGTGCGGTGCTGATACTCGCCGATGTGGAAGGTATTGTCAGTGCTTCTATCCCGGACCGCTCCAGCAATACCATCCATATCAGTTACGACCTCAGCCGGATCTGTCTGCGTGTCGTAGAGGCGTTGCTATTCGAGCTGGGTTTTCATCTGGACAACAGCCTGCTGTCCAAACTGAAACGTGCGTTGCACTATTACACAGAAGAGAACGAGCTCGAAAGCCTGGGCATTACACGTGACCAGGACCACAGCACACGTGAAATTTTCATGCGCTGTTACCGCTGTAAAAGCCATGGCTGCCGGGATGAACGCCCCGACTACTGGCGTAAATACCTTTAGATCGTACCGTCATGGATGACCAACAACTGCTGCGCTACAGCCGGCAGATCATGCTGCCGCAGGTCGGCTTTGAAGGTCAGCAGAGGCTGCTGGATGCACACGTTTTAATTATAGGTGCTGGCGGACTGGGGTCCCCGGTCGCCATTTATCTGGCCAGCGCCGGTATTGGCCATATCACCATTGCCGACGACGATGAAGTCGACTTATCCAATCTGCAGCGCCAGATTCTGCACCATAGCAAGGATATCGGCCGCCCAAAAGTAGACTCTGCACAGGACGCACTGTCCGAACTTAATCCGGATATTCACGTCACCCCGCTGCACACCCGCGTCAGCGATGAACAGCTTGACGGGCTTGTCAGACGAGCCGATCTGGTGATTGATGCCAGTGACAATTTTTCCACCCGTTTTGCAATCAATGAAGCCTGCGTGGCAAACGGGACCGCCCTGGTTTCAGGTGCAGCGATACGCATGGAAGGACAAGTGTCAGTTTATCTGCCACAACGGGCGGACAGCCCCTGCTACCGCTGCCTGTACAAAGAAGCCGAAGAACCCGATCAGACCTGCGCCGATAACGGCGTTCTTGCGCCTATCGTCGGCGTTATCGGCAGCATTCAGGCGCTGGAAGCCATTAAGGTTCTTCTCGATCTTGGTGAACCACTCTGCGGCCGGCTGCTGATCTTTGATGGACTGTACCACGAGTGGCGCAGCCTGAAGCTGAACAGGGATCCGGCTTGCCCGGTATGCGGTCACCGGGATACATCTGCTCCCGCATAAACACCCAGTCCGAAGTTCACACCAGGTTCACGGCGAATCCAGCATAGGGTACAGGTGACAACCAAAGCTGGTTATAGTCAGGCCATGGAAAGAATCATCCTGCCGAGACATCTGGTTAACCATATTCTGCATCAGGCTCAGATCTCCCCGGAAGAGGAAATCTGCGGCCTGATAACCGCCAGACAGGGTCGACCGCAACGTTGCATCCCGATCCCCAACGTCTCTGACCAGCCACAACGGCTTTTTGCCATGGACCCGAGGAGCCAGATCGACGCGCTGCGAGATATGCGCGAACAGAACGAAGAACTGTTCGGCATTTATCATTCGCACCCGCACAGCCCGGCAGAACCGTCTGATACCGACCTGGATCAGGCAGCTTATCCTGATGCGCTCTATGTTATCGTCTCTCTAAACACCAGGGGTGTTCTGGAAATGCGCGGTTTCCGACTCAAAGACGGCGAGGCCGAAGAGGTGCTGCTGGAAATCTAGCCGAGCAGGCCCTTCAGAATTTTGTTGACCTCGCCGGGGTTGGCCTTGCCCTGGGTGGCTTTCATCACCTGCCCGACAAAGAAGCCCAGCAGTTTTTCCTGACCACCCTTGTACTGCTCTACCTGTTTGGGGTTGGCGTCCAGTACGTCCCGAACGATTTTTTCGATAGCACCGGTATCGGTAATCTGTTTCAGACCTTTCTTATTAATAATGTCATCTGCATCACCTTCACCCTCCCACATGGCCTCGAAGACCTGCTTGGCAATCTTGCCGGAGATGGTGCCATCCTTGATGCGCTGCAACATGCCACCGAGCTGCTGGGGACCGACCGGGCTTGCGCTGATATCCCTGCCTTCCTTGTTTAACAGGCCCGACAGCTCCCCCATCACCCAGTTGGCAGACAGCTTGCTTTCACCAGCGGCGGCCTCGACCGTGCGCTCGAAGAAATCAGCCAGTTCACGACTGGCCGTCAACGCGCTCGCATCGTAGCGGGACAGACCGTACGCCTGCATGAAGCGGTCACGTTTTGCATCCGGGAGTTCGGGCAGCGTTTTTTCCACGGTCGCGATAAACACCTGATCCATTTCCAGAGGCAACAGATCCGGGTCCGGGAAATAGCGATAATCGTTGGCTTCTTCCTTGCTGCGCATGGAACGGGTTTCGTCCCTGTCGGCATCGTAAAGACGGGTTTCCTGCACGACTTCACCACCACCTACGATGACATCGATCTGACGCTCGATTTCATGGTTGATGGCCCGTTCCACAAACCGGAACGAGTTAATGTTTTTGATCTCTGCACGGGTGCCAAACGCTTCCTGACCCTTCGGGCGTATCGAAACATTGGCGTCACAACGAAACGAACCTTCCTGCATATTGCCGTCACAGATACCCAGATATCGCACCAGAGCATGGATTTTCTTCATGTAGGCCACCGCTTCCCTGGCAGAACGCATATCCGGTTCAGAGACAATTTCCAGCAACGGCGTACCGGCACGGTTCAAATCGATTCCGGTCTCACCGTGGAAGTCTTCGTGCAGGGATTTTCCCGCATCCTCTTCCAGGTGGGCACGGGTGATGCCGATGCGCCTGCTTTCACCGTTTTCGAGGTCTATATCGATATGGCCGTCGTGCACGATCGGTAATTCGAACTGGCTGATCTGGTATCCCTTGGGCAGATCGGGATAAAAATAGTTCTTGCGCGCAAACACCGAACGCTTCGCCACCGTTGAGTGTGTCGCCAGGCCGAATTTCGCCGCCATACTGACCACGCCGGCATTCAGCACAGGCAGCACCCCCGGCAGGCCGAGATCAACGGCACAGGCCTGGGTGTTTGGCGCAGCGCCGTAGGCGGTTGAGGCGCCTGAAAAAATCTTGCTTTTGGTGGCCAGCTGGGCATGTATCTCCAGGCCGATGACGACTTCCCATTCCATATTGAATACTCTCTCTTGCCCGTTAGCGCTCTGTGACAGTTTTCTAGCGCCCCAGATAACCACAAAAGGGTACAAGGGCGGCTGATTGTTGAACCAGCAATAAATCATCGGGCCTGGCAGCGCGATCCTTCAGCGCGATATCGCGGTCAGGAGACCGCTCCTAAACTGCCTTTTTCACTGCCCGTTTACTATTTTTCCCGGACCAACGTTCGTATCCTTAGTGCCGAGAACTACGCAGGCGTGAGGACATTAGCCGACACAAGCTTGCGGGACCGTTGGCCGCATGGACGCGGCCGTCGAGCGTACAGGGAAGTATTCACAGCGTGTCCCGCAAGCTTGTGTCGGCTAATGTCCGTGCTCACTGGTACTTATTCAAATCCCGCCGGCATGCGCGTATGCCAGTCGGTGACCTGCTGAAACCTGTGCGCCGCATTCAGCAGGCGGCCTTCGTCAAAATAGTTGCCGATCAATTGCAATCCGACCGGCAGACCATCCGCCATACCGGCCGGCACTGACATTGCAGGCAATCCTGCCAGATTCACGGCGATAGTATAGGTATCCGACAAGTACATGGTCACCGGGTCGTCGGCTTTTTCACCCAGCCTAAACGCGGTAGTGGGCGCGGTTGGCCCCATAATGATATCGACGTCTTCCAATGCCTTGACGAAATCGTCACGAATCATGCGCCGTACCTGCTGCGCCTTGAGGTAATAGGCGTCGTAGTAACCCGCAGACAAGGCATAGGTGCCCACCATGATACGCCGCTTCACCTCGGCACCGAAGCCTTCACCACGCGAGCGCGTGTACAGATCTTCAAGATCCCGTGGATTGTCGCAGCGGTAACCGAAACGCACACCGTCCATGCGTGACAGATTGGATGAACATTCCGCCGGCGCCACGACATAATAGGCGGGGACTGCCAGCGACGTATTTGGCAGACTGATTTCCTTCACCTCGGCGCCCAGTTTCCGGTATTCCTCAATAGCGGCTTCAACCGCAGCACCGACCTGGGCGTCAAGTCCTTCACCAAAATACTCTCGGGGCAGACCGATACTCAGACCGGATAAATCCCGGTCCAGCCCCTCTGCGTAGCGATCGACGGGCCGATCGATGCTGGTGGAATCGCGCGGGTCAAATCCTGACATGGCTTCCAGCAGATGCGCAGCATCCTCGGCAGAAGTCGCAAAAGGACCGCCCTGATCCAGGCTCGAGGCAAAAGCAATCATGCCGAAACGCGACACACGGCCGTAGGTGGGTTTGATGCCGGTCACGCCGCACAAGGCAGCCGGCTGACGAATCGAGCCGCCGGTATCAGTGCCGGTAGCCAATGGTGCCAGCCGCGCAGCCACCGCGGCGGCCGAGCCGCCCGAGGAACCGCCTGGCACACGTTCCAGGTCCCAGGGATTTCTGACCGGGCCGTAGAAACTGGTCTCATTGGACGACCCCATGGCAAACTCATCCATGTTGGTCTTGCCCAGCATGACGGCACCGGCAGCCTGCAGCTGAGCGGTAACAGTGGC
>Ga0316198_10001165_pt1 | contig 15210 bp, 15 predicted proteins | sample OudBieAanoxic_MG_FD_204935 | JGI IMG/M metagenome (GOLD analysis project Ga0316198, IMG submission 204935) | Coastal sediment microbial communities from Oude Bieten Haven, Netherlands - site A anoxic | ecosystem: Environmental > Aquatic > Marine > Coastal > Sediment | place: Netherlands...
GTATGAAAACCTGCTGGCATTTAAGGAACAGGCCTTTTTGAGTAAAAAACTGGTGACCATCGACACCTACGTGGCATTACCGTTTCAGGCGGAAGCGTATCGTATCCCGCCACCGGATCGAAATGTGCTGGGCGACCTGTTTCAGGAGTTGGAATTCAGACAACTCCAACAACACTTCACCGAATCAAAACCGCCGGTGAAAAAAAATTATACCGTTGTTTTGGAACGGTCCGATCTTGACCATTTGATTGAACAAATGAAAAATGCATCAGTCTTCGCCCTGGATACGGAAACTACTTCTAAAAATCCGATGAAAGCCGAACTGGTGGGTGTGTCGGTGGCCTTGAAACCCAACGAGGCGTTTTATATTCCTTGTGGACATATTTGTTCTAATATCCCCGAGCAGGTACCCATTTCTCTGTTGATTGAGCGGCTCAAACCGGTTTTGGAGAATCCCGGAATAGGTAAAATAGGACAGAACATAAAATATGATTGGACCGTCCTGCGGCGGCTGGGGATTCGCCTGAAAGGGGTTGTATTCGATACGATGATCGCTTCTTACCTGATCAACCCATCGAAGCGAGCCCACAATCTGGATCAGATCGCCCTGGATTTTTTAAACCATAAAACTACCACCTACAAAGAGGTAGTTGGAAAAAATAAAACCGGGGCCGGATTCGAAGCCGTCGAGATTGAAAAGGCTACCCACTATGCTTGTGAAGATGCCGATATCACCCTGATGGCAAGGGACACGCTACAACCCCGTTTGGGCAAACTTGGTTTAACTGAATTGTTTGAAACAGTTGAAATGCCGCTGATCGATGTGCTCCGGCGCATGGAAATGAGGGGTGTCTGTGTTGATCAGCAACGCTTGCGGGAACTTTCCGATACATTCAATCGAGAACTCGAATTGCTTGAGATGAAGATCTATGAACTGGCCGGTGATTCTTTTAACATTAAATCCTCTCAGCAATTGGGTCAGGTTCTTTTTGAAAATCTTAACTTGCCGGTCCAAAAAAAAACTCGCAAAAAAACTGGGTATTCGACGGATGTGGAAGTGTTGACGACGCTTTCGGGATATCATCCGGTACCGCGTCTGGTACTTAGGCATCGGACATTGAGCAAATTAAAATCCACCTATGCCGATGCCCTGCTTGATCTCATCCACCCGGAAACAAACCGAATCCACACATCTTTTAATCAGACGGTGGCGGCCACCGGACGGCTTTCCAGTTCGGACCCCAATCTGCAGAATATACCCATTCGGACCGAAGAAGGGCGGCAAATCCGCAGTGCCTTTGTGCCTGAAAAAGGGTGGACCCTTCTTTCGGCCGACTATTCACAGATTGAACTGCGATTGCTGGCCCATTGTTCCAACGACGAGATTTTAATCAAAGCGTTTGAAGATGATGAAGATATTCATCGCCGCACGGCGGCGGAAGTGTTTCAGGTGGCACCGGAAGATGTGTCCGTGGATTTGCGGCGCCAGGCCAAGGTGATTAATTTTGGGATAATTTACGGTATGGGCGCCTTTAGCCTGGCTAAAGAGCTCGGGATCACTCAAAAGATGGCGGCGACTTATATTGACAACTACTTTGCCCGCTACCGGGGCGTCAAACAATTTATCGATGATACCATCGAAACGGTCCGGTCAACCCATCAAACCCAAACCCTTCTGGGACGGATTCGTCTGCTGCCGGAAATCAATAGTCGCAATCACAATGTGCGTGGGTTTGCCGAGCGAACCGCGGTCAATACGCCGATTCAGGGAAGTGCGGCAGACTTGATTAAACTGGCCATGATTCAAACCGAGAATGCGTTGCGGCGCCAGCGTTTAAATACCGCCATGCTTTTATCGGTGCATGACGAGATCGTATTTGAAGTACCACCCGATGAATTGGATCAGGCAAAGACGCTGGTTACATCGGTGATGGAAGGCGTCTGGGACCTCAAAGTATCGTTGAACGTTAATCTTGCCGCAGGAAAAAACTGGGCCGAAGCACATTAAAATATAGTCCTCCAGATAAAGTTTTTGGGCCGCGTTATCGGTCGCCTCCCTTCGACGACGTACGATTTGTACGACTTACTCAAGGCGATTCCTTTTAATCATAGTTCATGCTTTCTCTGACCTGCCGAAATTGAGCTCTTATTCTTCCTGCCGAAACCCCCATTGCTATAGATTGGACTGCGCCAATCTCATCGTCTGTGAGGCCATTTTCTTTGGCAACGCCAAAGAAATGTTCCATTCACGGGTAGCAACCAAGGGCAAACGATGTGGCCAATTGGATCATGGCTGTTGTTTTCTGATCTAAAATGCCATTATTAGCGGTTGACTCGAAGAATTCTTCGTATGATTTTTTCTGCCTTTCCGGTAGCATCAGCTCTCCTTTCATTTGATTTGGTATAGCGAATCGGTGGCCTATGGGTCAGCTGTTAGGATCCACCGAATATCTAAGACCAGCAGGCCAAGGTTTTCATTCACGCAATTAAATAAAAACGGCAATTTCTTCCAATGCTTTCTTCTGAATTGCAGGCACAAGCGCAGTTTCGGACGGGTATCCGGCCACAAGTATTATAAACGGTTTTTCGTTTGCGGGTCTTGATAGGATCTTATTTAAAAACCTCATATTGCTCGGCGTATAGGTGAGTGTGGCCAAGCCAGCATGGTGTAAAGCTGCAATGAGCATGCCCGTCGCAATACCGACGGATTCTGATACGTAGTAGTGTTTCGTTTTTTTTCCATTTTTAGAATAGCCGTATCGTTGGGAAAAAATGACAATCAGATAGGGGGCGATTTCAAGAAAGGGCTTGCTTGGAACCGTTCCTAAATGTTTCAGTGCATCTGTCCATTTTTTAGTTGCGGTTTTGCTGTAGAAATCTTTTTCAACCCTTTCAGCGGCATTGCGAATTTGGCGCTTAACGGCAAAATCGGATACAACAATAAAACGCCATGGCTGCTGGTTGGCGCCGCTGGGGGCTGTTCCGGCAATGCGCAGACAGTTTTCGATAATATCAGGATTAACCGTTTGATTTGAAAAGTGTCTCACAGATCGGCGGCGCCTCATTTCGTCATAAAACGCTGCGGCCCGCCTTTTCATCTCAGATTCCGGAAATTGACTATAACCAGTTAAGGGTAAGAAAGATTTCTCTGTCATGCCAACCTACGTATGGGTATAATATTAGGTCTTCTCAAAATCAGTGATTCTCCTCCCGCATAGCGGAAAGCCTCAGAAAGCTCCCTCAAAGGGCTGACCACCGCAGGAGGGTTGACCTTCCCCTTGGTGACGCGCCGAGCATCGCAGAAGCGGGCGAATAGGCGCTGTGGCTGTCTGAGCGCTAGCGAGTTCCACCGCGACCGCCCGATTCTTTGAAGCACAGGGCAACCCGAAGGGTCGCGTCGCATGGGCGATTTCTTTTGGTTCGTTTTCTTTTTTGCAAAAGAATTTGTTTACCCTTCGGGAAAGCCGATGATACCCCATCTTCTGTGTTGCCAAGGGCTCGCAGTAATTTACTACAGCTTCGCCCTTGGACGCCTTGAATCTGTGGCACCCTCGACTTTCGCTCTATTGGGGTATTACTATGTCCTGGGTAGGTTAACCAACTCTATTTCCCAAGGGTACTCATTATTCCTCGTACCGATGCAGGAACATCTGCTGGCAAAACCACAATTTTTGAATTTTGAGATGTAGAGATATTTTTTACGGCTTCAATATATTTCTCACCGAGTAAATACATAACCGGTAATTCATTGTTCTGTATCACTTGACTGACTTTTTCAATCGCTGCTTGGCTGGCCTGGGCCAAAACAACTTTTGCCTGCGCATCGCGTTTTGATGCCTCTAAGCGACCGTCTGCCTCCAGTATGGCGGCTGTTTTTTCACCTTCGGCACGAGTTACGGTTGCTCTTCGCTGTCTTTCAGCCGCCGCCTGCTCTTCCATTGCTTTTTGCATTGTTTGTGACGGGTTGATATCTTGGATTTCTACTGTCTTAAGTGTAATACCCCAATCAGAAATATCGTCCGATATAGCTGCCTTGAGTTTCGCCTTGATCTGGTCCCTTGATGACAAGGCATCATCTAAATCCATTTCACCAACTATTGAACGCAAGGATGTTTGGACAAGATTTCTAATTGCCAGGGTGAAATCTTCCACGCCATAGACAGCCTTTTCAGGCGATACGATATTGATATACGCAACAGCATTGGCTATAATGACGGCATTATCCCGGGTGATCACCTCCTGGGAAGGAATATCGAGCACAATGTCTTTCGTTGTTACCTTATGAGCAACCGTATCGATGTAGGGGACAATAATATTAAGGCCGGGCCCAAGCGTTTTGTGGTATTTTCCCAATCGTTGAACCACGGATTTGGATCCTTGTGGCACGATGCGCACGCCAAGCGCAATGGTGATAATCACTAGAACAACAAAAACTGACACCACAATGATTCCAGACATGGATCCTCCTTTTGATACTAATATTTATTATTCTCGTTTCTCAACAATCAACGTATTTCCGGATATATCTTTTATAAATACTCGATCACCCGGGTTGACAACCCCCTCACAAATAAATGGCCATTCATCCGACCCTAAGAGAGGAGTCGTAAACCGAACGATGCCGTCCTGTTTCTCGGCAGGGATTTTTATGACTTGCCCGCTCTCACCCAGTATCGCTTCTCTAGAAATGCCCGCCTTGGTTCGATCAGACATTAATGGCTTCAAAAATATGAACCAAAGCAACGTGAAGAGGCATGATGCCACCGCCCATGTAAAAAGTTGCCAACTTATATAAAGTTCTGGAAAGAAAAAAAGAATGGCTCCGACGATAATTGCACCTAGTCCGAACCAGAAAATGGTAAAGCTAGGAATAAACATCTCTGCAATGATAAGCACCATTCCAAACACCAGCCAGTACCAATATAATATCTTGGGTTCCATCTTTCCACTCCCTATAATGCATCACCGATTGGCATCTGCCCCATTAAATTGCTCGCTGGGATCTTTTATTGTCCCACTCGGAGAATGGGAGAAAAACCCTCGCCTTTAAACGAAAACTTTAGTTTACTTGTTGATGCTGCCGAAAGGATTCAAGCGGTCAATGATTCAAGCATTTGATTTCTAAAGTTTAATCATCAGTTTGAGCATTAATATGATCCCACTAACACTAGTGGGCCTACCAACCTTTATATTTTATAAAGGTCCCTTGCTGAAACTCCTCAAATGCAATCCTCAATTCATCCTGGGTATTCATAACTATGGGGCCTTGCCATGCAACGGGTTCACCAATAGGTTTGCCGGAGATCAGGAGAAATCTCACTTTATGCTCCCCGGTAAAGGCCCTTATCTCGTCACCGCCGCCAAAAAGAACAATGGTCCCGTTGCCCAAAAATGGATCGGGTTGATTATCCAGGCCCGTCTTTTTTTTCACTCCGTCAGTAAAAGGATTTTTCTCCCCACTGAAACATCCCTGGCCTTCAGTTATGTAAGCGAAGACCGTATGACCCTGTTTCGTGGGGTGTCTAAATTCAGAATTTGCAGGTATGGCAACATCGATATACTCAGGATCAATTACAATATTCTGTACTGGACCCTTGGTTCCGGATACTGTACCGGAAATAATCTTGATGGTCGTGCCATCGGAGAGTTTGACTTCTGGTATTTGGTCATGCGACAGGTCTCGATACCTCGGATCCATCATCTTTTCCTTAGATGGCAGATTGGCCCAGAGTTGAAATCCGTACATTTCTCCGTTATCATTACCTTTTGGCATTTCCTGATGGACGATTCCGCTTCCGGCGGTCATCCACTGTACATCCCCCGAACCAATAATTCCTTTGTTTCCCAGACTATCACCATGTTCAACGTCTCCAGCCAGAACATAGGTGATTGTTTCGATACCGCGATGAGGATGCCAAGGGAAACCTTTGATGTAATCGTCTAAATTATCAGACCGGAAATCATCTAGAAGCAGAAATGGATCGAACATGGGCACTTCACTGAATCCAAAAGCCCTTTTCAGATGAACGCCAGCACCTTCAAGCGTTGGTTTGCTCTTGAACTTTTTTCGGATTTTTCGAATTACAGGCATTTATGTATCCCTCCTTACTTCAAAACCGAAGAATATAGCTTTTTCATCTTCATGCCATGGTTATCTTTTATTTAAAAATCAATTTAAGTTGATCTGCCGCAGACTTTAGCCTTTTATCAGCTGTCCACAGCGGTATTCCTGTCAACTGAGCAGACGCTAAAAGATGAACATCGACGAAACCAATACCCTTTCCCATTAAATGATTTCTATCCATAAAAAATATAAATTCGTCAAATTCTATTGTTGGAGCCAATGGAAGGGATTGAAGCAAGGAGATGATTTCGTTCCGGTTTTTCAAATTTCCGCAGGCAAGTTCGCCAATAATAAATAGATGGCACATAACCTCAGCATCTATTAACAGCTTTTCCAGTTGCCGGCTTCCCTGGCGAAGGTGGGTAACCCAAATTGAGGTGTCGACAAGAACCATAGTTGTTTTCAGGCCGATCTCCGCCTTGAAATGGAGCGCAGATTATCTTCAGTTCCGCCGAGTTTGCCTAGCCGCTTGCTGCTTTCGCGGGCTATTAAAGCCTCTAATCCAAGTCGCACTAAGGAGGTTTTCTCCTTAACGCCTGTCAGTCGCGATGCCTTTTCCAGGATTTTATCATCTATGTTTAGTGTTGTTCTCATATGTATCAATATGCATAAAAAATGCATATGTGTCAAGTAAAAATTTTGATTATAAGATCGTTGCTAATCAGCCGCGCGGCTGTTCCCGCTGACTGTGTTAGGCGCCTGGTTAGCCAATTATCCAGGCAATACAGACCACCTCTCATCAAGCGGAAGACCTTTAATATCACTAAACAAAAACCAGGTTCCAGCCGTATTGCTGGCAAAATATACCCAGGAATCATCCGGACCCCAGCCATGGCTTTCATACCAATGTCCGCTTTTTCCGGGATTAAATGCGATATGGTTTGATAACTCGGGTTGAGGAGAGGTCTTGAAATCGGCGATCATTAGTTGTCAATTGCCGACCACATCAAGACCAGCCCTTGGAGTTTCAAAGTCGGTCCAGAACAAGCGTTTCCCGGAATTGTTAAAGACAGGGTGCAGTGAGCCTCCGGGTTCCTTCCATTATCCATCCCTGACGTCGGTAAGCTGATAGCAACGCCTGGATGCCATGTCCATTACCCAAAGGTCATGGTATACGCCTGCGCCAGGATGATGGTGGTTGCGTGGATTTTTATGATTGCTTTTTCTGCACGTAACAAGCCGTTTGGAACACCTTCGCCATTGTCATTTTCTAAAAATTCATATGCAATTCCAGGACGCATAACTCTGTCTACCCAGCCAGTAAGGATGGCTGGTGGCATCCCCCACCAGTTCGGATGTATAATGACGAAACCATCCACTTCAGCTACTTCTTTGCAGTGAGTCTCAATTTCGGATGGAAGGGGCACGTCTTTTGGAATTTCTTCTTTTGGCAATAGAGGGTCAAACTTTTCTTTGTAAAGATCGTGATAGTAAACAGCGTGACCATTTTTCTTTAAGGTCGCAACGGTTGTTTTCGCAATCGCATGATTGAAGCTTGATGGGTCTGGATGGGCAAGGATTACTGAAACTTTCATTTGTAAATATCGTTCCTTAATTATTTCGACACATAACATTGTTAATAGATGTAAAATTTTCCTTGATATAGTATAATATATATCTGGAAAACTATTCCATATATACATATATTTAATTAAACAAAAGTAAAATATTCCCTTGATTTTTTGATTCTTTGGTTTATTATCAAGCCATCTGTTTAATCCTATATTGAATAAAGAACATGGAAAGCAAGCAAAAATTTAAACCGAATTTGGAATATCGCTTAATGGACCAAGTCCGTGAGGTTTTACGGTATTATCACTATGCTTATAGTACCGAGCAATCGTATACCGCTTGGATTTTGCAGTATATAAAATTTTATGGCTGCAAAACACATCCGAAACATATAGGCAAAAACGAGGTCGATCGCTTTTTGAGTTACCTGACTGAAAAGAAAAATGTGGCGCCGGCCACTCAAAGGCAAGCACTGAACGCATTGATATTCCTTTATAAAAAAGTGCTTCATATCGATCTGGGCGATGGGATTGCCCCGACGCGGTCAAAGCGCAGGAGAATTTTACCGACAGTATTGACCCAGGCGGAGGTGTCAAGCCTGCTTGGCCATATGACCGGCAAGCATTTGTTGATGGCAAAATTGTTATACGGCTGCGGACTCAGGCTGATGGAGTGTGTCCGCTTGCGGGTCAAGGATGTTGATTTAGAGCAGAAGCGGGTGTTTTTGCACAATACCAAGGGCGGTAAGGATCGCACGGTCATGCTACCGAATACAATACGAAAAGACCTTAAGGCCCAAATTGATGATGTGATTGAATTGCACCAAAAAGACGTCCAGGAAGGGTTCGGCGAGGTGTACATTCCAGCGGCACTCTCCCGCAAATACAGAAATACCACTAAAGAGCCGGGGTGGCAGTATGTGTTTCCGGCCAAAAAAAGATCCAGCGATCCGCGCTCGGCTAAGATTAGGCGACATCATGTATTGGAATCGGGTCTTCAGAAGGCGGTTAAGCGAGCGTTGAATCAGGCTAAGATTTACAAAAAGGCCGGTTGCCATACGCTTCGACACAGTTTTGCCACTCATCTTTTGGAAAATGGGACCAATATCCGGGTGGTGCAAAGACTGATGGGGCATGCCGACGTGAAAACCACCGAGATCTATACCCATGTCATGAACAGTGACATCGACCAGACCGTGTCACCGCTGGATACTTTATAACGAAAACCACCGATTACCCAATGGCCAAGGGGAGAAAATGAAGCACCGGGAAGGGTTTTTCAGAGGTGTTGGCGACACCCGAATTTATTACCAATCCTGGTTGCCGGAAGATTCGCCCACGGCGGTCCTACTGATCATCCACGGATTGGCCGAACATAGCGGACGATATGAAAATATTGTCCAATATTTTGTTCCCAGAGGTTTGGCAGTGTACGGTATCGATCATATCGGACACGGCAAATCTAGCGGCACAAGGGGATATATAAAACGATTTGACGATTTTACTCATACGCTGAAGATCTACTTCGACATGATTTTTGAGTGTCAGCCGGATATACCAAGCTTTCTGGTTGGCCATAGCTTGGGCGGCCTTATTGGTTTGACTTATCTGATCGATCATCAACCCGGCCTGACAGGGGCGGTTGTTTCAGGGCCGGGGGTAAAAGTCCCTGATACCATTTCAGCCTTGACCATCTTTTCAGGCAATGTCCTTTCCTTCTTAATGCCCAGGTTTAGGCTAATTGGGTTGGCGGCCGAAGGGATAAGTAGAGACCCGGCGGTGGTTCGGGCATACCTCAACGATCCTCTGGTCTACACCGGCAAAATAACGGCACGACTGGCAGCAGAGGCGTTAAAGGCCATGAACCGGGTCACTGCTGACGCGGCCAGGATCACATTGCCCATCATAATTTTACAGGGCGGGGCCGATCGTTTGGTTGATCCGGCCGGTGCCCGGATGTTGTACGAAAAAATCGGCGCTTCAGATAAAACGATCAAGATCTATGACGGCCTGTACCATGAAGTGTTTAACGAACCCGAGCATGATCAGGTATTAACCGATGTTGGCGCGTGGATAGAGGCCCATTTATAAAACCTTAAATAAGCCTCACCACCTCAATATGTGAGTATATAGCTTCGGTTAAAATCGCACAACTTGGGTAAAAAGATAATGATTCGACTGCTTACAACTGGTTTTATATTGGCGATGGTCTCTCCAATCTGGGCACTTGACCTGACCCTGCCCGATAGCGCTTATCAGGGCGATATGATTGTGGGCAGGGTCGTGTCGTCTGCTGATGTCTGGACGGGAGGAAAGGCTTTGACGGTTAGCAAGGCAGGTTATTTCGTTATCGGCTTGCCGCGTGACCAGGAGAACGATGTGGTTGTTTTGGCGAGGCAAGGCGATAGTCAAAAAAAGCGGACCATTCGGATACTGGCGCGAAAATGGCGGATTGAGAGGATCAATGGCTTGCCGAAAAAAAAGGTCAGCCCCGACAAGGCGGCTCTGCGCCGAATCAAGGCGGATGCTCAAAGAGTGAATGCCGTCCGGTCATCACCGCCAGATCCGGTGGCAATGTTCCTTGAAAAAGGTTTTGCACTACCGGTTGAGGGACGGGTGAGCGGTGTTTTCGGCAGTCAGCGGATTTTAAATGACAAGCCCCGCAGCCCCCATCGGGGACTGGATATTGCCGCGCCGACGGGGACACCGGTTTTGAGTCCGGCCAACGGGATCGTTCGTTTGGTGGCAAATGACATGTACCTGATGGGCAATACCATGATCGTGGATCATGGCCTGGGGGTGCGTTCGATCTTTATTCACCTGGATCGGATACTGGCCAAAGAAGGCGACCGTGTCACCCAGGGGGATTTGATTGCCCGGGTGGGACAAAGCGGCCGCGCCACCGGTCCCCATCTGCACTGGGGCGTGTTCGTGGGAACCGTTGCGGTTGATCCTCAAGGAGTGGTGACGGAATAACCCATAAATTTCGCTCTAGTAAGGTTAAAGATTAGGAGATCCATACTATCCGATCAAGTATGGTTGAAATAAGCCATCGGCAAATGGTTGTTTATTCGGGGCAGATCGCTGGTCTCAGGTGGTGCAAAATTAAACATTTGGGCTAAAAAAGTCATGACAATTCGATAGGTAGCCCCCCAGAGAATCTCGGGTGCGTCTTCCTGGCGATGCACAAAGCAGGGGAACGCCTGCCGTTTTTTATCAATACCAGACGGTAAATCGGAGGGGTAAGTGAGTTGAAAAGAGGCGTAATTATCCGGATTCAATAACGCATGGATCGGAATGGGGACGATTTTTTCTACTTCGCCGTTTAAACTGAAGTGTTTCTGATGGGTTACCCAGCCCACCATGGGATAAATAATCCGGTCAAACATGATCAACCGTTGGCGGGGCAGGGGACCCAGAAATCGGACGCCCAGGGGAATTAATCGCATCTCTTCGAAGCTTTCTCGCAGGCAAGTCGCCAGTAATTGGGCCAGCCGGCGAACTTTTTCCGGTTTTTTACATCGGGTCTGGGATCGCCAGCGGAAAAGGGGAAAACCAGGCAATGACATGAGTCTGGCAAAGGCCGCATCTTTCCGGGGGGCCGGTCCACCGCCAGGGAAGCAAAGGTCTCCCGGTTGTCGGACCTGCCGCGATCGCTTGTTCAGGATTAAACTGGGAGTGCCATTTAACGTCTGTGGTTCACCGATGAGGAAAAGGACTGAAGAAGACGCGGTTGGAATTTTGTTATCGCCGTTTAGATCCATAACATTTTGATCAAAGATAGTTATGGCCTTGCGTTGAAAACGGTCTTTATTTTGAAGTAGGTGATCCATTACATGTCAGGTACAGTTTTTAACCCATTTTTAAAGTGGAAACGAAAATCGGTATTCGATGGACTATATTGCTGAAGCGGAACTATATCATCAGATTGGGAACTTCCAGGTCTCTTCGTTCGAAGGCCGTTACAAAAGCCTTGACGACCTTGGGATCAAAATCCTTATCTGCGCCCTTGATAATGATTTCTTTCACTTCAAATGGGGACATGGCCTTCCGGTAAGGGCGGTCGCTCGTCATGGCATCATATACATCCGCAACGGCGAGAATACGGGTGCCAAGGGGAATGTCCTCCCCGCCGTTGGGGTGGTATCCCGATCCATCGAACCTGTCATGATGTCCCAGTATTAAAGGGATAATTCTCCCCAGGGGACCCTGTATCGGGTCAAATATTTCCTTGTTGACATGGCTTTCAATCTCGTGCTTCTCATCCTGTGTCAACCGGGCCGCCTTATATAGAATTTTTCGACTGACCTCCAGTTTGCCCAAGTCGTGCAGCAAAGCCGCCGAGCGTATATCTTCTATATAATCATCCGTTAAACCCATATAAGCGGCGATCTTGGCGGCATACACGGATACCCGGTAGCAATGATTTTCGGTATACTCATCCTTAGAGATGAAATGGCGTAAAATGACCAACAAGCCCTGATAGGTTTGGCGGAGCTCGATCACTTTATTCCGGTTTTTATAATAAAGCGTCCCCATGGTATAGGCGATGACAATTAGGATACATGCCCATGACAGGATATGATACCATTGACCGATGCTCATTTGGCCGTACATTTTATCCGCGAATAAATCAGGATTAAAATTAACGACAAGCACCACAAGCATTATACTTGCAAGGGCGGTTAATACCGCATGGCGGCGCCCGAAAAAATAGGCCGACATGATTGTCGGCAGGGTATAGAGACTCAAAAGGAGATACTGGGATGCGACGGCATAATTGATCAGGCCGGTAATAACGACCATAGACAGAATCAGCCACAATTCCTTATTCGCGTCCATCACTTGATTAAAAATGCGGGATGTAAACTGACCGTCTCCCCCTTTCAGTTTAGGGACATCCGATGGCAACATGCGGTTTTGTATATGATGATTCGCTGCCATCTTTTGCGGCGAAGATGTTTGCGGCTTGGGTGGTAATTCCGACTGAATCTCTTCTTTCGGGGCGGGATTCGGAATAAATGTGGCCGATGCACCGAGATCGTTCAATCTACCAGCAATTGATTTTCCGGTTTTTGCCGGGATGTTGCGGTTTAAGACTACCGGGGTTTGATCCAGGAGGATTGCGATCTTATCTGCCGTCAAATTTTTAACATGCCGCGATAAAAATGCGACCACCTTATTGCGGATTTCCCGATTGGGCAAACCATTTAAAATGATTGTTCCGGTGTTTGACGCCATTAAATCTTGCTCCGGGATTGCAATAAAAGGGGATTACCTTCCTTTGTAAAAAACGCTGAACAGAAAGAAAATACACCCTACAATAAAAAGTAAAAGATACAATGGCATATTGACGATATACACGACTGCCTGCTGGACTAAGTCCATATCGATTTTATCGATCCAGGCAAGGTATTTGGATTCGACAGCATCGGTAAGTGACATGCTTTCCCACTCGTAGTTTTCTTTCAACATGTTGCCGACTAATTGAAAAAGAAGCACCACACCACTTGCCAGCCAACAAATGCCGCCCAAATAAGTCCATTTCGACATGGTGTCAACCCCCCCTTTTTAAACAGATGTCATTTTGCTCGGTATTGTTAATCATCGGATTTATTAATTAATTTAGATCCACTGGTTGTCGAATATACAACCTATTAGTCGACATTTCAATACCCAAATACGCGCGGGTAAGGATTAAATTATTGGTGTGATTGCGGGCTCTTTGATTTTGTGTTTACATACCGTTCGCTCTCTTTTATGATATCGTATATTTTATTGTACCAATGAGCTTAACCGCATAAGCAGGGGCCGATCATAGAACTGAAATTACAAGTTAACGTCGCCGGAGTCACCCTAAAAAATCCGGTCATGACGGCCTCGGGCACCTTCGGTTATGGGGTGGAATTTGCATCGCTGTTTGACTTGAGTCGTTTGGGTGGCATTATCGTCAAAGGATTATCGCTTGACCCTTCAGCGGGTAATCCGCCCCCTCGAATCGTGGAAACACCATGCGGTATGTTGAACGCCATCGGTTTGGAAAATGTGGGTATCGAGGCGTTTTTGGAGGGAAAACTTCCTTTTCTGACGAAATTTGCCACCCCGATTTTCGCCAATATTTATGGCCAAACCATGGAAGCATACGCAGAGCTGGCCGGCCGCCTGGATGATGTCGAGCCGGTGGCCGGAATCGAAGTCAATATCTCCTGCCCCAATGTCCAAGCCGGCGGAATTGCTTTTGGTGTTGATCCGATGTCGGCGGGGATGGTTGTTGAAGCGGTCCGAAAACGAACTTCAAAAACGGTGATAGTCAAACTTTCACCCAATGTGACCGATATCGCCACGATGGCGCGGGCGGTAGTCGATGCAGGTGCTGACGCCGTTTCTCTGATTAACACCATAACCGGGATGGCGATCGATGTAGAGACCCGGCGGCCGAAACTGGCCAATGTGACCGGTGGCCTCTCCGGACCAGCCATCCGACCTGTTGCGCTTCGAATGGTATGGCAGGTTGCCGGCGTGGTAGATGTGCCGGTAATTGGCATTGGGGGGATAATGACTGCCACGGATGCCCTCGCATTTTTAATTGCCGGTGCCACGGCAGTGCAGGTGGGAACGGCCAATTTTATTGATCCCACGGTTACCATGGGAATCATCGAAGGGATCGAAGCCTATCTGCAAAAGAAAAATATCAGCGATGTTAACGACTTAATCGGTTCTTTGATAAGTTAGTGCCCGCCCATAAATTGTTTTTTTAAAGATGGGCGCCTGGTGCCGTTTCCAATACAGAAATGGAAATTTTTGTCCAAGGTCAAGGAAACCATTTTGTCCAAGGTCAAGGAAACCAATGGATTGCGCGGAGGCGGTCCGTGGTTCGCCGCCCAAGCGATCCCACCGATTGACGCCGAGATTGGGCCAAAAGAACATTTATGAATGAAAAATAGTTAGTATCCATCCATTAATGGCATCTTTCGGCCCAGAGCTGCGTTTTCGTTTTTTTGCAATCCTCAGAATAGCCCACTATACCTGCGGTTGCAAAAACGCTCAGGCCTTACGCTGAACCAAAACCTGCCATTTCAGGATGGACACTAGTTAACGATTTGGTATATAATACCTAAATTGAGCGATTTTTTAATCGCTTTGCACCAATCTATTGAGCGCTAAGGCTCACAAAAATACTCGCCATATCCACTGGGTATGACTGCGTTTTTTGAAAGCTTTATCATCTCAATATCTCGGCACATAGCTTCATAAAAAATCGCTCAATTTAGGTAAAAAACTTATTGATAATAGGGGGATAGCCTGGGGCCTGCATTTATCCGTAACCCTGGAAAAATTAATCGATGAAATAGTGACAATTAAAAAGAATGTTATCTATCGTTAAATTTCAACAACCGAAACAATGAAAGGAGCCTATCATGTCATTTAAGAGTTTAGAGGAGATTTTCGATTTCGCCATTAAAAAAGAGCAGGATGCCGTGAAATTTTATGAAGACACCGCCGAGGAAGAATCCATGTCCGGTGCCAAACAAATGCTAAAAGAGATGGCCGATGAAGAACGCAAGCATGAGCGCA
>Ga0316198_10001167_pt1 | contig 15203 bp, 16 predicted proteins | sample OudBieAanoxic_MG_FD_204935 | JGI IMG/M metagenome (GOLD analysis project Ga0316198, IMG submission 204935) | Coastal sediment microbial communities from Oude Bieten Haven, Netherlands - site A anoxic | ecosystem: Environmental > Aquatic > Marine > Coastal > Sediment | place: Netherlands...
TCGTTGGCGGGGTTGGGGCTCTTCAATAGCTCGCGCAGGCCGTCGACGAGCTCGGTGTCGTACGGGTCTTCCAGCAAGAGGCCGAGGTACTTCGTTAGAGTCCGCTCAGACATCTGCGCCTCGGCGAGCCGTTTCGGAAGGATTTTCGCACCCTTCGGTGATCTCATGAAACCCCCAAAAGCAAAAGGATCCTGCGACCTAAGGTCCCCACAGCGCAGGTGTCTTGAATGTTAGCGGCGCGACGATTGGATGGGCAAGCCCCGAATTCCAAGAAATCGGTTGGAAAGCGGAGCTTGGTGAGCCTGCTCTCAGAAGATCATGATCGCCCCAGCCCAGGTCAGGGCGCCATAAGTGAAAAGGCTGACCGCCAAATGAGCGGTGGCGATCCCGCGCACGGCTTTGTAGTCGTTGGCCCGATCGAGGCCAAAGCGCTCCGAATTCGCCGAGACGACGCCAAGGCCGATCTGGGCGATCATCCCTGCAAACGTGACCCAGCGGAGCACCTTGTGTGTCCGGAGTTTCCTCGCAAAATCGCTATTGCCTTCGCTGACTTTGAGCGGGTCCGGCATGGCGAATGACAGGCCAAAGGTCGTGAAGTAGGCGGCGGAGGTGAGCGCGATCAGAGTCACGTGCGCGGTGGGGACCCCGCTGCACGCGTCCTGGGTGAAGATCGCGTTCCCTTGGACGCAGGGGTTGGTCGCCTGGCTCTGCCACCATCCGTATTGGTTGTGGAACTGAATGATTCCCGAAATGACCGACAATGTCATCAGCGACCAGGTCGCGATTCCAAACCACTTGTGGATCTTCTTGATCTTGTTGCGCTTCCGAACCAGGTCGGCGGTGGTCGGCTCGCTTGGCTCTCCGAGATCGGTGGAGACCTCGACGGCCAGGAGCACGCCTGGCTCCATGACGGCCGAAGGGGCTTCGAGCATCGATCCATCGATGTGCAAAGACAGACCAAAAAGGGGCGTAGCGAGCATCAAGGCGGTCAGAGTGGCCATCGCGGCCGGAGTATCTACCAAATACTTCGCCAGGGCCAGGTCTCTACCGAACCTCAGACGGCTTTTCACGAGGCCCGAGGCGCAGTAGAGGAAAGATATGGCGCCCGCTTCGAAGCTCCCGAACCGCGTATCCGTGTACGAGGTGTCCCCGAGAGACGGTCTGCAGAACGAAAGCGCCCAGGTGGCGACCCATGCCAAGGTCAGGCTCGTCGAAGCCCTCGTCGATGCCGGCATCAGCCGGATCGAAGTCGGCAGCTTCGTCGCACCGAAGTGGGTCCCTCAAATGGCCGATGCGGATGAGGTCTGCCGGATGATCGACCGTCGGCCTGGCGTCACCTACGCCGGGCTCTGCCCCAATGCTCGCGGCCTCGATCGCGCGCTTGCAGCGAAGGTCGACGAGATCGCCGTTTTCGTGAGCGCGAGCGAGACCCACAACAGCAAGAACGTCAACAAAACGATCCGGCAGACGCTAAAGGCGTTCGAACCGGTCATCGGGCCGGCCGTCGAAGCCGGGCTGAAAGTCCGCGCCTACGTCTCCACGATGTGGGGTTGCCCGTATGAAGGAGACGTCGACCCGAAGCGCGGCCTCGAGCTGGCCGAGCACTTGCTCGGTGCCGGCTGTTATCAGGTTTCGCTCGGCGACACGATCGGCGTCGGCACACCAATCCAGACCCAAAAGATTCTCGATCTCTTCATCGCCGCGCTGCCGCTCGAGCAGATCGCCCTGCATCTGCACGACACTCGAGGCACCGCGCTGGCCAACGTCTTGGTGGGCTTGCAGGCTGGCATCACCACTTTCGACGCGTCGGTGGCCGGGCTCGGCGGCTGCCCGTACGCACCGGGCGCGGCGGGCAACCTCGCGACCGAAGATCTGGTGTACACCCTCGCGGGGATGGGAATCGAAACCGGAATCGACCTCGAGAAGCTCTGGCAAGCCGGCCAGGTCGCCGAGGCCATCGTTGGCCGCGAGCTGCCGGGCAAAGTGCACCGCGCCGGCGTTCGCTCGCTTGCCAAGTAAGGGAATCACGTGCCAGTTCAGGATCTCCTCGAGTTCGTCAACCGGTCCCCTACCCCGTTCCACGCGGTCGCTGAGACGGTCGCGCGCCTGGAAGCACAGGGCTATCGCCGCCTCGATGAAGCGGAGGCCTGGGAAGTCGACCGCGGGGACAAGGTCTACGTCGTGCGCGGCGGTGGGTCGGTCGCGGCGTTTCACATGGGAACCGTGCCGGCGCGGGAAGCGGGGTTTCACCTGGTCGGCGCGCATACCGATTCACCCAACCTCCGGGTCAAGCCCAACCCCGAGCTCGAGAAGGCAGGGTACAGGCAGCTTGGCGTCGAGCCGTACGGCGGGGTCTTGTTGCACACCTGGCTCGACCGCGACCTGTCGCTCGCAGGACGAGTATCGCTAGCCGACGGGGGCGCGAGGCTCGTCGACTTCAGACGAGAGCTCCTGCGGGTTCCATCGCTGGCGATTCATCTGAACCGCACGGTGAACACCGAGGGCCTCAAGTTGAACGCACAAACGCACATGGCGCCGATCCTCGCCCTGAACGAGCTGGGAGAGATCAACCTCCGCGCATTGCTCGCCGAAGAGCTTGGCGACGTCAAGGCCGAGGATGTAATCGCCTGGGACTTGATGGCGTACGACGTGCAACCAGCGACGCGAAGCGGCCGGAGCCGAGAGTTCATTCACGCAGGTCGCATCGACAACCTCGCGAGTTGTCATGCGGGCCTCAGCGCCCTGCTAGCGACTGGGGACGACGCCGACATGAGCCGGGGAATCGTCTTGTACGATCATGAAGAGGTCGGGAGCCGAAGCGCGCAGGGAGCCGCCTCGGACTTTTTGCGAAGCTGTTTGCAGCGGCTCTCGGGCGACTCGACCGAGGGTTTCCACCGCGCCGTCGCTAAGTCGTTCTTGATCTCGGCCGACATGTCCCACGCTCTTCACCCGAACTACACCGACCTGCACGAACCGATGCACCAACCCGTGCTCGGCGGCGGCCCGGTCGTGAAGATCAACGTCAATCAATCGTACGCCACCGACGGCGAAAGCTGGGCAAGCTTCGAACGCTGGGCCAGAGACGCCAACGTGAACACACAGCGTTTCGTCGTGCGCTCCGACCTAGCCTGCGGCAGCACCATCGGCCCGATCACTGCCGCGGAGCTTGGCATTCGCACGGTCGACGTTGGCAACCCGATGCTCTCTATGCACTCCTGCCGCGAAGTCGCCGCTGCCTCCGACGTTCCGCAAATGATCGACGTCATGAAGCGCTTCTTCCATGCCTAAGCACCGGCGACCGCCGGGCCCCCCAAACCGCCTCGGCCTCGGCAACCTGCGTGGCATGATGCGCGACCAGCTCCGGTACATGACCGAAGCGGCAAGGTACGGGCCACTCGTCGATCTGCCGATTCTGTCCGAACGCTACGTCTTGGTTCTCGACCCGGATCTCATTCAGCAGAGCTTGGCCCAGGGGCACGGCGTCATGCGCAAAGACCGCTTCACCCGAGAGCTCTCACGCGTGCTCGGCGAAGGTTTGGTCACGAGCGAAGGCACGATTTGGCGAACCCAGCGAAAGCTGGTCGCGCATGCCTTCATCCCCCGGCGGATTCGAACCTACGCCGATTCGATGGTCGCAGCCGCGCATCGCTCCCTCGACGATTGGAGCGACGGGACAGTGATTCCGATTCACAAGGCGATGGCGAAGCTGACCCTCGACATCGTCGGGCGCACGCTCTTCGACGCCGACGTCCGGGGGACGGCACGCGAAGTCGGCGACGCGCTCAAAGTCATCAGCGACTTCTACACCGCCGTCCTGGAGAGCCCGATTCAACCGCCGGAGTGGTGGCCCTCGCCTCGAATGTTCCGTTTTCGAAAAGCGGTCCGAAACGTCGATCGCATCGTGTCGGGCATCATCGACGACCGTCGGCGAAGCGGCGAAGACCGGGGCGACCTCTTGAGCGCGCTACTCCACGCTTCGGACGAGGACGGCGCCGCGATGAGCGACCAGCAGCTCCGAGACGAGTGCATCACCCTGTTTCTCGCCGGACATGAAACCACGTCAATCGCGCTCGCCAATACGCTCTATCTGCTTTCGGAGCATCCCGAGATCGAAGCGCGGTTGCACGAGGAAGCAGCCAGCGTGCTTGCTGACCGCCGCGCGACCTCCGACGACTACGACCGCCTCGAGTACACCGCGCGGGTCATCAAGGAGTCGATGCGACTCTACCCCCCCGTGTACACCATCGGCCGTCAGCTTCTCGAGGACTTCGAGCTCGGCGGCTACACCTTCGCGAAAGGCGACACCCTCCTCTTCGTCCAGTGGGTGACGCACCGCAGCGAGCAGTGTTTCTCCGACCCGCTTCGCTTCGACCCCGACCGCTGGCTCCCCGAACCTGCGAAGTCGATTCACAAATACGCGTATTTCCCCTTCGGCGGAGGCCCACGCATCTGCATCGGCAACCACTTCGCCATGATGGAAGCGGTCCTGGTCCTCGCGACCTTGATCCGTGAATACCGGTTCGAGCTGCTTCCGGGCCAGACGCTCGAGCTCCAGCCCGCCATCACGCTTCGCGCGGCAAAGGACTTGCAGATGCAACTCGTCGCCCGGGGCGTGGAACCAGCGAGGGCAGCGTAGCCTCGGTTGGACGCCGCGCACTCGAACGCGACTAGGTCAGCTCGAAGTCTTTGCAGAACAGCAGCGCGGCGCTCGGATCATCGTAGCGCGACTTCCGATGCCGGTGCGTTGGGAAGCCGTGCGCACAGCCTCTCGCCGGATCGAACAAGACACAGTCCTCGCAGTTCCATTTGAGCCGAAATCGCTCGCGCTGCTCGCGAAAGCGTTCGTCCTGCTCGACCTTCATGCAGAAGGTTCGATCTTCTTGACGCGGCGCTCGTGGCGGCCGCCTTCGAAGTCATGGCTCAGGAAGGCCTTGAGAATTTCCCCGGCGAGGCCCGGGCCGACGACCCGCGCGCCAATGCACAGGAGGTTGGCGTCGTTGTGCTGCCGACTCATCGAGGCGCTGAAGACGTCCCCGCAGAGCGCCGCGCGTACCCCTGCGTGACGGTTGGCCGCCATCGACATACCGATTCCCGTGCCACAAACGAGAAGGCCAAGCCCATCTCCGCGCGCCACGGCGCTTGCGACCTGGTGCGCGTAGTCCGGATAGTCGGTGGAATCGCTACTGTTCGTGCCGAGGTCGACGACTTCGTAACCAAGCTCGGCGGCCGAAGCCGAGAGCTCGCGCTTGAGTTCCAGGCCTGCGTGATCCGAACCGACGATGAGAGTCTTGGCCATGGCTAAGGGGCCTTTAGCACGAGGGCGCAGTTGGTACCGCCGAAGCCGAACGAGTTGTTCATCAGGGTGCGAATCGGTCGCTCCTGGGCCTCGTTGGGCACCAAATTCATTCCGTCTGCCGCCGGATCGGGCGTGTCGAGGTTGATCGTCGGCGGCAACAGGCCGTCGCGCATCGCGAGCGTGCACAGAACGGGCTCGAGCCCACCTGCCGCGCCGAGCAAGTGCCCGCTCATGCTTTTGGTGCTCGAAACTGCGAGCCGATCGCTGGCATGCGCACCGAACACCTTGCGAATGGCGTGAAGCTCCCCGACGTCGCCCTGCGGCGTCGAGGTCCCGTGCGCATTGATGTAGTCGAGGTCGGCCGGACTGAGCTTCGCGTCGGCCAGTGCGAGCTTCATTGCGCGCTGTGCGCCTTCGGCCTCGGGCGCGGGTTGCACCATGTGGTGTGCATCCGAGGTCGCGCCGTAGCCGACGATCTCGGCAATGATCTCGGCGCCGCGCGCCATCGCCGCCTCGCGCTCTTCGAGGACCATCACGCCCCCACCCTCGGCGATCACGAACCCGTCCCGATCGGCATCGAACGGGCGGCTCGCAAGCTCGGGCTCGTCGTTGCGCCGCGACAGGGCACGCATCGAGGTGAATCCGGCAACGCCGATTGGCGTCACCGCAGCCTCGGCGCCACCCGCGACCGCAGCGTCGATTTCGCCTCGCTGAATCCAGCGAAACGCATCCCCGATCGCATGTGCGCCTGACGCGCAGGCGCTGGTATGCGTGTAGCTCGGCCCCTTGAACCCCCAGTCCAAAGTGACCTGGCCGGGCGCAAGATTGGAAATCACCGAGGGGATGAAGTACGGCGACACCCGCCGCGGCCCCTTGTCGAACAGGGTTTTGCAGGTGTCCTCGAAGACCTCGAGCCCGCAGAAGCCTACGCCGATGAACGTGCCGACTCGCTCCTTCTCTTCATCGCTCGGATCGAAGCCCGAGCTCTTGATCGCCTGTGCACTCGCCGCAATGGCGAATTGAATGAAACGCGCCGCTTCCCGGAGGCGTCGCTTCGGCATGTACTGGAGCGGATCGAAGTCCGTGCACTCGCCCGCGATCTGCGAAGCGAAGTCGCTCGGGTCAAACCCGGTGATGCGTGCGATGCCACTCCGCCCCTCAGAAACGTTTTTCCAAGTGGTCGCGACATCCGCGCCACACGGGCTCACGGTGCCCACGCCTGTGATGACTACTCGCCGCATCGACCCGCCCGGTGAAAGAGGCGCAGTGGACTGCTAGCCCTTGTGCGCCTTGATGTATTCGATCGCGTCGCGGACCGTCTTGATCTTCTCCGTGTCCTCGTCCGGGATCTCGATCTCGAACTGTTCCTCGAGGGCCAACACCACTTCGACGATCGCGAGTGAGTCGGCCTTGAGGTCTTCGATGAAGTCTTGCCCTTCTTGAATGTCGGCCCCGTCGACGTCGAGCTTGTCCGACACGATTTCTTTGACCTTCTCCGCGATGTCCATCTGCTTCCTCCGTCATGCCCGCCTAGACGTGCATGCCTCCATTGACCCGGACGACTTGTCCGGTGATATAGCCCGCTTCTTCGCTTGCCAAAAACACAACAGCGGCGGCGACCTCTTCGGGACGCCCAATTCGGCCCAACGGCGTCTGATCCACGATACCCTGCCTGGCCGCCTCCGGCAGATCTGCAGTCATATCGGTCTCGATGAAGCCCGGGGCCACGGCGTTCACCGTGATCCCCCGAGACGCGTATTCGCGAGCGAGCGAGCGCGTAAGGCCCAGGAGGGCCGCCTTCGACGCGGAATAGACCGCCTGGCCGGCGTTGCCGGATTCCGCCACCACGCTCGAAAGGTTGATGATGCGCCCCCAGCGCTTCTTCATCATCGGGCGGATGCAGGCCTTTGCGCAGTACACCGCTCCATTCACATTCGTCGCCCAGGTCATCTCGAGGTCCTTCGCAGACACCCTCAACAGCAGCTGGTCGATCGAGATTCCGGCGTTGTTGACCAGAATGTCGATTCGCCCGTGCCGCGTCAGGGCCTCTTTGATGCTTTGGTCTACTGAATCGGGGTCAGCTACATCGAAGGCGGCGAGCTCGGCTTGCCCACCGGCCTCTTCGATGAGACGCACGGTTTCGCGTGCAGCCTCTTCGTTCGAGCGGTAGTTGACGAGGACGAGGGCGCCGGCCTGCGCGAGTGCAACGCTGGTCGCCCGGCCGATGCCTCGTGACCCCCCAGTCACGATGGCGATTTTCCCGGCCAGATCGAACACGCGCTACTCGAGCTCTTCGTTCTTGCCCTTGATCACCTGCCGGCCCTTGTAGAAGCCGCAGGCCGGGCACGCTCGGTGCGGAAGCATCACATCGCCACAGTTCGGGCATGCGCTCACATTCGGGGCGGTGACTTTGTCGTGATTGGCGCGTCGCTGGTCGCGCTTCATCGGGCTGGTTCTGCGTTTGGGTACTGCCACGGAATCATTCCTCGTTCTTCGTAAGTGCTTCTTTGAGTTTGAGTAAGGGTGCGAAGCGCGAATCGGGCGCCGCATTGCCAAACACCTCGGCCGGGGGCCGAAGATGACCGGGAATTTCGATTCCTTCGCACGCATCGGAGCAGAGCGGTTTCATGGGTGCTTCGAGCAGCAAATACTCGCGTACCATCGGATCCAAGACGACTTCGGCTCCGCTGTAGTAATCACGGTTGACTTCGTCCAACTGAACGTCGATTTCATCGCTCCCGTGAGGGCGCATGTGCTCCGGACTGAACAGCGCGGTGAGGGTGAGGTCAACGGTGATCGGAACGTCGGCCAGGCAACGCGCGCAGGTCGCAGCAAGCTCGGCTTCGACATCCGCCTGAACGAGCACATCGATGCCGGTTCGCTGCGCGTGTACGGTCAGCCGGCCGTCCTTCGCCCCGGCGTTCAGCTCAGTCTCGGCAAGCGCGGACGCCAACCATTCCGTGCCGATGGCAAAGTTCCAATCCTTCCCGGCCTCGTCGAGGTCCTGGATCTTTAGGACGAAGGTAGACATTGAATTCAGGGTGATGTGCGACAGCCAAGCGACCCTCCCAGGCCACAAGAACGCGCTACTATTCGTTGTGGTCTGGGGGCTGTCAAGGAGGGTGGTCCTGTGCCCGCCCAGCTAGTTAACTCGTCGTAATGTGGGTCCTTTCGGACACGCTCCCGGTCACGGCTCCGGTCCCCGTCTCCCGTCTCCCGTCTCCCGGTCCCGGCTCCGGTTCCGGGTCCGGTTCCGGTTGCGGTCCCGGCGCTGCCCCCCCTGCACCCCTGCAGCAGCCCCCTGCCCACCCCCTCCCCCGGTCGCCAATTTGCAGGAGCGTGGTACGTTTCCGCGCGATGGATGACGATTTTCGACGTTTTTCGGGCACTTCTACCTATCTCACCAGCGAGGCCCTCGAGTCTGCCGTGAACTGCGCGGTCGTCCTCGAGCGGCCGCTCCTGATTCGAGGCGAGCCGGGCACCGGAAAGACCCTCCTCGCTGAAGCGGTCTCCGAGTCACTCCGCCTGCCCCTGATTCGTTGGAACATCCGGAGCACGACCCGCGCCCAGGACGGCCTCTACGTGTACGACACGGTGCAGCGTCTCTACGATTCCCGGTTCGGAGACAAGGATGTCAATGACATCAGCCTGTACATCAAGCTGGGCCCGATGGGAGAGTCCTTCGACGCCAAAGAGCGCGTGGTTCTGCTGATCGACGAAATCGACAAGGCCGACGTGGAGTTCCCGAACGACCTCCTCAACGAGCTCGACAGGATGCAGTTTCACGTCGACGAAACGCAACGAGACATCATCGCCGCGCAGCGTCCGATCGTGATCATCACCAGCAACGCCGAGAAGGAGTTGCCCGACGCGTTCCTTCGACGCTGCGTGTTCCACTTCATCGATTTCCCAACGCCCGAGCTGATGGCCGAGATCGTTCAGGTCCACCACCCCAAGGTCCACGAAAGCCTCGTCGAGCAAGCGCTCAAGACCTTCTACGAAATCCGAAGCATGCGACGGCTCCGCAAGCGTCCGAGCACCAGCGAGCTCGTCGACTGGATCGCGGTTCTTCAGCGCGCCGGCATCGAGAGCGTGAAGCTCGAAGAAAACCTTCCCTTCCTGGGCGCCTTGCTCAAGAAAGAACAAGACCTCGTCGCCTTCGCAGATCAGCTGTCGGGCGGCCGCCAATGGAGAAGCTAGAATCCTAGTCCCTTTCATGTATGAGCTTCGCGGCCGCGGCGTCCCGGTTGGGACGCAAGAGGTCATTGCGCTCGCTCAAGCACTGAAAGCCGGCCTTCACGACAGCTCGCTCGACGGCTTTTACAACGTCGCCCGGTCGGTGATGATCCACAGCGAGGCGCACCTCGATTCATTCGACGAAGCCTTCCTTTCGTTTTTCAAGGGCATCGAGATCGAATCCAAGAAGCTCAAGGACGAGCTTTGGGACTGGCTGCAGCAGGCCAAAGAGAACATGGCCGAGCTCACCGACGAGCAGCGCGAGTTCGTCGAGAACCTCGACCTCGATGAGCTTCGCAAGCTCTTCGAAGAGCGCCTCGCGGAGCAGGACGAGCAGCACGACGGCGGGAACAAGTGGATCGGCACCGGAGGCACCTCACCTTTTGGTCACAGCGGCCGCGCCCCCAAAGGATTTCGAATCGGAGGCTCGGGTGGAGGCCGAAGCGCGGTGAAGGTCGCCGATGCGCGTCTCTATCGCCCGTACCGCCAGGACCTCACCCTCGACGTTCGGCAAATGCAGGTCGCGCTCCGGAAGCTCCGCCTCTTTGCGCGCGAAGGTGGCGAAGAGGAGCTCGACCTCGAAGGCACCATCGATGCAACCGCACAGAACGCTGGAGAGCTGGAGGTGGTCACCCGCCCTCCCCGCCGGCACAACACTCGCATCATTTTGATGATGGACGTCGGCGGCTCGATGGACCCCTTCGCTCACCTCTGCTCGCGGCTCTTTTCGGCGGCCAAGAAGTCGAGCCACTTCAAAGAGCTGCGCACCTACTATTTCCACAACTGCGTCTACGGCCACGTCTACGAAACCGAGCGCTTCGACACACCGATCAAGATTCGTGACCTGCTCCACGAGACGGGGCCGCACTACAAGCTCATCATCGTCGGCGATGCGCTCATGGCGCCCTACGAGCTTCTTGCGGCCGGCGGGTCACTCGACCTCGGCGACGACCGGGGCATCGAAGGGCTGCAGTGGCTCATGATGCTGAGCCAGCACTACCACCGCAGCATCTGGCTCAACCCGGAGCCACAGCGCTACTGGACCGGAAACACGATCGAGTACGTTCGACAGGCGTTCGACATGTTCCCGCTCACCCTCGAAGGGCTCGGCGAAGGCGTCGGCCATTTGCTCAAGGGCGGCAAGGGCCACTGAGGCGCTTGAAATTTCGGGTCCCGGAGCGAAATTTGGGCCCCGGGCGCAGGGTCGCGTACCCTGAGAGCGTGCGGAAGATATCCATCATCGCGTTCATCGTCTTGTTCGCCAGCTCGGCCGGCGTTGCCTCGGCGGAGGAGTCCTCGTACGCCGGTGTGACCCCGGGCTCGGAGACCTCCGAGAACCTCCCGCCCAAGGCGGACGAGATTCCCGAAGGGGCGCTCATGCTCACCTGGCCCGGCTTCATGATGTTGGAGGACGGCTCCTCGTTCTTCATTCAAACGTCGAAACCGGTGAAGTTCGGAACCAAGAAGTCGGACGGACGCCTGGAGTTGATCCTGCACCACACGCAGGTTCACCTCAAGAACAACTTCCTGCCGCTCGAAACTCAGTTCTTCGATACGCCGGTGACTCGGGCAACCGTGCAGCGAAAAGGCAAGAAGGACCTCGTGATGATTTTCGAGATGCGCGAAGACGCCACGCCAAGCATCACACAGAAGATGGGCAAAGACGGGTTCAACTACGTCTTCGTCAAATTCGGCAAGCAGCCCTGATCCCGTAAAATCGATGCAGCGCATCGGCCACGGGGCTTGGCCCCTTGCCGGTTGGAGGCGCATCGAGTAACGGGACGCCATGAGTCTGCGCGCCGTCAAGGGGATGAAAGACATCCTGCCGGACGAGATCCCGAAATGGCACCGCCTCGAGGACGCGTTCCGGAATCGAGTCGAAGGCTATGGGTTCCAGGAAGTGCGGTTCCCCATCGTGGAGCCGACCGCGCTGTTCGTCCGGTCGATCGGCGAAACGACCGACATCGTCGAAAAGGAGATGTACACGTTCACCGACCGGGGTGACAAATCGCTCACGCTGCGCCCCGAGGGCACGGCGTCGGCGGTGCGCGCGTATGTGCAGCACAGCGTGCAGGCCCGCGAGCCAGTCACGAAGTGGTATTATATCGGACCGATGTATCGGCGCGAGCGGCCTGCCAAGGGGCGCTACCGGCAGTTCTACCAAGCCGGGATCGAAGTCTTCGGCGATCCGGGCCCCTACGTCGATGCCGAAGTGATCGACATGGTCGTTGGTTTCATCGCAAGTCTCGGCATCAGCGAGGTCGAAGTGCTGGTCAACTCCATTGGCGGACCGGAAACGCGGGAGAGGTATCGCGACGCGCTGCTCGGGTACCTGGCGCCCTATCGCGCCGAGCTTTGCCCCGACTGTCAGCGTCGAATGGATGCCAACCCCCTTCGCGTGTTGGACTGCAAGGTGCCGCGCTGCGCTGAGATCGCAGCCGAAGCGCCGTCGATCTTGAAGCACCTCACCGACGATGACCGGACTCACTTCGACGGGCTTCAAGAGACCTTGACCGTCCTCGGGACACCCTATCGCGTCGACGACTCGCTCGTCCGAGGGCTCGACTATTACAGCCGGACGCTCTTCGAAGTGCTTGGCAAAGGCGAACGTCTTGGCGCTCAAAACGCGCTGCTCGGTGGAGGCCGATACGATCAAATGGTGCAGAGCCTAGACGGGCCGGACACCCCGGCGATCGGCTTCGCGATGGGGCTCGACCGCCTGCTGATGGCCATGCCCGATGGGGACATCGATTCGCACGTCGACGTCTTCATCGTGGCCGCCCAAGCGGGCGTTCGCGGGCAGGCGACCCTGCTCGGCCGCGAGCTCCGAGACAGCGGGCTTCGCGTGGAGAGCGACCTTCGTGGCGGGTCACTCAAGAGCCAGTTGCGACGCGCCGACAAGATCGACGCGCGGATCGCAATGATCCTCGGAGAGTCCGAGGTCGAAGAAGGCGTCGTCCAGCTCAAAGACTTGAAGAACAAGACCCAGGACCAGGTACCACGCGCCGACGCCGCAGCCCGCATCCACGCCCTCCTCTCAGACTGACACGAACACTAGGATCGATTAAAGAAGATGGGGCTGGACCACGCCATCTCCCCATCGGCCTGGGTCACGCGACAGTATACGTAAGGGGCATCCACCTCGCCAGCGAACGACGCCGATGGCGATCTCGGCTCGTCCGATGCCGCCACACCATCGGGCGTCACCAGCTCGATGCGTTCGATGTCGGTCGTCCCAAGCGCTCGCGCATGGACTTCGACCGGCCCGTCGATGTCGAGCTCGCTCCCCATCGGAAAACCTGCGACGTGCACGTCGAGCAGAATCTTAGCGCCGCTGGTCGCATAGCAACGGCGCGCGCGAATCGCTTCGAGAATCGCCTCGCGCATACGGGTCGCACAAATGACCGCCGTCAGCCCGGTTCGAAACGGGTCGCGCTTTCGGCATTCGCCATGATGCCAAAGGAGCCCGTGGCTGTCCGAGTTCGCGATGAAACCGAAGCGCATGCCTGCGTCGAGCAGCGGCTTGGCAAACTGGTCGTTGAGCTCGCCGCGGTGCCCGAGCGGATGATCGGGGTGCTCGTAGCAGCCGTGGCACGAGCAGATCTCCCAAACCGGCTGCCCTTCGGGGTCGTGTCCGGGCACGTCGGCGCCCGTCCAACCGATGTGGTGCGGCCCCGTAAACGCGCCCTGCGCGCTGATCTGCCGGACGATGTCCCGGCCCTCGGGAACGTCGTCGCGAGAGATGATCGGGAAGCCTGGCCCCGGAAGGTAAATGCACTTGTGCCCCGGCCCGGGATAAGACTTTCCGGTCCATTCGTAGGCAACGATCGTCGCAAACTCGCCGGGCTCATCGTGCCGTTCGGTCACAGCCTGCAGGTACGCCCACTCGCCGGGCCCGATTCGCTTTCCGAGGAATGACTCGTGATCGGTGAGCGCCGCGAAGTCGTCGCCGTACCGGTAGCGGGCGCGAAGATAGGCTTCGTCCGCGCTCCCCACCCCGTCCGAATGGGCACTGTGCTGTTGGATGTCGCCAAACAAGACCTGCGGCCCCGACCAAGCCGTCGCGTGTGCCACCGCCGGCTGAAACTCGCCGACTTCGATTTTCGCCTCGGCGAGCTTGGGCGCGCCGCCGGACGGTTCATCGAAGGGTTCGATTCGAATGCCTTTTCGACTGCGCCAGGCAGCCAGCGTCGATCCGCTCGCGAGTCGAGCCGCGGTCACCCGCCTTCCTCGGCACCCCCACTGGGCATCATCGATCTGGACCCGGGCGGCGAAGCCATCCGCGTTGAGCCTCTGGCGGTACATCGTATGGGAGCCGCGCCCAAACAGATCGATCGCGCCATCGTCGCCAACCACGATGGCAGGGAATTCGAAGCCCTGCTCTTCACCCTCGAGGTCCCGGTCTCGATCGGTCATCGGCCCGGCCGGCTCGAACACCATCCCCTCCATGTCGACGAAGCGAACCGCGATCCACTTCGCGATGTCGGGAACCCCAGTGTCCTCCCGAACGTCGTGGTGGAACCCGACCCAGGCCCCTCCGGGCGCAGCGCTGATGCAGGGCGCGGCCGCGATCCCGAACGCCGTCCAGACGAGGAACTCGCCGCCCGACGGGGGCGCAACCACCACCCTCGACCGCGGGCCTTCATGCCGAACTTCCACCCGCCAGCCCTGGTGCTCAGCCGCTAGCTCGGCGAGCGGGTCGTTGATCGGATGGGAGACCCCCGGAGCCCAGGTCATGATGGCAGCGCCATGATCGGTCGAGCCTGCCTCGCCTTGCACCGCCCCGTCATCGGACAATTCGAATCGCAGAACGCATTCCTCTTCGCGCCCTCCCCAAGCGAAGACGTGCAAGAGCGCGCCTCCATCGGCTACGGGCTCCAAGCGCGGACTTCTCAGGTACCGCTCCGGAGTTTGTTCGATGAGGGGCATGGGTCTCAGTGCGCGTAGCCGAGTGCGCGTAGCTGATCGCGAATCGTGTCGTCCATTTCAGCGTTCTCCCGGTTCAGCTGTGTACCGCCCTTCTGCTCGGCGCTCAACCAGTCCCCCCGGTTGGTCGCTCCAAGGAACTGACCGAGCAACATCCGTGAATACCGCCGCGCGATGGGAAATGCGGACGCGTCGAGCTGATTCTTCTCCAAGGGGTCCGCCACGAGGTCGAACATGGTCGAAGTCAGGTTTCCGCGGAGGATGAACTTCCATCGGCGGCTCGTGATGACACGACGGTCGTCTTGGAAGTCGCTGAAAGCGACCGCCGGCCGCTTCGCGGCGTCGCCGAGCATCAGACCAACCAGCGGGTGCCCTTCATTGCCGGCCATCTCGGGAACGCCCAAGAGCTCGGTCACCGTCGCGGAGATATCGAGGGTGCTGACCGCCTCGCCGACCTTGCTGCCAGCCGGAAGCCGGTTCGGGAGGCGAAACATCAAGGGCACATGAAGGAGCTCTTGGTACACCGAGTGACCGTGTCCCCATGAGCCGTGGTCATCGAACTCCTCGCCGTGATCCGACGTCACCACGATCAGCGTATCTTCGCTCAGCCCGAGCTCGTTCAAGCGCTCGAGGAATGCGCCGAAGAAGTGATCGTGCTTGGTAATCTCACCGTCGTGAAGCGCCTTCAGTCTTCGCTTGTCGCTTGCGTCGAAGACGACTTGCGGCGGGTTGCGCTTGGCCTTCT
>Ga0316198_10001168_pt1 | contig 15201 bp, 15 predicted proteins | sample OudBieAanoxic_MG_FD_204935 | JGI IMG/M metagenome (GOLD analysis project Ga0316198, IMG submission 204935) | Coastal sediment microbial communities from Oude Bieten Haven, Netherlands - site A anoxic | ecosystem: Environmental > Aquatic > Marine > Coastal > Sediment | place: Netherlands...
CTACGGCTACCACTTTCGCTCCAGAACGGCGTCCAAGCACACGAGCCCGGCGCCAACATCCGGGATCCCCGTGAGAAATGCGGGCTAGGAATTCGCCAAAGTCTGCAGCGCACCGTGGTCAAAAATCCGTACCCGGCGGCGCTCCGCGCTTAACAGCCCGTCCTCCTGAAAGCGGCTCAGAATACGGCTCACTGTCTCCACCGCGAGCCCAAGATAGCTGCCGATCTCGCTGCGTTTCATGCTCAGATTAAAACTGCTTGCCGAGTAACCGCGTTCCCTGAACTGCCCGGACAGGTAGAGCATAAAACCCGCCATCTTCGCTTCTGCGTCCTTCTTGGTGATCAGTTCCATGGTTAGATGATCGCGGTTCAGTTCCCTGGAAAGCAGTTTATACAGGCACTGATGCCAACCACTGGCGGACAGGTTCGCGCACGCCTCTTCCAGAGCGGCAAAGGGGATAATGCAGACCGAAGTGCTTTCCAGCGCAAGCGCCGATGAAGCGTGCCGCTTCACCCCCATGGCGTCCAGACCGAGCACGTCACCGGGCATGTAAAATGCCACCACCTGTTCACTCCCATCCTCGGACGTGAAATAGACCTTGGCCGATCCGGATTTAACAATATACAGGGCTTCCGCCGCATGGTTATCCTGAAACAGGTGTTCTCCCTGATCCAGGACCTGCGAACCCGACACCACCACCGCCTGTCTGCCGGGTTCAGCGGACATCTGTCGGGATACCGGGCAGCGTTCCCGGGAAAGGCAGTCACAACAGGTTTTTCCCTGATGGGGAAATTTCAACACCGCGGCAATATCCGCTGAGACCGTCGATGTCGATCGGGTCGTATCATTGTGTGCAGACTCGGCGTTCGTTGTCAGTGTTGGAGTCCTCATAACCCCACCTCCGGAAATTCCATGGTCTGGATTCAGTGTATTTTTTAACATCCCCCGTGCCGGCCGGCAGCGCTCTGGCGCATCTTAACACAGCTGAAACAACCTGCTCATCACCCGCCTGACGGCCGCTCCCATGCAACGCTGACCCGACCAGCGGGTTTTGTTTTACACAATTAATATCAATGGGTTATTACAGTCTCGCGCTGACGGGCAAAAGTCATTAACAATGACGGGGATGGGTTTCTTATGCGTTCACCAACAGAGGCAGACGCAGGCTCACCCGTACACCGGAAACAGGTTCACGGTTGGCCACTGTCAACTCCCCGCCGTGGTGCAGAGCGATACGCTTGGCGATGTAAAGCCCGATACCAAGGTGTGGCATGCCATCCCTATGGAGACGATGGGACCCCATCCCGACATACAGCACCTGTAGTACAGCGTCTGGTATGCGTGGCCCATCATTCACAATACTCAACTCCGCATGCCTGTCCTTGATCAGCAGCTCAAAGCGGATTTCCCCATCGACAGCGGAGAAATCCAGGGCATTATCTTTTATCTTGTCGAGTAACTGGGCAATGCGCAAATCACTGCCTTCCACCCCGACCCCATGCTGCGGTCCGCGGTACAGAAAGCGCCTGTGAGGATGGAGCTGCGCAGAGTTGGCGACATATTCGTTAACCAGCGTGGCAAAATCGAACACGCTGGTGGCATCCTCTTTTAACGCGCCGTCGATATGTGCGGCTTCCGTCAGGCTGTTGACAATATGCTCCAGCTGTCGCGTCGCCTGCCGGGCTGTCCTGATCAGGGTCTCGGCACCGGCATCTCCGCTTTCAGTCAGTTTCTGCAGCGACATACTGATGGTGTTCACCGGATTGAGAATTTCATGGCGCAAGGTACGTGGCACCGTCTCCAGAAACCCCGTGTAGCGCTGCAGCCGCGCGAGCAGATCGGAAATCCCCCGCGACAGGTCGCCCAGATCATCGTTCGCCAGCCGATCAGACTGCAGCAGGCTTTTCACCACGCGACCATCCCTGTCAATCGCGGCCGCGGCTTCACGTTTAAGACGCCGAATCCGCAACGCCAGCCAGGTCCCGAACAGCAGAAGACCGGCAACGACGAGCAGCAGCACCAGTAGCGTCGCCAACGCAACCCGGCTCAGGGTATGACGCTGAAGGTTGAGAATGTGCGCACTGTTTTTTTCCAGTAACACAGCACCGATCACCTCGTCGCCGGCATAAACCGGATGTGCGGCGACAATCAGTGCCTCGGAGCCAGAACCGCCATTGCGATGCATGACCTGCTGCCGCCCGGCCAGGGCATCCGCCACCAGGTCCAGACTGATCCTGTCGGTATCGCCACACAGGTTTCCTGCAGACGCCTGTCCGCCTAGAACCGCGCGAACCCGGCGATAACGATCCACCACACAGATAGCCGCATCCGCGCGACCGAGCCCACGCAGAATACGCTGCAGCTCGGGGGAACGCATAATCAGGCGGTTGAAACGACCGGACCACTGCGTCGGCAGGGTGCCGACTATAGTTTCGATGTGGCGTTCGTCAGGATCATTGACATCAACAACACTGAGCAGCACGTGGCGTTGCGGCCCCAGCCAGTCAGCCGGCAGACGGAACTCCAGATCGTAACCCTCCGCATGCTCACGCCAAACACCATGCACTTCAAATGCCGTTTCCTGGGCGACCGGATACTGCCAGTCCTGCTGCGCCTCATAGGCACTGATACCACCCTGCCCTTCGGTCGCCAGTACATAGCGACGAATGCGGCCATCAGGGCTGACCAGCGCCAGGCGAACCTGGTCACTGTTATCCAGGCGTTGATAGCGGGGATGGCGGTAGACCCGGTGCGGGTCCTTCACCCGCAGCAGCGCATAGATGGTACCGGCCCGTTCGCCCAGCAACAGGGTGAAGAAGGGTGACACCGGCAGCCGGTCATCGCGCTTAAACAACGCACTTTCCTCGCCATAAGACGTACTGCGTGCCAGCAGGGACCCCCAGTCCGTAGTGTAACCATCGAGCTCAATGGAGGTCTGCAGCGGATATACGTATAGCGCATTCTGTTCCAGTGAAGATTGCAGGGGGGTGGCGGCGGGTTGGAACAGATCGACCCGGTCATGCAGCACCGTTGCCACCGCGCGCACGGCGAGTAACTGGGCTTCCTGCTGACCGGTGAGCAGAAACTCCTTCATCTCGCCGATATAGCGATAGCCCAGCCAGGGAATGGCCAGCAGTACCGAACTGAACAGCAGCAAGCGCCCACCCAGCCCGAGCCGCTTCATCGACAGATCCAGTGGTAACCGTAGCCGTACCTGGTTCTGATGCAGTCGAAATCCGCATCGACCTGTCTGAATTTTTTACGCAGGTGCACGATATGGGTGTTGATGGTGTTGTTCTCCACCACACCCTGCCTCGTGGCGTTGGCCAGATCATCGTAGCTGGCGCCGTCGACCTCCTCCAGCAGCAGGTTCAACAGGTCAAATTCGGTCGGTGTCAATGCCACGGCCTGATCATCCCAGCTCGCCTGCATGGCAGCCCGGTTCAGTTTGAGCTTACCCGCACGCTTGAGGTCCCCAGCCTCTGACGGTCCGCTGTGCCGGTCCTTGATACGAAACAGGGAACGTATGCGCTCGATCAGGTAGTCAAAAGTGACCGGCTTGGTCTGGTAATCCCAGGCACCCAGCTGCAGGCCATAGATCTTGTCGACTTCGTTACCCCGGCTGGTGAGAAAGATAACCGGTAACTGGGCATCACGTTGCTGCAGATAACGGCAGATTTCGAAGCCGCCACCGATATCCTGTCCGAGCATAATATCCAGCATTGCCAGATCAGGCAGCGCCTGTTCGAAGGCCCGCCTGGCCTGCTCACGACTGCCATACTCGTCAACCTTGTAGCCCTGCTGCCGCAAAGCCTCGGCGTAGTGCGCGCGCTGCTGCGGATCATCTTCCACAATAGCAATGGTTTTCGTCATCAGCTATTCCCTACTCATGAACACGTCAGTGAGCCCACAGTGGCTTGCGGGACCGTCGGCCGCATGGACGCGGCCGTCGAGCTTACAGGGATGTCTTCGCCGCGTGATCCGCAAGCCACTGTGGGCTCACTGATGCCCGCGTGATTATACCGTTTCACAATCTACCCGAGATGACCGTAGTTGTAGAGACCACGCCGATCGCCTCCATGATTCCTCCACGTTTCTTCCATCAGCACACAATGATTGAAATGCCCCAGCCTGCTGGAATGAGAACCCTGAACTGAACACCGGCGCGACCAGGACGGAAAACCTGCCAGGGAGGGTGGCGCTGGATCAAACAAGGCACTGTTAAACAAGGAGAACAGCAATGAGGTCCCCCCGTCACCTTGTGGCAGGCCTGGCAATCAGCCTGAGCCTGCTCTGCCTGACAGCGGCGTCAGCACCAGCGGTTGCCATCGGTCCACAGGAGTCCACACAAGGCAGCCTGTGGCTACGCGCCGAGCAGAACACACCTTATCAGGCAGCGCCAACACTGGACACCCGTGTGAAAATGGACGTAACAGGTATGCTGGCCCGGGTTCAGGTACGCCAGACCTTCCACAATCCCGGCAACCGCTGGGCTGAGGGGATTTACGTCTTCCCGTTACCGGCACAGGCCGCCGTTGACCACCTCCGCATGATCGTCGGTGAACGCATTATCGAAGGACAGATCAAGGAACGGGCACAAGCCAGAAAAAACTACCAACAGGCCAAACAGGCCGGCCAGCGTGCGTCCCTGGTAGAACAGGAACGCCCCAATATGTTTACCACCTCACTGGCGAACATCGCACCCGGCGAATCCGTCAGTGTGGAAATCCAATACCAGCAAACGGTACAGTACAGCAACGATGCCTTCCGACTGCGGTTCCCGATGGTGGTTGGCCCGCGCTACATCCCCGGGGAAGCACTGGACGTTGAACAGCAGGTGGCCGTGTTTGCCGGCACAGGATGGGCACAGGCAACCACCCGGGTCGTGGATGCAGCACGCATCACCCCGGCGGTGCGGCACCCGCAGCAGGGGCCGATCAATCCGGTCTCGCTGGATATCCAGATCGATGCAGGCATGCCGCTGGCTGAAGTGAGCAGCACCTATCACTCCATTGATCAGCGTCAGAATGCCAAGGGTCAATACCGTATCCAGCTGGCAGAAGCCCAGGTGCCGGCCGATCGTGATTTCGAACTGGTCTGGCGCCCGGAAGCGGACGCCCTGCCCAAAGCGGCATGGTTCGTCGAGCAGAAAGAATCCCGACACTACGGCCTGTTGATGCTGGTACCACCCACACAACACGCCGGCACCCCAGGCATCGGCCGCGAGGTGGTGTTTGTAATCGACACCTCGGGTTCCATGCACGGTGACTCCATCCGACAGGCACGCAGCGCCCTGCTACTGGCGCTCGACCGGCTCACTGAGCACGACCGCTTCAATATCATTCGCTTTAACAACACAGCAGACAGCCTCTTCAGCCAGACGGAAAGAGCCGACAGCAACACACTGACACTGGCGCGTCAGTTTGTCCGCAACCTGGAGGCCAACGGTGGCACAGAAATGCTGCCCGCGCTTGCAATGGCCTTACAACACGAAGAAGAAGCACAGGGCATACGCCAGGTGATTTTCCTGACCGATGGCAGCGTCGGCAATGAACGCGAACTGTTTCAGCTGATCCGCAAGAAACTGGGGAACAGCCGGCTGTTCCCCATCGGTATCGGTTCTGCACCGAACAGTTACTTTATGCGCAAAGCCGCCGAATACGGGCGTGGCACCTTTACCTATATCGGCAACACTGCCGATGTCATGGAAAAAACCTCCGACTTGTTCGAGAAACTGGAGCAACCCGCATTAACCGATATCAGGATTGAGCTTCCATCGAACGTGAATCTCGAACTGCTGCCGCAGCGCATTCCTGACCTGTACGCCGGTGAACCACTGCTGCTGGCTTTCCACGGAGCGGAGCTGCCGGATTGGGTCGGTGTTCACGGACAGCGCGGTGAACAGGCCTGGACCAGCCGGGTGACCCTGGAGGGCGGTCAACAGGGTGCCGCACTGGCATCAGAATGGGGCCGCAGAAAAATCGCCGGACTGATGACCCGCCTGCACGACGCTGAAAACGACGACACCCGCCAGGCACTGCGCGACGAAGTGGTCAGCACTGGACTGGCCTATCATCTGGTCAGTCCATACACCAGCCTGGTCGCCGTTGACGTGACGCCGGCGCGTAGACAGAACGAACTGCTGAAACGGCATAGTCTGCAAACCAACCTGCCCAAAGGCTGGTCTTACGATCACGTGTTCGGTCTGCCACAAACCGCCACTCCCGCAGCGATGCATCTGACGACCGGTTTGCTGCTGCTGTTACTGGCGTCGATTGCCGGTCTGCGGGTAAGGAGACAGTCATGCTGAATTTCCGAACGCTGCTCATCCTGTTGATTACCGGCCTGGGAATCTGGCAGACCGGGTCTGCCGCCTGGATCCATGCCAAAGCCCGGCTGGCACAGGTCCTGCTGGAAAACGCCTGGGAAAAAACCCTGGCAGGAGACACGGCAGCACGCCCCTGGCCCTGGGCGGACACCTGGCCGGTCGCACGATTGCGCATACCCTCACATGATGTCGATGTTATCGTCCTGCACGGTGACAGCGGTCGCAACCTGGCGTTTGCACCGGGAATGGCAGCCGGCAGCGCACTGCCCGGGCAACCTGGAACAACCCTGATCAGCGCACACCGCGACACCCACTTCAAAAATATCGCCGATATTCAGCCGGGGGAACAGATCGAGCTTGAAACCCGCCATGGCCGCCGGGCCTACCGCGTGCTCTACACTGACGTGGTGGATGCGCGCCATAGCGGCATCACCAGTGATCCGCTGCGTGACGAACTGGTGCTTGTCACCTGCTACCCGTTTGCAGCCCTGGTCCACGGCGGCCCCTTCCGCCTGGTGATACGCACGGAAGCCGTTAGCGGTAACGACGGTATCGCACGCCAAAATAGTCAAACCACGGCGCCGCTGCCTGTTGCACTGGCGACCCTATATTGAGCTGTGTAGAATACCGAACAAATACAATGGGGCCGTAGCTCAGCTGGGAGAGCGTCGCGTTCGCAATGCGAAGGTCGGGAGTTCGATCCTCCTCGGCTCCACCAATTTCCGTGTAACCCGTTGATCGAAAGGGCTTCGATCCTTTCTCCTGTGTCGCTTGCCAACAGGTGGTCCAAACCGGTGGTACATCAGGGGCTCGACAATGGCATATACAACACCCGCCTATCTGGCACTCAGCCGACACGGCATCTTCTACTTTCGCATGAGTATTCCGGCGCGCCTGCGCGCACACCTTGGCACCCGCACCCTGTCCCGCACTATTAGCGCATTGTAAAACTTGGTCTGCAACAACTTGCCCAATTCAGCCGTCGTCAGCCGAATCACAGCAGCCTTGATACCGGCGTCATTAAGCAACAGTCGAGTATGGTGTGCGAGCTTTTCATCCAGTATCACGGAAAGCTAGATGGAGAAACTATATTGGGTCGTTCATTCTCGTTTAGTGAGTTTAGGAGTCCACGGCGTTAACCGAAGAGATCAGGTTCAAATTCACATCCTTTATGTGTGATATCGCAAAACGGTTTGTTCCCTGATTTGCCACATCGACACAAGGCCGCCTCATTCCGGGTGGTGACAAAGTTACCGTCTGAACTCAATATAGTCATGGGACCCTGGACGAACAGGCCGGCATTAGGATGCACAGTAATCTGCAATGGGCCGTCCTCCTCAAGTGGCTCTGTAGCTATACCGGTAAAGATACCGTCACATTCGAACTCCTCGTCCCGATGGCTCCCGTCACAAAAAGGCTTGTTCCGGGCCCCCCCGCAACGGCAGAGCGCAATTTCGGTGCCTTTCTGCAGTAATTCGCCGAAAGGGTTAATAACCTCGATCTGCCCTGTACACAGCAATGGACCATCGACCAGACCCTTGACCAGGTTCTTATCGCTCATTGTTTCACATCCTCTTCAAGTTTAAATCATTGCCCCTTACAGATCTCCGCCATACCTGGCTACTGGGGAAATCGGAAAGACACGTACACGCTACTTATCGCTATGGAAAAAAGCATTGAGGGAAACGCCACCAGCATAAAAGGCGGGAAGCGAATCGGTTGTCCAGAACGATGAGAATAAAAGCATAACCTGCCGATCTCCTGAGAATCCAGCCTATAGGGCTGGAATGCACTTACACCGGATCGACCACTTCCACTGAATTTCCTGCTGGTGCTTCCTCGATACCGATCTATGGCCCTGCTTCTGTTGATATTTTCACCCGCTCGGCACCCTGACAAGCGACAGGCAATCCTGCTTGCCCACCCGTGGACAGCATGCCAGCCTGATTCCCATAGTTGACTGACGTCGTGTATTAAGCGACCCCTGCCGAGCAAACCTGGCGTTGAATCGCCCGGTTATCGTGCCCCTCATTGGCCAGCTTGTACCCGCAGGCATGGCGGAGCATATGAGGGTGGACCGACTATTGCTAGCTAAAGACAGGGAGGAATCAGAAATGAGCAACTTGACTGAAGAAGAGATCGGGCGGACAGGCTCTAACGAATGGGCAAGATATATGAATGAATACGGGTATGGCAGGCCCAGTTACTTAAGAAATCAGCGCAAACGGGCTGTGGTAGCAAGCGAAATTGTGGAACAGCCGCGTGGTGGAAATCAGCACGCTTCACAGTCACAGGCTGCAGTCAAAAAGCGCACCAAGAACGCGGCTTCGTCTCAATTCAACGACAACAGCTCACCATGAACAGATTAATCAACCTACTGGCTGGCATAACTTCTGTCAGCATGGTTGTTGCTGTAATTCTTACGAGCAGTGCGATGATTGTTAGATTGATGTGAATGGCCCCGCTTCGGCAAGGCTTTCTCTAAACCCCCTCGGTCTATGAACATCCGGCGAGCTGTTTCTGATAATCCCCGCAACGCTGTTTCCCTACGAAGCGTTTTTGGCTGCTCTATCGCTATATCATCCGGCGCGTTCGTGCCGATACCTACCTGGTTGCCTTTAAACCTGTCATCTAAACGCCGAGCATGATGCTTTAGTCAGTGACTTATCGGCCGGCATGAAGCGACAGCCACGCATCCTAACGCCCCACGAAGTAATCGAGGACCTGCCATTCAGGAGACGCAATTGCTCAGATTGGCTGCTTGTCTGATACTATGCCTTAGCGTGGCTGACGCGAGACCCATTGTGCGATGGTCCCCGAAAATGCTGCATTGGCACCGATTTAGTCAATGCGTCAAGTAGCCACAGCCCCTAACCGGATGTGAGCAACGATTTCCAGCCGTTGCGGACTGCAAGTGACTTAACGATGACTAATTCGCCAACACTTCTTACCAACAATACTGTGACGACTCTGGAAAGCCCCGCATGAGAAAATGTATCCACCGAACCGCCGTATCAGCCTGCGTAATAGGCAGCCTGCTAAGCGGCTGTACCGTCGTAGGACCTGCCGCCATCCACAGCGGCCGCCTTACTTATAATGAAGCTATCACCGAGACCAACAACCAGCAAATGCTGATGGTCCTTATTCACAATCGTTATGCGGAGGAGAGTAACCTGCTCGCCGTGGCCAGTGTGACAGCCAATGTCCGCGTCGCAACCCAAACCGGCGTCCAGTTGGGATTTGGCGATAGCGACAATTATGCCGGGAATCTGGTGCCCTTCGGCGCCAGCGCCACCTACGAAGAGAATCCAACCATTTCCTATGTGCCGGTCGCAGGGCAGCAATATCTGCATACGGTGACGTCTCCGGTGCCACTGACTGCATTGGCGCAGCTTACGGGAACCCTGGCGGACCCGACTCCTATCTACACTGCTCTGGTGTCCAGTGTAAATGGCATCTATAACCCGGATTTTCTGTTCCCGTCTGTCGAATACGATCCGCGCTTCAGTCGCTTCGTTGCGATAATGACAGAGCTGACTCGAATGCATCGTCTGCACTGGATTGAGGATGCGCAACATACTGGCAGATTCTCTGTGGTCATCGAACACTACGCGCCGACCTACGCAGCCGAGGTAGACGAACTGCTTCGTCTGTTGGGACTGCCCGCAGCGAAAGATCCTCCGCAAGCAGTGGTTCTACCGGTCTCCCTGGCGCTGGATGGACGCGATTCAGGGGGAATCGGTATTACCACGCGCTCGATAATGCGACTGATGGAAATCCTGTCCGCAGCCATTGAGGTACCGGAGCAAGATCAGAACAACGGTACCACCACAGACTACCCGCCACTGGGGCCGCTAGGGAGAAAGCTGCGAATCCGCCACGCAAAGTCCAAACCGGACCGTACAGCCGTCGCCGTGCAATATCGTGACGGGTGGTTCTATATCGACGATAAAGATTATGTCACCAAGCAGTTCTTCAGGCTTCTTGGTGCCCTGTGGTCTGTGAGTATAGCGGAGAGTACAGCCGAGTCCTCTGCCGCACCCGTTCTGACTGTCCCCGTCAGTCGTTAGGGCGGACGTTAGCGAATTGCGATTGCATGATGGGAACGGCAAGTATTGCTTAAACGAAAATGCGACTGTCTGCAAACCTTCGTCCATGTCGTCTTGTACCTGACGATCCTTGCGAAAACCCCAATTGTTACTTTTTACACTACTGCTTACGTTCAGGGTCTTCTGATGATAACTGGGAATGCAGAATCAGGAGCTCCTCCAGAGAAGCGATAGCTTTCCGCCGATCAACCCCAGTACGACGCTCGCGCTCGACATGGCCGCCATCCTTGTCCGTTAGTGGAAACTCAAGGGGCATCGCCCAACGCCTTTCCCCAGGCCGCCTTTTTGTTGGAGCCATTTTTTTGCTACGTCTCTTTGGTGAAACTATACGAGTCAGGATGTATTTATTTTAGGGCAAGTATTAAATCTTCTTAGCCGTAGTGGGTCAAATTTGTGCCGTGTTTTGATTTGGTATTGGCCGAACCCGGTACTACAGGAAAGCCTTTATACCGTATAATTCCGGAACTTCATGACCGAATATTACAGCCATTCAATTGCATTTTATCCAGAGGTGCTTCGTGTACCGATCGGAGGAGTCGCCGACTTTGCTCACCACTTCATACCCTCTAACTCCGCAGATATCTCCAGCCATAACATAACAGGAGTTCCAGGATTTTGATCCGAAGTCGCTGCACTTGATGTCATAACCAACTTCTCCGCTTTTCAGGTGAGTTTGCCTATAGTTCGTGCAGCCGCACAACAACAAAAAGCACAATGCAAAATAGAATGATGTTCTCATGATTAGTCGCACCCTCTGCTCAATTACGAGAATATGTGATTTAGCCCCGTAATACCAGTTGCATTTGCCGTTTGTCGAGCCGCCGCTTTATGAAAGACCCTGTAACGTGCCGGGCCCAGGATCAATGCCCATGATTACCTGGTGTTGTAATAACTCTTAGAGACTTCTGGTGTTAAACCCCCGGTTATTTGCCCGCACGCAAGTCACTGAGGGTCTTGAACTGGCGGGTTACCCCCCTTGCTGGCCTCATCAATAATCGGTATTCGGGATGCGTTGAACGGCAGGTTACCGACGGCAGTCGTTTAGAAAGTAACTATCTATCGCAGAGCACAAACTCCTCGGCCAGGGCTCGCAGAACCGGTGTGCTCGAGGGGTCGTAGCAACCCATTAGCGCCTTCCCCGCCCCCACCGGATCGATCTCTTGCTCGTGCTTCGACTCCTTTGCAAGCGTCTCCACGTAGTCCTTCACAAATCCGTTCATCGGTGCCGGGTCGGGATAGGGGCCTTCCTCCGAGCCGAACAGCTGGACCTGGGCGTTCTCCAGGTAGTGGCCGGGCTCGGGCTGGTCACGCTGCTCGGGATCGAGCTTCTTCCGGTGAACATAGATCTTGGTTGTGGAGGTGTCGGCGGGATCGACGTAGTTGAACTCCTCGCCCGTTAAACCGCTTCCGCTCGGCAGGCGGTTCCAATAGCCGCACATGTGGTCGAAGGAGCGATTCTCCAGCATCAGGACGATGACGTGCTCGATGGGTGCGTTGCTCATGGGTTTGAGGACCTCTTGATTTGAATAGACGAATCAACTGCAAGACACTGCGGCATGACGTGCCCCGGGGGGATGCTGTCGAATACTCTATTATGGATAGGAATTATAAGCCACCTATTTTCGAATCGACTAAGACATATGGCTGCCGTTGGCCGGTTATCCCAGCTGCCTGTCTCATCAATATTGGGAGTTCGACAGGATGTCGAAGGGCAAGTAACTGCGAGACACAGGACATTCCTGGGATAAGCTTTTAAAAATTTACCTAAACGGTGAAAACTAGAAAAATACCGGCCATTTCGTGCCAATCGGGTGGCATAGCCTTGCTTGCAGCGCGGCAACTGCTAGGCTCTAACGAGGTGCCCCTGCGCACCGGGAGATCAGTCGAATGGCACGAGCCCCACAGGTAACACGGCACACATGATAAACCGACATGCGCTCGTGCTATTGGGTGAGTCGATTTCATCCTTTTGAGCGTTCGTCAGGCCGGCATCTCGCATATCTTCGCTGAGAATGAGCCGACCTACACAGGCATCATCCGTCAATTGCCGTGCGAGCATCGGAGCAGACTATCCCTGGTCTGGGCCAAACTGATGTGGATTGTTTTTTAAAACGTCATGAACGGTCTTTTTTTGGAGGCACAAAAGCAGAATCAATTGCAATCTTTGGAGGAGACTATGGGAAAAAAATATTTGAAGATGGATACCGAACGGAAGCTGGCCGCCTTGTAAAAGAACGTCAAGGATAAAGAGTCCCTGGAAGCCAGTGGGGTCGTGGTTAGGGATAAGGATATTCTGGTTGTAATGGATTGTATGAAGGGTATCGGTCGCCTTAAAGGTCAGAACAAAAAGGATTTGCTGGGTAAGGGGAAGATCATTGGGCCCCAGCAAAGTGCCCAAGGGTTTGAAGCCATTACCCGGGACCTGAAAACCGGTCGCCTGTTTCTGGTGATAGAGGCGCTTGAGCATGGCGACAGCTATCAGGGAAAAGTCCTGGAGCTGGATGCGAGTCTCAAGCCGATTTGCACAAAGTGGCTTGATTTTGATTTTTCCTCCGATAGCAAGGGCTTTGAGGGGGCCGCGGTGGTTCGCCATAAAGGCGATTTGTTGCTCCTGGCCCTGTGTGAAGGAAACTACTGTGACGGCGGCGACAAAGGTAAGGAGACTGGCCATGGAAGGATCCAGGTTTTCAAGCGGAAGAAAAGTTCCTGGAAACACATCGGTAAAATTAAACTGCCCAAGGAGGTGGATTTCGAGGATTATGCCGACATTGCCATACGGGGCAATCAGGTGGCAATCGTTTCACAGGCCTTATCCGCCCTGTGGGTTGGCAAAGTCTCCCTTTCGTCATCAAAGATAGTGGGCAAAGGACAGGTTTACCGGTTTCCATTGGATAGAAATGATAAGTGTGTCTATTGCAATGTCGAAGGCGTGGACTGGCTGGCGGGCAATCGGATAATTGCGGTTTCGGACCGCATGAAGACCGATGATCAGCCCGGGCGTTGCGCCAGGAAGGATAAATCCATCCACATCATGAAAATACCAGGCTGATATGTTTTGACCTGTCAAGTGTGTGCACAAACTCTTTTTGATTCAAGCGCGTTGGGTCAGGACACGGACAGGCAGATTGCGACGGTGGATCATGCTGATATGCGTGGATTGGTTACCGACTGGACTTCACTGCGTCGCGGAGCTGGCCTTTCTCTAGTAGCAGGGTTCATCGACCGGGACGGCACGTTTGGGATTATCCCGTTGGCCGATGCCGGTATAGCCCGAACAAGGGTTCTCCACACCGGCCCGACCATGCCTGACTCAACGCGCCTGTTACCTCCTCTACTTGCTCTGTTGACAATAGGTTTCTATACCGCCCTGGCTTATCGTATCGCCTGCTGTACCTTCGGCATCTCGTGGCTAACGATATCCCAGATAAAACCCGTCAGCTCCCGGGCAATTGCCACGGTCGTCTGTTTGGTGTTCTTGCCTGCCTGCAGCAGTGTGCGGTAGCGGCCGCACAGCCGCTTCTGGGCCCGCCAGGCGATGAACCTTGGCCTCATCGGAGGCATTGGCCGCCATGCGTTTGAGATGTGCCGTCTGGCGCGCCGCAAAGCGGTGGCTCCAGGCCGACTCCACCAGCATCCGCCGGGCATGGCTATTGCCCGTCTTGGTGATCGCCCCCTGGCGCCGGCGTCCGCCGCTGGTGTGCTCACTGGGCATCAGACCCAGGAAGGCCATCAACTGTTTGGGCGAATCAAAGCGGCTGATATCGCCCAGCTCCGCCAGCAAGACCATCGCTGCCAGCTTGTCGATACCGCGCAGGGCCACCAGTGAATCGACGACCGGGGCTAATGACCACTGCGGCAACACCCGTTCCATCTATGCCGTGATATCGGCGACCCGCTGGCTCACTGCCTTCACCGCATCGATGTACTCCTGCAACACCACTTGCTGCCAGTCATGGGCGAATTTGAGCGACTCCAGCCAGTTGTAGTGTGTTTGGGTCCAGCGCGTCTTGTTTGATGGCCAGGCATGTCCATGACGCAGCACATAGACGTTGAGTTGCTGACGCGCCTTGCGTTCCTGACCCTTCATGTCATCGCGGGCGCGGGTGAGATCGCGCATCGCCTCTTGCTCCTCATCCGGTACCCACACCACCGTCAGATCCCCGTTGCGTAGCGTCCCTGCCAGCTTGCAGGCATCCTGCCGGTCGGTCTTGATGCGCTCACCGGGATTTTTCGGAATCAGCGAGGGCGCCACCACCTGACAATCATGGCCCAACGCCAGCAGCTGGCGATAACCCACGCGTTTGAGGTTGGACAGGTCAAAATATGATGTCTAGGAAAGCAGGGAGAAAGCATGCTGTTCCTGGACATGATCTATATCGATGGTTCCAAAAGGAGCATGGTTTCGTTGGGTTAAGGCACAGACAAGCGTCGAATATACGGTTCTCGCCCATACGATGGCCCTGCGCATTGGCCGTTTTCTTGAGTAGCAGTGCTTATGTGTTTTTCATCTGACACACTGCACCATCGGTTCGATAGCGAAGAATTCATCCCTGTAATTGAATGACAGTTTGGTGCGGTGAACCTGCCGTTCGTTGGTCGCTCGGGGAGATCGGGAGTTGGCCGGTTATTACCCTTGCCGGCCTCTTGAACAACCGGGATTCAGGATGCGCCGAACGGCAGGTTACCTGAATGCGCTTAAACGCCGTGGATCGCTGCTTCTCAACTGCGTATTCCGGTGAAGATGAACACCGATTCCGGAGGAAC
>Ga0316198_10001171_pt1 | contig 15188 bp, 15 predicted proteins | sample OudBieAanoxic_MG_FD_204935 | JGI IMG/M metagenome (GOLD analysis project Ga0316198, IMG submission 204935) | Coastal sediment microbial communities from Oude Bieten Haven, Netherlands - site A anoxic | ecosystem: Environmental > Aquatic > Marine > Coastal > Sediment | place: Netherlands...
CGGCTAGTCGTTGACCTGTTCGGCGGTTGCCGTCGCCAGCGCTGCGGCCGTGACACCAAAATGCGAGGCGTACCACATGGCGTGACCATCTCGAATCAGGACGACCTGGGGCGATTCGTGCCCGATTCCGAGTCTCCTCGCTGCCAGGTCGGAGATCCCTCGCTGCCGGATGACATCGATCCCGTACACCGGAATTTCTCCCTGGCTCCGAGCGAACCGCTCCACCTCCAGCATCGCGCGCGCACTGGTCCCACAGCGGGTCGAGTGCTTGTAGAGCAGGGCCCGTGGCTGCCGCAGGACCTCGTCCAGGGCCTCCTCACTGTCCACGCTCAGAATGTCGTCGCTGTCCATTTCCCTGACCTCCAGAGCGCTAGCCCAGCAGTTCACCCCTCAGCACGGTGACCGCCCTGCCCCCAAGCAGAACGCGGTCCGAGCGGACCCGTACGGCTACGGTTCCTCCGCGCTCCGATAGCTGTCGTCCAAGGAGATCGTCGGTCCCGAGGCGACTGGCCCACCAGGGTCCGAGGCAGCAATGGGCGGAGCCGGTCACCGGGTCTTCGTCCACCCCGACCGCGGGAGCGAAGAAACGCGAAACGAAGTCCACGCCGCTTGCCACCAGCTCGTTTCCCGCCCGCGCGGTCACCATGACGCCCCTCACCGCGACCGAACTGAGCCGCTGGAAGTCCGGACGGAGAGCCCGAACCGTAGCTTCGTCGGCGACCTCGATCAGGATGTCGAACCGGTTCCGGGCCACCGCCACCGGAGTGATTCCGCCGAGCGAGTGCAGGAGACCCGGGGGTGGCTCGCAGGTCTGGGCATACTCGGCCGGAAAATCCATCTCGATCCCATCGCCACGCCGGGTCGCCGCGAGCCGGCCGCTGAGTGTGTCAAAAAGGGCTGACTCCATCGGATCGAGGACCCCTTCCTCCCACAGGGCATGCGCGCTGGCCAGGGTCGCGTGCCCGCACAGTTCGACCTCCACCGCGGGCGTGAACCAGCGAAGCGAGAACGCATTCTGTCTCGAATACAGAAACGCGGTCTCGGAGAGGTTCATCTCACGCGCAACACTCTGCATCCAGTCGGGCTCGGCCGGACCGTCCAGCAGACACACCGCCGCCGGGTTGCCGGCGAAAGGCTCGTCAGTAAACGCATCAACCTGGAGAAACCTCATCCTCGCGTATCCTCTCCACTGGCCCTGTCAGGAAACAGCGAAGCCAGGCCCTCCTGGCTCGCAGCGCATACGCCTCGCTCGGTGATGAGCCCGGTTACCAACCGCGCGGGAGTGACGTCAAACCCGAAGTTCGCGACGCGGGTTTCCAGGGGCACGATGCGCACGGACGTCATCCGCCCATCGGGCCCCAATCCTCGCACCTCGGACACTTCCGACCCGTCCCGCTCTTCGATGGGAATCAACGCGCCCTCGCTCTCGCCCAGTTCCCAGTCGATGGAGGAACCCGGGACGGCGGCGTAGAAGGGGACCCCGCAGTCGCCCGCAGCCACCGCCTTCAGGTACGTGCCGATCTTGTTGCACACGTCGCCGGCTGACGTGGTTCGATCGGTGCCTGTGATCACGACATCCACGCGCCCGGTGCGCAGCAGGTGCCCTGACGCGTTGTCGGGGATCACCGTGTGCGGGATACCCTCCTCGGCGAGCTCCCACGCCGTGAGCCCGGCGCCCTGGTTTCGGGGCCGCGTCTCACTGACCCACACGTGAAGAGGCAGACCGGAACGATGGGCCCGGTACACGGGGGCCAGTGCGGTGCCCCAGTCGACTGTCGCCAGCCAACCGGCGTTGCAGTGCGTCAGGATCTGCAGCCCTCCGGCCGAAGCTCCAGCGGCCTCGAGGCTGGCCAGTATTTCGCCGCCATGGCGCCCTATCGCCCGGCATGCGGTGACATCGGCTTCAGCCAGGACCGCCGCGTGCTCCAATGCCGCGGTTGCCCGGTCAGCCGGCGCCAGGGGGCGGAGCTTCTCGACCATGTTCCTGAGGGCCCACGCCAGATTCACGGCCGTTGGACGAGTATCCGACAGCCTGCGGGCCGCTGACTCGAGCCCGCCTTCCGACGGGTCCGTCCGGGCGCCCAGGGCCAGTCCGTACGCGGCGGTCACGCCGATCAGCGGCGCCCCACGCACCCACATCTCCCGTATGGCGCGCTCGGCGTCCTCGAGCGTCTCGAGGAGTACGAAGCGGAGCTCGTGGGGGAGCCTCGTCTGGTCGATGATCTCGGGCACAGGCGGTACGCGCGGTGGCTCCGCGAGGCGGATCGACCGTGTGTCCCGTCCGTTCACGAGCATTTGAACACTCCGGTCAGAGATAGGGGGAGAACAACCAGGCAGTCCCGTCGCGCAGCTTCACAGGGAGGCTGCGGCCGTCCAGTTCGTCCCGCGAGAGCGGGCGCGCATCTTCGATCGTCTCCGTGACGATCGCGTCCAGGATCGTGACGAGGTCGGGGTCATAGCATTCCACGTTGAACTCGAAGTTGAGGCGGAGGCTGCGCGGATCCCAATTCCCGGAGCCAAACAGCGCCCAACCCTCGTCCACCAGCATCAGCTTCGTGTGGTCAAACGGGGCCGGACTGAGCCAGATCCGCGCACCATACTCCATGACCTGGGCCAGCTGGGCGCGCATCGCCCACCCGACGATTCGCAGGTTGCTCGTTTCTGGCAGCACGATGTCCAGCCGCACTCCCGCGAGCGTGACCGAGTTCAGGGCCGTCAGCAACGCCTGGTCGGGAAGGAAGTACGGTGTAACGATTCGAACGTGTCGTTTCGCCGCTCTGAGGCCGGCCAGGATCGTCCAGGACAGCTTCTCGAAGTCGTCGTCCGGTCCGTCGCTCACGCCGCGCGCGGTGGACGCACCCACCGCAGTGAGTGGCGGGCACCACAGTTCGCCGTCGAGTTGCTCGCCCGTCGTGTGGGTCCAGTCCTGGGCGAAGGCGGTCACGAGTTGTGAGACCACCGGGCCCTCCAGCTTGAAGTGCAGGTCTCTCGTAGGGAAAGGTGTATCGAGCTTGAGGTAACCCGTCTCGCGGATATTCATCCCCCCGGTGAAACCGAGCGCGCCATCGACGACCAGGATCTTGCGGTGGTTCCGGAGGTTGACATAGGGCATGCGCCAGGGGACCATACCGCCCCCGAACTGCGCCACCCGGACACCTCGATCGCGGAGGGTCCCCGGAGCTCGAGGTTTGCTGTATGCCGCTCCCACCCCATCGATGAGGACCCTGACCTGCACCCCCCGCTGGACGGCCGCGCTCAGCTCCTCCACGAACTCCATGCCCGCACGGTCCATGTCGAAGATATACGTGGCGAGCGCCACCGAGGTGCGGGCTCCCCGGATTGCGTCGAGCATCGCGGGATAGGCAGCGTCTCCATTCCGCAGCGGCTCGATCCGGTTACCAGCCACGAGTTCGTTCCGAGTCAGCCGATCCACCGCCCTTGCCAGCGGTTGCAGCGATTCGTCGATCGGTGCGGGGGGCCTCTGCGGAGCGAGGGTCGGCGGAAGCCGCGTCGGGATGGGGATCCGGTCCATGCTGGCGTGAATCTCGGACCCCCGACGCTTGATCCGGTTGATGCCGAACACGAGGTACAGAATCGATCCGATGACCGGAGCGAGCCAGGCGAGCCCGATCCAGCCGATGGCGGCCCTGACCTCTCTCTTGTGAAGCAGGATGTGCGAAGAGACGATCAGCGACAGCAGGAAGGCCAGTTCCGCCGCGATGTACGGCCATGCGGATTGAAGCGTTGTCACGCGCGGCGGCTCCTGGCTTTGGAAATCCCCGTTGACGGCAGCACCGTATGCCACGTTACCTTACGGTTCGACTGGCGGGCGCAACAGGTTTCTCTACCGACTTCAACGGTTGCACGGGATACGGAATGACCGACGGGCCAGGACTATCAAAGGCCGCGCGTTTTCTGCTGTTCGGGGCGGCATTCGTCGTCCTGGTGGCGGGCGTGCGAACGGCCGAGCCTATCCTCGTCCCATTCCTCCTGGCCGTCATGCTGGCCGTGATCTGCGCGACCCCGCTGCACTGGTTGCAGCGAAAGGGGCTTCCGACCTGGCTCTCGGTCGTTCTCATCGTGCTGATGCTGCTCGGCATAGGGACCATGGCGGGTACCCTGATCGGTACATCCCTGATCGACTTCACACGCTCGCTGCCCGGGTACCAGGTGCGCCTGGAGCGCGAGGTGGCGGAACTCGTGACGTGGCTTTCCGGACATGGTTTCGAGGTGTCGGGCCAGCTCCTGGCGGATTCCTTCGACCCCGGAGAGATCCTCCGGATCGTCGGTCGCATCTTCACGGGTGTGGGCGACGTACTGGGCAAGATCGCCCTGATCCTGATCATCACCGTGTTCATACTTCTGGAGATTTCCGGTTTCCCGGCGAAGGTTCGGTCAGCTTTCCCGAATGCGGACCGCAGCCTGGCACCGATCGCGGAAATCAACGACAACGTGCGCCGCTATCTGGCTCTGAAGACTCTGATCAGCCTCACGACGGGTGTACTGGTGGCCTTGTGGCTCAGGATCATCGGAGTCGACTACGCTCTGCTGTGGGGTTTGCTGGCGTTCCTCCTGAACTACATCCCCAGCATCGGGTCGTTCATTGCGGCGATTCCGGCAGTCATGTTGGCTTTTCTCCAGCTGGGGCCAGGTGACGGAACACTGACTGCCATCGGCTACCTGGTCATCAACACGGCGATCGGGAACTTCATCGAACCGAGGGTCATGGGTGAGGGCATGGGCCTCTCGACGCTCGTGGTATTCCTGTCCCTGATCTTCTGGGGCTGGGTGCTGGGGCCGGTCGGGATGCTGCTTTCGGTTCCCCTCACGATGATCCTGAAGATCGTGCTCGAGGCCAACGACGAGACGCGCTGGATGGCGGTACTCCTGGGCTCGAAGCCGGCGGAGGTCGTGGTGGTTGGCGCCGAGGACGATCCGACCGAGTGGGTGGGCGCTTGATCGACTTCGGCCCGGAAGACGGCCGGGATCTCATCGACCTGATCCGGTCCTCCGTCATCGGGGGAAACGAGGCGGTGCCGGGCCCGTTCGGACCCCGCCTCGTCACCTACGCGGACTACACCGCCTCCGGGCGCTCCGTTTCGATCATCGAGGATTTCATTCGCGAGGCCGTCCTGCCGCTGTATGCCAACACGCACACCGAGAGTTCGGGTACGGGCCTGCAGACGACGCGGTTCCGGGAGGACGCGCGTCGGATCATCGCCCGATGCGTGAAGGCGACCGACGAGCACGCCGTGATCTTCTGCGGGACCGGTACGACGGGGGCGATTGACCGGCTCATCGGGGTGCTGAACCTTCGCATTCCGGCGGATCTCGACGATCGATACGAACTCTCCGCCCAGATTCCCGCGGGTGAGCGCCCTGTCGTGTTCATCGGACCGTATGAACACCACTCCAACGAACTCCCGTGGAGGGAGTCGATCGCGGACGTCGTGACCATCCACGAAGACCTGAGTGGAGGGATCGATCTCGCCGAGCTGGAGGCGCGGTTGGTGGAGTACGCGGAGCGGCCGCTGAAGATCGGATCGTTCTCGGCGGCCTCGAACGTGACCGGGATCACGACGCCCGTTCGAGACGTCTCGGTGCTTCTGCATCGGTATGGAGCGCTCGCCTTCTGGGACTTTGCGGCCGCCGCACCGTACGTGGGCATCCGAATGGGGCCGGATGGGGATTCGGAGGATGACCGGCTCGACTACAAGGACGCAGTCTTCATGTCGCCTCACAAGATGATTGGCGGGCCCGATACTCCTGGCCTCCTCGTGGCACGCCGGGAGTTGTTCACGAACCGGGTTCCCGATGTCCCCGGAGGGGGGACCGTATGGTACGTGAACCCTGATGATCACAGGTATTTCGAGGACCCGGAGAAGCGCGAGGAAGGTGGGACGCCGCAGATCGTCGGGTCGATCCGGGCGGGACTCGTTTTCGCACTCAAGGAGGCCGTGGGCTGGGATGTAATCCGGGAGCGGGAAGAAGCGTTCATCACGAGGGCCATAGAGTCGTGGGGAAGCGACCCGAACATCGAAATCCTGGGTGACAGGACCCACGAGCGGCTGTCCATCGTGTCGTTCGTTTTGCGAAGCGGCGACCGGTATCTGCACCACAACTACGTGGTGGCGCTGTTGAACGACCTGTTCGGAATCCAATCGCGCGGCGGATGCTCATGCGCCGGGCCATACGGGCACCGCCTCCTCGGAATCGACGTCGAGCGATCGCGTGAATTCGAGCGTGAGATCAGCCGGGGGTGCGAGGGGATCAAGCCCGGGTGGGTGCGAGTCAATTTCAACTACTTCATCTCCGAGACCGTCTTTCAGTTCGTCCTCGACGCCGTGCACTTCGTCGCGGAGCACGGTTGGCGCCTGCTGGACCAGTATGACTTCGATCCGCACACCGGCTTATGGACGCACGTGCGTGGACGCGGCGAGCCGCCAATGAGCTTGTGGGATGTCCGCTTCACGCCGAACGGAATCGAGTGCCCGCGCCACCGGTATTCGGCGGGCGAGGGTGACCTGGCGTCCTACCTGGAAGAGGCGGAGCGAATCGTCTCGGACGGCGGAGCGACCCTGGCGACCCGGGGCCGCTGCACCGACGACGTCACGGGAGATTTTGAACATCTCCGCTGGTTCCCCGTTCCCGGAGAAGCGGGCGAAGCCGGCTGACTACTTCCTCGACTGCAACTCAGCCTCAACCCGCCGACGGGTCCTTCGCCTCGAAATCGATCTCCCGGTGGGTGCCGTCGCAGAAGGGCTTGTTCGTCGAAGCGCCGCAGCGGCACAGGGCTCCCGACGACCCCTCCACGGATTCCCCGTCCGTGGCCATGACCGTGAAACGTCCCTCCAGCACCAGCGGGCCGTCCGGCCGCAGCCTGACGGTGAGGTCGGACGGGCCGTCGTCGCCCGGAGGACGGACGGTCGGATTTTCGATAACCCCGGGGTCCTTGAAGCCGGCTTCCGCATGCCGTCCGTCGCAGTAGGGCTTGTTCTCCGAGGCGCCGCAACGGCAGAGGGCGACCCGGCTCTCACGTGCGAACTCCCTGTGCTCCGCATCGAGGAGGGCCAGCCCCCCCGCGGCGTAGACAGGACCGTCCCGGACGATCCGTAACTCGTTCGTCGAGGTCGGCCCTTCCTCGGGCCCGCCGTCGAGTCGCTCATAGGCGAGGGCTCCGGTCGGGCATCGGCGAATCACGGCCGCGAGGTCGTCCGCCGAGGCCGCCCCTGTTTCTATCCACGGCTTCCGGTTCGGGTCGAACACCTCCGGGAGTCCGTGAACGCACTCGGCGGCGTGGATGCACCGATCGGCATCGTAGGTGACCCTGATCCCGTCTCCGTCGTACTGCCTGATCTTTCCCATGCCGTCCTCGTAGTGCGTGGTCCGTGAGATTCTCCCCTGACGCTCCGCCCCGTCGGCCCTGGAGAGGGGACCGTGAACCTATCGCCAGCCGACTCGCCGCAGCCAGATCTGGTAGTCCCTGTCCTTGGATCGAGGGTGCGCCGGTGGCCGGGAGCCCTCGGCTGCCGCTTCGCTCCTGCAGCCGTCCACGTGCTCCGCCAGCGGAGCCAGGTCCGCTGCCCGCTGCACCGCCTCGGCCAGGAGCTCATCGCGCACCCGAAGGTCCTCGTCCTGCATGGAGAGCAGCATCGCCCGGATGGCCTCCGTCTCGCTATCACGGCTGTTGCGCCGGATCCCGCCGGCCATAGCTTCTCCTTCCATCATGCAGGAACGCCTGATCGGATTGTACCGGGAGCGCTTCGGACAGGCCCCGTCAGCGGTGCTCGCGCTGGCCGGGGACGGGTCCAATCGCGCCTATCGGAGACTGCTGGGCTCCGGGAACGAATCGGTCATCGGCGTGATGGGGCCGGACCACGAAGAGAATCGGGCATTCCTGTCTTTTACGCGGGCCTTCCGCAGCATCGACCTTCCGGTTCCGGAGATCATCGCGGACGATGAAGAGGGCGGTGTCTACCTCCTCGAAGACCTGGGAGACACGACGCTCTTCGATGCCCTGGACGAGTCCCGGGCCGAGGCTGGCGGCGCCTTTCCCGACGCGATGGTGTCCGTATACCGCGACGTGGTCCGCTGGCTGCCACGGTTCCAGGTCCGGGGCGGTCGGGTGGTGGACTACTCCGTCGCCTATCCCCGGGATGCGTTCGACCGCCAGTCGATCCTGTGGGACCTGAACTACTTCAAGTACCACTTCCTCAAGCTGGCCCATGTCCCGTTCAGCGAGGCCCGGCTGGAGCACGACTTCGAGGCGCTGATCGAGTTCCTGCTGGCGGCGGAGCGCGAGCACTTTCTGTACCGGGATTTTCAGTCCCGGAACGTCATGCTCCAGGATGGATCGCCCCGCTTCATCGACTACCAGGGCGGCAGGCGAGGGGCCCTGCCGTATGACATCGCCTCCCTGCTGTACGATGCGAAGGCGGATCTCCCCCCGGAACTGCGCTCGAGCCTTCTCGAGCACTACCTCGAAGCCCTGGAGGAGGAGACGCCGGTCGACCGGGACCGGTTCCAGCTCCTGTACCGTGGGTACGTGCTCGTCCGCATCATGCAGGCACTGGGAGCCTACGGGTACCGGGGCTTCTTCGAGAGGAAGCCCCGATTCCTGCGCAGCGTGCCCTTCGCAGCCCGCAACCTTCGGACCCTGCTCGACGAGGGGCTGCCGGTTCGCTTGCCCGAACTGGAGCGCGTGTTCGGCCACATCGCCGCCTCGTGGTCGGCGCCGGATGCGGTGCCCAGTCACACTGGACTCACACTCCACCTGTTCAGCTTCAGCTATCGGCGCGGATACCCCGATCCGGTCGACGGTCATGGGGGCGGCTTCGTGTTCGACTGCCGATCGGTCCCGAACCCGGGCCGGGAGCCGGAATACCGGGCGCTGACCGGGCTCGACTCCGGCGTCGTCGAGTTCATCGAAAAGAACGCTTCCAGCGAAGCCTTCTGGGCGAACGTTCGAGATCTGTCGGAGGCGCACGTTTCGGAGTACGTCCGCAGGGGCTTCGAGAGCCTCACGGTCTCTTTCGGGTGCACGGGAGGTCAGCACCGTTCCGTGTATTTCGCTGAACGACTGGCCAGGCACGTGAGCGGTGTCTTCCCGGACGTGCGGGTGAGGGTGCACCATCGAGAGGAGCCGCACTGGCCCGGGCGCCAGGCGGCGGGACGGTGAGCGATCCGTGGATGGAATGATCCTCGCCGCCGGCCTCGGAACGCGCCTTCTCCCTCTCACAAAGGGCACCCCAAAGGCGCTCGTCGCGATCGGCGGAGTGACGCTGCTCGAGAGGACTCTGGGCCGGCTCGTGGACGCGGGCTGTGACCGGGTCGTCATCAACCTGCACCATCATGCCGAAATGGTCTCGGACTTCCTGGCCGAGCACTGTGCGACGGGTGCGCAGGCGACGGGATGCCTCGGGTCACCCTGCCTGTGTTCCGGAGCGGAGGTTCTCGTGTCGCTCGAGCCCGAAGGGGCGCTCGAGACTGGTGGTGGTCTCAAGCGGGCCAGGAACTTGTTCCGCGGCGACCGGACGATTCTGGTACACAACGTGGACGTGCTGTCGACGATCGACCTGGCCGCTGTGGCCCGGGAGCACGAGGCCTCAGGTGCGCTCGCCACGCTGGCCGTGAACAGGAGGCCTGCCAGTCGGCACCTCGTGTTCGACGAATCCGGGCTGTGCGGGAGGATCGATATGCGCACGGGCGCGGAGGAGTGGGCCAGGGCCCCATCCGGCCTGCAGTGGCGAGCCGGGTTCACGGGCATTCACGCGCTGTCCCCCGACATCCTGGAGAGGCTCTCGGAAGAGGGGGCTTTCTCCATCGTGCGCTCGTACCTGAGGCTCGCCGCCGAGGGCGCACGCATCGAGCCCCTCGACGTTAGCGGCGACCGCTGGATGGACGTCGGCACGCCCGAGAGACTGGATACGGCTCGCCGGGAGTGGCAAGGGACGGCCTAGTCTTCCCGGTGTTCAGGAACCCTCGGGTCGCTCGATCCTGGCCCGAACCACGAACGGCACTTCCAACTCGTCTTCAGACACCGCGTACATGTAGCCGTCCCTGACAATCGGGGCCGGGTTGAACTCAGCCGGGAAGGGCGCGAGGACCTCGCCCAGGTACCGCCCCGCGGGATCGAAGACATCGAACAGCCGACCCTCTTCACCGGGCTCGGCGATCATCTGAACCCATATGTACCCGTCTTCATCGATCACGAAGTCGTCGAAAGCGGGCTTCGTAGCCGGAATGCGCGACCAGTCGGCTTTGCCTCCGGCCTCGATGAACCAGTCCAGTCTCTCCTTGGCCTCGTCCAGATCGAAATCGGTCACCGGCAGCGGCGCGTAGTCCCTGCGGATCGAACGGAGCGTGTCGCCTTCCCAACCCACCTGGAAGATGCGGTACTCTCCGGTCAGCCCCCCCCATACGGTGCCGTCGCGGCCGAGCCGCCATTCCATGGATGGGGTGAAGGGCACGCCGGTCATCATCCAGCTGCTTTCGTTCTTGATCTCGTAGTACTCGCGCTCCCCGGGGTACTCGGGAGGGGCCACGGAGTCGATGGGCTGGAGGTCGAGTCCGTGCCGGACCATGACGAGTGCGAAATCATCCTCGACCGAGGTGTCCACACCGTAGGTATAGAACTGCCCGGCGTCGTCGAATCCACCCGGCCAGGGCATCACCACGATGCCGCCGATCGTGGGGTGGCTGTCGACGAAGACACCGGCCGTGTCCACGACCGACAGGCGATTGTTCGATGGATCCACGAACCACAGGTTCTCGTCCGGCCCCCAGGTCATGCCGATCACCTGGTTGAATTCCCCCGGTCCCTCTCCCTTCCTGCCCACCGTCCGGATGAAGCGGCCGCTCGAGTCGAATACGCGGATTTCCTGCGCCTGTCCCTCGAACAGCCAGAAACGACCATACCGATCGACCTCGAAGTCGGTGATCGCCCCGAACATGTCGGGCCCGGTGCCCTCGAGGGTGCCGATTCTGAGCTCTTCCTCGAGTACCCACCCGTCGCCGGCGGACCACAGCGAGCCCACCGGATTGTAGACGGAGACCTGGCCGCTGCTCAGCGTGTCCACGGTGCCACCCCAGCCGCTGGCTGGAGCCTCGCTGGCACAACCCGAGGCTCCGAGTGCGAGGGCGATGACAGCGACCACCGCCCAGGCCAAGATGAGGATTCGACGCGTGGACGAGTCGTAGAGTGCCTCGTGGGCGCGCATGTCCAGATCCTGTTCACGGGTTCGTACTCCGCGACGGAATGCGGTCGCCGCGATGAAAGCGTGCTCTTACATGAGACACATCGTGGGGAGGGAACGTTGGTCGGGCGATAAACCTGACCGGAGACCGGTTCGAGCCAATCGGCTCGCTGCGCCCCGCGCCGGCCTCCGGAACAGATTCAAGCGTGAGCGAAACCAGCCAGGGCCCGCCTTTCCAGGCGAGCGTCCACGTCCGGCCTCATATTCTATTTGCCGCTCGACGACGAAAGATTACATGCCGGTAAACAGGAATCGCATGTCTCACGTCTCACATGTGAACCCGGTCCCGACGGAGCGTACGTGACGCAGCACCGCACGGACCGATCGGAGGTAAACTCCTCCGGGTCAGCAACCCCTCCTCTCGTTGACACTTGTGGGGTCCGGTCATACCTTGGCCACCCTTGAAAACACGGAAAGTGGAGCCGTTGCTCCCACCTTTCGGCGAACCGCAGCCCAAGGGCGCGGTCACAGCCGCCGGGTAAATCACGATGGCGCGATCCTCGCTGGGTCGCCGCCGTGTCGTGTATGCCCGCTCGGCTCATGTCGAACGGGCTTTTTCGTGGTTGTCGATCTGCCCCGGGCCCGGCGGATCGGCAACGAATGCACCACGGCCCTGGAAGAGGTGAAGTGAGCCAAGACGAGCTGCGCGTAAACGACAGAATTCGCATCAGTCCGATCCGCCTGATCGACGGGGACGGAGAGCAACTGGGTATCATAGCCACGGACGAGGCCCGCGCGATGGCGGTGGAGCAGGGCCTGGACCTGGTGGAAGTCGCACCCAACTCGCGACCCCCCGTCTGCAAGATCATGGACTACGGGAAGTTCAAGTACGAACAGGCGAAGAAGGCGCAAGAGGCGAAGAAGAAGCAGCACATCATCCACGTGAAGGAAATCAAGATGCGGCCGAAGATCGAGGATCACGATTTCGGCTTCAAGCTCCGACACGCGAGGCGTTTCCTGGATGATGGAGACAAGGTGAAGTTCACGCTTCGCTTCCGGGGCAGAGAGATGACGCACCCCGAGTTGGGCGTTCGGGTCCTCGAGCGGGTCAAGGGGGAGCTCGAGGAGCTCGGTAACGTCGAGTCGGACATACGCAAGGAAGGCCGGACCATGACGATGCTCATCGGTCCAAAGGATAGTCAGAAAGGGTAGAGCAAGATGCCAAAGCAGAAGACCAACCGGTCTGCCGCCAAGCGGTTTCGGAAGACCGGATCAGGGAAGTTTCGTCGTAACAAGGCTTTTCACAGCCACATCCTGACGAAGAAGAGTCCGAAGCGGAAGCGCAATCTCCGCAAGAAGACGCTCGTCTCGAAGGCCGACGAGAGCCGGGTACGCCGGTTGCTCGGCGGCTGAGCCCGTAGAGCAGGGTCGCCGCACGGACGGGCAGTCCGGATGTGGCTTTGAAGCAATGGAATATAGAAAGAAGAGGATATCGATATGGCGCGTGTGACCTCGAGCGTCGCTCGAAATAAGCGCAAGAAGAAGGTACTCAAGCAGGCCCGCGGGCAGTTCGGCGCTCGTTCGAAGCTGTATCGCACGGCGAAGAACGCTGTCGAGCGTGGGTGGGCCTACTCGTACCGCGATCGTCGTCGTCGCAAGCGGGACTTCCGCCGGTTGTGGATCGCCAGGATCAACGCCGCGAGCCGCGAGCACGATCTCTCGTACTCCCGGTTCATCTCGGGTCTCAAGAGTGCTGGCGTGGACTTGAACCGAAAGGCGCTGGCCGATCTCGCGATTCGCGAGCCGGAGGCCTTCGCTGAGCTGGCGAAACTGGCGAAAGAGCACTCGCATTGAGTTCGAAGGACGAGCGGGGAAACCTCAGAGAGACCCTCGAATCCATCCGGGTCGAGGCTCTGGAGGCGATCCAGGAGGCCGGGGACTCTGAGTCGCTGGAGAAGGCTCGCGTCCGTTTTCTGGGGCGCAACGGACTCCTGTCCCGCGCCCTGTCCGGTCTGAAGAACGTCCCGGCCGAGGAGCGCCCGGAAGCCGGCAAGACGGCGAACCAGGTCAAGAAGACACTGGAAACGACGCTCGAGATGCGGGTGGACGAACTGGCGTCGCTGCTTGAGCCGGAAGAGGCCGTGGGGCTGGACCTGACACTGCCGGGGCGTCGACAGTGGCGGGGCGGCGTCCACCCGGTCACCCTGGTGATCGATGAGATCTGCGAGATTTTCAAGGAACTTGGGTTCACCCGCGCCGCCGGGCCCGAGGTCGAGACCGACTGGCACAACTTCACGGCTCTGAACATTCCGCTCGACCACCCGGCGGCGGATATGCACGACACGTTCTACCTGGACGAGGGACTGCTGCTCAGGACGCATACGTCGCCGGTCCAGGCGCGTGTGATGATGGAGCACGAACCGCCGGTCAGGATCCTGGCGCCCGGGATGGTCTTCCGGCGAGATCCGTACGATGCTTCGCACGCCCCCGCTTTTGAGCAGGTCGAGGGCCTGGCTGTCGATGAAGGGATCGACTTCATCGAGTTCCGTGCCGCGATCGACTACTTCGTGCACAGGTTCTTCGGACCCTCGACACGGACCCGTTTTCGGCCTTCATACTTTCCGTTCACGGAGCCCTCGGCCGAGGTGGACGTGAGTTGTTTCATCTGCGAAGGCTCGGGTTGCGCCGCCTGCAAGCGTACCGGCTGGATAGAGATCATGGGCAGTGGCATGGTGAATCCGGCGGTGTTCGAGGCCGTGGGGTACGATCCGGAGCGTTACACCGGTTATGCGTTCGGAATGGGACCGGCGCGGATCGCAATGCTCCGGTACCGAATTCCTGATATTCGACTCCTGTACGAAGCCGATGCCGGCTTCCTGGAGCAGTTCGCCTGATGGACATCAGCGTCAACTGGCTTCGCGCCCTTGCGCCCTCGATCGAAGGCTCGGCGGATGAACTGGCCGCCGCGCTCAGTGCGCGCGCCGTTCCCGTCGATAGGGCTGAACTCGTGGGTGACGAACTCGCCGACGTGGTCGTGGGTCGCGTCGTCGAAGTCGGAAAGCACCCGAACGCGGATCGCCTGTCCCTGTGTCGGGTGGATGCAGGGGGTGGCGACCTGCTCGACGTGGTCTGCGGGGCTCCCAACGTGGTGGAGAACGCCTTCTACCCGTTCATACCGGCGGGCGGCACTCTGCCTGGCGGCTTCAAGATCGAGCGGCGCAAGATCCGGGGGCAGGAAAGCAACGGGATGTTGTGCTCCGAGAAGGAACTTGGCCTGGGGCGGGATTCGGCAGGTATCATGCGCCTGGGAGACGAGCACACGCCCGGTGAGTCCTTCGTGGAAGCCGTCGGCCTGCCGGACGCGCGGATGGAGGTGGACCTCACGCCGAACCGCATCGACCTGGCGTGCCACGCCGGTGTGGCGCGCGAGCTCGCTCCTGGTGGCGTGAACGACCTGGTGTTCCCCTCTTTCGGGGGACCTGATTGGTCGCCGGGCTGGCAGTCTGGTGAGGAGTCGGCCACAGCTGGCGGTGTGAGCGTCACGATCGAGGACAGAGATCGCTGCTTTCGCTACCTGGCGGCCGTCGTTCGCGGGGTCACCGTCGGACCGTCCCCGGAATGGCTACAGGCCCGGCTTCGCGCTGCGGGGTCCCGGCCGATCAACAACGTCGTCGATTCCACGAACTACGTGCTTCTCGAGCTGAACCAGCCGCTGCACGCCTTTGACCTGGCGAGGCTCGCAGGTCCGGAGATCCGTGTGCGCGCGGCGCGCGACGAACCGCACACCACGCTCGATGGAGCCAGCCACGAGCTCGGTCCGGACGTGAGCGTGATCGCGGATGCGGAGCGCCCCGTTGCCCTGGCCGGCGTGATGGGAGGGGCCGATTCCGAGGTGTCCGACGGGACATCCGATCTCCTCATCGAGTGCGCCGCTTTCGACCCGCGGCACACGCGCCACACGGCCCAGGCGACGGGTCTGGCGACGGACGCATC
>Ga0316198_10001172_pt1 | contig 15186 bp, 11 predicted proteins | sample OudBieAanoxic_MG_FD_204935 | JGI IMG/M metagenome (GOLD analysis project Ga0316198, IMG submission 204935) | Coastal sediment microbial communities from Oude Bieten Haven, Netherlands - site A anoxic | ecosystem: Environmental > Aquatic > Marine > Coastal > Sediment | place: Netherlands...
CCCCAACCGGGTGTCCCTTGGCGATGAGGCCGCCCGAGGTGTTGATGCCGCATTCACCCTTGGCGTCAGCCTTACCGTCCGCCCAGTAGCGCGCGCCCTCGCCATAGCCGGCCTTGCCGATGACCTCTGTACCGATCGCACCCATGACCGTGAAGCAGTCGTGGATCTCAGCCACGTTGACGTCGTTAGGGCTCGCCCCGGCCATATCGTAGGCAGCGTTCATGGCGCGGAAAGCGCCCTCTGGTTTGAGGACGTCTCGCCCCTCTTTTTTGAGCGCATCGGTTGCCTGTCCCCAGCCGGCGATCTCGACGCAATCCGCCTTGTTCACACCGAGTTTCGCCAGCCCTTCCTCTGTGGCGAGAATCATGCCGGCATAACCGTCGGTGATCTGCGAGCAGTCGTAGGTTTTGAGCGGCAGACCCTCGACGATATACCGATTGCGACCTTCTGGTGTGGCCGCTTCGTCGAGTGAGACCTGGACCTTTTGCATCTGGGCATAAGGGTTGTGATTGCCGTTCCCGTACTCGCGCGACGAGATCTCGGCAAACTCGCGCTCGGTGGTGCCGTGTGCTGCCATGTAATCGCGCATGACCTCGGCAAAGAGGTGGGGAAAGATGTAAACCTTTCCCTCGCGCTCGTCGGGGTGTGAAAAGTAGCCCAACACCTCGCCGATCAGGGCGCCGTCCATCTTGCCCTCGTCGTTTCGCATCTTCTCGAAGCCGACCGCGAGTCCGACGTCGCCCAGACCCATCTGCATTTTGCCGATCACGCTCAACACCGCCTGGCCGCCGCTCGCACAGGCGTTTTCCACCGCCTCGATCGGTTTCGCGCCAAGCCCGGGAACCATCGCCACGAGACCTGCAAGCAGGCCCTGCTGGTTGAGCGAAAAGTTACAGGTTGCGCCGATTGACGCGACATCGATCGTCTGCGGTTCGGCGCCGATCTCGGCGCAGGTCTCATTGACCGTGTCGGTGACAATCTCCGGCACCGTCTTGTCAAAAAGCTTTCCGAACTTCGATTGGTGATACGCGGCGATATAGATCTTTTTCACGTGACCTCCTTGAGTCCAATCCCGATCCCGACGTGGGTGGGTGACCGGAAATTCCTAATTCCTAATTCCTAATTCTCTTGTTCCTTCTTCCATTGTTCAACGAGCTCCCCCTTCACTACTTTGCCGTAAGGAGTCCTCGGGAGTACATCGACCACACAAAATTCTTTCGGAATCTTGTAGCGCGCAAGGCGGTCGCCAACGAACCGGTCCAGGTCTGCGGCGGTGACCTCCGTTCCTTCAGCAGACACCACGAACGCGACGCCAACCTCGCCCCAGGTGGCATGCGGAACTCCGACCACCGCAGCATCGGCGAGTGATGGGTGTTGCAGGAGAACGTTTTCGATCTCCGCCGGGTAGACGTTGACCCCGCCCGAAATAAACATGTCCTTGGCGCGACCTGCGATGTAGAAGAAACCATCCCTGTCCCGGCGGGCCATGTCGCCGGTGTGGAACCATCCGTCCTTGTCCAGGGCCTCGGCGGTCGCTGCAGGGTTGTTCCAGTACCCGGTGCTGACGTGGGGACCGCGAAAGCAGAGCTCACCGATCTCGTCCGGCCCCAGGACCTGGCCGCCTTCATCGACGACCCGCGCCTCGGTGAACATCAGCGGACGGCCGATCGATCCCGCCTTGGCCCAAGCTTCATCGTCCGACATCGCGAAACAGTTCACCCCGACCTCGGTCAGTCCGTAGCCCTGGCGCATCACGATGCCGCGTTCGCGATAGACATCGACCAGGTGGCGTGGCATCGGTGCGCCGCCGGAGATGAACCAACGAACGGACCCGATCTCAGCGGTCTTGAATTCCGGTGCGTCGGCCAGCATTTTCCAGATTGTCGGCACCCCCAGCACCACCGTGCAGTGCTCCTCTTCGATCGCACGCCATACTTCGGAGGAGTCGAACTCCCGGTGCAGAACAATCGTGCCGCCGGCAAGGAGAATCGGCATCAGAAATGCCCCGAGCCCACCCGCATGATAGAGCGGGGTAAAGATCGGACTCACGTCATCCTCCGACAGCTGCCAGCAGGCAACCGTGTTGTACGCGTTCCAGGCCACCATGCGGTGCGGAGTCATTACTCCCTTGGGCCGGCCAGTGGTACCGGAGGTGTAGAGCAGACAGTATGGGTCGTCGGGCCGGCATACCGGCGGCACGTGCTCGCCCTCGCCGATCGAGGCCAGGAGCACTCCCCATTTGAAATCGTCGCCGGTGCCGTCCTCGTCGAGTGCGACCCGATGTCCGACGTCAGCCCGGGAAGCGACTTCGCGAACGGTAACGGTGTGCTCGACGCCATACATCAATGCCGACAGCCCACAATCGGAAACGATGACCGCCAATTCGGCCGCCGTGAGCCGGGTACCGAGCGGCACCAGAATGATGCCGGATTTGGCGGCCGCAAAGAACGCGTCGAGGAACTCGAGCCGATTTCCGGAAAGGACGCCGATGCGATCGCCGGGTTTGAGGCCCAATTCGTAAAGCCAGACCCGAGCGCACGCCGCGGCCCTTCGATCCATTTCGCGATAGCTGAGACGGGCGCCGGTCGCCACATCCACTACCGCGAGGCGATCGGGCGACAGGCGACTGCGCTCACCAATGATGTCTGCGCAGATCACGGCTCGGCCCCATCCGTTGGATCCTCCTCAATAGGCAATTCTGGAGGAGGCATCGCCAACGCCGTTTCGAGAGCCTCGAGAGTCTTGTCCGGACATTCACGATGGGGTACGTGGCCGCAACCGTGAACAGGGTGCAGGCGTGCCCGCTCCAGACCGTCGAGCAACCGCTGTGCAACCTCGAGAGTCCACAGGTCGTCGCCGTCGCCCCACACCAGATCAACCGGCACCACGATTTCGTCGAGGCGGCCGTCGAGCAGATAGGGGCCCCACTCGTCGAGAGTTTGCACAAAGCGCCCGGCAGGGCCGACCCGGGCATGGCGGATGATGTCGTCGAGGACGAAGTCAGGGACCGGCAACGTCGCCGGGCCCATCAGCGCTTTCATGGTTTCGCGCGCCTCTTCACGGGTTTCAGGGAACAGGTTGATAGCTGGATTCACGTTGGTGATCGCGCCGCCGTTGATCAACACCATCCGAGCGACGTGGGCGGGATAGTCGTGGGCGTAGAGCATCGACAACCAGGCGCCAAGCGAGTTGCCGACCAGCACCACCTGGTCACCCGCACAGATCGAGTCCATGACGATCTCGACACCAATCAAGAGTTGGTCGACCCCGATCGGGCCCTTGCGAGGGTCGCTCTTCCAATGGCCGGGGAGGTCGGGGATGACGAGCTTATAGTCTTCAAGCAAAGGCGGCACCATTCGCGCCCAGGTCCCGGCCTGGTCGCCGGCACCGTGGAGCAGCACCATGCACGGTCCTTCGCCGCCGACCCACACCGTCATTTTGCCGTCCGGGGAGGGAATCGTATTCTTTTCAAAACCCAGCTTACCGAGCGCCATGCGGCTGAACATGGCATCGACCTTGAGCGGTCGTTTCCACACCATCCATACCGACGCAATAATCGCGATGACGATCAAGACCCCAACCGCGACAAAGACCTTCAATAACTTACTGCGCATCGGCCTCTCCCTCGTCATCGCGAATTTTGAATTCTTAATTCTTAATTTTGAATTTCCACCCACACTCCCAGGCATCGGGGGCGGACGGGTAATAATTCAAAATTGAAAATTCAAAATTCATAATTCTCAACTCATCCTGAACGCGACACCCGCTTGGTTATACCCTACCCCGGATCCGACCATGACCAGCAGGTCGCCCGAGGAGATCTTCTCCTGCTCGAGAGCATCATCCAACGCGATCGGCACGCAGGCCGATCCCGTGTAGCCCCACTTCTCCATCACCGTGTGCGTCCGATCCATCGGCAGACCGAGGTCCGACATCACGAGCTCGATCGATGGCTTGCGAACCTGGGTGAAGATCGTGAAGTCGATGTCCGAAACCTCGAAACCGCCGTTGGCAGCCAGCATTCGCACTACTTTTGGCCACCCCTCGTGATTGACCTCGGGCGGATAGCGCTCGACCATCCTCACCGCCGTTCGACCCTCGCGCACCGCCTCCTCGGTAGCCGGCTCGAAGGTGGCGCCCGCATAGACCCCCCAATGACCGTGGTAGCTGCCGTCGGCCCGCATCGCCGACGAGATGAAACCCGGCTCGGCCGCCGGTTCCAGCACTGCTGCTCCGGCGCCGTCGCCGTAGAAGAAGACCATCGGGTCGCCGTCGGCGGCGAGCTTGTGCATGTTGTAAACGCCGACCACGAGCACCGTTTTGAGGGCCTGATTGGCGGCGATCAGACCTGAAGCAATCGCGGCCCCGGTCGGAAACGACGCACAAGCACAGCCAACATCGAAGGTGCCGGCATTGATCGCGCCCAATTTGTGCTGTAGAACTACTGATGTCGCTGGGGTCGTGTAGTCAGGCGAGTCGGTACCGAGGATGATGAGATCGACGTCCTCGGGCTTGCGGCCCGCCTTCTCCAGGGCCTGCTGCGCCGCCGGCAGGGCAATATCCGAGGCGCACCAGTCCTCCGGCGCCCACCATCGGGTTCGGATCTCGGATGACTCCTCCATCTTGTCGACAAAGTCTGGAATATGCGCAAAGCGTTTGCGCAGCTCGTCGTTTGAAATCGCAATCTCTGGGATGTATCTACCGGTCGCAACAATGGTTGCGTAACGTGTCATGAATAATCCTCCGTAAACGTCCCTGCCGACATTCCGAATTCCTAATTCCGAATTCCGAATTTATGTGCCGATAACCAGCCCACCATCAACGCTCAACGTCGTCCCGGTGACCCAGTTGGCGGCATCGGATGCCAGCCAAAGATAGGCCTCGGCGATGTCGGATGGATCGCCGATCCGCCCCATCGGGGTGTGGCCGACCATCGCGTCGAGGATCTTGTCGGGCATCGCGGCCAGGATCTCTGTTTTCACAAAGCCCGGCGCAATCGCATTGACGCGGATGCCGAACTTCCCGAGCTCCCTCGCCCAGGTTTTGGTCATGCCGATGACTCCGGCCTTGGTGGCCACGTAGTTGGTCTGGCCGAAATTGCCGTTGAGACAAGCCACCGACGACGCGTTGAGAATCGCGCCGCCGCCACCCGCGATGAGGTGAGGCGCAGCCGCTCGGGTGCAGTTGAAAACCCCCCGAAGATTGACGCCGATCACCGCTTCCCAGGCCTCGTCGGTCATGCGCGAAACAACCTCGCCGTTCTTGTATTTGACAAGCTGCGAGTCACGTACGATGCCGGCGTTGTTGACCAGCACATAGAGGGAGCCCCAGCGATCCACGACATCGCCGATCGCTACCTCGACCTCGCCCGCGTCTGCGACATTCACCTTTTGAAAGACGCCCGCGCTTTCCGGCGCCTCGTTGACGTCCCACGCCGCTACCTTGCAGCCTTCAGTAACGAATCGCTCTGCCGTCGCCCGCCCAATGCCGGCCGCCGCGCCGGTGACGATGACAACTTTGTCTTTGAGTCCTGTTTCGATCATGGTTCCTCCAGAAATTATTGAACCGATCCCGATTCGGAGCGGCGCGTCGTGATGCCCCGCGGGGAATGAAAAGACCAGGGGAGCGCCGTATGAGGGCGCCCCCCTGACAAAACATCAGAAGAACCGGAACTCCAAGGTCGCGATGAACGTGCGCGGCATACCATACGATCCCTGAAGGATCCCGAGCGACGGGATGTTGTAGCCGTTGGTCAGGTACTCCTCGTCGAGGAGGTTCTTGCCGCTGATACCAAAACGCCACTTGGCGTTGCGCGACAGCCATGAAATCCAGGCGTCGGCCAAACCGAATGCCGGCTGAGTGATCGGGTTAACCCCCTCGTTGGTCAGCACCGACTCATCACGATAGGTGTAACCAACACTGGCGGTGATCAAACCACCAAAGGCCGGAAAGTCGAAATTGCCGCGGATCGCGCCGGTCAACTCCGGTGCGTTGCTGATTACCTGGGCATCGAGGATGCCGTCCTCGTTTTCGTCAAGGAAATCCGGGTCTGTATGCAGGTACGCGAGGAAGCCCGAAAGCCCGAACCAGGATTTCGAGGCCCAGTTGTACTCAACCTCGACGCCACTGATGGTGGCGTCGCCAGCGTTGATGAAGTTGCCAAAGAAGGCATCGTTTACGCCGTCGCCGTCCGAGTCGTAGTCGGTGAAGGTGCTGACCTGGATGTCAGTGTAGTCGCCGTAGAAGACGGCGGTGTTGAGGACCAGCGACCGGTTCGCGAGCACCGTCTTTACACCGACCTCGGCCACCGTCATGACCTCGTCGTCAAACGGCAGGCCGGACTCCGGGAATACGGTTTCCTGGGCACGGACGTTGTATCCGCCGCTCTTGAATCCCCGGTTGACCTTGAAGTAACCCATTACATCTGGGTTGAACTGGTAATCAAGTCCAAGCTTGGGCGCCCACGAGGTGAAGGTCACTTCGTCGTCGAAGTCCGCGGTAACAGAGAGAATGTCCTCGTAACTGTTATCGGTGTTGTAGACGTTGAATGCCGTGCCGTGCTTCGTCTCCCGGGTCGGCCGCAGACCCACATTGAGGGTCAGGCGATCAGTGAGTTTAAAGCTGCCGTCGGCGTACAAGGCGTAGGACTTGGTGTCGATGTCTCCCTCAGTGGTTACAAAGATGCTCCCGATGAAGGTAGCGTTGACCTTTCCGCCGGCCGTGCCGTCGAAGTAGTAGAGGCCGAGGACGCCACTCCATTTATCGGAACCCGTGAAGACGAGCTGAAACTCCTGCGTCAACTGGTCGTCGAAGTAGACCGCCGGGCCGGTGTCGACGATCGGCGCCGGTGTGGTATCGAAGTCGATATTGTTCTGGGAGTCGTTCTCCCGGTAGGCGGTAATGGACTTGAACTGCAGAGCCGGATTGATGTCCCAGGTCAGGGTCAGTGAGTACCCAGTTGTGTCAGTGCTGTTGACCGGTGCGAGACCGCTCTCGGTGTCGAAAAGATTATCGTAGGGTGGGCACTCTCCAATACCGAACAGCGGACAAAATGGGTTGGCCGCGAGCCGGGTCAGACCGACCGGCTCAGCTCTATCCTCGATCGAGTCGTAGTTTGCCCGAATCGATACCTTGTCCGACGGCAACCACTCCAAGGCCAATCGGTAGGCGGTGGTGTCCTTGTCCGAGACATCCCTGTTCTGGTAAAGGTTCGTGCCGTAGCCGTCACGCGTCAGCTTTGCGAAAGAAGCTTTGGCGAGCAACTTGTTCTTGACGATCGGTCCGCCGATACTCGCTCGGAATTCCTGTGTGCCCCAGGTCCCCGGGTTCCAGGTGATGCGTCCCTCGGGAGTGTTCGACAGCGGCTTGGTCACATACTTGATCGCACCACCGATGGTGTTCTTGCCATAGAGGGTCCCCTGCGGACCGCGGAGCACCTCGACCCGTTCGACGTCGTAAACGTCGAGCAGCGCACCCTGCGGGCGAGCGATATACGCATCGTCGATATAGAGCCCGACGCCGGGATCTACCCCCCACAGCGGGTCTGCCTGGCCGACGCCACGGACAAATGCCGTCAAGGTGGTGGATTGGTTGCGACCCTGATAGATCGAAAGGTTCGGAACATATCCCTCGAGCTCGCTAATGGTCGTCGCGGCAACATCTTCAAGTTGGGGGCCACCCACCACCGATACGGCAATCGGGATCTCTTGCAGAGCCTCCTCGCGCCGCCGTGAGGTGACGGTGATCTCGCCGGCAAACGGCTGCCGATTCAAGGCCTCCTCAATGGCTTTTTCCTCTTCGGTCATCTGGCCTTCGGGAGCCTCTTGGGCCTCCTGTGCCAGAGCCGGACCTGCACAGACCAGCACAATCGCGATTGCTGCGACCATCAACACCCTCTTGATCCATCGTTCACTCATGACATCCTCCCCTTTCAAATCTCGAGCCCGGATGCCTCGACACTTTCTCCGTGGCGAAGCACCCCGTTGCGCAAAATGCGGATAAATCCGTCGACTGCCTGCTGCGCCTCCATGCCGAAGTGCATGGGAACGCCGAAACATTTTTCAACCGTGTAGAAATAGAAGAGCCAACGGGTGGCCACCATCACCGCCACCAACGGATCGGCGTCGGTCAATCGGCCCTGTTTCTCGAGCTCCTCGAAGCGAGGGCCGAAGGCCGCCCTGAACCGGTCAGCCATGGTTTCGTAATAAGAGCGGATGTGGCGGCCCTGATGCTCGATGACATCGACGAAAACCAACAAGATCGAGGCCTTGTTCTTTTCTACCGTTTGCCCGATAGCGTCCGCCAGCTGTTCGAGGTCATCCGGAAACCGAGCTCGTGCGAACAGCTTCTGCAGCGGGTGATCGGGATCCTCGATCCTCTCCCAATAGCTGTCGATGAGACGCTGGAAGATCGCCTCTTTTGATCCGAAGTGGTGGTAGAGGTTGCCGGTCGACTGTTCACATGCCTCGGCGATCTGACGCATCGAGGTCGCTCCGTAGCCCTGGGTCGAGAAGAGTTCCAGCGCCACCTCCAGCACCCTGGCGGTGGCGACCTCAGACCTTTCGGTCTGGCGTCCGTTGGTTCCTCTCGGCATCCTTTAATAAAAACCGAACGTTCGTTATGTAACGTAAGTCGCAAATTGAGACTTGTCAAGGCAATTCGCTGCGCGAATTGCTGAATGAGGAACCCTGTCGAGCCAGTGTTTTGCTGACTCATCAGAAAGCAGGTGCCCAAAAACCCAGGCCTCTCGCACAACCCGCGGTTTCAGTTTTCGATGAGGCAACAAGATATTGAGAGAAACCTCGGTCGGTTTCCGGCGCTTTGCGTTGGGCGAGCGCCGGAAGCCCGATAGATGTCGAGCCCGGGGCGCAAACCCCAGACGGGCGACAGATCTCCTCAGCGAACGAATCAAGTCGTGTGGCAGGGTGGTTGGGAATTCAAAATTCAAAATTCATAATTCAAAATTTATGGTGCGGGTGGGCGCCATTCCTACGTCCTCATTCCTCATTCCGAATTCTTATTTCGTTGCGCGCGGCTTTCGCCGTTTTGTTTTTCGACTGCTCCCGGCGCGCGCGGCCCTCGCATCCGGCTTCATACCTACCGGCACGAGCTGCAGCTGCATCGCATCGAGATCCACCCGCACCAGTCGCACCTCGATCGGGTCCCCGAGCCGCCACACCCGTCCCTTGCGTTCCCCCACCAGCCGGTGCGAACCGTCGTCGAAGCGGTAGTAGTCGTCATTCATCTCGGAGATATGGACCATTCCATCGACCGCCAGCTCGTCGAGGCGAACAAAGAGCCCAAAGTCGGTGACCCCCGAAATATGACCGGCGAAGACCTCGCCCTGGCGTTCATGCAAATAGATCACGGTCTTCCACTCGACGGCCGCCCTCTCAGCGGCCTCGGCCCGTCGCTCGGCCGACGAACAGGACTCACCGAGTCTGACCAGCTCGGTTTCCAGGGCCTCTCGCTCCTCACCCTCGGGCAGCGCTCCCTCATCTCGCAACCGGCGCAGCATCCGGTGGACCACCAGGTCCGGATAGCGACGTATTGGAGACGTGAAGTGCAGGTACTCGTCGGTGGCCAGGGCATAGTGACCGCGCGGCTCCGGGGTGTAGAGAGCACGGGCAAGGGTTCGCAGAACCAGCATGTCGACCAGCCGTTCCTCGGGCCGGCCGTCGGCCGCCTCGAGCAAGGCCTGCAACGCCTCGGGCGGCATCGATTTCGGGTCGCCTTTCAACCGCAGACCGATATCGGCCACAACGCTTTTGAGCTCCTCGACCCTCGACACTTCCGGTTCGTCGTGGACCCGGTAGAGCGCCGGCTGGTCTGCATCCATAAGGATCTCGGCCACCGAGCGATTGGCCGCCACCATCAGCTCCTCGATCAAACGATGGGCACGGTTGCGGGCGGCGGGTTGAATCGAAACCACCCGCCCTTCGGGGTCGAGGATGAGCTCCGGCTCTGCAAGATCAAAATCGAGGCTCCCCTGCTCGCGCCGCTTCTGCCCGAGCCGATTTGCAGCCTCCGCGAGCAGCTCCAGCGAGTCCGCAAACGGTTCGACTTCCGCCGGCCATTCGGCGCGCGATAGCTCCAGCCACTCGGCAACCTCCATATAAGTGCAGCGGCGACGGGAACGGATCACCGTTGGCGCCGCCCTTCTATCCTGGAGCTTTCCATCCGGAGTCACCGAGAACCAGACAGTCCAGGTGAGACGGTCCTCCGCCTCGCGAAGTGAGCAGAGGTCGTTCGACAAGCGCTCGGGCAACATCGGCACGCAGAGCCCGGGGAGGTATACGGACGTCCCCCGCGCTTTTGCCGCCTCGTCGAGAGTCGTGCCAGGACGCACGTAATGGCTGACATCCGCGATGTGTACCGCCACCTCGATCGCACTATTCATACCTAGCTTCGCACTCACGGCGTCATCGAAGTCACGCGCCGTGTGACCGTCGATCGTGATGGTCGGCTCCGACCGCAGGTCCTCCCTGTGGCCGATCTCCTCGGCTGAGATCTCACTCGGTAGCTTGTCCGCCTCAGTCAAAGCCTGAGCCGGGAACTCGACTGGAATGCCGTGGGCCCGGAGTACCGCCTGCTCGACGACCCCGGGATCGGTGGGCTGTCCGAGCCGCTCGAGGAGCACCCCTTTCGCGTGGCGGCCGCGGCTGTCCACCGAATCGATCGAGATCACAACCAGCTCGCCCTCCTCGGGCTCGCCCTCGACCTTGGACCCAGTCGGCACCACGGTGAATCGCAGCTTTCGTTCGAACGGACGGACGTGCGGACGGCCGCTGCTGACTACCCAGCGGCCGAGGACCTCGCGCCGGGCGCGTTCGAGCACCCGCACCACCACGCCCTCGCGAACGCCGTCTGCTCGGGCCCGCTTACGCGGCTTTTCCAGACGCACGAGCACCGTATCGCCTTCGAGTGCTCCCCGGACTGCCTGCGGCGGCACGCGTACCGGCGCACCGTGAGTGCCCTCCACCACGACCTCGATCTTGCCGCCGGCCGCACGACGCAAACGTCCGGTCAACAGATCCGAGGCCTCAGGCACGAAGTAGCGTTTGCCGCGACCCAGCACGAGCTGGCCGTCGCGCTGCAGCGACTTCAGAACCGGGCGCAGCATATGCCGCACGTCCGACCTTCCGAGCTTACGCTCAGCAGCGATCTGGTTGACGAGCTGTTGAATAGTCAGACCGCGCGGACCGCGTTTGCGGATCGCGGCCAGAAGCTCGGCAGGGTTCAATTCAGTGTTGGTGGATTCATGACTCATTGAGGCTATTGAAACACAACCCTGACCGCGTCATCCCGGAAAGAGCGTGCAGTTGCCCGTCGTGTCATCCCGACCTGAGTACGAGGGCGCCTCTTGTGTCATCCCGACCGAGGACCCAAGGGGTCCGAGCGGAGGGATCTATGGAGTGGCCTGGACCGCTTCTATTTCCACCTGCCTCCGGCGCCGCGGACAGAGGGATAGAAATTCCTAATTCCTAATTCCGAATTCCGAATTCGGCGCGTCCTACGCGCCAGATAACTTGTTATACAACCATGCAAAAACGAAACCGCCGATCGCGCCGTCGACAAAGCCCCAAATGCCACCGATCACGGCACCGAAATAGGTGAAGCTATAACCAAAATAGAAGTGATCGAGGTTGCTCATCACCTGACCCTCGAAACCGAAAAGCAGCAGCCACACGGTGGCCAAACAGATCGCCGCCCCCCAGACAATCCCACAGGTCAACGCGAACGCCTTGGTGTTCAAACCCATCTCCTGCCTCCTCATATGTCGTTCGTCGATTCCGTCGTCGAAAGAGTAGCAGTGAACGGGCCTCCTCATGAATCCTTCTTCAGCGATTCGCGCAGCGAATCGCCTTGACACCCGTCCGGCCTGGATCTACCATTCACGTCCCGCTTGCGTGCGAAAGTGGCGGAATTGGTAGACGCGCAAGATTCAGGTTCTTGTGCCCGTAAGGGTGTGGGGGTTCGAGTCCCCCCTTTCGCACCATTCATATGCTCCTCATCTATCGAAGAGTCTCCAGTGCGCTCACGACGAGAGCGCCAGGGGACTCGTCTCGGGGACCGTCACGGTGCTCGGTGGTGGGTAACGGTCGTTGTGATTGGCGCGGCCCTGGGGATTCTGGGCGGTCGAAAGGAACATCGGCACCTCCGTCGACCTGGACTCCTGATCAGCCGCTGAGCTGGTCGCCGACCTTACGACCGAATCCAGCTCCCCTGTGCACCGGTGTGGCCGGTCCCTAAATCGGTCGTTTCTGGTGTATTTGCGAATTTTTTTCTTGACGAATTTCAGCCCAACTATGGCGTCGTCGAAGTACTTGGCGTTTTCTAAATTGGGGACCTGTGTAAAGGCGAACAGACTTTTCAGCGACTTGGCGGTGCGTCCTCTTGCGACGATGCAGAACGGTAGAAATTTGTGAGTCTGCCTGTCTATTAGAGGGAAGAGCATGGCGCCGATACAGTTGCCAACTCTGTAATTGAAGTCGCTTAGGTTCATCACAACACCGACCGGACTGAGGTTTTTTACAGTTCGGTCCACGAAATCGTGCAAGTCGTTTCCACAGCCATCCCAGTGTTTCCCTTTGAAGCTGATCTCGACGGGTGGCCCTTCGTCAAGAGCCGCGACTACTCTTGCTTCCTTTCCAATTTCCATTTTGCCCTTCAATGAAAACACCAACCATCCTTGTCGGCGTCAACCTACGATTCTTTGAGCTGTATGGCGATTCTCAATCATCAAAGATGGGTCGGTGTTTTAGGTGTGTCAACAATTGCGAATTGCGAGAGGATCTGGTGTCAGTCGGGGAGTGATTGAGATGTGACCGCAGACGACGAGGTTGGTTACGACGGCTCCCGCTCGCAGTCGTAGCTCCGGCTCGCATCCACTACCCGCCAGAGTTGGCCGTCCACTTCAAACCGATCACCGACCACAGGGTAGCGATCCAGCCCGGACTGGATCGCAGGTTGCCCGTCGCGCCACAGGACCACGGTCCAAGGACCGTCTCCAATGCGGTACTTGTCCTTGATCATCTGGGAAGGGCAGCAGGTAGCACGGCGAATGTTAATCCTCGAATGGAACGGGCGAATCGGATAGCCCGAACGTGGATCGCCGACCTATCGATACTTGGGATGAGAACTGGAGCGGACCGATCAGACGGCTCAACCCTGTGTTACCGATTTGATCGCGGAAATGAATCCTCCGCCAGCTGGCTGAATGGGCCCGTAGTAATTGTGAATTGGACCGCGCCTGCCCTTCTGCCACTCACAGAAGACTGCCAAACGTTCACCTTGTTCGTCCTCTCCGAGTTCGAGCGTGAAGTATCGGCAACCCGCCCTTCGCGGGAGGAAACCAAACAGTTTGGTGGGTTTATCCACCAGAACTGCAACGAAAAACGGTTCAGCAATTCGCTCTGGAGCAGGCATGTTGATCACCGCGAGGTTTCGGCCACCCTCCAGGCCATACACATCACATTGGATGGATTCCATAGGGATCTCATCATCTGGAGCCACATCTGTTTGCACCTGGTCCCAAACTCTGCGAAAGAAGTCGGCCGAACCATCTCCCGAAACAATCTCCAAAAACCTGCGAGGATCACTCATTGCGATATCACGGAGCGCTACATGGCCGAGCACATAGTAGAAGGGTCGGGGACCTTTGTCGGCAAGGTCGATTTCATTCTCCAAGGAGGAAATTTCTTCTTCCGCAGAAGCTGGGTCTCTTCCAGCTCTGTGTCTCCTCCAAGCGATAATCAGCAGAGCTGCCATCCCGATCTTGACGGCTATCCTTGTGATTTCCTCCCACGGCAGTGGAGGATCAAGCATCGCCTTTCTCTCCTTGTTCGCCGAGCCTATCATCCACTCGGAGATTCTCGAGCTAATCGGCGAGCGGGTTTATTTGTTGAGCACGTTGCCCGAATAATCTGTTTGGCATTTCCTCGCACGGCAATTGAAGTGTCGGGCAGTAAGTCTTGCATTGAAGATTGGTTGAAATACTCGATCTCGAATCTGCGATACCATAGCCCCGCAGGAACCCTAACAATGCGAGACCTCATCGGTCGCACCCTCGGTCACTACCGCATCGTCGAGAAGATCGGCGAGGGTGGGATGGGTGAGGTGTACCGGGCGCACGATGAGCGGCTGGATCGGGATGTAGCGATAAAAGTCATCCGCGAGCAAGTTGTTCAAAACGCTGAAAGGCTAGCCCGCTTCGAGCGAGAAGCAAAGGCGGTCGCGAAACTTGCACACCCAAACATCTTGGAGATTTGGGATTTCGGAACCGATGAAGGCATCGCCTACGCAGTAACAGAACTCCTCGAAGGTGAATCGCTTCGTGAAGTGATCGCGAAAGGCGGACTCACAACAAGTAAGGCGGTCGAGTACGCGAAAACTCTCGCCGATGGACTGGCTACGGCACACGAGAAAGGAATCACCCACCGCGATCTCAAGCCAGAAAATGTGTTTCTCACCCGCGACGGACGGATCAAGATCCTGGACTTCGGTCTCGCAAAGCTCCGAGAGGCGGAGGCAGATTTCACGACTGAGACCCCAACCGCTTCCCTGGAAACGGCACCTGATCGGTTGATCGGGACCGTCGCTTACATGGCCCCCGAGCAGCTCCAAGGCCGACCGGCGGATCAACGTTCAGACATCTTCGCCCTCGGCATCGTGCTCTACGAAATGCTATCCGGTCACCGTCCGTTCAGCGGGTCAACGAGTGTCGCGACAGCGGCAGCAATCTTGAAGGAAGACCCTGAATCGATCTCGGGAGTTTCGCCCTCTGTCCCAGCGACGCTAGCAGGAGTGGTTTCGAAGTGTCTCGAAAAGCGGCCCGAGGATCGGTTCTCTTCGGCGCATGACCTGTCGCTGATGCTGGGTGCGATCGACTTAGAGGCCCAGGTTCCGTCGACTCCCCAGCCGTCCATGCTCCAGCGACGGTGGCCGCACATACTGGCTGTCGTGGTCGCTTCGGTAATCGGCATTTTGGTGATCTTGCCTCCAGAAGCGCTCATCGAAAGGCTAACCGGAGGACCCGACGCATCACCTATCCGATCCATCGCCCTGCTGCCTCTCGAAAACCTCACAGGCGACCCGGAGCAGGCCTATTTCGTTGATGGTCTCCATGGGGAGCTGATCTCGACCTTTACCCAGATTTCGGCCTTCGATAAGGTCATCGCCCGCACC
>Ga0316198_10001173_pt1 | contig 15185 bp, 15 predicted proteins | sample OudBieAanoxic_MG_FD_204935 | JGI IMG/M metagenome (GOLD analysis project Ga0316198, IMG submission 204935) | Coastal sediment microbial communities from Oude Bieten Haven, Netherlands - site A anoxic | ecosystem: Environmental > Aquatic > Marine > Coastal > Sediment | place: Netherlands...
GCAGCTCGTGGTAGCGATCGGCGCCGAGGGGCGGACCGTCGCGCAGGCCGGCCTCGGTGTAGCGCCGCCAGGCCCAGGCCATGCGCCGCGCGTCGGACGTGTGCAGGAACTCGTCGCGGCGTTCCGGCTCGACCCAGAAGCTGGGCCAGGGTCCGTGCAGGTAGCCACCCGGCTCGCGCTCGCCGGACCACGCGTCTTCGGCCCGCAACCAGGGCTTGTGCATATGCGAGCTGGCGGCATCGCGCCCGTCGCGGATGATGTGGATGAACTGGGAGTCGGGGAAGGCCTGCGCCAGGAAGGGGATGAGGAGGATGTTGGTCGGCGTCTTCTCGCTGAAGCGCAGATCGCCATCTCGCTCGACGCGGACCAGCCAGCGGTAGACGAGGCGGAAGAACTCGCGCGAGCGGCGATAGCCCCACAGGCCCTCGTAGACGTACCGGCCGGCAGCCTTGGTCGCCGGTGGCTCGTGGTGGTAGGTCACCTCCGGCAGGCGCCCGATGCAGTCGCCCAGGAAGGTGGTGCCGCTGCGGGCGGCGCCGATGATGAAGATCGAGCGCCTGAGCGAGGGGAAGATGGAGGCCGACAGCCGCTTGCTCGTCATCTTGCGATGGCGGTCGAGCTTGAGGTAGTAGCGGCGCTCGGCGCGGTAGGTCTTGCGCGCGATACGCCACATGTCGCGGAGACCGATGGGCAAGGGCTCCGGATCGGCGTCCGGCGGGACGCTGGGGTCTGTGCCCCGCGGGGGACGATCGTCTACCGGGGTCGAGGGGCGTTCCCCGCTCGTCTCCTCGGCGCTCGCCGTCTGGGCCGACTGCTCGTCGGCGACCTCGCCGTCCGCCTGGCTGATCGTCTGTTCCTCTGTCACGCTCGTCGTCTTTCCCTGCCTGGTGTCCCTAGTCTCGGCGGATGATAGCCCGGCTCATGCACAATCGTCGGCATGTATGCCGTCATCATGGCCGGCGGGGGCGGAACGCGGCTCTGGCCGCTGAGCCGGTCCCGTCGCCCCAAGCCCTTCCTGCCCCTGCTCGAAGACGAGCGCACGCTGCTCCAGGCCGGCGTCAGCCGCCTGCCGCCGCTGGTCGCTCCCGAGGATGTCTACGTCGTGACCGACGAGCGCTATGCCGCGCTCGTACGGGAGTCTGCGCCGCAGGTCCCGCCGCAGAACGTCATCGGCGAGCCTTTCGGACGCAACACCGCCGCCGCCGTTGCGCTCATGGCCCACGCCATCGACCGCCCCGCGGACGACGTCATGGTGGTCTTGCCCGCCGACCAGGCCGTGCGGGACGAGGCGGCCTTCCGGACCGCCCTGGCGGCGGCAGCCGAACGTGCCGCCGAGGGTGACCTCGTCACGCTGGGCGTCGAGCCGACCGAGCCTTCTACCGGCTACGGTTACGTCATCGCCACCGGCGAGCCCGCTGCGCACGTTGGTCGAGACACCTACCGCGTCGAGCGCTTCGAGGAGAAGCCCACGCCCGAGCGCGCGCGCGAGCTCATCGCCTCTCGCGCGGCCTACTGGAACGCGGGCATCTTCGTGTGGCGCCGCGCGGCCGCGATCGCCGGCCTCGAGACATACGCCGCCGACATCAGCGATCCCATCCGCGACTGGGCCGCGCGGGCCGTGCCCAGCGGCCAGGCCGGCTGGCCGGGAGCGGACCTGGCCGAGACCTACGGCGACCTGCGCGACACGTCCATCGACTACGCGCTCCTGGAGCCGGCCTCGGTCGAGGGCCAGGTGGCGGTCGTGCCCATCTCGGTCGGCTGGAGCGACCTGGGCTCGTGGTCGGCGCTCCGTGACGAACGGGCCGAGGAGAGCGCGCCGGTCATCGCCACCGAAGGTGCCGCGAGAGTCATCGACATCGACGGCCGGGACGTGCTGGTCCATGCCGCGGGCGAGCGCACGGTGGCCACCGTAGGCCTTGAGGGCGTCATCGTCGTCGACACGCCCGATGCGCTGCTGGTCATCTCGGCCGACGCTGCCCAGGACGTGAAGAAGGTGGTCACCAAGCTGAAGGAAGAGGGCAGCGACCTGCTCTAGTCGACGGCTCCGACCGGCACCTCGGCCGCGGCGCGATAGATGCCCACGTAGCGGTCGACGACGCGCGCCGTGGAGAGGCGGCGCGCGAGGGCCTGCACGTGTGGATCGGGCGCGTCCGTGGCCGACTGCAGCGCGGAGGCGATGACCGGCGCGAGGGCTTCGGAGGTGTAGGGCGAGAACATGTGGAACGCACCCGGCACCATCGCCTCCATCTCCCGCAGCTGGGGTAGGTCGGAGGTGACGATGGGCCGGCCGGCGCTGATGAGGGTGGCCAGGGCGCCCGATGCGGACATGGAGCGGTACGGGCAGAGCGCCACGTCGGTGGCCACGAGGACCTGCTCCAGCACGTCCTCGGGCACGTAGCCGGTGAAGCGCACGCGATCGGCCACACCCTGCTTCTCGGCCCACTCCTTGAATTGCTCGACCATGTAGTCACGGCCCTGGAGGGGACTGCCCACGAAGAGGGCGATGACATCATCGGGCAGCTCGCGGAGCGCCTCGATGACGAGGCGGTGGCCGCGGCGCTTGATGATGTGGCCCAGGAGGCTGATGACGCGCCGGTCCTCGATGTCGAGTGCGGCCCGGGCCCGGGCTCGGTCGGGCAGGCCCGGCCGCCCCTCCACGAAGTGGGGCACGACCTCGACCTTGCGCTCGGGCACGCGTCGCCCCAGCCGCCGGCGCTCCTCCTCGGAGTGGACCACTACCGCCGAGGCGGCCCGACCCAATCGCCGCAGACCCAGCGCCTCGGAGGTGATCCAGCGCTGCCAGCGGTTCTGCGGGTTGTAGACGTCATGGAGCGTGAAGACGACGGGCCGGCCCATCGTGCGCAAAGCCAACTCCAGTCGCGGCAGGCCGCCCAGGCGTGGGTTCCAGTCGGCCACCTTCCACTGGACGTGGACGACGTCGACGTCGCGCAGCCGGCGCGCGGCGCGACGCAGGTCGGACCAGGGCGCGCCGCGGTCGCCCACGTCGCTCTCCACGACCTCGATCCCCGGACGCGCGCCCGCCTCGGTGGCGATGATGTCGGCATAGCGCCGCAGGCCGCTGCGATCGCGACCGATCTGCAGGAAGCCGACGCGCAGCGTGCTCACGTCGAGAGGTAGCCCAGCCGGCGCAGCAGCTCGCCGTTGCTGCGCCGGAGCAGGTTGCGCAGCAGCGGGTCCAGGGACTCGGCCCCGGCTCCGACCCGCGAGCGGTAGATGGCGGCGCTGTCGCCACCGGACGCCCGGCGCTGGGCCGTGAACCACCGGTAGCGGTCGGTCGCCCGATGCTCGGCCGGGTCGAATTCGATGACCGCCGGGTCCCAGGCCTCGCCGAGAAAGGCGAAGAGTCGCCGCGCCTCGGTCTCGGGATCGGCCACCAGCCGCTCGTAGCGCAACTCGAGGAAGCGCTCGCCCGGGAGGCGCTCGCCCAGCTCGCGCGCGGCGGTCACGTAGCGGGCCCACTCGGTGCGTGCCGCACGGGCGGCCGAGCGGTAGCCCCAGCGATCGCGGAAGCTGGCCACCACGTCGTGGCCGTCGCGCAGCAGGTGGACGTAGCGCGCCTGGGGGAAGAGCTCCTCGATGAACGGCAGGTGCAGGGTGTAGGTCGGGTCCTTCTCGGCCCAGCGCGCTTTGCCTGAGCCGCCCAGGACCTCTGCCTGGAAGTCGGCGTAGAGCGCGCGGATGCGTTCCAGCCACCACTCGCGGGGCAGGCCGTAGGTCTTGACCAGCGACCAGTTGCGCCCGACGATGGCTTCCAGGTCGCGTAGGAAGTGGGTCTCCTCGCCGCACGAGATGCGGGGGTGCGAGTCGAGCATGAGGCGCAGCAGGGTGGTGCCCGATCGCGGTGAGCCGATGACGAAGATGGGGACGTCGTCGGCGGCCGTCGCGGCCGCGACGGATCCCGTGCCTGGCTCGTCCGTCGTCCCGCTCACGGCTCCCTTCCGTCCTGCCCTGGTGGGGGCCAGTCTAGCGGCGGCTCGCGGTACCATTCGGGGTGCGTGCAGTCCCGTGCCCAGAGCGGGTCTCCAGGAGGAAGGCGAGAGGAGGGCCACCGCCCGTGTCCCAAACACCGTCTGCGCCGCCGCCCATCGTCTTCGGGACCGATGGCTGGCGGGCCAGGATCGGCGAGGAGTACACCTACGACAACGTTCGACGCTGCGCCCAGGGCGTGGCCGAGTGGGTCATCGAGCAGGGGACGCAGGCCAAGGGCGTGGTCGTCGGCTATGACCGCCGCTTCAGCAGCGAGTACTTCGCCACGGCCGCGGCGGAGGTGCTGCTGGCCCACGACATCGGGGTGCTCATGGCCACCGAGGCCATCCCCACCCAGGTGACCTCCTACGAGGTGGTCGAGCGCGGTGCTGCCTGCGCCATCGTCATCACCGCTTCGCACAACCCCTGGACCGACAACGGCTTCAAGATCAAGTCGTCGACCGGCGCCGCCGCCGATCCGGGCATCCTGCACGCGGTGGAGGACTCCATCGTGGCCAACGCCGCGGGCGCGCCCCCGCGGCGGCCCTTCGCCGAGGCCGAGGCCGCCGGCGCCGTCGAATACCTCGACCCCTTCGCCGGCTACGAGCGTTACGTGCGCCGCTCGCTCGATCTCGATGTGCTCAACGCGGCCGACATGCGCGTCCTGGTGGACCCGTTGTACGGCTCGGGCGCGGGCTGGATCAGCCGCCTGCTGGCCGGTGGCACCATCGTCGTCGACGAGATCCATGCCGAGCGCAACCCCTGGTTCGGCGGGGTCAATCCCGAGCCCATCCGCCCGCACGTGGACGAAGCCCTGGCGCGTGTGCGCGAGGGTGGCTACGACCTCGGCCTGCTGCTCGACGGCGATGCCGACCGGGCCGGCGCCGTCGATGAGCAGGGCGTCTTCATCCACCAGCTGCAGTGCTACGGCCTGCTGGCCTACTACATGCTCGAGCACCGTGGCGAGCGTGCGCCGTTGGTGACGACCGTGAACGAGACCTCGATGGCCTTCCGCCTGGGCACGTCCTACGGCGTGGACGTGCACGAGACGCCGGTCGGCTTCAAGTTCGTCGGGCCCAAGATGATCGAGACGGGCGCGATGATGGGCGGCGAGGAGTCCGGTGGCTACGGCTTCCGCATGCACCTGCCCGAGCGAGACGGCATCTACGCCGACCTGCTCCTGCTCGACCTCTTCGTGCGCGAGCGGGCAGCCGGGCGGAGCACCGTGTCCGAGGCCGTAGCGCACCTGCATGAGGTGGCCGGGCCTTCTTTCTACCTGCGTACGGACGTGCATACCGACCGCGCCTCATACCCCGCCCTCAAGGCGCGGCTGCTGGCAGAGCTGGGCGAGCACTCGCCGGCCACGTTGGCTGGGCGCGCCGTCGATCGCACGGTGGCGCTGGACACCGGCGACGGCTTCAAGTTCTGGGTCGATGACGGCTCCTGGCTGCTGGTCCGCTTCAGCGGCACCGAGCCGCTGGTGCGCGTCTATGCCGAGGCCAGCAGTGCCGAGCTGCGCGACGCCCTCCTGGCCGCGGGCGACCGCATGGTCAACGGCTAGAGTGCGCGGCGACGGCAGGAGGACCGCATGAGCGCGCGATCGAGCCATAACATCCTCGATGACGGGGCCGCCATGGCCCGGGCCGACAGCGCCGGCATGCTCGGGCTGGTGGCCACGCTGCCACGGCAGGTGGCCGAGGGCTGGCGCATCTCGCGCCAGCTGGAGCTGCCCTGGAAGCAGCCGAACGCGGTAGCGGTCCTGGGCATGGGCGGCTCGGCCATCGGCGGTGACCTGGTCAAGGAGGTCTGGGCCGACCGTATCAACGCCCCTGTGGAGATCCTGCGCGGCTACGACCTGCCCGCCTGGGTGGGGCCGGAGACCCTCGTCATCGCGAGCTCCAAGAGCGGCCGAACGGAAGAGACGCTGCGGCAGCTCGAGACCGCCCTGGCGCGCCGCTGCCCGGTCGTCTGCGTCACCGCCGGCGGCGCCCTGCGCAACGTGGCCCAGGCCGCCGGCCTGCCGCTGGCAGTGTTCCCCGATGGCGCGGCGCCTCGCGCCTCGGTCGGCTGGTCGATCGGCATCCTGGCGGGCCTCCTCGAGCGCGCCGGTGCGCTCGAGCTGGAGGAGGCTGAGATCGAGGCGGCCGACACCGCCGGCAAGGCCATGGTCGCGCGCTGCGCGCCCGACGTGGCTACTGCCGACAACCCGGCCAAGCAGCTGGCCTGGTCGCTGGTCGATCGCTTCATCCTCGTCAGCGGCGCGGGCTTCCTCGCCCCCGTGGCCCGCCGCTGGAAGACCCAGCTCAACGAGAACAGCAAGGCCACGGCCGTCTTCGAGGAGCTGCCGGAGGCCACCCACAACACCGCCGTCGGCTTCGAGCAGCCCGAATCGTTGCGCGACCATCTAGGCGTCGTGTTCCTGCGCAGCCAGCTCGACCACCCTCGCAACGCACTGCGGGCCGAGCTCATCGGCGACCTCGTGCAGACCGGCCATATCTGGCACACCTCCGTGGAGATCGAAGGGGAGGGGCGGCTGGGCCAGGCCCTCTCTGGGGTGGTCCTGGGCGACTACGTCAGCGTCTACCTCGCCTTCATGTACGCCATGGACCCCACACCCGTCGACGTCATCGAGCACATCAAGGAGCAGCTGGCTCTGGCCGATCAGGCCGGTGCCGAGTAGACCTTCGGCCCCTGTCGTCTCTTGGCGGAGTCGCTAGTCTTAGGCCACAGGCATCGGCGCTGGTCAAGCAGGCTCTCTCAGGCCTGACGCGGCGCCGGAACGAGCGCCCGCCGGGGCGGACAGCGGCGGGCAGGAGGATGGGGACTGATGCACTCGAGCGTCATCGGCAAGATCGAGAAGGCGCACCGATACGCGCGTGAGCGCGATCGCATCACGGTCGAGCAGTTGGCCGTCACCTTCGCAGGCGACAACGACTCGCATCGCATCACTCTCGACGCCGATGGCTGGGGCTGCACCTGCCACTACTTCGAGTCCTGGAAGACGTGTGCCCACATCGCTGCGATGCAGGAGATCCTGGGTGTGATGCTGCCCGAGGAACGCCAGACGTCGCTGTTCCCCGAGGCAGAGGAGGTCGCCGAGCCCGCCTGAGCCTGAGCGGCGCGGTCGGCTCGACGACCCGGTTCGTTGTCGCTCACTCCGTAATGAGCCGGAACAGGAACCACTGCCAGCCGCGTTCTCGGTCGTAGTCCACGCGCACTTCCAGGAGCCACTCACCCGCACTGGTCGGCTCCAGGCCGACCAGCACCGGTGCGGCCGAAGGGTCATCGACGAACGTGGTCTCGGCCTCGCGTTCGGGCACGCCCGGCTGCCCCACCGGCTCGAGGCGCCCCTGCCAGTGGATCACGGCGGAGCCGTCGTCGATGCGCAGCCGCGGGGCCTGCCCGACGTCCACGCGCACGGGCTCGATCGTCTCCGCCGGCGGACGGAGGCCGGCCTCCACGCAGAGGTATGCGTAGCAGCCGTGCCCCGGCACACCCTGCACCTCGCCGCTTGCGGGACCGAGCAGGGCCACGGGCCCGGGAATCTCCCACAGCAGTTCCGGGCCACCGCTGCGGTCCGGCACCTCCACCAGCCAGGCGTGCTCGGTGGCAGCCACGCCGGGGGAGTCTATGGTGGCTATCAGGAGGTGCGTCCCGGGCCGGTCGGGCCCGAAGAACCCTGCTGCGCCGTCCGAGAGTCGGTGCTCCTCCCCCGTGTCGAGCGGCCGGCTCACGACGGACAGGGTGGCGGCTTCGCCCAGCGGCACATCGGCCGTGAGCTCGAGTGGCGCACGACGCATCCAGGCGTCGAGTGCGCGACCGTCGGGGGCGGCTGTCGCGGGCTCGAGGAGCGAGCCACCTGACACACGTCCGAAAGCGCCCTTGAGCCACACCGTCGGCGAGGCGGGATCGGGCGAGGCCTCGGCCGCGATGGCCGGGCCGGCCCACAGCAGCGCCGCGGCGAAGGCCGTGATGACGGCGACGGGGAGTCGTCCGCTCATGAGGCCCGCACCTTCACCTTCAGGCTGGCCGAGCGGCTGTAGCGGAGGCCCTCGTCGGAGGGTGCCGGGAAGACGGCCTTGAACTCCCAGGTCGCGGATGGGGCGATGGTCAGCTCGTAGCGACCGTAGGCGTACGTCGGCTTCATCCAGGCCGTGCGCCATGGCTCGTCGCTGCCCGCCGGGCGATACTTGAGCTTGATAGAGCGAGCGTTGAGGTAGTTGCCGGCGAGCTTGCCGTAGGCCGCCCTGCCGTCCACACGCAGCTGCGCCTTGAGCTTCACCGAGCCGCCGGTATCGACCGCCGACTTCGACGCGCTCAGGGTGAGCGTCGTGGCCACGTTGTTGCAGCTGGAAATCAGCGTGCGGTTGTCCGGCGTGTCGTAGAGCTCCTGCAGGGTGGCCACGTCGCAACGCCCGAAGGAGTGGCGACTGGCGCCGGTCCGGGGGCGCGCCGGGGTGATCGCCTGCATGACCGTCTCGGTCGCTCCGAGCGTGAAGCCGGCGCTGGATGGGTGGGTCAGGCCGGCGATGTGCCCGAGCTCATGCAGCAGCACTCGGCGGATATCGAAGCAACCCTGGCTGGACGACGTCTTCTGGCACCAGCGCAAGGTGCCCCAGGCGTAGTCAGTGCCGTGTGGCCGGATCCACACGCCCCAGGTCGAGGGCATGGCCCGGCCGGCACAGGCGATGCCGTTGATGCCGCAGTAGGGGGGCACGACGCCGGTGTAGCCGATGGCGTTGCCGGCATCCGTTCGGTAGACGAAGCGCGGGCTGCGCGCCTTCGTCGTGGAGGTGGCGTCGGCGGCGGCTCTCTTCATCGGCGTGCGCGCCCAGCTGGGAGGTGTCCCGCCCGCTCGCCAGCGGAAGGTCAGCTTCTTGTCCTCGGGCCAGCCGCCGGCCGCGAAACTGGGCACGGGTCGCGCCGCGCCGGCCGGTGCCAACGCCGCGGGCGAGACGTCACCGTCATGCGGCAGACAGGCCTCGATGCACTCGCCGTCGATGAGTCCTTCCGAGTCGCCCGTCTCCGAGTCCAGCAGCAGGTGGCCGCGGAACGAGCGCGTCGTCGCATCGATGGCGCTGAAGCGCAGCTTGCCCTCGGCGCTCCTGCCGCGCTCCAGGTACAGCTGCCGCTTGAGCGCCCGGCTCCAGACCCGGCATCCGCCGCCCGTGTCGATGAGATGCAGGTGCGTGCCGCCCGCGTTCCGCTCGCCCAGTAGGAGCCGGTCGGGCCCGAGGTCCGCGGCGAATCCGCGCCGGCCCAGTCGTAGCGGGATCTCGCGCTCTCGGAGGCGGAGCACGATGCGGTGGCCGGTCACGGCGCCGTCGCCGTCGAGCTCCACGGCCCACGACTTCGCCACCTGGCCGTCGGGCCCGCTCGCCGTGCTGGCCTCGGTGCAAGACGGCAGTCGCGCCGGGTCCGACCCCGCGCCTGCAGCCGCGGCTGGCGCGGCGGTGGCCAGCACGACCCCGGCGATCGCGAACCCGAGCTGGCGACGGGTAAGTGCATGGATCTGTCCTCGCATGGACGCCCTTCCTCCGGCGGGACGGCCGGCGGTCAAGGCGGACCGCCTCAGTGTGGTCGGGCCCGCTTATGCGCCACTTACCGTTCGGTGTGGACGTCAGCTCGCACGAAGTCACTGGTTCACAGCAGTTGCAGCTCCATCGGTGGACGGCGGGCGCAGGACCCGCGTAGCGGGAGGCTTTGACGCGCGGTCTTCGACCATGGCCCGACCGCGCTGAGCCACTGGCGAGTCCGTCCCGCCCAGGCGAAGGGGGATGTCATGCGGACGTTGCCCCCGATACCGACGGTGCCTTCGAGTGGGTGGGAACGCAGTGCGGTCACGATTCTGGAGAGCGTCCCGACCGGCCCGACTGGACAGACTGGCCCCCTCCTCCCCGGTCAGTCCGGTCAGGTCGGCTGGAACACTCTCCCCAGCCCTGGTCTGACCTGTGCCGGTCCGACCGTCGGCAACGAAGACCCGCAGCGACCTCGGCTCCTGGCAGTCCCTTGCCGGTCGGGAGGTCCTTCGGCCGCTCGGGGACGACCGATGCACCGGCGGGCCGTAGATGGTGCCGCAGCTGCTGTCGGATGCTCCGGGTCTTTCCGGGCGCTCCTCGCTGGCTGGGAGTACGTCCGCTGCCGGACGAGGTCGCTCACCTGGGTGCTGGCGGGACGAGGCTGTGCCCCTCTCCGAAAGGTTCCAGCCTCGTCCCGGAGAGTCATGGACGCCGGACTCAAGCCTGCCTCGAAGCCCGACGCCCTCCACGAGCCTCGCCAGTATCCTGACCGTCCACAAGACGTTCGCAGCCATCGCGTTGTGCGCGGGCAACACCCGAGCTCACCGCACTAGGACGGACCCCACCGCACCGCCCAAGCATCCGAGCGGACTGGCCGGGTTGTGGGCGGACCGCCGGACCACGGCGATCCCGAACGCGCCACTCAGCCCATCGGGGACGGGCCAGATGACCGCTTCCGCCCACGCTCGGAGCGCTACACTCCAGATGACAACCGAACAGCAGGTCCAGTCCACGCGAAGTCCGGTGAGAATCCGGCACAGTCCCGCTACGGTGATCAGCGCCTTGACGCTGCAGTCCGGCCGCCGTGTCCTGGGTCGTGCGCCAGCCCTTCGAGTGAAAGGGGAAGCACGTTGGACACTAGCAACACGGACGGGGCCCACGGCAGACGACGCCGGGGCTTTTCTCTTGCCGTCCTCGTGGTCGCAACCTCCCTCCTGCTGGGGGCCCTCCCGGCGAGCACCCTTGCCCAGGAGCAGTTGTCCTACCCCCTTACCGTCATCGACGACGAGGGCACCGAGGTCGCCATCGAGGCGTTCCCCGAGCGCATCATCAGCCTCTCTCCGGCCAACACCGAGACCGTCTTCGCGCTCGGTGCCGGCGACCGCCTCGTCGGCGGCACCGACTTCGACGACTTCCCGCCCGAGGCGTCGGGCCTGGCCGACGTAGCCACCTACACCGGCGTGATCATGGAGCAGGTCGTGGCCCTCGAGCCCGACCTCGTCCTGGCCGCGGGCAACTTCTTCACCCCGCCCGAGGACGTCGCCAGGATGCGCGAGCTGGGCTTCCCGGTGGTGGTGCTGTACGCCCCCGACGTAGAGTCGGTGCTCGCCGACATCGAGCTCATCGGCACGGCTATCGGCGCACCGGCGGAGGCAGCGGCCATGACGGCCGAGATGGCCACCCGGCTCGCCGCCATCGCCGAGATGGCCGCCGCGACGGGGACCGCGCCGCGCACCTTCTACGAGCTCGGAGCGGAGCCGGAGATCTACGCGCCGGCACCCGATTCGTTCCTCACCGACATGATCGAACGGGCCGGCGGCGATCCCATCACCACCGGCGATCCCGCCCTCTGGTCGATCCCCCTCGAGGAGCTGCTCGTGGCCGACCCGGAGGTCATCGTGCTGGGTGACGCCAACTACGGCACCTGTCCCGACGACGTCGCGGCCCGTCCCGGCTGGGAGGGCATGACCGCGGTCAGCGAGGGCCACGTGCGGCCGGTCGATGATGTCCCGGTCACGCGCCCGGGCCCGCGCCTGGCGCAGGGCCTGGCCTCCCTCGCTCGTGCCATCCACCCCGAGCTGGAGCTGGCCGACTTCCCGGCCGACCCCGCCATGTGCGAAGCGGCCTGACCATGACCACGCAGGACCTCGCGCGCGAACGCGCGCAGGTCCACCACCACTCGTTCGAGGCCCTGCGGCAGCGGCCTGTCGTCCTGGGCCTGCTCGGGCTGGCCGTACTGGTGACGGCCGTGGTGGCCGGCGTGGCCATGGGCACGGTGGCGGTCCCGGTCGCCGACACGGTGGCCATCCTGGCCCAGCGGCTGGGGCTGGATGTGCCCGCGACGTGGGCGGCCTCGTCCGAGACGATCGTGGTCACGCTGCGCCTGCCGCGCGTGCTGACGGCGCTCATCGTGGGGCTCGGCCTCTCGGTCGCCGGCGTCACCTTCCAGGGCCTGCTGCGCAACCCGCTGGCCGACCCGTACGTGCTGGGCACGGCCAGCGGCGCCGCTCTCGGCGCTGCCATCGGCGTGCTGCTGCCGATCCAGATCGCCTGGCTGGGGCTGGGTCTGACCAACGTCCTCGCCTTCGTCGGTGCGCTTGCTGCCATCGCCATCGTCTACCGCGTAGCCGGCGGCGGCGGTCGCTCCACAATGACCTCCATCCTGCTCACCGGCTACGCCGTGGGCTCGATGCTCGCGGCCGGGCTGTCACTGGCCATGTACCTGTCGGGCGCGCAGCTGCGCCAGATCTTCTTCTACCTCCTGGGCAGCCTCAACGGTGCCGACTGGCAGAGCCTGCTCATCGGCCTGCCCATCATCGCCGGCGGCTCGCTGCTCATCCTCGCCCGGGCTCGCTCGATCAACGGACTCCTGCTGGGCGACGACACCGCGCTCCACCTGGGCGTGGACGTGCGCCGCGAGCGCGCCTTCCTGCTGGCGCTGGCCTCGCTGGTGACCGCAGCCGCCGTGGCCCTGGCCGGGCTCATCGGCTTCGTGGGGCTGGTGGTGCCCCACATCGTGCGCCTTGTGGTAGGGCCCAACGCGCGGGTCGTGCTGCCTCTGTCGGCCATCTGGGGCGGCGCCTTCCTCGTCGTAGCCGACCTCGGCGCGCGCCTCGCAGGCGAGCTGCCGGTGGGCATCATCACCGTCGTCATCGGCGCGCCCGTGTTCGTGCTGCTGCTGCGGCGCTACCGCGCCGGGTACCAGCTGTGAACGCACGCGGCCTGCGCGTCGACATCGAAGGGCTCGGCCTGCGCTACGGCCAGGCCGACGTGCTCGTGGACATCGACCTCCACATCGAGGCCGGTGAGCGGCTCTGCCTGGTGGGTCCGAACGGGGCCGGCAAGTCCAGCATCCTGCGCTGCCTCACCGGGCTGACCGAGCCCACCGCCGGCACCATCGCGCTCGACGGCGAGCTGCTAGCGGGCATCGACCGCTCGGCCGTGGCCCAGGCCATCTCGGTCGTGCCCAGCCAGGTCGACCTGCCCTTCTCCATGCGCGTCGAGGAGGTCGTGCGGCTCGGACGCATCCCCCACGAGAACCCCTTCACCGGCGCCACCGCCGAGGATCACGCCGCGGTCGACATCGCCATCGCGCGCGTGGGCATCGACAAGCTGCGCGGGCGCGATGTGCGCCAGCTCTCGATGGGCGAGCGGCAGCTGGTGCTGGTGGCCATGGCGGTGGCCCAGGGCGGCCGCCTCATCGTGCTCGACGAGCCCACCGTCCACCTCGACCTGCGCCACCAGGTGGAGGTGTTGGAGTTGCTCGGGCGGCTGAGCGACGACGGGCTGACGGTGCTGGCGGTACTCCACGACCTGCCGCTGGCAGCGCACTTCTTCCCGCGCCTGGTGCTGCTGGACGAAGGCCGGCTGGTGGCCGATGGAGCACCTTCGTCGGTCCTCTCGCCCGAACGCATCAGCGAGGTCTACGAGGTCGATCCCCGCTTCGTGCCCGCGCTGGCCTAGGACCGGATCGGTTCGCCGTAGCCCAGCACCGGCACGCCGAAGGGCTCGAAATCGGCCGGGTTGCGGGTCACGATGGTCGCGTCCATGCGCCAGGCCACGGCCGCGATGAGCGCATCGGCAGCTGGGCTGCGACGGCCCCGTGCCTGAAGCTGCCTGCGAGTCTCGCCAGCCCAGCGAGCGCCGTCCGGGTCGATGGCGATGTACTCGAGCGCACCCAGGAACCGACCGATCCAGTACCGTTCCAGTTCACCACCGCCAGAAAGCGCCTCTGCGGTGATGATGTCGCAGGTGTAGACCTGACCGGTCTCCTCGATGATTCGCGCGACGACGGCAGACGCGTCGTGGCGCCCGCGGGTGTGGTCGATCACGACGGTGGAGTCGAGCACGTAGGCGGACACCTAGCGGGCGTCCTTTCGGTCTTCCCGCTGTGCGCGAACCCAGCGGTAGGTCTCCTCGGGCGTCTTCCACCACTCGGAGTCCTTGAGTGCGCCTCTGGTCTCCTCGACGACGCGCCCGAGGTGCTCGCGCTTGGCTCGAGCCTCGATGGCCTCCACGATCCAGCTGCTGCGTCCGCCGTCGCCGGCGAACTCGTCGACCCGCTGCAGCAGTTCCTCGGGCAGGGTGATGGTCGTGCGAACCATGGCCATGATGGTGCTCCGTATGCTCGGGAGTATGCTCTATCATCATACTACGACCCGCTCGGCGGAAGGTGCAGGTCCGAGCTGGGTGCCCATGTGCCCGTGCTACGGTCCGCTCCCGCAGAGCCCACGGAGCATGAACGGTGGCAGAAGACTTCTTCGATGAGCCCGTCGCGGCGGCCTACGACACCGACTCAGCGGCGATGTTCGGCAGCGATGTCGTGGAGCCGGTCGTCGAGTTCCTGACGGCCAACGCCGGGCCGGGGGGTGCGCTCGAGCTCGGCATCGGCACCGGACGGATCGCTTTGCCGCTTGCCGGGCGGGGCATCGCGGTTGACGGCATCGACCTGTCCGAGGCGATGGTCGAGCGACTACGCACGAAGCCGGGCGGATCCGCGATCGACGTGACCGTGGGGGACTTCGCCAGGGTCAGGACGGGCAGTCGCTACTCGCTGGTCTACCTCGTCTTCAACACCATCATGAACCTCACCACGCAGCGAGCGCAGGTGGACTGCTTCAGGAACACCGCGCGCCACCTGCGCCCTGGCGGCCGCTTCGTGGTCGAGGTGGAGGTCCCCGACCTGCAGCGTCTGTCGCCCGGCGAGCGCTTCCAGCCCTTTCACATCGACGAGGGCCACTGGGGCCTCAACGAGTACGACCTGCCGACGCAGGGCCTGGTGTCCCATCACTTGCGCTTCGTCGATGGCGGAACGCGCCGCAACTCGGTGCCCTTCCGCTACGTCTGGCCGACGGAGCTCGACCTGATGGCAGAGATCGCCGGCATGACCCTGGTCGGACGCTGGGGCGGGTGGCAGCGTGAGCCCTTCACGGCCGACAGCAGGGGCCACGTTTCAGTGTGGGAGACGCCGAGCCGCTAGCGACGACCGTGGGCCTACGACGACAAGGCGTCGTCCGCCTGGCGGCCCTACTCGCGCTTGCGCGGTGGGTCGAAGAAGGGCAGGGCCACGACCTCGGCGCCGATGCGGCCGCGCTCACCCTCGACCGACCACTCCATCTCCAGCTCGGTGCCGACCTCCGCCGACGCGGCCGCCACCGTGCCCAGGGCTAGGTTCTTCTT
>Ga0316198_10001174_pt1 | contig 15180 bp, 11 predicted proteins | sample OudBieAanoxic_MG_FD_204935 | JGI IMG/M metagenome (GOLD analysis project Ga0316198, IMG submission 204935) | Coastal sediment microbial communities from Oude Bieten Haven, Netherlands - site A anoxic | ecosystem: Environmental > Aquatic > Marine > Coastal > Sediment | place: Netherlands...
TCGAGCCGATCGAGGAGGCCTTGGAGCTTGGACACGGGCTTGAATTAGCACGTCGAGCAGGGCCGCCCTCGGGGTCTGGTGTAGGGGCTCCGCCGACTGGACACCTACACCCTTTAGGCTGTATTAACCATACTTAGGGATTAATTTCGTGAGAAACCAGTGGATGTTGATCTGCGGCCTCGTCTTCGCCGCGGCCTGCAGCGGGGTGATTGGCAGCTCCGACGAGGGGCCAGGCGCACCGGGCGCACCGGGCACGCCCGGCGAGCCCCAATGCGGCCGCTCCGTGTGCGGAGCGACGGGCGAGCTTGCCGCCGGCACAGCCTTTCCGCGGCTCACGCATCTGCAGTGGGAGAACAGCGTCCGCGATTTGCTCCGCCTCGACACGACGCCCGATCTCGCGCGTGGCTTCGAGCCCGACACGCAGATCAGCTTTTTCGACAACAACACGCGAGCGCTTCGTGTGAGTGGTGACCTCTGGACCAACTACCAGGGCGCGGCAGAGACGTTGGCGGAGTCCGTGACCGCAGACGCCGCGGCACTCGCACGCCTGTTGCCGCCGGAGCTTCCTGCAGATGACGCCGAGCGGAGGCGGGCTGTGGTTCGGGACCTCGGCCGCCGCGCCTACCGCCGAGCGCTGTCGGCCGACGAAGTGAACGCACACGCGTCGCTCTTCGAAGCAGGCGCGACACACTTCCCAGAAATGGCGCCGTTCGACGCGGGCATGCGCATCTTGCTCGAAGCACTGCTCCAGTCGCCCCATTTCGTGTACCGGATAGAAACAGGCGAGGACCTGAGCGGAAGCACCGTGGGTCTCAGTGACTTCGAGATCGCGTCGCGTCTCTCGTACATGATCTGGAACACGATGCCAGACGACACCTTGCTCGACGAAGCCGAGCGTGGCGCGCTCGGGACGACCGATCAGATCGCGGCCCAAGCCGCCCGCCTCCTCGACGACCCCCGCGGCCAGGACATGGTCGAACGGTTTCATGCGCAACTCTTCAACTGGGGGCTCTATCGCGGCATGAGCAAGGATGGCTCGGAGTTCCCGCTCTACTACGATGACGCCGGCGACGACATGTACGAAGAGGCGCGTCGCTTCGTGGAGAACGTGGTGCTCGCAGAGGAGGGTAACCTCGCAGAGCTTCTCACTGCGCCGTACACCTTCGTGAACGATGGTCTGGCTGCGATCTACGGCCTCGATGGGACCTTCGACCAGTCGTTTTCGCAGGCCAGTTTCGACCCAGTGGACGACCCTCAGCGAGGAGGCTTGCTGACCCAACTCGGCTTTCTCGCGTCACACGGAGGCCTCACTGGGTCGGTGCACCGCGGGGTCTTCATCAACCATCGCATCCTCTGCACCGAGCTGCCACCACCGCCTGATGCGCTCCCGCCGATTCCCGCCGACGACGGGATGACGATGACCTCGCGCGAGCGAATCGAGATGCACACGGGACCTGGAACCTGCGGCGCGAGTTGTCACGGAACCTATATCAATCCGATCGGGTTCGCCTTCGAGAGCTTCGACGGACTCGGACAGTACCGCCTCGAGGAAAACGGCCGGCTGATCGACTCCGCCGCTGCGTTCGAGTTCGCAGACGGACCGATGGAGTTCGACGGCGCGGGCGAGCTCAATGAAACGCTCGCGGACCGGGTCGAGACCCATGACTGCTACACCAAGCACTGGGTCGAGTACGCGCTGGGACGTGACACGGCCGGATCCGACCTCGACCTCATTCAGAACCTGGGGGACCGATCGTTGGACGGTCTTTCAGTCAAGGAGCTCATCATCGAGCTCGTGAAGAGCGATGAATTCAGGTCGCGCAACGCGGAGGGGACATGAGCAAGCCGAGCCGACGCTCGTTCCATAGGCGGCTGTTCCTCACGGGTGCGGCTGGAGTCACGGTAGGTTTGCCTTTTCTCGAAACGTTTGCGTCGAGGGCAGCCCGCGCGGCAACTCCGGACAATCCTGGTTTCGTCGTCTTCATGCGGCAGGGCAACGGTTGCTCCCAGGCGCTTCCATACAGCAACCCGGAAGAGCCGGAGATGTTCTGGCCTCGAAACCTCGGCGCGTTGACCGCTGCCTCGATGGCCGCCGATGCGGATCGCGCGACCAGCGAGCTCGGCGCCTACGCCGACGATCTGCTGCTGGTCCGCGGTGTCCGAGGCGCGCTTTCGATTGGGGGTTGCGGGCACGCGCGAGGCGCGCTCCAGGCGCTGACCGCTCAACCGACCGGTGACGCCGAGGCGACCAACAACTCGCTCGCGCTCGGCGAATCGCTCGACAATCGGATTGCCCGCGAACTGAACCCCGAGGGCACTGGCCCGCTCACCCTCGCAGCGATGCGGCCTTTCGGATTCCTCGACAGCGTTCTTTCGTACCGCGGTCCGAACGACCGTCGCGGCGCGCAAACCAATCCGAAGGTGGCGTTCGACAACATCATGGGGCTGGTGAACCTCGATGAGTCGTCGGCCAACGCAATCGCGGCGCGGCGGCAGAGCGTCAACGATCTGGTTCGAGGCCAGATGCAAGCGTTGATGGGCCGAAGCGACTTGAGCTCTGAGGACCGCACGCGTCTCGACCAACACTTCTCCGCGATTCGTGACCTCGAGATCCGCCTGGCGGAGTGTGCGCCGCTCGATGCACAGACGGTCGACGCGATCAATGCGATTGACGGTGAGCACCAGGACGGCAACCGTGTCGTCGAAGTCGCGGAGCTTCAAATCGACATCATCGCGCTGGCCTTGTCGTGCGGATACACGCATGCAGCCACGCTTCAGATCGGAAACGGCAACGATGGAACGCGATACTCGTGGCAAGGCGAGCAGTTCCCTTCATACCACTGGATCTCGCACCGCATCTTCGCCGACGGCTCGGACGGCGATCCGATTCCCGACGCCCAAGCAAAGCACAACGCGGTGGACCGTATCCACGCGCGGCTGTTCGGACGATTGATCGATCGCCTCTCCGCGTACACGACCGAGACGGGCACGCTACTTCAGAAGGGCGTGTGTGTCTGGATGAACGACCTCTCCAATGGGCCGCCGCACTCGGTCAACAACCTCCCCTATGTGTTGGCCGGAGGCGCCGACGGCTTCCTGCGCACCGGACGCTACGTGGACGCTGGGGACGTCACACACAACAAGATGCTCAACACGCTGGCAAGTGCGGTGGGCCTTCGGAAAGCCAACGGGGATCCGGTCGACGACTTTGGCCACGAGAGCCTGGAAGGCGGCCTGATCAGCGAGATGATCGCCTAGATCCCGGAACCTGCCGCAGCATCCAATATGGTGTACTACTGCACCATGAGTGTCAGGTGGCTTATTGGGGCCCTCGCCGCGTTACTCGTGGTGGGATGCGGGGGTGCAAGTGATGGATCCGGAGGCGGTCGCGGTGGCGGCTCGGGCGGCGCCGGCGGGATGGCCGGCGGCGGCGGATCGGCAGCTGCTGGCGGGATTTCGGGCGGCGGCGGCGGCGCCGGTGGCTCCGAGGTGTGCGAGTCGGCATTGCTCTGCGGCACCCCGGCGCTGTGCTGCGACTTTGGAGAGGAGTGCTTCGAAGGCGCATGTGTGACGGCGTGCGCGTCGGGAACCCGCTGTGGCGGGGACGGTTCGGTATGTTGCGCCCAAGATGACGTTTGTCTCGCCGGCGAATGCGCGACGCCGGGGAGCGGCTGCACCGATAGCTTCGACTGCCCGGAGGGTCACTTCTGCGAACCGACTCTCGGTCAGTGCCTTCCGCAACCGACGGGACCTCTCTGTGAGCTGCGCCCGGAATCGGTCACCTTCGAGCCCACGGTCGAGTGGCACTGGCAAGGCTGGAGTCAGGACCCCCGGTATCGGCATGTGCAGTCGACACCGGCGATTGCAGACGTGGACGCGGACGGCTTTCCCGAGGTCGTCACCGTCGCGTACAGCGGTCGTGACAACAACATGCTCATCATGTTGAACGGCGAGAACGGAAGCGAGAACCTGATGATCCCCGACTCGACCTACAACGTGGCTTGGGGCACAGGCGCGGCTTTGGGCAACCTCGACGGGGACACAGAACTCGAGATCGTGTTCATGACGAGCAGCCGGATGCTCGTTGTGATCGAGCACGACGGGACGGAGAAGTGGACGGCCGATGTCAGCGCCGGTTCGAAACAAGGCTATCCGGCGATCGCGAACCTCGACGCGGACCCGGAGGCTGAGGTGTTCGTGGGCGGGAAGTGGTTCGACAACGACGGGACGCTCATGCAGGACAAGGGTTGGCTCGCTTGCAACGGCGAATGGTGCATGACGGCGGCGGCGGACTTCAACGACGACGGCCGGCTCGACATCGTGAGTGGAAATCGCGTCTACAACGCAGACGGAACGCTGGTTTGGGAAAACACTGGAGCACCGGACGGCTTCGTGGCAGTGGCGGACATGACCCGCGACGGCCGACCCGACGTCGTCAGCATCAGCGGCGGCAACGCGCGGGTCCTCGACGGAGTCGACGGGACTGTCATCTTCGGTCCGGTCGGGATCCCGGGCGGCGGCACCGGTGGCGCCCCAACCGTTGCTGATTTCGATGGAGACGGTCGGCCCGAGTTCGCCGCGGCCGGCAAGGGCTACTACGCCGTGTACGATCTCGATTGCGCAGGCGATCCTGTGTCGGCAGAGTTCTGCGCCACCGAACGCGACGATGGAATCCTCTGGACGATCGAGGTGCAGGATCTATCCTCGAGCGTGACCGGGTCGAGCGTGTTCGACTTCGAGGGGGATGGAAAGGCCGAGGTCGTATACAACGACGAATGCCACCTCTATGTGCTGTCCGGCGCGGACGGCTCGAAGCTCCTCGAGATGGAGAACTCGTCCCGCACCGCCGCCGAGTACCCGTTGGTCGTCGACGTCGACGCGGACGGCAACTCCGAGTTCATCGTTCCGGCGAACGACGACCAAATCGTTCGTGACGGTTGCGCCACCGGGACGCACGGCGTGCTTGCCTTCGGCGACACGAACGACAAGTGGGTTCGCACCCGTCAGGTTTGGAACCAGCACACGTATCACGTAACCAACGTCGAAGCGTCGGGCGTCATTCCGGTAGCCGAGAATGACAGCTGGTCTGGGAACGGGCTCAACAACTACCGCCAAAACGTTCAGGGGGAGGGGGTGTTCAACGCGCCCGACCTCTCTGTTGCAGGCCTTTCCGTCAACACCAGCGCGTGCCCGAGCTCGATCGGGATTCAGGCGCAGATCGCGAACACCGGCTCACTTGGGGTCGCACGCGGAGTCCCGGTTGGGTTCTACCGGGGCACGCCTCCGGTCGGTGAGTTGCTGGGCTTCGAGGACACCACGGGCGCCTTGTTGCCCGGTCAGAGCGAGGCGCTCGTCTGGGAGTTCACGCCCGATTCCGGCGACATCGGACCGTGGGACTTTTTCGTGACCGTCGACGACGAGGCCGCGGGTCTGTCGCTCACGCTCGAATGTGGCGAAGACAACAATCAGGGCAGTGTCGGCGCCGCCAAGTGCGTCGTCGTTCAGTAGCTGAAGTCGACCCCGTGAGCATGATACGCTGAGACGCAGATGGTGGAATCGATTGGGATCTGCGAGAAGCATCTGCTTCCCTTGGACGAGGCCGGTGAGTGCGAGCTCTGCCGGTTGAGCGAGATGCCTTCAAAGGCCCCGCCCGCCCGAAGCGCCTGGTGGGCGGTGATCGTTCCTTCGGCGATCCTCCTACTCGGCGCCGTGCTGACCTACTTCGCGATCCTCTCGGATGACGCGGAGCCGCCCCAGCAGGGTGTGCAAGCCGTCGCCCCAGCAGTTGCCCCCGAGGAGCCTGCCCCCGAGGAGCCTGCCCCCGAGGAGCCTACCCCCGAGGAGCCTGCCCCCGAGGAGCCTGCCCCCGAGGAGCCTGCCCTCGAGGAGCCTGCCCCCGAGGAGCCTACCCGAGAGCGAGGTTCCCCTGGTTTCTCGCTACCCAGCGCGGAAGAGATCCCTACCCCCGACGATTTCAAGCAATAGTCAGGGCGCGCACAGCTTGTTTGCCTCGCGGCACCGTTTGTCGATAATCCGGGCCATGGGGGAAGCGCCGAGATTGGGCGGGCCGCCGGTCGGTGTGGGTCTGGTGTTCGATGTGTCGATGTGGCCGCTCGCAGTCATCACGATGCCACCGGTCATGACGCCCGCGGACATCCAGTACATGCAGGTGTGCTACGAGCAGGTGTTCGCCGTGCCCACACGGCACGCGCTGATCGTCGATACGACCACCATTGTCCGCGTGCCGGACGCCGCGCTTCGACGCGAAATCAAGTCCTTCGAGGACAGTCGGCGTAGCGCAGCGCGAGAAAAGAACATCGGCAGCGCGGTGATCATTCAAAACGCGTTGGTCCGCGGAGCCTACACGGCGCTTCGCTGGATCTCTCCGCAGCCCGCGCCCAACAAAGCCTTCGCGACGATGCAGGAGGCCGCCCGATGGTGCGTCCAGGGCATCGGGGACGACGGGCAGGTCGTGCCGATCGCCGCCTATCGGCTGGCGGGTCTAGCGGGCAGGAGCGCGGTCGGTTGAACGGCCCGTTTTCGGCCGATTGCGTGGCCATTGCGATGAATTCTTTGCCCGGCGGGCACGCTTCTAGATAGGCTGTGTGGGTGGTGGGACGACCTGAAATCGGCGCAAGGCCGACCGGAGTTGGGATCGAATTCGACGTGTCGATGTGGCCGCTCGTGCACGTCACGATGCCCTCCTCGATCGACGTGGCCGACATCACCTATCTTCAGCAATCCTACGAGCACGTCTTTGCGGCTCCGACGCGCCACGCGTTGATCGTCGACACGACCACGATCGAAAACATCCCGGACGCAACGCTTCGCAAGAAGATGAAGGATTTCGAGGACGGTCGACGCCCGGTGATTCGAGACAAGAACATCGGCAGCGCCATCGTCCTCTCGAACGCATTGGTACGTGGCGCGTACACGGCGCTCCGATGGATTTCGCCTCAGCCCGCACCCAACAAAGCGTTCTCCAACGTCCGTGACGCGGCTCGATGGTGCGTAGCAGGCATCGAGTCCGATGGTCAGGAAGTGCCCGCAGCCGCGTACATTCTGGCCGGAATGTCCGAAGCCGTCTGACGAACCTGTAGGATTACTCAGGCAAGCCGGAGGTTTCAATCAACGCCAGGATCACGGCGCCGACCCCGTAGTTCACGTCGTCCTCGACGGGCACGTCGAGGTAGCCATCCTCGCCGCCGGTGGGAGACCGGAGCGGCCACGGATCGGTGGCGGTTGAGACGCCTGTGACTACGGGCCCGTCGCCCTCGTCGACGACCATCTGCTTGACGCCTTCGATAGCCTTTGTCGCGGCATTGCGTTCGGCGTCACCAAGAAGGCCAAAGCGGTAGGCGCGCGCGATGCCGTACGCGAATAGCGCGCTCGCGCTCGTCTCGAGGTAGTTGTCGGCCTCGTCGGGGTGGCTCATAACCGTCAGCCACCTTCCGGTTCCCTCGTCTTGGGCACCGATCATGGCTCGAACGTGTTCGCGAAAGATCTGCTCGACCTCGAGATCGGTCTGATCGTGCTCGAGGCGAATGCGGAGGTAGTCCGCTAGGGCTGCCACGACCCAGCTATTGCCACGGGCCCAATACACGCTCTCGTCATAGCCGGGCCAGTCCTGCGCGTGGCGCATGAAGCCGTTATCGTCTTGGAGGACGTCGGCGAAGATTTGGATTTGCTCCGACATCATGTCGAGACGCGCTTCGTTCCCCTCGATCTCGCCCCAACGATTGAGGACCATTCCAAACATGAAGAGACTGTCGAGCCAGACCGACGTTTTCCCGAGAATGCCGTTGTGACTGATCCCGCCTTCTTCGGTGCGCGGGGCAGTTACGTCGAGATATTCGAGCGTGTCGTCAACGACCCGTTGATAGTCATCGCTCGGCGCTTCGTTCAGGAGCGCAACTGCGGTGATCGCGGGCGGACAACTGTCGCTCCATACGAGCTGATAGCCCTGGTCGATGCGATAATCGAGCCACGACTGATAGTAGTCGTGGAGACGCTGATCTCCGGTGACGAGATAGAGCTCGGCGAGGCCATGCATCAACACACCGGATCTCCAGTCCCATTGCTCGTTCTCGTAGGGGTGGGTGTCGATGTACCGAAGAGCGATGTCCGTGGCCATCGCCACCTGGTCCGATTCGGGATCCGGAGGGCAATAGTCCGGGCAGCTGACGGACGTTGTGCTCGAGCAACCAGAGACTGCAGCAACAACCAGTAGAGCACAGCACACTGTCTGCGCGATCGAGATGCGAATTCGTTTCACGGTTCCTCCACTTCGATTTCAAGAAAGGTAGGGTCACTCAGCGTACCCTGTAAATCGGTCACTCGCAGAGCGACGCGGTAGGTGCCCGCCACATCAGGAGTCAGCATCGCTTCTTCGGAGGCCGCCCCGGTAAGAGGCCAGTCGCTCCCCGCCGGTGCTGCGACCAATGACCACGCATGAATCAGCGCGCTTCCTTCAGGGTCGCAACTCGCCGAGCCATCGAGCGCGATCGCTTCGCCGATCCCTCGAGCAGCCGACTTCGCGATGCGTGCGGCAGGTCGGCCGTTGCCATTTCCGGCGTGAACGCCGAAACGGGGGCCAGCAGTAGTGATGATGAGGGCGCCGTCCTCCTGACGCATCCCGCACGCTCCGTCGAGAGTGACGGCGTCGAAAGCAAGCCCGTCGACGGAAACCTCGGCCGGCGTCGGACTCAACATCCACTCGACTTCATCGTCGCTTCGGGCCTCGACGAAACGCCCTTCACCGATGACGTCGACGAGGAGCAGGTCGCCCCCGCGCTCGGCGTAGCGAAGCCGCTCTTTGCCCCCGACCGTCTCGACGACGAGCAACGCGCCATCAGCTTCGAGCCGGGCGACGATCACCCAATCGCCCTCGGTCAACGTGATACTTTCGTCCGTGGTCACCACAGTCGGAGAAGTCACGCCCTCCCGATAAGGAAGCGCGACTGACAGTGCCCGGACATCGGCCCCCTCGCGGCTCGCCTCCCACGCCGTGTGCGAGCTTCGCGCGACGTCACCGTTGTCGTCGCGCCCGCCTGGCTCGTGAAAGCTCGTGTCCTCAACGTAGGTCATCGCGCCGTTGGGCGACACCGTGGCCACCAGCACGCTCGCGTTCGGCCGGTGCCAGCGACTCTCGGCACCGCTGCGCTCGAAGGTGCCTTCGTTCGGAACATCCCCGGGCGTGTCCTCGCCGCCGCCGTTCCCATGAAAGCGCCAGGAGAACGCATGGTTCACGCCCGGCTCGGTCGAAGTCGCGCGGTCCGCGATCACCAAGTAGCGGTTTGACGCAAACAGGAAGCGGCGTTCGATGCTGGCGCCGCCCGCTGCGCCATACTCACCGGCCCCGTATTCCGTCGTGACGGTGACGCCGTCCGCCTGCGCGGAGTCGAACGACTCGCTCAAGTACGCCATGCCGTCGGAGGGCGGCGGTAGGTCGGGGCCGAACGTTCCCCAGTTGGTAGAAGCCTCGAGGTAGTCGACCGGACCGCGGCCGTCGACGAGGATCATGTTGTGGTCTTGGGGCTTGTTGACGTCGAGTCGACGCCAGAATTCGAGGTAGCCCGGGTCGAGAAGGAGCCGCTCGCCGTACGCGTAGAGCATGAATGACGCCGGCTCCGCGTGTTCGTGCGAGTCGGGAAATACGGGATCGCCGTCGGGACCGCGGCCGAACGAAGACGCGACGTCATGCTCGCCGAGGACGACCGCCACCACGTCGTCTTGCTCCCATCCACTTCGAAACGCGGCGACCCCACCCTCTTCGTAGATACGCGTCGGGGAACCCTCCGGGGCGTGAGGCGTGACCGTGTCGTCGAAGGCGAAGATGGCGTCAGGCGCAAGCTCGATGTTGCCGTCGCTTGGGTAGGGATACGGGGCGGCGAGATATTGCGAGCTCCGGGCCAATCCCCAAGCCCAGTACATCTCGGCTGGGTCTTGATCGCCGAGCGGAGTCAGCCCGTAGTAGTGCCGTCGTCCGATGTTGCCGTCGTCGTGTGGGGCAAGCGAACCGTCCGGAAGCATCAGGTCGAGCATCCAGCGGCTGGCGCGAACGATCCGCGGATCCCGGAGCGGGCTCGTCCGGCTCTCGTCTGCGGCGACAGGCCAAGGCTGGCCGTCGACCCAAGCGTCCCAAGCGCGGGCGGTCGGCACTAGATTCTGCGAGGTGTAGCGGAAGTAGAACGGTCCTTCCGAGTAGACCCCGTCCTCGGTGAGGTGAGAGTACTCGAGAATCCGCTCGAGTTGTTCGAAGCCGTAGACTGCCCAATTGGCGGGGTTTTCGTACTGCACGGCCCGCGTGTCGCTTGGATCAGGGAGGTGCTCGGCAAGGACGATGGCCGCAAGTATGAACGCGCAACCCACCTTCGAGCGATGGTTGTTCTGGTGGAGGATCGGAAAGCCGTTGGCCGTGGTCGGTTCGCGATAGTTCTCGTAGAGCGCGGAGGTCAGCGCGATGAGATTCTCGAGAATGAGCGCTTCGTCGCCCTCATCGAGCTCATACCCGCCGCCGACGAGCGAGTCATAGGCAGATGCCCAGAGGATGATCTCCTCGCTGGTCGTGATGTCGCGGTCCCATCCGCCGAGGGGTGGCGGGACGGCAATGCGGCTCTCCGTGTACATCCCTTTGAGGAGCTCCGCTGCCTCGGCGCCGACGGCCTCTCGATCGGCCGGTGTAGGAAACGGCACAGGCTCGCCATCGACGACGGTCCGGTCGAGCATGTAGAACGCTGCGAGCGAGCGCGCCGCGTTGCCCTTCACTCGCTCGGGGCCGCGCAGGTGGTCGTCGGGATCCTGGACACGCCCGTCGGCGATCCGCTGCGCCATGCGTTGCATCCAGCTACGGTACGGCTCCTCCGCGAGCTTGGAGCGAACCGAAACGAGGTCGGCGCCGGCCCCGAGTGCTCGAGGACGCGTGAGCGATGCCTGGGCGGGAGGCCACTCGAGCTCGAACGGCTGGCCTCCATCGGGTTCTCCGCCGTCCGGGATGCCGGCGTCCGGGGAGCCAGTCGTCCCGGAGCTGGAGCACGCGACGAGCAGCAGGGTCGCGCAAGCTAGCCACGAGGCCGGCTGTGTAAGTGTTCGGTTTCGCATCACGAAAGGCTCACCATACATGTGCGTTGACTAGCTTGGCCCGGCGGAAAACGCGCGGCTGAAAATAGCACCCCCGGATGACTTCGCTAGTGATCCCCTCGGGACCACAGCGCTAGGCGGCGTCGGCCGCGCGCGCAACACTCCGCGGCGAGCTGAGCAACATCGCTAGCCAGGTCCATTCGTTCGACTGCGCAGCGATGATTCGTACGATGATGGTCAGCGGCACCGAAAGAAGGGCCCCGACCGGGCCAAGCACGAACCCCCAGAAGACCATCGACAGAACGACCACGGACGGCGAGAGGTCGGTCGCTTGCCCGGCCCACCTCGGTTCGATCATCACCCCGAGGACGAGGTTGATGACGAGGTAACCCGCGGCGAGGCCAAAGGCGGGAACCCAACCGAGGGTGATCAGACAAAGCGCCACCGCCGGAATCGATGCGAGGATGCTGCCAATGCTGGGGATGTAGTTGAGGATGAACGCGAGGAGGCCGAACAAGAGCGAGTGCCCAAGTCCGATGGCGGCCGTGAGCCCAGCAACGAGGAGGCCGGTCGACGTACTGGTGACCGTCTTGATCAACAGGTAGCGCTGGACGTCGCGCGCCGCGCCTTTGAGAACCTGAACGTCCATCTTGCCGAAACGGTTGGTTCCCCTGAGCTTCTGCGCGATCGAGGCACTTTCGACGACCAGAAACACACTGATGAGCAGAACCAGCGCCCCGGCGGAGACAACACTCAACGCGAGGGTCAACCCGGGCACCGTCAGACCGCGGACGAGCTCGCTCGGATCGAACTGCTCGACGGCCGTCGCCGGAATACCGAGCCCCTGACTCCACAGCCAAGAGGCGCTTTCAAACTGCAGGCGTTCGAAGTCACCGCGGTACTGGCTAAACGCCAGCGCGAAATCGGTCGCCGCGCGGGTGGTGAGGAAGCCAAGTCCGGTGACGACGGCGGCCGCGGCGAGCACCGCCAACGAGATCGCAACCCAATGCGGAAGCCCCCGTTGGCTGAGGTCTAGAATCTTGGAGAGGCTGATCGCGATCAGCGTCGCCAGCAACACCGGGATGACGATCGGCTGCCCCAAATGGAGCACGACCAAGAACACCCCAAACGCCGCCAAGCGAACCATGCCGCGAAGGCTAGCACTTTGGTTGGATGTAACTAGCCTCGGCCCTTGCCCAACATCAGTCCAAAGAAGCTCGTGCCTGGGAGTTGCATCGTGCCGACGATGTAGACCGCAGCAATGATGCCATCGAAGGCGACCACGCCGTATTGCCAGGACTCGGCAAGACCGGCGGGTACCATGTACAGAATGCTGGCGACCGCGGTGAGCCGGACGAAGCCCTGCCAGAACACGATGGGCGCGCGTGTCGTCATGTCGGCTGTCGACCACATGAGTGCCGCCCCGGCAAAGATGAGAAACGCGCCAACCGTCGCCAGAGCGCCGAAGTGGGCGTCGTGCGGCTCGAAAATCGCGGCCGCGATCGTGGCAAGCCCGATCGGGATGTCGAGGGCTCCCGTGATGAGTACGAATTTTCTGAACACGGGCGCACGATACCCAAACCACGCTCGCACCGGGAGAGAATTCGGGCCGCCGTTGCTCGAACAGGCGCATCCGCGTACTCTCGGCCGTTGTCGGGCCCCGACGTCGTGAGCTCTTCCGTGCCTATCCCTTTGTCTTCATCCACATTCGCAGTGCTGTGTGCGAGCTCGTTCGCCGTCCTGATCGCGAGCTGCGGCAGCTCTGAGACAGCTCCGGTCGTCGAGGCTGGCCCCGTTTCGCTCCGCCGTCTGACGGCCGAACAGTACGAGCGAAGCATTCACGATGTTCTCGGCCGTCACATCACGGTACCTAGCCGCATCGACCCTGATGACCGACGCGATGGTTTGCTCGCTGTGGGTGCATCCTTTGCGGGGGTGACGCCATCGGGGTTCGAGAAGTACGAAGCCGCCGCCGGGACTATCGCCGAGCAAGCGCTCGGCAGCGGGTACCGCGACGACCTGGTCCAATGCGCGCCCGCGTCGCTCACAGCAGCGGATGACGCGTGCGCGGAGCCGTTTGTACGACGCGTCGGGCGCCGGCTGTTTCGACGATCGCTCACGGAAGAAGAAGTCGACGACCGTGTTGTCGTCGCGAGAGCAGCGGCGAGCGCCCTCGGCGATTTCTACGGCGGACTCGAGCTCGCACTGGCGAGTCTCCTCGTGTCGCCCGAGTTCCTGTTCCGCGTCGAGGAGGCCGAGCCCGACCCGTCCAATCGGGCGAGGGCCCGCCTCACCAGTGTGTCGATGGCGTCCCGCCTCAGCTTCCTTCTTTGGAACACCACCCCTGATGATGATCTCCTAGCGGCGGGCGAAGCCGGTGCGCTAGTCGACGAGGCCGGTCTCGCGGCAGCACTCGAACGACTGCTGGCCTCGCCGAAGCTCGAGACCGGACTCCGCTCCTTGTTCTCCGACCTCTACGACTTCAAGCAGTTCGATGACGGCCTCGTCCGAAAGGACGCCGCACTCTTCCCGGCATACACCCAGCCAATGATCGAAGAGGCCAAAGAGCAGACGCTCCGCACGATCGTGGCGCACCTGGCCGAAGGCGGCGACTACCGAGCGCTGTTCACCACGCCGGACTCGTTCCTGACTCGGAGGCTAGGGGTGGTCTATCAAGTGCCCGTGGCCACCGCGAGCGGCTGGGAGCCCTATCGGTTCCCCGAGGATACCGAACGCGCGGGGCTCCTCGGCCACATCAGCCTGAACGCCCTACACTCTCATGCGGGTCGGAGCTCGGCGACCTTGCGCGGGAAGTTCGTGAGGGAGGTTCTCCTCTGCCAGGACGTGCCCACGCCCCCTGCAAACATCGATTTCTCGATCGTCGAGAACACGGCGGGTGAGCTTCGCACTGCCCGGGAACGCTTGGAGGCCCACGTCGACAACGACGCGTGCGCGGGGTGTCACACCTTGATGGATCCGATCGGCCTCGCGCTCGAGAAGTACGACGCGATCGGGATGTACCGAGAAGCGGAGAACGGCGTCCCCATCGACACGTCCGGCGAGCTCGACGGAATCCCCTACGAGGATGCGGTCGGGCTCGGCGTCGCTCTGAGCGAGCATCCGAACCTCGGCCCCTGTTTGGTACGAAGCCTCTACCGCTACGCGGTTGGTCGCGACGCGGAACCCGGCGAGGAAGCACTGCTCGCAGCGTTGGGCGAGCGATTCGCAAGCTCGGGGTACCTCGTCTCCGACCTGCTGCGGGAGGTCCTCTTGAGTGAGGGCTTCCGAACGACCTCCGGTCCGCGCGGGGTCACGGACACGGGAGACGCGCCATGAAGCGCTTCGATCGCAGGACCCTGCTTCGCGGAACCCTCGCCGGAACCGCCGTGACCATGGGCGTCCCTCTGCTCGACTGCTTCTTGAACGCGCACGGCACGGCGCTCGCCCAAGGCGCGCCGCTGCCCATGCGTTTCGGTGCGTGGATGTGGGGCTGTGGCATGAACCCCGAGCGTTGGACGCCGGCCACGGAGGGCACTGGCTTCGAGCTTCCGATCGAGCTTGCGGCCCTAGACCGCGAGCTCGGCACGGGCGGAAAGCTCCGCGACCAGGTCAGCGTTTTGAGCGGCTTCGACGTGAAGCTCGACGGGCGACCGAACTTCCCGCACACCGCGGGCTTGATGGGCACGCTGACCGGAAGCCTTCCACTCCAGGACTACACCGTCCCGGCGCCCACCCTCGACACCATCATCGCGGCCGAGATCGGCGGCTTCACTCGATTTCGATCGCTGGAAATGTCGTGCACCGGCAATCCCAATCAGAGCTACAGCTTCGAGAGCCAAGGCGTGGCCAACGCTCCGGAGATCTCGCCTGGGGCGCTGTATACGCGCGTGTTCGGTCCGGAGTTCGCGGACCCGAACGCTGGGCCCTTCACCCCCGACCCACGGCTGATGCTCCGCCAGAGCGTGCTGTCGGTTGTCAAGGAGGACCGCGAGCGCTTGTTGCAGCGCGTAGGCGCCCACGACAAGCAGCGACTCGACCAGTACTTCACATCCGTCCGCCAGCTCGAGCAACAGATCGACGTCCTGCTTGCGGGCCCGCCCG
>Ga0316198_10001175_pt1 | contig 15179 bp, 15 predicted proteins | sample OudBieAanoxic_MG_FD_204935 | JGI IMG/M metagenome (GOLD analysis project Ga0316198, IMG submission 204935) | Coastal sediment microbial communities from Oude Bieten Haven, Netherlands - site A anoxic | ecosystem: Environmental > Aquatic > Marine > Coastal > Sediment | place: Netherlands...
ACGCTAAAAAAACCGATGCCTTATCAGTTTTACGTGCCGCCCGGTGAGAAATGCGGGCTAGTGACTGTCAACGCATACCCGGACAATGTGAATCGCGGATCTCATAACTGAAGCAAAGCGTAATAACTTTACGTTAGAGAATTAGTTAACACTAAAATAATAATATACTTAATATGGCGTTCAGTGCCAAATGACTGTCAATAGTGCCTTGCTTGAAAACATACTGAAAACTTGACATAAGTCAAATAAATGCGATTTATTCAGACTGATTCCAGTAAAATATCGTGAAAGTGTGATTTCGTCACCAAAAAAATTCAGTTGAATGTATTAAGTTTTCTTCATCAAAATTTTTTTTGAAGCATAACAAATCCTCAACATATGAGGTTGGAGCTAGGGTGATGAAAATGACGTTTGTTGACTGGAGAATACTGCTGATTTGCGCAATCAGCTTTTCATGGACAGGTATCGCAACGGCCGGTGTGGTAGGTAGTCAGCATGACCTGACAACCGGCGGTCAGGCACAGGGTTCAACTGCAAACACGGACCAGGTCTGTGTGTTCTGTCACACCCCTCACGGTTCGGATACCGCGGCACCGGTGCCGCTCTGGAACAAGGTGCTCGGCGCCCCCGGCAGTTACACGCAGTATTCGACGCTGCAGACACCATCATTCGACTCCCAGGAGGCCCCGGTCGGTTCGGTCTCGCTGGCTTGCCTGTCTTGCCATGATGGCACCCAGGCGATGGACGTGGTTGTCAACGTACCGGGCACGGGAGGACACAATCTCGCCGGTACCGAAATCGATCCGGTAGCGATTGGTGCCATGACCGGAACACCGGTGCCGAATCTTGGTACCGACCTGACGGACGACCATCCCGTGAGCATGACGTACGGCGGTGGTGGACCGGCGGCTACAGACCCGGACGGTACTTTCACGGGCACCCTGGGTGATTCAGATTTCGTTGCGCCGGTAAAAGCGACCATCAACACGAACAGTCCGATCTGGTGGGTAGACAGCCCGGTGGGTACGGCAGGCACGCGCGAAAAGAGCGACATGATCCTGTACGCACGTGGTGATCTGGGTACCGTACAGCCGTTCGTCGAATGCGGCAGCTGCCATGATCCGCACAATGATACAACCCAGGGTCAGGGTTCTGTTGCATTCCTGCGTATCAACAATACCGCCAGCCAGATCTGCACGACTTGCCACGTGAAGTAATGCGGGCAGTGCGCGTGCAATTCGCACACCTCTGCTGTTGACATACCTCCGCGGGCGTATCGCTGCAACAGGCGGTACGGCCGGACGGAGCCGGCAGATCAGCAACATCAATGGAATGCTTCAACCAGGAGTTCGTTTATGGCCTCTATAGCTGATGTTCTCATCAAAGGCCGGATATACCGCAGATTCGCCTGCGTATGTCTGTCCATTTTCATGCTGTCCACTGTTTATGCCGGTGATCAGGCGCAACCCGCTCAACAGGCGTCGGGCGGGGAGGCGCTGTACGCCAGGGTCGGTGACCACGAAATAACCCTGGACCAGTATAACCAGGCCTACAGTCGTGCTATCCGCCAGCGTTTTTATCACGGCAGGCCACCCGAGGCCGAACTCCTTGCGGTTCGCAAGGAGATCGCCGACGAACTCATCGCGCGCGAGTTGCTGCTGATCGAAGCCGAACGCGCCGGCCTGCAGCCTGACCAGAAAAGCATCGAGGCGACGCTGGAGCAGTACGACCAGCGGTATGCAGCCAGTCCGCGCTGGCAGCAGCAAAGGGCCGATATGCTGGGTGCGCTGAAGGTCAAGCTGGAACAGGATGACCTGCTGCGGCAAATCGAGAGCAAGGTCAAGAACATCGCACCTCCTGGCAACGAGCAGCTAGAAGCCTTTTACCAGCAGAATCTCGACAAGTTCACCGAACCCATGCAGATGAAGCTCTCGTTGATCCTGCTTGTCGTCGATCCGTCGTCATCATCGGAAGTCTGGCAAGCCGCACTGGATAGTGGAAACGAACTGGTTCGGCAGCTGAAAGACGGGGCGGATTTCGCCGAGCTCGCGCGCACCTATTCCGGTGATGTCTCGGCTGAAAAGGGCGGTGATATGGGCTATGTGCACCGGGAGATGTTGAGCGAGGCTGTGCAGAAAGCCATCGATGAACTCGAACCGGGACAGATCACGGATGCGATACGGACCCTGCAGGGCGTTGCAGTACTGCGGCTCGCTGACAGGCAGCTCGAGCGTGTCAGGGATTATGCCGATGTTACGGAACGCGCTCGCGATCTGTGGTTGAGGGAGCACAGCGAAGCTGCCTGGTCCAGGTTCAAGCAGAAATTGCTGGACGGTACGCCTGTAACGGTATTTGTTGATGTGGTGAACAACGGCAACGATGTTTAGATCATCGAAATTGTTCTATCATGTTTAGTAGGATAAAACTTGTCATTGCCGATTATTCACTCACAAGAGTATGCGATGGTCACTGGCGGTATGTGATACACAAAGAACAGCATGAAGAAGCGGAACCGACTATACGTGCAGACAGGGAACATTGGTTGCACCGTTTTGTTGATGCTGCTGTTAACGGGCGGCTCTCATGCCGAACAACGGCAGTTCAACTGGTGGGGTGAACTGGGTTACGACTTTCTCTCCAACCAGTTCGAGTCCGCTGATGACAGGATCGAGCATACAGGCCTGTTCCGTCTGAATGGGGCCGGCTATGTATACGAGCCCTGGCTGGCAACACTGGAAGGGGGTTTAGGCATGTATTTTAAGCGTGCGGATACAGACAGTGCTGACTCGACCAGTGACAATATCATTGGCAACGGTATCTTGCGCATGTTCCCCCAGAGTCGTTTTCCACTGGAGTTGTTCGCGGAAAAAACCGACAGCCGCACGGATACTGACCTTACCGGCCTTGTCCTCGACAGAACACGTTACGGCATCAACCAGTCGTACACGTCCAGAGGCGGCGCATCCATGGGTTTCGGCTACGAGCATTCCGATACCACGAACATAACGACAACCATCGATGAGGGCGAGAAGCTGCGGGAAGATGTATCCAACCTGTTCAAGGCACGGTACAACCAGGCGTTCGGTGACCACAGTGTTTCATTCAATGGCAACGCAAACTATGTTGACATTACCAACAGCCTGGATTTTACCGATACCGTATTCGCAACATTGCGGCACGCCTACAGTCCATCGCCGACGTTTTCATCCGAAGACATGCTGACCTACAACAGCAATGAAACCGCCACGGCAACCAGCCGGTTCGAATCGGATGTCGTTCAGTTGAACAGCTTCGGCTTCTGGCGCCCGGTGACGAAGCGGCCGCTGCGCATTAACGGCACCATCCGGGTGCTGGCACGGGTGAACGAAACGCTCGAAGCCGAAACCGAGGCGCAGACAACAACAGGTACGCTCGGAGGAACCTATGAATGGTCGCCGCGCTGGGTGTTCAATGCCAATGGCGGCGTCACCGGGACCGATGTCGACGATGAAACAACCACGACGCATTTTCAGGGGCTGAACGCGATCTACACGTCACGCACATACAGGCCGTTCGAACTGGACGCCAGCTGGTTCGGCCAGCTGGATCTGAGGAATACCGACACCGGTGAAGACAGCGTGCAGGAGGCGGGCGCGCTGATTGGCTACAACCTTGACAAAAGTATTGCGGCAGAAAACCGGCATTTTTACTCGATGCGCTGGAGCCAAAGCATCAACTCCATCGCGGATACCGATGATTTTTCCAGCAATACGTTGTTTACGACTGCGTCGGCATCATGGAACCGGCGCGGCGTCAGGTCAAACGGGATGGCGCGTTTTTCGATCAGCGACAACCGCACCTATGCCAGCGGACCCGATAGCGACACCATCGACGGCGAGTTCCAGCTGGTCAATCTGCAGGCGTCCGTTGACAACAGGCTGTCGGCGACTTCGTCGCTGCGTGCGAATGCGACCTTGCAGATCTCGCGCAACTACAGGCCGGAGATCCAGGGTGTAATCGAGGGCAGTAACGGTGACTGGATACCGACGTCGACCTTGGATCTCACCTATTTCAAGCTCGGTGTGTTCGGTTCGCCGCAGTTGTCGTTTTATTCGACATTCCGCCATGTCAGCAACTCGTTTGCACCCTTTGTCGGCGACCCGGTTGGCGACCGGGTGCAGCGGGACGATAATCAGTGGGAAAACCGGCTCGAATACACCGTGGGACGCCTCCAGCTCAGGGCGATCAGCCGGCTGTCCGATATCCAGGGAGAGAAACAGAATTATTTCCTTTTCCAGGCCAGACGAATGTTTGGTCAGTTCTAGATGTTAACCGGGTTGTAGAGACAGGAGTATTGCAGTGAAAACATATGATGAAAATATAGTGCTGGCCATTGTGCTCTTGTTCTGCATGGTGCTGGTTGCCGTTGACCTGCTCACGGCCCGTGACGCGCATGCGGAATACGGTGATGTTGTCATCAACAACTATTCTGATGCTGCCGATATGAGGCCGGTCGTTTTTCCGCACTGGTTCCACCGCGTCAGGTTCCGCTGCAAGGTCTGCCACGCTGATCTCGGTTTCAAGTTCGAAGCCGGCGGCAACGATATCAATATGCTGAAGATTATCGATGGTGAATATTGCGGCGCCTGCCACGACGGCGACATTGCATGGTCGGTCGAAAACTGCGATCTGTGCCATTCAGGTGCGCCCGGTACGCCGACACAGGTGCATGAAAGTACATTACAGAAACTGGTTGCACCTGCGGGTGGCGGCAGGGCTGAATGAGGTGTGTATGAGTATCGTTAGAAACCTGATCATCAATACTTTAAGCGCAGCCATAGTCTTCGCCCTGCTGCTGCTCCTGGTTAACAAGGAATCACATTCAGCCGATCCGAACCAGTTCAACAGACTGCTGGCGCCGCCGTCAAAGCGTAATCCGCCGCCAACCCATGACGGTATTCATGACGGACCGGGCGCTTCAATGTTGCAGACACCAAAAAGCGCATTTGATACCTTGCCCAGGAGCAAATCCGGAAACTACGTCGACTGGGTCAAGTCACTGGAAGAGAACAAGATCGAACCACGCTATGACAAGACGGACCCCGATGCCAAGCCCATCGTGATGGACCTGAATATCGTGCATGAGGTCAAGGGGTCGATGCCGAACGTGGTCTATCCACACAAGCAGCATACCGAATGGCTGGACTGCTCGAACTGTCACCCGGATATCTTCCTGCCGCAAAAAGGTGCGAATAATATCAGCATGGCTGCCATCCTGCTTGGGGAGAAATGCGGTGTTTGCCATGGCAAAGTCGCTTTTCCGGTGTCCGAATGCAGGCGCTGTCACTCCCAGCCGAAAAAGAAGTCCACGCCCAAGGCGGCCACAAAATGAATCTGGCAGAGTGAAATGAGAAAATAATGAAAGGGTAAGGAGTTATGGCACGTAATGGTTCTTACATGGTCTCACATATATGCGCTGTCCTGATGGCGTTTATTCTGTTGTTTGGGGACAGTGCAACAGCGGTTGCAGATATTGACAAATCTGGCTCGATCTACAACAAGGTAAAGTTTCTTGACTGGCTGGTTAACAGTTCGCCCGTGTCAATTAGAGTCAAGAACAGTAATGATGATGAAGCGAAGCAACAGTTGAAACGCGCACGGGAGATGTGGGAGCAGTCTGTCGAACACAGTGAGAAAAGCGAGTATAAACTTGCAGAAGCGCATATCAACGAAGCTCTGAAACTGATGACCGGGGTGTCGCGCAAATTCAGGGACCAGGACAGGGTCAATCAGGCGCGCAGAGAGCTGTATAAGCAGGTTAAGGATCATGTGGACATGTTTGTGGTCGCTTTTGATCGCATTGCGGAAGAAAAAGACGATGATCATATTCGCAAAATGCTCGACAGGAACAAGCTCGCCAGCCTGATCTCGTCGGCAGAGAGTAAATATGCTGATGATGATCTGGTGATGGCCAACCATCTGATGAGACAGGCGGCTGATATTGTTGATCATGCGCTGAGTGATGCAAGGCATGAAGAGATACTGTTGCGCGAGCTCAGTTTTGACAATCTGCAGGAAGAGTATGCTTACGAAGTCCAGAGAAATGAAAGTTATGTGATGATTATTGATCTAATGCAAAAGAAAGCAGCAACATCGCAAGCCAGCGCCGGCTATGTGGAGAAAATGATCGAAGCCAATGCGAAGCGGCGCGAGGAGGCGGAGGTGCTGGTCAAGAACGGGGACTATGAACAGGGTATTACTTTACTGGAAAAAAGTACCGACAAACTGTCGCGCGCGCTTCGTGTGTCGGGGATCCCGTTTTAATGCAGTATCAGTGATGAAGGAACATTGTATGTTGTACTATCAATGCAGGTGATTTAGATGATGTTATACAGGTTAAACAATAAACTGTTATCAATAGCGCTGATCAGTGCGGTGTTCTTTAATATCGCACATGCAGGTCAGCTGGAGTCGCGTTTGCAGTCGGTAGACAAGCTGCTGACGACCTCATCCGCTGCGCAGACAATAAAAGGCAGCGACAACCAGGCGGCCAAGCAGAAACATGAACAGGCCGTTACCTTGTATCAAAAAGCAAAACAGGCGGACAGCAATGATGATGATCAGCAGGCCGCAGATTTGCTCAAACAGGCAACAACAACCATGTTCGAAGCCACGCGCATGATCGAAAAAGATCAGAGCTTCATGGTAAAGGATTTGCGTGACTTTGATTCAAGAAAAGAAAGCATTCAGTCATTATGCACTGCCTACGAGAATATCGCCGAGGAAAAAGGTATTACCTCTGAGGAAGAGAACGAACTTCACGCATTCGTGCACCAGCGCCTCGAGCAGGCGGTTGTGCTCAAGGATGACAACAGGGTCAAGGAAGGACGCAAGATGCTGGACGAGGCCTATGTCGCTGCCAAGGTTGCAATTGAGCACCTGCGCGGTGGTGAGACGCTGGTACACTCATTAAACTTCGCCAACAGTGAAGAAGAGTATCACTATGAAGTGGATCGCAATGACACTCACCGTATGCTGGTCAATGTGTTGTTGAAAGAAAAAATGGAAAAGAACAGCAGCGCGCGTTCGATGGTCGACAAGTTCCTGGGCAAAGCTGACCAGCTCCGCAAGCAGGCAGATGCACAGGCTTTGGATGGTCAGTATGAGAACGCAGTGGGTACGTTGGAGCAATCAACCAAAGAGATCGTGCGCGCGATACGCAGCGCGGGGATCTACATTCCGGGATAACAGATAGTGAAAGTTTCAGTTCGTCAAGCCGCACCTGTGACCGCGTCGCTGCTGCTTGTTGCGGCGGCAATATATGCAGCTGGACCAAATGCCAGTGAATGGCATACATTGAAGCAGGACGGACTGCACGATCCGGAGAACCCGTCTTTGCAGTGGCTGCAGAGCCCGGGCGATGCACTGCGGCGCCTGCCGTCGGACGGCGCGGGCAACAAGGTGGACTGGGTGCGTGCGTTTAAGGACGGTTATATTCAGCCAAGAAGCAGCATCAAAGGCGAAGCCGAGGTGCGCATGCTCGATACCGAAATCATCATGAACGACACCGGCAGTCTGCCGCGCGTGCTGTTCCCGCACCGACCGCACACCATGTGGCTAGACTGCGAGAACTGCCATGAAAAAATATTCAAATCGAAAGCAGGTGCAACGCCTGTGACCATGAGCAAGATACTGGATGGTGAATACTGTGGTGTATGCCATGGTGCCGTTTCATTTCCGTTAACAGAATGCAATCGCTGTCACTCGGTTCCGTTGAACGAAGCGGCAGCGCAAGAATAGCAGGCATGTTTTGAGTGAAGTCCTTCCATCCAACATTCGCTATGCCCGGCTACTTGCGGTTGTGCTGCTGTTGCCACTGATACTGGTCATAAACACTCTGGCAAAGGCGGAATATGCAGATGTCGTACTCAACAGGAGCTCGGAAAAGGAAGGCGTTCGGCCCGTTGTCTATCCGCACTGGTTCCACCGTATCCGCTTTCAGTGCCGGGTGTGCCATAACGAACTGGGCTTCGAAATGCGCGTGGGCGCCAATTATGTGACCATGGAGGAAATCATCGACGGCAAATTCTGCGGCGCCTGCCACAACGGTGACATCGCCTGGTCGGTTGAAAACTGCGATCTCTGTCATACCGGCAAGCCCGGGCTGAAAACCGGCATTACCGGGGGGCATGAAACGCTCGGACCGGGCAACTGGTGAGTATGGATATCAGTATGGCTGAAAAAGCAACGACAGTCTGGTTAATGTTTATCGTTCTGATCCTTCCGGGCTGTGCGACCACGGCGGGGCTGATCGGCTTCGGCAAGGAATCGGAGGAGAAGGTTGCATCCGTGAACTGTTTGTCTGAAGATCGATTGCTCGACCGCTGGGTCACCATCAGCGGTGTTTTACAGGGCCGTGCCAAACGTACACCCGCCCAGCCCAATCCGCCGCTGGAGCGGGTCAGGCTGATAGCACCCGCTGCGGTAGCGGCGCAGTCCATTGATATCTTCATTGCCGACACCGCGCAGAAAAAGATCTTCAAGTATGACCGTGCGACCCAGACCATCACAACCTTCGTCGACGTGCCGGATATGGGTAATGTGGTTCAGCTGTATGTCGACAGGGGGCTTTCCGTGTATCTCGTCGACCAGTTCTCGGCAAAGACGACGCAGTATGACATCGACGGCAGGGTGCTGCAGGTATTCGCGAACAGCGCTGAACTGCCGCAGCCGGTCGCGGTCGCGGTCGATGATGTGCAGGCAGAGATTTTCGTTGCGGACCAGTTGCGCGCCCACGCGCTCGTGTTCAACCGCGCCGGTGGCATCAATCGCGTGATCAATGCACCCAGCAGCGGGAAGACGCAGATCCAGAGCCTGGCTGCTATGGCTTTTGCAGACAACCAGCTGTATCTCGTCGACAGTGTAAACCACGAAGTCCATGCGATGTCGCCGACCGGTGCGTACCGTTTTTCGTTCGGTGTAGATGAGCTCGTGGCACCCGGAGCGATTACCGTGGACAACCGCAACCGCGTCTTTGTGGCCGACACCATGACAAACAGCATCAAGGTCTTCAAGGGCGGCGTGTTCGAACGGGAAATCGGCGGCCAGGACAGTGAGTTGTCGAACGAATTCACGCTGATATCGGGATTGTGGGCGGACAATGACTTGCTCTATGTCGCCGACACAGCAAACGCCAGTGTGAAAGTGTTCAGGATCCTGCCGCCTTGTACATGATATCAAGTCCAGCTGTACGAACCCTGTTGTTGCTTGTGATGAGCATACCGCTGCTCTCGTGTACGCAGGCACCGAAGCGGATTAGCTACTTCGTGGAGGACCCGCTGCAGTTTGCCGAGGTGCTCTGGCCGGATCTGCCTGAAGTGCCGCGCTACCGCTACGCCGGGCAGCTGCTGGGTGAAGAAAATTTCGTCGAGCCTGAAGGAAAGGAGCCGGGTGCTTTGGTAAAAGCATGGAAATGGATTGCGGGCATCGGCAGAGAAGAGGAGGTGCCGGACCGATCACTGGTCAGGCCGCAGTCCGGTATGGTTTCGGGTTCGCGCATCTATGTCACCGATGTCGGGCGCGGTGCGGTGTTCGTGTTCGACAAGGCAAGCGGCGGACTCTTGATCTGGGACCAGGCTGACCGGGGCAGCGGTTTTGTCTCGCCGATCGGTATCACGGCCGGCAAGGATGGATCAGTGCTGGTTGCCGACTCGGAGCTGCATCGGATCGTTCAGCTGTCGGCAGAGGGCAAGGCGCTCGGCAGCTTCGGCATGGATATTCTGAAAAGGCCGACAGGTATAGCCAGGGATGCAGCCAACGGGCGCATCTACGTGGTGGACACGCGCGAGCACAACATCAAGCTGTTCAATGATGACGGCAGCATGATCGATATTATTGGCCAGAGAGGCGACGGCCCGGGCGAATTCAATGCGCCGACGCATATCGCACTGGAGAATAACCGCCTGTACGTCACCGACACCCTCAACGCGCGTGTGCAAGTGCTCGATCTGGAGGGCGAGCCCCTGTCGACGATCGGCAAACGCGGCCTGTATCTCGGAAACCTTACTCGCCCCAAGGGAGTAACTGTGGATGACGATGATAATATTTACGTTGTCGAGTCCTATTACGACCATTTGCTGGTGTTCGACGGGCAGGGCGAATTCCTGCTGCCGATCGGGGGCACCGGCAATCAGGTTGGACAGTTCTATCTGCCCTCAGGCGTCTGGAACGACAGCATGGGCCGTGTGTACGTGGCCGATATGTACAACGGGCGGGTGATGATTATTCAGTTCCTCGGAGGCTGAGACGTGTTACGGGTACTTGCAGTTTCGGCTTGGATACTGGCATCGCTGCTGATGGCGGCGACGCCTGCAAAAGCCGCTCGCATTCCGGATGTGGTCAATACCAAGCACAACCTGTCGGTTTCCGGCCCCGGTACCGTGAAAGCCAGCGCGGAAGACGAGGTCTGTGTGTTCTGCCACACGCCACACGGGGCCTCCAATTTCCCGGGTTCACCGCTGTGGAACCGCCAGCTGTCGAACCAGACCTACACGGTGTACACCTCGTCATCGCTGGATGCCGAGGATATCCAGGGGTCGCTGGACCAGCCCGGCGGCAGTTCGAAGCTGTGCCTGTCGTGCCATGACGGTACGCTCGCGATCGGTACGGTGAATGTGCTCGGCGGCCAGCAGAACGTCAACATCAGCATGACCGGCACCGCGGCCGACGGCACCATGCCGGCCGGCGACGGCGAACTGACCGGGTTCACGCGCGACCTCGGCACCGACCTGAGAAACGACCACCCGATCTCGCTGAACTACGATACGAACCTGGCTAACGTGGACAGCGAGCTGATTGACCCGGTTGCAGCAGCGCACATCGGCGTGCGTGCGCCTGGATTCAGGCCGCTGGTACCGCTCGAGTCCACAGGCCAGGGCGGCGCCGCGCAGATGCAGTGCGCCTCCTGCCATGACCCGCACGTGCGGGATGAAGATATCAACGCGGTTGCCAAGTTCCTGCGCCTCAACCGTTTCCAGCAGGCGGCACCGCTGGGCGGCAACTTCGACCCCAATATCGATACCGTCTGCCTGTCCTGCCACGACAAGACCGGCTGGAGCACGTCGGCGCATGCTTCGCCCACGGTCGCGAACGAGACTTATACCACGGCCGCGGCTGCACAGCGGGAATTCCCTGCGGCCCTGCCGGTGTGGCAGGCGGCCTGCCTGAACTGTCACGATACCCATTCGGTGCACGGTTCCAGGCGTCTGCTGCGTGAAGGCACGGACGCGATTGGTACACCCAAAAGCGGCGGCAACGCGGCGCTGGAGGAAACCTGCTATCAGTGCCATTCGGCCATACCGATCGTGACCAACCCCGCGAACGAGGTGAAAAATATCCAGAGCGATTTCAACCTGCCGCGGCACATGCCGATCACGAGCCTTGACCAGGCGGCCGGGACCGAGGTGCACGACATCGTCGATTCGGATTTCATCGAAGACCAGGCCCTGCTCGGCCGGCCCCTGTCGAATCGGCACGCCGAGTGCACGGACTGTCATAACCCGCATCGCGTGCTGCGCAATGCGCTGTTCAATGACACCGGCCCGCTGCAGGCCACGCATGAACATGCGGGCAACCACTCGAACATTGCTTCCGGTGCATTGCGCGGCAGCTGGGGCGTGGAGCCCGTCTACGGTGCGACCGAATTTCCGACCCTGCCAAGCAGCTATCTGGTCAAGCAGGGTGATGGCGGCATCGGTGCGAGTACCGATGTGAACAGCGTCTGGGTGACCCGCGAGTACCAGATCTGCCTGAAATGCCATTCCGACTACGCCTATACGGATACCAATGCCTTTCCGACCGGGTCGCGCCCGAATTTGAGCGGTATCGGCGGCGGCACGCCGCCCAACACCAACGGCCTGACCCAGTACACCAACCAGGCGGTCGAGTTTCAGGCGCCCGTTACGCATACCGGCGATCCGACCGGGCTGACCAACTCGGGAGCCGGCAGCAACTTCGTTGGCGGCGGGCAAACCAATTACCGGTCCTGGCATCCTGTGATCAATCCAACCCTGCGTACGACAGGCGTGCGCAATGCAGGCGCCAACGCCTGGGAGCCGCCGTGGAACAGTGCGGTCGGTAACCAGACCATGTACTGCTCGGATTGTCACGGCACCACCACCGGACCGACAACGGTTGTTCCGGCCGGTAATAATCCCTGGGGGCCCCACGGTTCGTCCAATGACTTTATTCTGAAGGGTACCTGGGACGACCAGACCGGTGCGGCCACCGACCGTGACCAGGCGCCTGACGCGGACAACGGCCTGTGCTTCAAATGCCATGATTTCACGACCTATGCAACCCGCGACGGTGATGGCGGTATTAACAGCGGTTTTTCCGGCAGCCAGAGTAACAATCTGCATGGTTTTCATGCCGACCGCGTCGGCAGCCTGCACTGTATGTGGTGCCATGTCGCGGTACCGCACGGCTGGAAGAACAAGGCGCTGCTGGTGAACCTGAACGACGTCGGCGCCGAGGCCGGCCTGCCGCCGAACACTGAAATCGCGATCGGCGGCAACGCGGATGTATACGACCAGGAGCCGTACTACTTCAATGCCAAGCTCAAGGTGCTCACGTTCGCGCAGAGCGGCAACTGGGAAGAGACCAACTGTGGATCGGCCGGAGCCAACATCGCCGGCAACAGCACAACAAGCGGCAGAGACTGGATGAGGGCAGTATGCGAAAATCCGCCCTGAACCTGCTGCGCGCCCTGGCCTCGCTGAAACTGACGCTGTTCGGCATCGTCGCCTTGCTGCTCGGTGTGCTGCTGGCCTATTTCAATCAGGGCCATTCGAGTCTGTACATTGTGCCGCCGTTGTCCCTGCTGGCGCTGAACCTGCTCGCAGCCATCGTGTTCAACCCGCGCATCCGCCAGAACAGCGGCCTGTTGATGTTTCATATCTGTCTGCTGATGATCGCGGTGCTGACGCTGCTGAGCGAGCTGACGAGCATGAAGGGCCGTATCGAAATCACCCAGGGCACCGCGTTCGAAGCCGGCAGTGTCACGGTGACGGAGCAGGGGGCCTGGCACCCGCTCGATCGGCTGCAGCGGGTCGGATTTGTGCAGGGCGACATCGCGGTCGACTACGTCGCCGGGCTCCGGCGCGGGGCAACGCGTTCGCAGCTGTTGCAGGCAAATAACGGAACTGCTGTGGTCGGCGACAACCTGGCTTTCAGCAGCCAGGGCTACCGTTTCTATACGACCTCGAACAAGGGTTTTGCGGCGATTATCAACTGGTATTCGAAGGAAGGGCAAATCGCGCGTGGCGCGATTCATTTTCCGTCCTACCCGTTGTACGACTGGAAGCAGCACAACCAGTGGCAGGCGCCATCGGGTGAACGGCTCGATTTCAGACTGATGATTCAAACACCACTCGATACCGAGCGTGACTGGACACTACGCAATACCGAAAACGGTACTATGGAATTAACCCTGCCGGATAAAACCGTGCGTACACTCAAACCGGGTGAATACATCGAACTGGGTGACGGGCTGCTTGAATTCGAAGCCGTTCGCATGTGGATGGGCTACAAGATATTCTTTGACCCGTTCCTGGCCTGGTTTTTCGCGGCCGCACTGGTCGGTGTTGCCGGTATTGCATGGCATTATTACCTGAAACTGTCGTCAGATGGTAACAGACGCTCAGCAGTTGCTCGCAAAGCCGGGAGGGGCGGTGTTGTTTCTTCATCTTAGCCCTGAACAGGTGTGTTTATTGATTGCGATAGTGGCATATTCGCTTGCTGCCATCGCTGCCTGGGCGGCTGTGCTCACACGCCGCAGACTGGATAGCATCGTCACTATTGCAACCAGCCTGGCGGTTGCGGCATGTTTGCTATCGATTGCGTTGAGATGGCAGCAAACAGGCAATGGCCCTTTTCTTACGTTATATGAAGTTCTGCTCAGCAACCTGTTCAGTCTCGGTTTTATCTTTATTGTCATTTATATCACCGTGCCACGAGCAAGGCCGGCATCACTGCTGGTGCTGCCGCTGCTGAGCCTGCTCGGCTGGTGGACGTTCGACGCAGACCCCGCACCGCTTGTATTACCGGCCACCTACGACACGGCCCTGCTCTGGATCCATGTCGGTGTCGGCAAGGTCTTTCTTGGCATGAATCTGGTGGCTGTGGGTCTGGCCGGGTTGATCTTTCTGCGCCAGCTGAACAGGAATCTGTTTCCAGTCAATGCGGTTTCAGCAGACGATGAACTGGATGAGCTGGCCTGGCGTTTCATGGCGGTAGCCTTCGTGTTTCATAGCCTGATGCTGATTGCCGGTGCCGTCTGGGCACAGGATGCCTGGGGCCGATTCTGGGCCTGGGACTCACTCGAAACATGGGCGTTCATCACCTGGCTGGTAATGGCGCTGAGCCTGCACGCGCGTATTACCTACAGAATGCCCAGGTGGTCAGGTTCGCTGCTGATATTCAGCGTTTTCATTCTCGCGTTCCTGACATTCTTCGGGGTGCCGTTTACCAGTGTAGGACCGCATAAAGGCATCTTATGATTGCAACGGATGTGCGCCTGCGTGCTGTACTGCTGACATTGTTTCTGGTGGTCATGATAGCGGCCATGATTCAGTTCTGGCCTGCATCAACACCATCAACCACTGCTGTTGTTGCAGCGCAACCGGAGCAGCATGATAGTCAGAACAACAACGCAAACGAAAGCCAGCTGAAGCGACATTTTGACTGGGCAGTCACGCAGCTGAGAACAGGTCATTATCAGCAGGCCATCAACGGTTTCCGTGCAGTCCTCGAGCAATCACCCGCTATGCCCGAGGCTTACATCAATACAGGTTTTGCGCACATCGAGTTAAAGCAGTACGAGCAGGCAATGAAGTCGTTTCAAATCGCTATTGATCTGAGGCCTTCCCAGGTCAATGCCTACTGGGGACTGGCAGTCAGCCTGGAAGGTTTGTGTGACATCGCCGGTGCCAGGGGTGCGATGCGCACATACATACATCTTGCGCCCGCGAATGATCCGTTCATCGTAAAAGCCAATGCTGCGCTGTGGGAATGGGAACAGGTTAAACAGGACGGTGGGTATGTGTGTGAGCGAAGCGAAGACAACAGTGGATAATGAATAATGAATAATGAATAATGAATAATGAATAATGAATAATGAATAATGAATAGTGAATAGTGAA